>Ga0302314_10004045_pt1 | contig 27015 bp, 29 predicted proteins | sample III_Palsa_N2_3_FD_200533 | JGI IMG/M metagenome (GOLD analysis project Ga0302314, IMG submission 200533) | Peat permafrost microbial communities from Stordalen Mire near Abisko, Sweden - III_Palsa_N2_3 | ecosystem: Environmental > Terrestrial > Soil > Palsa > Peat permafrost | place: Sweden...
GCAGTACTCGGCGCACATCTCGGTGTCTGCCAACTGCGCGGTCACTCGAAGGCTACGGATTCGTAGCATTGGTCTCTCCAATGTGATGAGGCGGTGACCATGCCAAGATGCATCGGACTCAGATGCTGTCCAGTCGCTGGAGTCTATGTGCGAGTCGTGCTCACAAGTGAAAGCGGCTTGCGAAATTGGTAACACGCAGTTACGGTCCGCAGCCGGCCACAAGACATCACTATTGCGCAACCGCCTGCCACTGAGTGCGGAGTTTGAAATTTCTGAGTAAATTGAAATTAAGCCTGGATGGCTCGATGGAAACAGGTTCGTTGAGGTCAGTTTTTACGTGATGGACTTCTAGCCTGGAATCGTCATCCAGTATCATTGGCGCACCAAGTTAATGAAGAAGACGATGTCCGACGACAAGCTTTCGACTTCCGCGCCCCCCCGCATGGCCGACGTGGCGCGTATCGCCGGAGTTTCCAAAATGACAGTGTCGCGCGTGCTCGCCGGCAGGCCCGTGAGCTTGGCCACCCGTGAACGCGTACTGAGCGTGGTCAATGAAATGGGCTATGTCGCGGACGCGGCTGCCGGCGCCCTGTCGTCAGGACGTTCATCGTTCGTCGCGGTCCTTGTGCCGTCGCTGTCAAGCTCGAATTTCTCCGATACGGTTCGCGGCATTAACGACGTAATCGAACCCGCGGGCATGCAAATGCTGCTGGCGAATACGGACTATGACCTGCCGCGCGAGGAAGAACTTGTCAGGGCGCTGCTTCGATATCAACCGCGTTGCATCGTATTAACCGGAAGTCACCACACGGCCGAGACGCATTCGTTGCTGGCGCGCGCGCGCGTTCCCGTCATCGAGACATGGGATATGCCGGCAAATCCTATCGACCGTGTTGTCGGCTTCTCGAATGCGGAAGCGTCCCGTGCCATGGTCCGCCATCTTTACGAGCGTGGTTATGAGCGTATTGCTTTCGTGAGCAGTGCATCGAAGCTCGACCGGCGCGGTATCGACCGCCGGCGCGGATATCTCAAGGAAGTCCGGGCGGCAGGCTGCGAACCGCGCGACATCACGAAAAGCGCCTGGACGACGACCATGGCGCACGGCGTCGCCATGGCTCATGGGGCGGCCGCGCTGCAGCAGTTGCTCGATCGCTGGCCCGACACCGACGCCGTAATGTGCGCCAGCGACATCCACGCGTTCGGCGCGGTCATGGCGTGCCATCGGCTCGGCTTGTCGGTGCCGGGCGATATCGCGGTGGCGGGGTTCGGCGACTTCGAAGTGTCCAGGCACTGTTATCCGACGATCACGACTGTTTCCGTCGATGCCTATGGCATTGGCCGCGCCACCGGCGAATCGCTTCTCGCAGCGCTTCATGAGGCCGAAGGCGAGGGCAAACCGGACAAGACCCGAGGGACGAAAACCGTCGTGGCAACGAAGCGAAAGCCGCTACCGACGGTCATCAAGATTCACTACGAAGTGGTGCCGCGCGAGAGCACATAGCGACTCGCGCGGTGCCCGCTCACATTAATGGCTGTGGCGTGACTCACCCTTCGTTTCGATAATGTTGAGATACAGCGTTGCCGGTTCCAGGCACGCGCCACTGCCTTGCTGCCCGACCATGATCCGGTAGATCTCTTCCCACGGTTTCATGTTCTTCAGCACAGGTGGCCTCCAGAGCGCGCGACGTTGCGCGAGTTCGGCATCGGGGATCATGAGGTCGACCTTGCGCGACTTCAGGTCGATGCGGATCTTGCCGCCCGATACGAGCAACGCAAGTCCGCCACCCACGGCCGCTTCCGGCGACACATCTTGGGCACCTCCACGACGTTGGTCGGCTTTTTGCCCAGCGGAACCGTCGGCGCAGTAGCGCTCGTGCTGCTGCGACTGCTGCAAGGATTCGGTGCGGGCGCGGAGCAAGCGGGGGCATCGACGCTGATATTGGAAGTCGCCCCTGTGCGGCAACGCGGTTTCTTCACAGCATTGCCGTTCGTGGGCATCTTTGCGGGCCTCGGCCTCGCCGCGGCCACCTTCAGCGTCATGCAGCATGTGCTGGGAGAGCAGGCCATCCTTGCATGGGCATGGCGTATCCCTTTTCTTTCGAGCGTCGTACTCATTGGCGCGGCGGTCTGGATCCGGCTGCGCTTGGCGCTGGGGGCAAACAACATGCTGGGCGCGCTGTGCTCACACTTCTCGGAACTCTTCGGCAATCGCTACCGGTACTCTGGCGTCGATTCACGCGTGAGTTGGGTGCGGTGCTGTCGGGTGGCATCGCGCCTTTGCTGGGGAAGTACCTGGTCGGACTGTCAGGCGGCGCGTTTTAGGTCATGGGAATTTATATGTCACGTTGATCGGCGTGTCCCTGTCGACCGAAACGCGGCAGCGCGATTTGACTGAACTGAACGATGCTGTACGTTAAAAATCAGCCAGGCGCTGGCCTCGACGAAGACGTTTTTATTCCGCTGTATATCGGGTTACTATCAATCGGACCGCCTTGTGCATGCTTGTCTCTTCATGCTAAAGTCAGTTGATTAGTTACCGGTAACCATGAATAGCGAGGGGTGACAATGGAAGGGAAAATTGCCTTGATCACGGGCGCAGGATCAGGAATCGGGCGTGGCGTGGCGTTAGGCTTACTAGGTGAAGGCTACACCGTTGTGCTGGCGGGACGAAACGAGCGTGCGTTGACTGAAACCGCGAGTATGGCTGGCTCACATGCGGTTAATGCCCATGCGATACCCTGCGATATTGCCAACCTCGAGTCGGTCAATCGCCTGTTCACTCAGCTTGAAGAAAAGTTCGACCGTCTGGATCTGTTGTTCAATAACGCCGGTACGTTCACGCCGCAAAATTCGCTGGAAGACATCACCTATGAACAGTGGGTTCAGGCCGTCAACGTTAATCTGACCGGTGCCTTTCTGTGCACGCAAGGCGCCTTCCGGATGATGAAGAAACAGCAGCCACGGGGCGGCCGAATCATCAATAACGGCTCAATCTCAGCGCATGCACCGCGGCCAAAGGCTGCACCCTACACCGCCACCAAACACGCAATCACCGGCTTGACCAAGGCGACCTCTTTGGACGGCCGTCCTTACAACATTGCCTGTGGCCAGATAGATATCGGCAATGTCGTGACTGACATGAGCGAGCTGATGGCAAAAGGGACGCTCCAGGCCGATGGTTCGATCAAGGTAGAGCCACGCATGTCGATGGATAATGTGGTCAAGGCAATCCTGTACATGGATAGCTTGTCACTGGACGCAAACGTCCTGTTCATGACGGTCATGGCTAGTCATATGCCTTTCGTGGGCCGAGGCTGAAGGCAGCATCTGGGGTGGGGCGTTGTTTATGTATTAAGGGAACCTGTCCAAAGGTCATTATCGAGGCCGAGGTCGAGTTGAGCGCCACGCTGAGGGACCGGCTCGCAACCGATACCGTAGACCTGATCATTGTTCCTCAGGCTGCAGCGAGCGAGCGGTTTACCAGCATCCCGGCCGGCACCGTGGAAAACGCATGGATGTGTTAGCCCTCGCTTGATTCCGGCAAAGCGACGATACCAATCGCAGACATTGCCCAGCTCCCGTTGCTTCTGCAGGGAAATCTCTCTGGGCCGGGCTGACTTACTCGCAGTTTTTGTCCGAGAACGGGGTGAGCACGGCGAAGATTCTTGTAGCAAACAATCTGGTCGCTCAAATTGGGCTGACCGTCTCAGGAATGGGCGTGAGTTACCTGCCGAAGACATGTCTTAACTACATGGTCACGGCAGGTATCCTGAAGATTATCAAAACGAAGCCCGCTCTCCCGCCTGTCCACTACGTGGCACTCCACAGAGCAGAGCATGCCTATTCGCTGAGCAATCAGGTCGCGCAACTGGCGCAAAAATGCTGCGACTTCAATGCAAATCTCCTGGATCCGCGGGCGCTTTCGCCGGCAAGCCAACTGGGCATCTGGCACAAGCGAACATCCAAGCCGAGCTAGAGACTGAATGCAGGCGGAGAACGTTAAGTCCAATCGATGCTCGACTGCTCCGTCTTTCCCTGATTCGCGGTTATCAAATGTGTTCGCTTGGGGGGATTAGTCGCGCCTCGAACCGAGATTGCGTTCTGTTTGAGTTTCTGATATCGGTCGACCTTGTTTCCACTTTTGCAGAATCCCTATTCAAACCGCAAGACCCGATCGGCTCGAGTTGCCAGATTATTAACGAGCGCTGACGCCGCCTCTGAAAACTTGCACGCACACCGAAGCTTTTAAGCCACGGCGTCGATAGATTGCATTCGCTTGCGAGCGATGAACTAAACCTTGCATGATGGGATTTGTGTCGATGAAATTATGCAAGCGAGATTCGAGCGCTGTCCTTGGGCTACGACAAAGGATAATGCCGTTACTGGGCTGCCTTGTGCTGACTGCTTCATTCACCGGCGTGGCGTCTGCCGAAGGACAATTCACGGACGCTGAAGACGGTATGTTCGACTTGAGCGATATGTTGCTCTCTCATCGTGGAGTCCTGCCGGTACCCACTATTGTCACGGAACCTGCGGTTGGGTATGGGCTCGGCCTTGGCCTCCTTTACTTCACCATGCCCAAGCACGATCCGGATGCCCCTCAGAGCGAGCTCAAGAGTTCAGCGCCTCCCAACATCACGGGCTTGGGCGGCTTCGCGACCGCCACGCATAGCTGGGGTGTCGGGCTGATGCACTTCCACACTTGGGACGACGACCGGATTCGCTATCTTGGCATTGTGGGAAAGATCAACCTGCATTTGAATTACTACGGGGCGCAAGGCGGATCGCACGCGTATCAGCTAAGTGGTGTTGGTGTCGTTCAGCAAGTTTTGTTCCGATTGGACGATAGTCCGTGGTACGTCGGCCCTCGCTACACGTTCCTGGACTCGAACACGCGCTTCGGCCCCATTCTTCCAAACGGATTGCTTGATTTCAAGAACGAGCAACGCGTCGCGAAAGGCGGCGTGGTCGTCGACTACGACACTCGCGACAATTTCTTTTTCCCCGGCAAAGGAACCTATGCCGAGTTTGAAGCGGAAATCGCGAGAGGTGGATTAGGCAGCTCTTCAAATTTCCAGATGGAAACCGCGAAGGGCTACCACTGGATTCCGCTCGCTCCGTCATGGGTTCTCGGGATGCGCGCCGACACGGGATTTTCGCAGGGCAATATCCCATTTTTTGCACAGCCTTACGTCTCGCTACGCGGCGTGTCTGACGCGAAGTATCAAGACCGCAATCAACTGACGAGCGAAGTCGAACTCAGGTGGAATGTGGCGCCGCGCTGGTACGTGCTTGGTTTTGGAGGCGCCGGCAAAGCATATGGAAACCTTCATTCAATCTCAGATGCGCCCACCGCCTATGGTTTCGGAACGGGTTTTCGCTACCTGATCGCCCGCAAGCTCGGTTTGACGATGGGTATCGATGTTGCACGTGGCCCCGGCCAAAACGCGTTCTACGTTCAAGTCGGCAGCGCCTGGCGCTAAGACTTGAACCTGGATTCACGCCACCTCCGTTCCAATGGCCGGCCAATGAAAAACCACTCGATTCAAGCATGCCTGCGTGTCATTTTGCTGGCAATGTGCTGCCTGATCACCCAGGAAAGCCGGGCAGCGTCCTTCGACCTCCCCGGCACGCTTCCCAGCATGGTCGGCGGCGGCCTTGGGTCTACGACGGACTATGCCGGGGCTCGGGACCGCTTTGTCGGCGCTGTGCCGGGAATACGTTATGTGACGGATGGCGGGCGGCTGTTCGAGCTATACGGGCCTTATGCCCAGTTCGATTTTGGTGGGGTGACAGGACTGCAATACGGTCCGGCCGTGGCGCTTCGCCTGGGAAGAAGTCATGTTGACGATCCGGTGGTTTCCCAGGTGCACGACGTGCATACGACTGCGGAAGCGGGAGGCTTTGTGGGCTACGAATACGATAACCAGGGCGCTTTCCCGTATCGCCTTCGGGGCTCTGTGACCGTGGTGACCAACGCGGGCATCGTGTATTCGGGAGCACGGGTGTCGGTGAACGGCAGCCTTTGGTTGCCCGTGCAGCGGCGCATTTTCGTAGGCACTGGGGTAGGCGCAAGCTGGGTAAGCCAGGGATTTAACCAGGTGTACTACGGTGTAACGGAGGAGGACGCCACACGCAGCGGCCTGCCAGCTTTCAGTCCTTCCGGTGGACTTGAACAGATGACCGGGTGGCTTGCCGCGATCTACCAGATCGACAAACACTGGTTTGGCGGCGCAATGATTTACTACCAGCGGATTTCCGGCTCAGCGGCAGACAGTCCGATCGTCACGCAGCGCGGAAACCGGAATCAAATCACTTACGGCGTTGGAGTCGCTTACGCGTTTAAGTGACTTGCCGGCCACTTGCATGCCGGAGCACCACGCCGGAAGCCACGGAGGCTAAAACCTTCCTTCAACAATTTCGCAATTGGACGGCATGTCCACACATCGGGCGGCGTCATCTGGACTGATTTCGTTCAGGATGACCCGCACAGCCTGAAGCGTCCAGCCGTGTGTGACGACCAGCACGGTTTGCGGGCTACTCAGCTTCAGGTCGGCGATAAGTGATTGAACACGCGCAAGCATTCCCGTGAAGGGTTCACCGTCCGGCGCGGCGGTAGTCGCCGGTGCGTGGGCAATGAAACGCTGGAAATCTTCGCCAGACCTTCCTTCAAATTCTGCACCAACCCGGTTTTCGTTGGCTAGCCGGTTAACGACTTGCGGAACATTCAATATCTTGTTTGCCAACCATGCTGTTTGCCGCGCCCGCAGAAATTCGGAGGTCACGATAAGCTCGATTTTCTCGTCCTTCAGGCGCTCGCCCAAGGCCTTTGCCTGCATTTCGCCCTTCTCGGTCAGATAAAAGCCGGTGCGGGGATTACTGTTGCAAACGCCGCGGACGTTGCACGGATATTCGCCGTGGCGCGCGAAGATGATGCGTTTAGACGCGGTGCTGGGTTCGGACAACCAGTTCGTTTCGGACATGATGGGAAGAGGGACAAGGAGCTTGCCCCGATTGTACCAACGCAAGCTCCCCGGCAGTTTGCCGGTCCTGATAACCAGCGGATTTGCAGGCGCTGCCTGTTTTATTCCACGATATCAACCGCGTCCATGCCGCGCGGACACCTCTTGCAAGTCCAGGTCACGCTCGAGGACGTGCAGCATCTCATCGTGAATGGCGCCGCAACGATGCATCCGGAGCAACTCCTTGCGCCCGGCGGCGATGGCCGCCAGAACGACATCGTAATGAGTGGTACGTTCCTCATGCGGAAAGTCTGTCCGGTCGCCGTACGCTTTTGTGAGTGTTGCGCGATAGGTGTACTGCTCAAGCAGCCGAGGATGAATCACCTTCCCCTCGCTGTCGTGTACAAGCGGCTCGATAGCGGCGAGCTGCGCCGCCTCCAGTCTTGCCCACGCTTGCGGTTCGGTCAGGTGCTGAGCGCCGGCATCCGAGCTGCGATCAGGATTGATCCATTCGATGAGAACGCCAATGGTAGTTCCTTGCAGCAATACGGTCACAAGGATGACGGCAAACGAAGCGACAAGGATCAAATCCCGCCCAGGCAAGGTTTCTGGAAGCGACAGCGCAACCGCGAGGGTGACCACGCCGCGCATGCCCGCCCAACTCGTTATGGTCGCGGTTCTCCAATCCAGCGCCAAGTCCCCGCGGCCGGTTAAACGCTGCCATGCCATGTTGAAAAGCTCGGTAGCGAAGACCCATACGAAGCGCGACAGGACCACCGCGCCAATCACCGCCGCCACGGCTGGCGCGAGCGTAAAGAGTGCATTGTCGGCACTGCCAGACCGGGCGATGACACCTCGAAGAGACAGCCCGATCAGGATGAATACGAGCGCTTCGAGAAGGAAGACAATGACCTGCCAGAATGCCGTCCCGCGCATGCGAACGGTAGCGCTCAAGACTTCGTGTTGATACCAACCCAATGTCAGGCCGGCCGTTACGGTGGCAATTACGCCGGAGACGCCGAGCATTTCGCCAATAACGTAGCTTATCCATGCCGTCAATACGCTGATGGTGATGATGAGATAGTCGTCGTCAAGGCAGCGGACGGTTTGCACGATCAAATAGCCCACGATGCCACCGACCACCACGCCGCCCAGGCCGAGGAAGGCGAAGCTCACCGCGGCATGTTCCATGCTGAACGTGCCGGTAAGCGCTGCCGCCACGGCGAAGCGAACCAGGACGAGGCCAGCCGCGTCGTTGAGCAAGCTTTCTCCCTCGAGGATAGCCATCAGCTTGCGTGGCAGTGCGAGGCGTTCGAGCACGGCCTTGGCCGCTACGGCATCTGGCGGCGACACAATAGCGCCGAGCGCGAAGCAGACTGCCCAAGGCAGACCGGGGACAACCAGATGGGCGACCATGCCGACCGAAAGTGTGGTGAACGCAACGGCACCGATAGCGAGAAGCAGGATGGCGCCGAGATTGCGCTTGAGCTCTTCCCAGACAGTGAAGTAGGCGCCGTCCATGAGGAGCGGCGGCAGGAATACGACAATCACCAGGTCCGGGTCCAGGTGAATGGGAGGAAGACCTGGCACGAATGCCATCGCAATGCCCCCAATCAGCAGCGCGGCGGCGGGTGGCAATTTAAGACGCTTGGCTAGCAACTGCAAGCCGATCATCACGATTAGTGAGAGCAGGACGAGCTTGAATGCGGAGACGGAGGACATGGATTTGCCTGCGGAGCGTCGGTTAAGCGAAGCTTACCCGACCGCGGCATTTCTTCGGAATTCAGGGGGTGCGGTTATCGCGCGCGGTATTCGATTGAGCTAGTAACCGGCTCGCCTAAGGGCGCGTCTGTCTGTTGTAAGCAAGCTAAGAGCAGCCCTTGGCTTTAGCCAGACCAAGACCGTACTATGTCGACAATCGGTAACTCAAGGTGATTCAATGAACATTGAACGATATAGATGCTTCGGAGCAACTTCGCTGAATGGAAACGATGCTCTGGTCATCTCGGGTCCAGAGCTCTCAGACTGGTCGCTCGAGGATCGACAACAATTCACGATCGAGCAACATGCTCATGCGTGTGTTTTCGTAGATGCGGATGGTCCGGCAAGCGACCGGCTCGCACTGGATTTTTACTACCCGCATGCACGAAGCCCGCTGTGTCTGCATGCGTCACTCGCGGCTGCTGACCATGTCTGGAGGACCGGTCGGCACGGCGGCACGTTATTGCTGACGTCGAGCATGAAAAAGCAACCGCTGGCGTTCGATAGAGCAGGCGACGATATCTTCGTGTCGGTCGATATACAGCAAGCGGATTTTCCTGATGTATCCATTGCTGACGCAGCAAAGTTATTGCGCTGCGATGTGGGCGTGCTCATGTCGTCGCCCGAGGTGGCCTCCGTAGGCAGCCCCAAGCTTCTCGTGGAAGTGGCGAGCGAAGATGTCCTCTATTCCCTGCACCCGGATCTGGACGGCATCACAGAATGGGGGCGAACGAATGGCGTCAATGGTTGCTTCGTCTACACGCGGATGGGCGTAAGCCCGAGCCAGTACGTCGGCCGCAACTTCAATCATCTCGACGCGACGCTGGAAGACGCTGCGACCGGGGTCGCCGCTGGGGCACTGAGTATCAGGCTGAATGCGGATATAACGCTGTATCAAGGGCGCAATCTGGATAACCCTTGCGTTATTCATGCCTCTCGCGCCGCGGGAAAGATAAGGGTGGGTGGCCGCGTTGCAATGGGCCGCTGAGTTCGTTTGGGCCTGGCATGACGCCGCAAGCCTGGGCGGAGCAGCATCCAACCAACGATGTTCAACCGCGTCGGTTCTTGAGTAACGTCCTAAACTAGAAGGAGCGTCCAACCAAACGAGACAGCCATCATGATGTCCACACCCAAGCTCGCCTTTGCAACCGTGACGGGGATGATGATTTATCTCGGACTCGCGGTCCTTGGATGGGGTGGCTTCGCCGCTTTCTTTTCGCATCCGGCATTGAGCGTCGTGGCTATCGCAACGCTGGTGTTGTCGGTCGTGGCAATCTTCAGCCGCGTCAATCTGAGCGCGGGTGAGCGTGAGGATCGCGACAACCGCTGGGTTATCGCAGCCTTGATAGTAATTGGACTGCTGCAAGCGTATCTGCCGGCCTACACGGACCGCAAGGAATTCTGGACACTCGATGGCGACCGCCTTCGTTGGCTTGGCGTGGTCTTGTTCATCGCCGGAGGCGTGCTGCGGATATGGCCAGTTTTTGTACTTGGCCACCGGTTCAGCGGTCTGGTTGCTATTCAGCCCGGCCATACGCTGGTCACCACCGGCATGTATGGTGTCATCCGGCATCCCAGCTATCTGGGCCTGCTCGTCAATGCGCTGGGGTGGGCCTTCACCTTTCGCTCCGGGGTCGGGGTATTGCTCACAGCGATCACTATCGTGCCGCTCGTCGCGCGCATCCGTTCTGAAGAAACGCTGCTGCATACGCAGTTCGGGGCCGAATACGATGCTTACCGGGCACGGACATCGCGACTGATTCCGGGACTTTACTAAGACGGACAACTCTTCGCGCCAAGCTTACTTATCTCGCTGAAAAGCCTTGTAGCGAGCGAGCAGACGTTTGGCGTTATTGCGTTTGGGTGCGTCCACCCAATTGTTTGCATCGGCGGCATAGGCCCCTTGCGCTTCATAAGCAGCGAGTGTTGCCCGCGCGGCGTCCGCAGCGTCCGTTGACGGCGTCAACACGCGATTGACCGCATCAACGTGGCCGGCGAACACCACGCACTTCGATGTAAATCCAAGCTGAGTAGAAAGATCCATATCCGCGGCAAGCGTTGCTGGGGATTGGTAGGTACATGGCAGGTCGATCGGCACGCAATCCGCCGCAATGCATTCCATGAGAAACCGGCTGCGTGCATAGAGCAGTTCCCGGCCTTCAGGCGTGCGACGTGCACCCAGATTCGCAGCCAGGTCCTCGACCGCGAGCATGCAGCATCGAATGCGTGGATTGACTGTCAATAAAGTTCCGAGAGCGACCAGACCCTTTGCGGATTCGATAGTCGGAACAATCTCCGTCGTCCCTTGCACGATGTCGTGAATACGTTCAAATTCGCTGAGCGCCGCGTCCAGCGCGACGAGTTGATCCGAGGTCTCGGTGTGGGGCAAAAAGACAGCATGTGGGGCTCCAGGCATGATGCCTTCAAGATCGGCATAGCCATCATTCTCCAGCTTGTTGATGCGTGCGGCGCCGATCAATCCCAGACTCGCGGCTTCACGCAGCATTGCGACGATCCGCTCTCGCGCCATGGGTCGATCCTCTGGCGTGGTCATTTCCTCCAGGTCGGCAACAATAGCGTCCGCGCCGCTTGCGAGTGCTGCTGCATGGCTCCTGATATCGGCGCCGGGAACGAAAAGCCATGCGCGCCGCAACGCGGGTGCTCGAATGGGATATGCCGGTTTCATGTTTGTTTTCTCGTGACCTGTGTGCGCGACTGTCGTTCCGCGCGAATCAGAAATCAGAAATCAGAAATTAAAATGAGGATGCGGGTACGGAGGCGCCCAGCCACTTCTTCTCGATCTGGTCAATAGAGCCGTCCTTGCGCGCACCGTCCAAGGCGGTATTCAATTCGTCTCTCAACGGTCCTTCGCCCTTGTTCACGGCTATGTGCATGGGCGAGTCGAGCAGACGAATCTTTTCATCGATCGATGTTTGCGGATGCATCGCGCGAACGCGTGCCGCCACGTCTGCGCCCAACGAGATGAGTTGGGTCTGGCCCGCGAGATACGCGGCAATCGCGCCGCTTTGATCGTCGAAGCGCTTGATCGTTGCCGTGCCCGGTGCAACCTTCGTGAGGCTGACGTCTTCGTTCGTCCCGCCCGCGGTCGCAACCGACTTGCCACCAAGGTCGGCCGCTTGCTTGACCTCGATGGCCTTCGGACCGAACACCGCGATGTAGTAGGGCGCGTAGGCTTGCGTGAAGTCCAGAACCTTTTCTCGCGCCGGTGTTTGCCCGACCGACATCAGCAGGTCGACTTTATGATCGGCGAGATACGCCAGCCGGTTCGTGCCCGTGACGGGTACGAGTTCTGCGTGCGCACCGAGTTTCTTCGCCAGGACCGCAGCAAGGTCTACGTCGATGCCACGCGGTTTCATATCTGCGCCGATCGAGCCGAAGGGCGGATAGTCCTGGAATACGCCGATCTTCACCACCTTGCTTTGCTTGATGTTGTCGAGCGAATCGGCGTACGCGCAGGGCACGGCACCCACTACCGCGCAAGAGAGAGCCAGCGCCAATGCCATGCAAGGTGCAACCGGAGGGGGCAGGCCAAACGCTTTCATGATGAAGTCCTTGTTGATCTCGGAGCGTGGTTAAGGGGGGCAGGTCTCAAGCTATCGATGCCGCAATCCGCTTAGCTTCTGGCACTTGCTAATTCATGTTGCGCGGTGGCGCATGACTCCTTTATCGGGAATACAAAATGATTAGTCCAATTTCTAATATTTATTTTAAGTATAATTTTCTTGGATGATGGAACAACCGAGGTTAGCAATGAGCAACGAACGATCCGATACGTACTTGAATGATCGGATCGACTGGAATCTGCTGCGAACATTTCTCGCTATCGCGCGAGAGCGCAGCGTGAGTCGTGCGGCTACGCGGCTTCATTTGACGCAACCCGCTGTGAGTCAGGCTCTTCGGCGTCTGGAGGACCAACTTGGCATGCGGCTGGTGGATCGTCATGGGCCGCGCATAGAAGTGACGCAGGCCGGCATCGAAGTGCAGCAGATCGCGGAGGATGTGTACGGCGAGATCTCGCGGCTGTCGCTTGCCAAGGTCGACGGCGATCACGATATCTCGGGCGTGGTGCGCCTGAGCACGGTGAGCGGCATTGATTTCCCTGCCTATGACGCCTTCCTTGCCGAGTTCCATCGCGACTATCCGCGCATCGAACTTGAGAGCCAGGAGATGCGCAGCGCCGACGTAGTCAGCAGTTTGCAGCAGAAGTCCGCAACGCTTGGGCTTACGCCGCGCCGCACCTTGCCCAAGAGGGTCGAGAGCCGCGTGTTCCTGAGGCAGCGTTATGCGCTTTTTTGCGGGCGCCACCACCCGTTGTTCGGGCGTACGGATTTGCGCACGTCCGATCTCGTGAGCGAGAAGTTTGTGTCCTTTACAGGTGACAAGGTGGGTGACCACATGTCGCCGCTGACGTTCTTTCGCGATGAGATGGGTTTCACCGAGCGTGTGATCGGATCATCGTCGAGCATGTGGGAAGTGAAGCGTTTCATATTCGCCGGGTTCGGCATTGGTTGTCTCCCGGAACATGTTGTTCGGGAGGACATTGCACAGGGGCGTTTTCAGCGCCTGCCGCCGGACGAGGGCGTGGCCGACCTCGACGTGCACCTGCTCTGGTCGAGTGACCGGAAGTTCAGTGCTGCCGAGACGGCCTTCCTGGATGCGATGCACAGGTTTATCGATACCGAGGCAGGTGTGACGCCGGTCTAGTGCATCTCGGCGCCAAGCGAGCCCGCTGCGCTAATAACCTCGCGTCACATCAACCGCGTTATGCAAAGCCTCGCCATTCACCAGCCGCCGGACGTTTTCCGCTACCTGTAGCCCGATCGTATCTGCACTGGCGACCGAGGCCATGTGCGGGGTCACGATCATGTTCTTCGCCTGCCAGAACGCATCTCCTCGTGGCAGTGGCTCGTTTGGAAAGACATCGACAATGGCCCCGCCAATCCGCTCCGTATTCAACGCGCGCAGCAGATCCTCCGGCACCAGATGTTCCCCTCGTCCCACATGAATCAGTTTCGCGCCGGGACGCAATGCATTGAACGTACGAGCATTCAGGATGCCGCGTGTTTCGTCCGTCAGCGGTAAGAGGCAAACAAGGATATCGGTGCCTTGGAGGAAAGGTTCCAGCCCTTGCGAACCTTCGAATGTTTCAACCCCTTGCAGGTCTCTCGCCCGGCGCGCCCAGCCGCGAACGCTGAATCCCAGCCGATGCAGGTCTGTCGCCACGCGACTGCCGATCTCACCAAGCCCCATCACGCCCACTGAACAGGTTGATGGATCTTGTTGAGGCGGGCGAAACCAGCGTTCTTCACGCTGGTTCGATATCACGCGATCAAGTTGTCGATGAAAGTGCAGTACAGCCCACGTCACGAACTCGCTCATGCCGCGTGCATGCTGCGGGTCGACTACCCGGCATACAGGTACGCGCGGCAGGCTCGGGTCTGTCAGGATGTTGTCGACCCCGGCCGCAATGCTGTGCACGAGTCGCAGCCGTGGTAACGCCGCAATGGCGCCAGTCGGTGGATTCCAGCACACGGCCACCTCGGCGTCGCTGGCGTTCTCGTGGCCATGCAACGTGACTTCGAGTTCGGGCGCCGCGCGATGAATGGAGGGTATGAGGTGCGACATATCGAAGTCGCGGCTAATGAGGACAAGTTTAGTCATTGCTTGCGTCGATGGCAGGCCGCGCATAGGCGGCGGCCATGCCTAAGGCTAAGTAGTGGCAACAAGATGGCAACATTCAGCACCGGTAATCCGATGCAGGATCGGCAATCAGCCGCAATGCCGCGTGCCAAGCTATGTCCATGATTTCCGCCGATTCCTCGCGGTTGAACTGGCTGGCGGTCAATTCGCAAACTTCTACGGACGGAATGCGCAGCGCGGTCCCGCCAGCCAACGCCTGAATCTGCGCCTGGCAGGCGCGTTCGAGGAAATAGATCTCATGGAACGCTTCGGCAACGGTCGCACCTGCTGCGAGCAGGCCGTGATTGCGCAGGATCATTGCCTTGTTAAGGCCGAGGTCGCGCACCAGCCGTTCACGTTCGTCAAGATTCAACGCAATGCCCTCGTAGTCGTGATACCCGAGTTTGCCGTAGAACTTGAGCGCATGCTGACTGATCGGCAACAGCCCGTGCTCTTGCGCGGACACCGCCGTTCCAGCGGCCGTATGCGTGTGAACGACAAAACCGAGATCCTCGCGCGCCATGTGAATTGCGGAATGTATCGTGAATCCGGCGGCATTCACGCGAAAGCGCGCGGGTTCGGTGGCAGCGCGTTTATCGATGACATTGCCCAGGTGATCAATCTTGACCAGATCAGACGCCCGCATCTCATGGAACAAAACCCCGTATCGGTTGATCAGGAAGGCCGGCGTCGCGCCGGGCAAGCGCGCGGTAATGTGCGTATCGATCATGTCCGTCATGCGGAAATGGGCCGTGAGCCGGTACAGCGCCGCCAAGTCCGAACGGACTTGCCATTCGTCGGCGTCGAACATGTCGGCGTCGAATGTGGCCTTGTCCGTATCAGAAGGCGGATTTTGCGTTGCTTGCATGCTGGGGATCTCTCAAGTTCGTGCGCGGTGACGGGACGTAGTGTTCGTTGAACAGAAAGCATTCGTCAAATTCCCTGTCCTTATCCTCATCATCAATCCTGCTAATGCTTGACCCGACTCTTGCCATTTAAATGCGGCATCGCCCATGCCGCAACGCGGGCACGGAAGTATTAGCCACGTTGATACTGACAATGCACAAACGCGATTGTACGAACGATTTTTGACGCTTGATAAGTCGGTATCCCCTCTTGTACATCGCGTTGTGAGCAACGCGCGCCACTTTCAAGGAACACGAAAATCATGAAGGCAGCGGTCTCCGGCAAGCAACCCGTGCGCGCAGCGTTTGCGGCTTTTATCGGCACGACTGTCGAGTTCTACGACTTCTACACCTACGCTACGGCCGCCGCGCTCGTGCTGGGCGACGTCTTCTTTCCGAGCAGCAATCACTTCATCAGCACGCTCGCGTCATTTGGCACGTTCGCGGTCGGCTTCATTGCACGGCCTCTGAGCGGTGCTGTATTCGGGCACTTGGGAGACAAGCTCGGACGCAAGAAAATGCTGCTGCTGACCATGTTCCTGATGGGCGTGGCGACAACCGGCATCGGCTTGTTGCCGTCTTACGCTACAGCCGGTATCTGGGCGCCGATGATGCTGATCGTGCTCCGCATAGTGCAGGGCATTGCGGTGGGCGGCGAATGGGGCGGTGCTGTGCTGATGTCGAGCGAACATGCGCCGGAAGGACGCAAGACCTTCTTCGCGTCGTTCCCGCAAATGGGAAGCCCTGCGGGCCTGATCCTTTCGCTCATTTCCTTCCGTCTGGTGACGTCGCTCAGTCATGACGACTTCATCGCCTGGGGCTGGCGCTTGCCTTTTCTCGCAAGCTTCGTGTTGCTTGCGGCCGGTCTGGTGATTCGCTCGGGTGTCAATGAATCCCCTGAGTTCGAAGCGATGAAGGAGTCGGACGAAATGGTGCAGTCGCCCGTGAAGGAAGTGCTGAAGTCACATTGGGTGCCGATCCTTTTCGCGGCGGCGGCAACGACCATAGGCTCTGCCGGATTCTTCTTCACCAACACCTTCATGATTTCGTACGTGACGGTCTATTTGCATATGTCGAAGTCGCTGATCCTCGACTGCCTGTTTGCCGTCACAGTCATTCAGCTTCTCTCGCAGCCAATTTCGGCCATGCTCGCCGAACGGTTTGGCAATGCCCGCTTCCTCACCGCCGCCGCGTTGCTTTCGATGCTGACGCCGTACCCCATGTTCATGCTGGTCAATACAGGCAACCCGGTGGCGATCATTGCGGGTATCGCGTTCTCGGTAGTCGTGTTGTCGGCGGTCTATGCGGTTATCGCAGGTTTCATGACCTATGCGTTTCCCCGGCATCTGCGCTATTCCGGCATCTCCATCGCCTATCAGCTTTGTGCGACGATTGCCGGCGGCACGACACCGATCATCGGGACTATGATCGCGCAGCGATTTCAGGGTCAATGGGTGCCGCTTGCGCTCTTTTTTACGGTACTGTCGGCGGTCTCGCTGATCGGCATTCGCGGCCTGGCGCGTTTTCAGAATGGACGTGATTCGAACGAGTCAAACCCGGTGGAACCGGTGGGGGCGCTGGGGCGGCAAGGCGTGAATTGACGTTGGCGCGGCTCAGGCCAAGTCACCGTATGTTACGGCCAGCATGCGTTCCTTACCCGCTGAAAGACTTGAGCCCCGTTTGGTTGACCGGGCAATTGCAACGGGAAGTTTCTGCCGGCAACCGTCACGCCCCACACGGGCGCTCGCTCGTTGCGAGAATGTAACCGTGTAATGCCGTGAAAAATGGCTGTAGCGCGAATGTCGATTTGACTCTCTAGGATGCATGAACGCAAACCGTCGCGATTCACTCATGCAAGGAGATTCCCATGCTCAGCCCTCACGAGTTGTCGACTCTGCTCCTGATCCAACACTCGCCATCGCAGGTGGAACCTCAATGTTCCGACGTGGCGAGTCTCGAGCACGAACACCTCGTCAGCATTGACGCGAGCACGAATGGTCGGGCTACGCCGCGCCTGACTTCACAAGGCTCGGAGCTATTGCAGCAACTGCATCGATTCTGCACCCGTGAGTTTGCCGGGAACCACTGAACCTGCATTAACACCCGCCGCCGTTTACCCCGGGTTCATTGCTGGGCAGTGCCGTCCTGCTTCATGACGAGCGCATGCGCGGCGGTGAGAATCGACAGCGCCAGTTCGTGATCGTCCACTGCGCGCGCCAGCGTGATCGCGCCCACAATCGTGGCCGCCACGCCTAGTCCCAGCGCTTCGCTCCCGCTTTCGTTTCCACCTCCCGCTGCTTGCGTCAACTGATCTGCAAGCCGCCGCAAGTGCGTGGTGTAGAGCGCTTTCACGTCCGCTGTTGCATGCACCGCATCGCCCGCCAGTGCACACAGTGCGCATCCGGTGCCGGGATTGTCCGCGTGAGCGGGGTGCAGGTACGCATCGACGATCGCCTCGAACGGTGTCTTTGAATGTTCCGCCGCATCGGCCGCGCGCGATATCACGCGTTTCTGGCCCCGCGTCATTGCCTGTTCCAGCGCGGCGATGATCAACGCATCGCGCGACGAAAAATGTCCGTAGAACGCGCCGTGCGTCAGCCCCGCACTGCGCATGCAATCGGCGACCCCCAACGCTTCCAGACCGTGCTCGCGGATCTGCCTCGCAGCTGTATCCAGCACGCGTTGCCTGCTCTCCGCTTTCTGCGCCTGTGAGTAACCCATCTCAATCCTCGCTTGACAATCTGCATGATGACGATAATACTGAATTTGTGGATTATGTTCAACATTCAGATTGATGGCGCGTCGATACAGCCGATGCATTCTTCAGCCGTAACCGGGCGGCGGCCAACAGAGGAGAAGGACTCATGCGTTTCACTGATAAAACTGCCCTGATCACGGGCGGAAACAGCGGGATAGGTTTTGCGGTAGCGAAGTTGTTGATTGCGGAAGGTGCGCGGGTGGCGATCACGGGGCGCGACCGCGCGAAGCTGGACGAGGCGGCATCTGAGCTTGGTGCGAACGCGCTCGCCATTCAGGCGGATCTCGATGATCCGGCTGCAATCGACTTGGTGATCAAGCAAGTCGGCGATGCTTACGGTTCGCTTGATATCGTGTTTGCGAACGCGGGAATTTCAGGACCAACGCCATTGGGGAGCACGACTGCTGCGGCATTCGAAGCAATCCTGCGCACCAACCTGACTGCAGTCTTTCTGACGGTTCAGTCCGCGTTGCCGCTGATGTCGGCGGGAGGATCGATCGTGCTCAATGGTTCGGTCATGCGTGAGCTTGGCCGGGCGGGAACGGCGGCTTATGCGGCGTCGAAGGCGGGCATTACCGGCATGGCGAAGGTGTTCGCCGGCGAGCTCGTGCAACGCGGCATTCGCGTGAACACGGTGATCCCCGGTGGCACCCGCACGCCGATCTGGACACGCGGCGCAAGGGCGGGCGCGTCGCTCGACGGCACGGAAGAAGCGTTGTCGCCGGCTATCCCGATGGGACGCTTCGCCACAGTTGAAGAAGTCGCGGAGGCGGTCGCGTTCCTTGCGTCGAATGGTGCGTCCGGGATCACGGCGGCCGAGATTGTGGTCGACGGCGGCACGATCGGCGCGCCATGGGGCTCTCCAGCGCTTCGCCAAGGCTAAGCTCGGCTAGACCCTTGGCGCAACTCGCGCAGAGCCGTGGACGGGGTGTATGAACGCACACTGCGGGCACGCTTAGCGTCCCCGCAGTGTTTCCGATGGCGACTCCCCGAACATCGCCTTATAGACCATCGCGAAGCGCCCGAGATGCGCGAAACCGCAATCGAGGGCAATCTCAGCGACCCTTACATCCAAAGGTGCTGCGCGCAACGCGTCGCGCGCGCGTTCCAGCCGCAATTGCCGCACATACTGCATGGGGCTCACGCCGCGAAACTGCTGAAAGCCGTCGCGCAACGTGCGAGCCGAGACGCCGACGGCGTTGGCAATATCGAGCAATTCCAGCGGATCCCTGCAATTTGCTTCAATGAACGCCTCGGCACGCTTCACAAAGCCGGGCGACACGGCCGAACGCCTGGAAGCGAAGCCCGTATTTATTTCATTGCCCACGTGACCTGTGGCGAACAGATCGATCAGTAAGCCTTCCAGGTGCGTTGCCACACGCGGATTGCTGCGCGCACTCGCGAGCAATTCGGGCGAACTCGCGACCAGTTGCAATTGCTGCATCCAGCCGCGTAGAGGCGAGCTACCCACCGGCACCAATGAGGCAAAGTCCTGTGCGGCCAACCCCGCCTGCGCGTTCAGCGCCACTGGATCGATACGCAGCACAAACTGCTCGCAGCCTGGCGAAAGCAGAGCATCGAAAGCCTGTCCCGGCGCACATAAAACGCCCTGGTCACGGTTCACCTGCATGGAGCGTCCCATCGTGCGGACTTCGGCGGTGCCGCTCACGCAAAACATCAGCAGGTAATACCCGTCCACCGCCTTGACGTCCACGCGCATGGCATCGCCGAAAGCGATCGTGCCGAGGCCTAGCCCCCCGAGCTTGACGAAATCCATGTGCGAGCGGCCGCGGCCCGTGCCCGAGGGCACGAGCGCGTGCGGTTGCATCACGCGCGAGATCAGTTCGCGGGTTTCATCGAGGTCAGTCGATTCGAATAATCGATAGCCCCGCAACGCGTCAGCACGAAAGGCGGCTTGGGACATGGACGGTTCCGGTCGGTGAAAACAGTCACGACGAATGGTAGGTCACTTCGCCGTTCTGCCCGGGGCCGCGCCACCCATCGCCCAGCAAAAACGTGCCGGAAGTGGATAGCGAAGCCTGCGCGCAGCCGTTATCGGATAGACCCGCTATTTTGGCGCTCCAAAAATCGCAGCACACCCCCCACAAAAGGAGAAATCGCCGTGGAAACTAATGCGATGAACGCCCTGGACGCACCGGACGAAAGGGCCGAATTCCCCCTTCGCCCGATGAACCCGCTCGACTCCGATGCGGTAACTTTTCCCCATGACGACGGCTCGCGTGTGCCCTATAAGGTATTCAGCTCGCAGGCGGTGTATGAGCGCGAGCAGGAGCGGATCTATCGCGGACCGACCTGGAATTTCGTGGCGCTGGAAGCGGAAATCCCGAATCCGGGCGATTTCAAAAGCACCTTCGTTGGCGATACACCCGTGGTCGTCACCCGCAACGACGACGGCTCGCTGGCGGCGTGGGTGAACCGCTGCGCGCATCGAGGCGCGTCCGTGTGCAGGAAGTCCCGTGGCAACGCGAGCTCGCACACGTGCGTGTACCACCAGTGGAGTTTCGATAAGAGCGGCAACTTGTTGGGCGTGCCGTTTCGGCGCGGCCAGAAAGGCATGACCGGCATGCCCGCCGATTTCGATCCGAAAAATCACAGCTTGAGAAAGCTTCGGGTGGAGAGCTATCGCGGCCTGGTGTTCGCGACTTTCAGCGAAACGGTGGGTCCTTTGCCTGAGTATCTTGGGGCGCAAATGCGGCCCTGGATCGATCGGATCTTTCATAAGCCGATTGAATATCTCGGCTGCACGCGGCAGTTTTCAAAGTCGAACTGGAAGCTCTATTTCGAAAACGTGAAGGACCCGTATCACGCGAGCATGCTGCACCTGTTCCATACGACGTTCAACATTTTTCGCGTCGGCATGAAGGCGCGTTCCATACCCGATGCAACCCACGGACTGCACAGCATCATCACGGTGACGAAGACCGGCGAGGACACGTCCGCCGCCTACAAGCAGCAAAACATTCGCTCCTTCGACGAAGGCTTCGCGCTTGAAGACGATTCCATCCTCGGCCTGATTTCCGAATACGAAGAAGACACGACCAATCATATTCAGCCGATCTTCCCGCAACTCGTGATCCAGCAGATTCACAACACGCTGGTCGCACGGCAGTTGCTGCCTAAAGGGCCCAATAGCTTCGAGCTGATTTTTCACTTCTTCGGTTATACCGACGACACGCCGGAGATGCGCGAGCTGCGCATCAAGCAGGCGAATCTGGTGGGGCCTGCCGGCTATATCTCGATGGAAGACACGGAAGCCACCGAACTGGTTCAGCGCGGCACCATCCGCGATGCCGGCGCGACGTCGGTGATCGAAATGTCGCGCGGCAATCCGGACCAGCAGGACACGGTCATCACCGAGAGCCTGATCCGCAAGTTCTGGGTCGGCTACCAGAAGCTGATGGGCTATTGAACGTCGAGGAAAGAGATCATGGAAGCAATGACGCTGTGGTTCGAACTGCACATGTTGCAGGACCAGTACATCAACAACCTCGACAACGACCGTCTCGAAGCGTGGCCGACGCTGTTCACCGAAGACTGTCTCTACGAGATCATACCGAAGGAAAACGCCGACATGGGTCTTCCAATTGGCATCATCTATTGCAACAACCAGAAGATGCTGCGCGACCGGGTGGTGTCGCTGCGCAATGCCAATATTTTCGAGGAACACAGCTACCGGCACATGACGTCGGGGCTCTGCGTCGTGGCCGAGACGGATGGCGTGATCGAGACGGAAAGCAACTACGTGGTGATCCAGACGCGCACGAACGGCGAATCGAATGTGTACCAGGCAGGCAAGTACTACGACAAGGTGGTGCGTACCGACGCCGGTTTGCGTTACCAGTCAAAGCGCGTGATCTATGACACATCCCGTGTACAGACATTGCTCGCCACACCGATCTGAAGGGGATAAGAATGAACCAGTTGGCTCAAACCTGGTTTCCAGTCGGCGCACTCAATGACTTCGAGGAAGGTGAGCCGGTCGCTGTTGTTGCGGGTAACAAACCCATCGCGGTGTTCCGTCTAGGTGAAGAAATTTTCGCGCTGCACGATCTTTGTACGCATGGCCACGCGCGCCTCTCGGAGGGGTTCGTGGAGAACGGTTGTGTCGAATGTCCCCTGCATCAAGGGCTCGTGGATATTCGTACGGGTGCGCCGCAATGTGCGCCTATTGTGGAAGCGGTCCGCACGTATCCGGTTCGCATCAACGAGGGCAGCGTCGAGATCCATGTCGAATGAAGCGTATGTGATTGTCGGCGCGGGGCACGCTGCGCGGCGTGCCGCCGAAACGCTGCGGCTGAAGGCGCCGGAGAGCCGCATCCTGATGATCGGCGAGGAAGCGGAACTGCCTTATGACCGGCCGGTGTTATCGAAGGATGCGTTGCTTGGGATCGAAGGCGAGCAACGCGCCTTTATCCGCGATGCTGACTGGTACGCTCAGCAGCGTATCGAAATGCGGCTGGGCGTGCGAGTGAGCGCGATCGATCGCGAACAGCGGTGCGTGTTTCTCAGCGACGGCGAGCAGGTCGGCTATCACCGTTTGCTGATTGCGACCGGATCACGCGTGCGGCGCTTTGGCGGCCCGGTCGATGAAGGCGTGAAGCTGCACTACGTTCGTACCGTCGCCGATGCACGCGCGCTGCGCGAAGCGCTCGCGCCGGGCGCTCGGGTGGCCGTGCTGGGCGGTGGTTTTATCGGGCTGGAGGTGGCGGCGTCGGCGGTATCGCGTGGTTGTGCAGTGACGGTGATCGAGCCCGCAAGCCGCTTGTTGCAGCGATCAACGCCAGCCGAAGTTGGCGCGTTCATGCTCGCGTTGCATCGGCGTCATGGCGTGGATATGCAGCTCGACACAACGCCGCTAGCCATCAACAAGACGCCTACCTGCGCGATGGTGAAGACCGATCGTGGCGACCTGCCTGCGGACGTCGTGGTGATCGGCATAGGCGTCGTGCCTAACTCGGAGCTGGCTGCATCGGCAGGATTGGTGGTCGATAACGGAATTGTCGTGGATCAACACTGCCGCACCGCCGATCCGCTGATCTTCGCGGCAGGCGAAGTGACGAGTCACTTCAACGCGCTGCTGGGACGGCATGTACGCGTGGAGTCGTGGCAAGTGGCGGAGAACCAGCCTGCTGTGGCAGCCTCGAACATGCTTGGCGGCGAGGAACGTTACGCCGAGATGCCGTGGCTTTGGTCTGATCAATATGACTGCAATCTGCAGACGCTGGGCCTTTTTGCGGCGCATCAATCGGTCTTTAAACGAGGTGACCCGGAAGGCGATTCGTTCTGCATGCTTGCGCTTGGCGCGGACGACAGAGTCGAGGCTGTAGTGACGGTGAATTGCGGTCGTGAAGTGGCGGTGTGCCGCCGGTTGATGGCTGCAGGAAAAGTGCTTGACCATGCCCGTCTTGCCGATCCGGATACGCCGCTAAAAGCCTTGCTCAAATAGGGGCTCTTTTTGATCCTTGGCATTGGGCTAAGCGGAAGCGCAAGCTAATTCGGAAAGCTTGGGGAGCGCGCGCGTATGATCTACGTCTTGCAGTTTCTGGGGCGGTGAAGGGTGAGTGGTGGATCGCGTCCACCCATCACCGCCGCGAACATACTGGACGTAGAGGAGAGACTCAACGCATGAAGTTCGACACAGTCGTGCTGGGCGCGGGCATCGTGGGTGTATCGATCGCCATTCATTTGCAAAAGCGTGGCCGCTCGGTAGCGCTAGTGGATCGCAAGCATCCCGGACTCGAAACCTCGTTTGGCAACGCGGGGCTGCTGCAGCGCGAGGGTGTGTATCCCTACGCGCTTCCCCGCGACATCGGCACGCTGATGCACTACGCTCGCAATGCGTCCATCGATGTTCATTACCATCGTGACGCATTGCCCGCGCTCGCGACATTTCTCTGGGCGTATTGGCGCAATTCCGAACCCGCGCGGCATGCCGCCATCGCGCGCCAGTACGCCACCTTGATCGAACATTGCGTGACCGAGCACGAGATCCTCGCGAAGGAAGCCGGTGTGGAGTCGCTGTTGCGGCCAACGGGGTGGATCAAGGTATTCCACAGTGCCGCCTCCCAAGATGACGAGTTGCGCGACGCCGAGCGGTGGCATCGAGAGTTTGGCGTGCAATACAAGCTCCTCGATCCGGCCACGTTGCAACTAGCCGAACCGCATCTCGACCGTTCCCTAGTGGGTGGTTTGCATTACACGGATGCTGTCTCGGTCACCGATCCTGGCGCGTTGGTCGCGGGTTATGCGGCTTACTTCGAGCGTCTGGGCGGCCGCTTCCTGACTGGCGATGCAACCTCGCTGGAGGCCGAAGGCGACGGTTGGCGTGTGACGACGCAAGACGGTCCGCTCGGTGCGTCGACGGCGGTGATCGCGTTGGGTCCGTGGGCTAAAGACGTGACGTCGGCGCTGGGCTACAAGCTGCCGCTCGCGGTCAAGCGTGGTTACCACATGCATTACGCGCCACAACCTGGCACGGTCCTGAATCATCCCGTGCTGGACGTGGACAACGGTTTCCTGCTTGCGCCAATGGCACGCGGCATTCGGCTGACAACGGGTGTTGAACTGGCGGATCGTGATGCGCCGAAGACACCCGTGCAACTGATGCGTGCCGAGCCCGTGGCGCGTAAGCTGTTCCCGCTCGGCGAGCGGGTAGATGACGAACCATGGATGGGCCGCCGTCCGTGTACGCCCGACATGATGCCGATCATTGGCCCGGCACCGCGTCACAAGACCATGTGGTTTGCGTTCGGACACGCGCATCACGGATTGACGCTCGGCGCGGTGACCGGCCGGCTGATCGCGTCCATGATGACGGGGGAGGAACCGTTCGTCGATGTCACACCGTTCAGGGCTGACCGCTTCGACTAGATTTGAAGGCGGTCGCGTTTAGCCGAACCCGCAAGCGATTGGTCACTTGGCACGCGGGGCCTGCTCTGAAAATTTATCGATAGCCCAGTAGAATCGGTCAAACGCCAAACATGCCACGCTCGTTTCGGCCCTAAGCCGGACACCGAATCCTGACCCATATTCTGCCAACGCCAATGAACGCTACCGCTACCGAAAACCACGTGAACCAACCCGAGATCTGGCTGATCCGTCATGGTGAAACCGCATGGAGCCTGTCCGGCCAGCACACGGGCCGCACCGATATTCCGCTGACGGACCACGGGCGCGAACAGGCGCGAACGCTACGGCCGGTGCTCGCTGCACAGCCCTTTGACCTCGTGCTGTGCAGCCCGATGTCTCGCGCGCGCGACACCTGCGCCGAGGCCGGTCTTGGTGCTCAGGCGGAAGAAGAACCGCGCCTGAGCGAGTGGAACTACGGTATCTACGAAGGCCGTACGACGCACGATATCCGCGCTGAAGATCCTGACTGGGCCGTGTGGACTTCGCCGATGCCGGAGGGCGAAAACGTCGAAGACATCCAGGCGCGGGCAGAGTCTCTGATCCAGCGGCTGCTTGCCACGAATGGGCGCATCGCGCTGTTTTCTCACGCGCATTTCCTGCGGGTGCTTGGTGCTTGCTGGATGGCCGATTCAGCGGCGCTTGGGGCACATCTGCTGCTCGATACCGCGTCGGTCAGCGTGCTGGGTTTCGATCGCGAAACCAGGGCGCTCAAGCAATGGAACGCGCGTCCGCAATCGTAGGGGAATTCGACGACGATCGGCTTGTCTCGACCCGCCCGCAGTCCTGGAGAACTGGCACGCTTTGTCCGCGGCAGAGCAGCCACGATGTCAGGTTCGAACGACCGGTTGGTCAGACTCGTACCATGACGAACTTCTGTAGACGACCCATTGCGGACGGTTGACCCAACTCAAGCTCAACGGCAGCCCCCAAGGTGCAACGGTCAGTTCCAGTCGATCTACGAGAAGGCTCCGGAGGCGGCACTCTGGCTCCAGAACGCCACGTTGCTTGCGCTCATTTCAGGTCAGGACCGGTCGACAATCGCGCCCTGGAAACGCATGTTCCAAAAGGACGGCTACGCGGTACTGACGCGGAAGGCAGGTGTGAAAATCGCCATTCCCCTCGAGCTACGAATGGATGTGCTCGGCACGTCCCTTGCCGATGTGATTGCCAAATGCCGGTCGACGGGAATCGTCAGCAAATACCTGATTCATCACATCCGGCCCAACGTCAATGCTCCGAAAGGTGGGGCGATCAAGTTGAAAACGATCACCGAGAAGGTCAAGGTCGCTCGAGAACTGGCGGACATCACTAACGACGCAGCTCCGACCTTCCACGAAATCCGCAACTTGAGCAAGCGGCCTACATGGAACAGGGGACCGTCGACACGAAGGCACTCATAGGCCATATGACCGATGCGATCGCCGACTTGTACGCCAATTCGCGCGGACTAGAGCCGATGAAAGTGAGAATATCAACTGCATGAATCCGAGGAGTCAGGTTCGCACGGCGAAATCGAGGTAGCGTGCCGGGCGAAGGCGCCATCGTTAGCAACGGATGATTTCGACACAGCGGGTTAGTACTACTGTGTCATAAAACTCTGTGGAGTAGCGCAGCAATATGGGCATCTCTGTAATCGCCTGGAGATGTAGGCAGCAATTCGCCAGCGCAGCGTTGCGATCGAATCAGGTACGTGTCGCTGCATGCGCTGGGGAGCCGCGCGGGATATAGTCCGCGGGTAAGACAGGTGCACTGTGGATTTCGGAGTTTTTTTTACTGCCTTCATTGAGGCGCTGTGCGACGAGAAACCCATAGGCGGCAATGCACAGGGATGCGTGATGATGAAATCCACGCCACCCACGCCCCTCGAAGTGTCCAAGGCCAAACTCCTGCTTGAGATCCTGGTAGTCACGCTCAATGCGCCAGCGCATTTTGGCAACGTGAACGAGATGTTCGACAACCGTCTCTTTTGGCAACGTTGAAAGCCGGTATTTGGTTGGTT
>Ga0302314_10004046_pt1 | contig 27015 bp, 26 predicted proteins | sample III_Palsa_N2_3_FD_200533 | JGI IMG/M metagenome (GOLD analysis project Ga0302314, IMG submission 200533) | Peat permafrost microbial communities from Stordalen Mire near Abisko, Sweden - III_Palsa_N2_3 | ecosystem: Environmental > Terrestrial > Soil > Palsa > Peat permafrost | place: Sweden...
GCCACAGCCAAGGGCGTTTATCACTTCAAGGTTGAGGTTGCCGACACCAACGCGACCCGCGAACGCGGCCTGATGTTTCGCAAAAGCCTCGCGGGAGACCGCGGCATGCTGTTCGACTTCAAGACACCGCAATCCGTTGCATTCTGGATGAAGAACACGCTCATTCCGCTGGACATGGTGTTCATCGGCGCCGACGGCCGAATCGTTTCGATCGCCCGCAACGCCCAGCCCATGGACGAAGCCGCCATTCCCTCGGGCGGCGATGTGAGAGGCGTGCTGGAGCTGCGTGGCGGGCGCGCGGGCGAGATCGACGCCGAGCCCGGCGATAAGGTCCGCGAACGCATCTTTCCAAAGTGAGCGCGCCCGATTTGATCCTGGAACCGCCTCCAGGATTCGAGCTACAGGCGGGGCGAGGACCGTTTTCGACCCACAATGGACCCTATTTCTTTCGCCGCGCAGACGAGGGAATTGAACTGGCGTTCTTCGCGCTGCCGCGTCACTGCAACAGCCTGGGCCTGGTGCACGGGGGCATGCTGTCGACCTTTCTCGACGGCCTCCTCGCCAACGCCGTCGGCCGGGAGGCGGCCGGAACGCCTGTCACCATCCATCTGTCGATCGACTTCCTGGCCATGGGGCGGGCGGGAGAGTGGATCGTGGGAGAGGCGCGCCTGACCCGCGCGGCGCGCGACGTGGCGTTCGCCGAGGGCTTCCTGCACGTGGCGGGCAAACCGATCGCCCGCGCGACCGGCGTCTTCCGCCTGATGAGACGGCGCAATCCGTGAGGATCGTTGCGGGCGGCGAGTCGCCATGGCAAGAGACGCCCCCTTGGCCGTCGGGGCGTAGCGCAGCCTGGTAGCGCATCTGCTTTGGGAGCAGAGGGTCGCAGGTTCGAATCCTGCCGCCCCGACCAGCCGAGGTTCGAAACGACGGATTGCACTGGAGACCGGCGCCATGCTCGCGCGCATCTATCGCCCGGCCAAGACCGCGATGCAGTCAGGCCGCGCCAATACGCATCTGTGGGAGCTGGCGTTCGCCCCGGCCTCGGCCCGAACTCCCGATCCCCTGATGGGATGGACCCAGTCGACAGACATGAACGGCCAGGTGCGTCTGCGCTTCGATACGCGTGAGGAAGCCATCGCCTACGCCCAACGCCACGGCATTCCGTTCGAAGCATTTCCAGACGAGAAAACGAAAAGAATTATAAAATCATACGCCGATAATTTCGCGTTCGGCCGCAAGCAACCCTGGACTCACTAGGCCCCGTAGACCCCGTAGCTCAACTGGATAGAGCATCCGCCTTCTAAGCGGACGGTTGCAGGTTCAAGTCCTGCCGGGGTCGCCATTCGGGGCGGCCTGGTTCAATGCCGGGAGGCCGCGTTCCAAATCGGCGATCAGGTCGTCCGGATCCTCAAGACCAATGGAAAGACGGATCGCGGGTCCCGCTAGCCTGGGCGGATATTGCCGCACGCCGAACTGCGGATCGCAGTTGAGGGCCAGGCTCTCGAAACCGCCCCAGGAAAAGCCCAATCGGAACACGCGCAGACCGTCCAGGAAGGCGTGAACCGCGCCGATCGGGCACGGCTGGAGCACGAACGAAAACACGCCGGCCGCGCCGTCGTAGTCACGAGCCCACAAATCATGGCCCGGGGCCCCGGGGAGAGCAGGATAGAGCACCTCGGCCACCTCCGGCCGGGCTTTTAGCCACGCGGCCACGGCTAGTCCGCTCTCCTGATGCCGGGCAAGGCGCGTCGGCAGGGTGCGCAGCCCGCGCAGCATCTGATAGGCGTCCTCGGCCGAGACCGACCAGCCGATATCCCAGATCGAGCGATCGAGGGCGTCCCCGAGGGAGGCGTCGGCGGTGGCGACCGACCCCATGAACACGTCCGAATGGCCGCCCACATATTTGGTGAGCGCCTGCACGGAGAGGTCGACTCCGTGGGCCAGGGGCTTGAACCAGAAGCCGGCCGCCCAGGTGTTGTCCATCAGGGTGAGCACCCCACGCGCCTTGGCCAGACCGGCGATTCCCGGCGCGTCCTGAACCTCGAAGCTGAGCGAGCCCGGGGATTCCAGGACGATCATCCGTGTCGCCGGCGTAGCCAGGGCCAGCAGGTCGTCCGGCGACAGCGCTGGATCGTAATAGCGGGTGGTCACGCCGAAACGTACGAGCATCCGCTCGCAAAATCGCCGCGTCGGCTTGTAGACCGAATCGGTCACCAGTACGTCGTCGCCGGCGTGAAGCACCGCCAGCATGGCGCCGGTCACCGCCGCCAGCCCGGTCGGAAACAGGCGCACGCAGTTTGCGCCTTCTAGATCAGCCAGAGCTGCGGCCAGGGTTTCCTGCACCGACAAGCCCGCCCGGCCATAGGTCACCTTGGACTCATCGTAGAGCGCGGCCGCGTTCGGCATGATGACGGTCGAGCCCTTCTCGATCGCCGGGCCGACCGTCCGCCCGCTGCGCCCGCCCGAATGGATCACCCGCGTCGCCGCACCCTTGCCAACCGTGCTCATGCGGCGCCCGTTGTTATGGGCGTGTCGTCACGCGCGCCCCACTCGCTCCACGAACCGTCATAGACCGCCACGTCCGGCCGCCCCAGTCGCGCCAGGGCCAGGGCCAGGAGCGATGCGCTGACGCCCGATCCGCAGGTCGTGATCACGGGCCGCGCGAGATCGACGCCGGAGGCTTCGAACAAGCTTCGAAGCCTGGTCGCGTCGGCCAATCCGCCGTCCGCGACAAGCCCCGACCATGGCGCATTGAGCGCGCCCGGCATGTGGCCGCTCCGGAGGCCCGCGCGAGGTTCGGGCGTCGCGCCCGTGAACCGGTCCGCCGAACGCGCATCCACAAGCTGAGCGCCACCCGCCCCTACAGCGTGGCGCACGGCGTCCAGATCGGCGAGAAGCGACCAGTCGGGGTGAGCCTTGAAGTCGCCGTGGTCGGGCGTGCGCCAGCCGCTCTCAAGCGCCCGACCCTCGGCGATCCATCGCGGCAAGCCGCCGTCGAGGACAAAGCTGGCGCCATGACCCATGACACGGAAGTTCCACCAAACTCGGGGCGCGGAAAAGAGGCCGTGGGAATCATAGACGACGACCGTCGAGTCGCGGCTCACGCCCAAGCGTCGCACAGCGGTGGCGAACTCCGCGGGCGAGGCCAGCATGTGCGGCAGATCGTTCGAATGATCCCTGATCTCGTCGATACCGAAAAAGACCGCGCCTGGTATGTGCGCCTTGGCATATTCCGCCGCAGCGTCGCGCGGCGTCCCCGGCATGAACCAGCTGGCGTCGATGATGACGGTCGTCGGCTCGCCAAGACGCTCGGCCAGCCAGGCGGTGGAGACGACGGGATCGGTCACAGCCATGGCGGCGTCGGCAAGCCGCGCTCCCTGAGGAAGGTGGGGTTGAAGATCTTGCTCTGATAGCGCGCGCCCTGGTCGCAGAGAATCGTCACGATGGTGTGGCCGGGCCCCATATCCCGCGCCAGGCGGATGGCGCCGGCGATATTGATCCCCGTCGAACCGCCCATGACCATGCCTTCGTGCTGGGCCAGATCGAAGATGATCTCCAGCATCTCGACATCGTCGATGCGGTGGGGACGGTCGACCTTCAATCCCTCAAGGTTGGCGGTGATCCGCCCCTGCCCGATGCCCTCGCTGATCGAGGATCCTTCCGACTTGAGCGCGCCGTGCGCGTACCAGTCGTAGAGCGCCGCGCCATAAGGGTCGGCGAGGCCGACGACCACTTCCGGCTTGCGCTCACGCAGCGCCATGGCCACACCCGCGAGCGTTCCGCCGGAGCCGACAGCGCAGATGAAGCCGTCCACCTTGCCGCCGGTCTGATCCCAGATTTCCGGGCCCGTGGTCTCCGCGTGCGCCTGGCGATTGGCGACATTGTCGAATTGATTGGCCCAGATCGCGCCGGCCGGTTCCCGCGCGTTCAGTTCCTCGGCGAGACGCCCGGAATAACGCACGTAATTTTCAGGATTGGAGTAGGGGACTGCGTCAACTTCGACGAGCTCGGCGCCCATCAGGCGAATGGCGTCCTTCTTCTCCTGGCTCTGAGTGCGCGGGATCACCACCGTGCAACTATAACCGAGCGCACGCGCCACCATCGCCAAGCCTATGCCCGTATTGCCCGCGGTGCCCTCCACGATGCGACCGCCCGGCCTGAGCGCGCCCCGCCGCTCGGCGTCGCGGACGATGTAGAGCGCGGCCCGATCCTTCACCGATTGGCCCGGATTGGCGAATTCGGCCTTGCCGAGGATCTCGCAGCCGGTGAGCTCGCTGGCCCGGCGCAGCCGGATGAGCGGCGTATCGCCGATGGCGTCCAGAACGCTGGGACAGATGGAGGAAGGCATGGCGCCTAAATCGGCGGGACGGCGCACGTGCGCAAGCGGGAAAGCGCGGGCCTCAGGCGCGACCGAGGCTCAGTTGGACCACATTGGTGCGCCCGGTCCGGAAACCCGCCTCGCAATAGCTCAGATAGAAGCGCCATAGCCGCCGAAACCGCTCGTCGAACCCGAGACGGCGAATGTCCTCCCAGGCGTTTTCGAATGAGGTCGCCCACTGGGCGAGAGTGTCGGCGTAGTTCTGGCCGAAGCGGACGACACCGCCCCATTCCAGCCCGGCGCGGTCAATCTCTTCGCGCAGCCGGCCCTCGCTCGGCAGCATTCCGCCCGGGAAAATGTATTTACGCAGGAAGTCCGAGCGTGAACGGTAGGTGCGGAAGAGCTCGTCACGGATGGTGATGATCTGAAGCCCGGCCCGTCCGCCCGGGGAGAGGACCTCTCGCACCTTGGAAAAATAGGCGGGCCAGTAGGCCTCGCCGACAGCTTCGAACATCTCGATCGAGGCGACAGCGTCGAACTGGCCGCTGACATCGCGATAGTCCATCAGACGCACATCAACCAAGTCGGCGAGGCCCTGATCGAACAGACGCTTGCGGGCAAATTCGTGCTGTGCGGGAGAGATGGTCAGCGCCGTCACCCGGGCGCCGACTTCCCTGGCGGCGAACTCGGCGAAGCCGCCCCAGCCGCAGCCGATCTCCAACACGTGCCTGCCGGGCTCGAGCTGGATGGCGTGGGCCAAGGTTTCATACTTGTGCCTCTGCGCCTCGCCGAGCGGTTGGTCTGGCCGTTCGAACCTCGCCGAGGAATAGGTCATGCTGGGGTCGAGCCAGCGAGCGTAGAACGCGTTGCCGAGGTCATAGTGAGCGTGGATGTTGCGCCGGGCGCCTCGTTTGCTGTTGCGGTTCAGGGCGTGGGCCACGCCATTGACCATGCGGATCATCGGATTGCCGGTCACCAGCCGTTCAAGGCGGTCGAAATTGGCCGTGAACGCCTCGAGCAGAGCCGACAGGTCGGGCGTATCCCATTCCCCCGCCATGAATCCTTCGCCAAAACCGATGTCGGCCGACGCCAGGACCCTGGAGACAAAGTGGAAGTCGCGAACGATGAGCCGGCCTTCGGGCCCCGGCGCAGGCCCCTCGATGCGCAGTTCCCGACCCGATGGCAGCACAAAGGTCAGCGAGCCTCGCTCCCAGTTGCGGCTGGCGATGTCGACCGCGGTGCGGAAGGCCGCAGGCGCGCGCCTCAGCTCTGGATCGTCCATGAACGTCTCGCGCGTGGCCATGGATATGCCTCCGCCCGGTCGCGCCGGATGCTCGACCGCATATGGTGAAGGTTGCCGCCACGACGTCAAGTCCCGCGCGCTCGCCTTCGACCTCATTCTACGTTAATCGCCCTGGCGCGGATCAAGGACCCACGCGCCAAATGTCGCCCAACGCCGTCGTTGAAGTGAAAGCCCCAGCGGGCCAGGCCGTGCGTTTCGGCAACGCCGAGCGATTGGCGATCATTGCGGGGCCCTGCCAGCTCGAAAGCCGCGCCCACGCCTTGGAGATGGCTCACGCCCTCAAGGAGATCGCGCAGCGCCAGGGGGTCGGGCTGGTTTACAAGACCTCATTCGACAAGGCCAACCGCAGCTCGGCCGGGGCGGCGCGCGGCGTCGGCCTTAAGCAGGCGGCGCCGATCTTCGCCGAGATTCGCGAGAGCGTCGGCTTGCCGGTGCTGACCGACGTGCATGAGATCGAACACTGCGCCATCGTCGCCGAAGCGGTTGACGTGCTGCAGATCCCGGCCTTCCTCAGCCGGCAGACCGATCTCATCGTCGCGGCGGCGCGGACCGGCCGCGCCCTCAACATCAAGAAGGGTCAGTTCCTGGCCCCCTGGGACATGAAGAACGTGATCGCCAAGGCGACGGACGCGGGCAATCCGAACGTCATGGCCTGCGAGCGCGGCGTCTCGTTCGGCTACAACACCCTGATCTCCGACATGCGCGCCCTGCCGGTGCTGGCGGAGATCGGTTGCCCGGTCGTGTTCGACGCCACCCACTCCGTGCAGCAGCCGGGTGGGCGAGGGGACAGCTCAGGCGGAGAGCGACGGTTCGTGTCGACATTGGCTAGAGCGGCCGTGGCCGTCGGGGTCGCGGCGGTATTCATGGAAACGCACGAGGATCCCGACCATGCGCCTTCCGATGGGCCCAACATGGTGCCGCTGAAGGACTTCGAGGCCTTGGTCGCCGATCTCTTGGCGTATGACGCCCTGACCAAGAGACGGGCCGCGGCCTGACGTCCGGAATGGACATCATCACCCTCCAGAAGCGACTTTCCGCCATGGCTGGGACGCCTGTCCTCGTCGTGGGTGACGTGATGGTCGATCGCTTCGTCCATGGCGCCGTGAGCCGGGTCTCCGCCGAGGCCCCCGTCCCAGTCCTCGCCAAGGCCCACGAAGGGGTCATGCTGGGCGCCGCCGGCAATGTGGCGCGCAATATCGCCGTGTTGGGCGGTGAACCGACGCTCGTAGGCGTAGTGGGCGCGGACGGCGCCGCGGAAGAGGCCCGCGCGTTAATGAAGGAAGGCATGACGTCCCGGGTCGTCGCCGATCCCGACCGACCGACCACGACCAAGACCAGGTTCGTGTCGACGGGCCAGCAGCTACTGCGCCTGGATCATGAGGTCACTCGCCCGATCGAGGGCGCGGTGGAGGACGCCCTGTTGGCGCATGTGGCGGCTTCGGACGCGCAAGCCATCCTCGTCTCGGACTACGGCAAGGGCGTGGTCACGAAGCGGGTCATCGCGGCTTGCCTTGCCGCGGCCAAGGCCAGCGGCGCGCCCCTCATCGTCGATTCCAAAGCCCGCCATTTCGGGGTCTACGGAGAGGCGGACATCGTAAAGCCGAATGCGACCGAGCTGGCCTTCGCCACCGACCTACCGACCGACACGGACGCCGAGGTGGAGATCGCCCTTGCCGAGGCCCTGAAGCGTTCGGCCTGCCGCGCGATCCTGGTCACGCGCGCCGCCAAAGGCATGAGCTTGGCTGTGCGCGGGGAGGCCGTTCGCCATTTCCGCCGGCCGCCCCCGGAAGTTTTCGACACGGCGGGCGCGGGCGACACCGCGCTTGCCACCTTGGGCCTGGCTCTGGCCGCGAACGCCCCGCTGGACGAGGCGGTGGAACTGGCGCTGCTCGCCTCCAGCATGGTGGTCGAAAAAGCCGGCGTCGCCACGGTCTCGCCCGACGAACTGCTCGAGGCCGAGCTGGCCGCCCATCGCGAACCCACCGAAGCCAAGATCGTCACCCGCGAGGGCCTGTTGCGCGCCGTCCAGCGGTGGCGGGCGCGCGGCCTGAAGGTGGGCTTCACCAACGGCTGTTTCGATATTCTCCACCCTGGGCACGTATCCTATCTCACCCAGGCCAGAAGCTGGTGTGACCGCCTGATCGTCGGCGTCAATTCCGATGCGTCGGTCCGGCGCTCCAAGGGCGAGGACCGCCCCGTCAATCCTCTGGAGGCGCGGGCGCTGGTGCTGGCCGGCCTAGCCTGCGTCGACCTAGTCGTCGCTTTCGACGACGATACGCCCGCCGATCTGATCGAGGCGGTCCGCCCCGACGTGCTGGTCAAGGGCGGCGACTACGCCGCCGATAAGATCGTCGGCGCGGCGGAGGTGCGAGCCTGGGGTGGGGAGGTTAAGATCGCCGCCTTCGTCGAGGGTCATTCGACAACAGCAACGCTGGTCAAGGCCAAGCAAGCCAGGGCGAATCTCGGATGACCCCGCGGCTGGTCCTCGTCACCGGCGGCGCCGGGTTCATCGGCTCCAACATCGTCGCCGAGTTGGCGGCGGACTCCTGCATCGATGTCGCGGTCTGTGATCACGTGCGTGAAGCCGACCTCGGCAAGTGGCGCAACCTGGTCAAGCACCCGATCGCGGATTTCATCATGCCGGAGGACCTGGACGCTTGGCTCGCGGGCTGCGGCCGAGACGTCGAGGCCATCATCCACATGGGCGCGATCTCTTCGACTACCGAGGCGGATGCCGACAAGATTATCACAACGAATTTCGGACTCTCTCGCGATCTCTTCGACTGGTGCGCACGACACGGCCGGCGGTTCATCTACGCCTCGTCCGCGGCCACCTACGGCGACGGCGCGGGCGGATTCGACGACGACTCCAGCCCGGCCGCCCTGGCCTCGCTGCGCCCGTTGAACGCCTATGGCTGGTCCAAGGCCGTCTTCGACCTCCACGCCGTGCGCCGGGCCGGTCGCGGACATGCGCCGCCGCAATGGGCGGGGCTCAAGTTCTTCAACGTCTATGGACCCAACGAAGGTCACAAGGGCGCCATGCGTTCGGTTGTGGCCAAGATCTGGCCCGATATCGCCGCCGGCGCGCCGGTGCGGCTCTTCAGATCGTACCGCGACGACTATCCCGACGGCGGGCAGAAGCGCGACTTTGTCTATGTGCGCGACGTCGCGAAAGTCGTCGCCTGGCTATTTCAGCGCGGCGACGTGAGCGGGCTCTTCAACCTCGGCTCAGGGACGGCGCGAAGCTTCCACGATCTGGCCAGCGCCGGCTTTCGCGCGGCCGGCAAAACCCCGCGCATCGAATTCATCGACATGCCGGACGGCCTGGAGCGCCAATATCAATACTTCACCGAGGCGAGGATGGAACGCCTCAGGGGGGCCGGCTACACGGCGCCGTTCACCTCGGTCGAGGACGGGGTCGCCGACTATGTGACCGGTTATCTTTCGCGGCCCGATCCTTACCGCTGAGCCGCGCTCGCGCGCTCGCGCGGTCTCATGTATCGAAAGCCATGGCCCGGCACGGATTGCGGTTCTGGTTGGCGCTCCTGGCCGCGGGGGCGACGGGTCTCGTCGTGGCCGCTCTGTTCATCTGGCGCGACGACATCCTGGAAGCCTTCCTCGATCCGCAAGTTCCCTACACGGTCTACAAGCCGCCGCCGCCGCCCGACTACGCCAAGGCTTCGGCCTGGGACCAGTTGCCCGCGGCGGGCGCCCCGCGCGGTGTGAATGTCTTCTTCATCCATCCGACCACCTTCGACGGCGGCAAGGACTGGAACGGACCGATCGCCGACCGCGACGCCGCTGATCTTTACGCGCGCGCCGTGGCCCCAAACTACGCCGCGCCGTACGCCGCCGCCGGCGCCATCTTCGCGCCGCGCTACCGCCAGGCCAGCCTCTACACGTCACTGACCGTGTTCGACGACGCCATCGAGGCGCGTGAGTTCGCCTACGGCGACGTCAAGACCGCGTTCGATTTCTTCGTGAACCACCTCAGCGGCGGACGACCATTCATCCTGGTGGGGGTCGAGCAGGGCGGCGAACTCGCCGCGCGCCTCCTGAAAGACGAGATCGGGTCCGATCCGGACCTGCGGCGGCGCCTGGTCGCCGCCTACCTGATCGAGACCGTCGTCCGCGCCCAGGACTTCGGGCCAGGCGACCCGATCGCCGCCTGCCAGCGCCGAGCCGAGGCCGGCTGCGTCATGGCCTGGATTTCCGCCCGTCAGGGCGACTTTCCGCGGGTCATCAACATCCTCACCCGTAGCAAGGTGTGGAGCGCCGACGGCCGACTGGTGAACCTCGATCGTGCGCCGGTGCTGTGCGTCAATCCGCTCCTGGGCGCGGCGGTCGAGGATGAAGCGCCGCCGAGGCTCAACCTCGGGGCCGCCAATGCGACGGGTCTCGAATGGGGCGCGCGGCCCGGATTCATGGCCCGGCAGGTGGGAGCGCAATGCGTCGGCGGCATCCTGCGCGTGAGCCGCCCGCGCAGCGCCTCTCTGGTCCCGCAGGGCTCCTGGGCCGAACGTCTGCGCGCGCCCTCCTACAATCTGTTCTGGGCCGATCTCGAGGCCGATTCCCTGGCCCGTCTGGCGGCCTACAGGTCTAGCCCGCCTGGCTGATCGGGGCCCCGGCGCGCCAGTCGAATAAGGCCTGCAGCGTCGCCACCGCCCGCCCGCGCGGGCTTTCCAGGCCGGGATCGCGGGCGAGGATCAGGCGCGCGTCGTCGGCCGCGGTCCGGATGAGGTCGCGATGGGCGACCGGATCGGCGATGCGATAGGCGGGGAAGCCGCTCTGGGCGAGCCCCAGCGGATCGCCGCCGCCGCGCAGCTCCAGGTCCTTCTCGGCGATCACGAAGCCGTCGTCCGTGCGCCGCAAGATGTCGAGGCGGCGGGAGGCCACATCCGACAGCGGTGGATCGTAGAGGAGCACGCAGCTGCTTTCGCCGTGGCCTCGGCCGACGCGCCCACGCAGCTGATGAAGCTGGGCCAGGCCGAAGCGCTCGGCCTGTTCGATGACCATGATCGTGGCCGCCGGCACATCCACCCCCACCTCGACCACGGTCGTCGCCACCAGGACCTTCAACCGGCCTTCGACGAAGTCGGCCATCACCTGGTCCTTTTCAGCCGCGGCTAGGCGGCCATGGATCAGGCCGACCGCTTCGCCGAGTACGGTGCGCAGGGCCGCCGCGCGCGCCTCCGCCGCCGCCAGGTCGAGGACCTCGGAGTCCGAGACCAGCGGGCAGATCCAGAACGCCTGCGCGCCGGCCGCCACCGCGCTCTGCAGACGCCTGACGACCTCGCCGAGCCGCGACATGGGCGCGGCGCGCGTCGCCACTGGCTTCCGACCCGGCGGCTTTTCATCCAGGCGCGAAATATCGAGATCGCCAAACGCCGTCAGCTCCAGGGTGCGGGGGATGGGCGTGGCGGACATCGCCAGCAGGTGGACGCCAGCGCCCTTGGCCTGGAGACGGGCGCGCTCGGAGACCCCGAACCGGTGCTGTTCGTCGATGACGTTGAAAGCCAGGCGGGAGAAGGCGACATCGTCCTGGAACAGGGCGTGGGTGCCCACGGCGACGGCGGCGCGCCCGTCGGCGAGCTGAGCGAGCTTGGCTGCGCGCGTCGCTCCCTTGTCGCGCCCGGTCAGGAGCACGGCGAGGACACCCTGGGAGGCGAGCGGCGGCGCCAGGGTTTCGAAGTGCTGCCGGGCCAGGATCTCCGTGGGCGCCATCAGCGCCGACTGCAGCCCGGCGGCGGCGGCGTCGAGCATGGCCAGCATGGCGACCACGGTCTTCCCAGCGCCGACATCGCCCTGGATGAGGCGAGTCATGCGCTGGCCGGAGCCTAGGTCGTCTCGGATCTCGGCCAAGGTGCGGGTCTGGGCGCCGGTGAGACGGAAGGGAAGGGCGGCCTCGGCCCGATGCGCCAGGTCGCTGGGCGCAATGCGCGGCGCCGGCTCGCCGCGCGCCTGCGACTTGCGCTGGGCGAGGGCGAGCTGATGGGCGAGCAATTCGTCGAAGGCGAGACGGCGGCGGTGCGGTGCGCTGGGCGAAAGGTCGGCCTCGTCCGCGGGCGCGTGCAGGCGTCCCAGCGCCTCGCGCCACGCAGGCCAGCCCTCACGAGCGATGAAGGCCGGATCGCCCCATTCCTCGAGCTGCGGCGCCCGCTCCAGGGCCTCGCCGACGAAGCGGCGGACGGTCCGCGAGGGCAGGCCGACGGTGGCGGGGTAGATCGGCTCGACGTCGGGAATGTCGGCCGCCCGTTCCGGCGCCAGCATGTAGTCCGGATGGACGATCTGCAGGACGCCGGCGAACCGGTCCGGCTCGACCGCGCCGCTGACGATGCGAACCGCGCCGGGCGGATGGGTGCGCTCCAGATGCGCGCCATGTCCCTTGAAAAAGACCAGGGTGATGAAACCGGTCTCATCGAAGGCGCGGATCTTCCAGGGCGCCGAGGGCCGCGCCGGGCGTTCGTGAGCCGCGATCGTCACCCGTAGGGTCTGCACCTCGCCCTCGCGCGCGCCGGCGACATCGGTGACGCGCCGCCGGACGAGCGAATGCGGCGCCACGAAGATAAGATCGCGCACCAGGGGCCCGGCGACCCGTTCGAGCAGCGGCGCGACACGCGGCCCGACGCCCTTGAGGCTCGACATCGGCGCGAACAGCGGAAAGAGCGCGGGTGGACGCATGAGCGCAACCATAGCGGCTTCGCGGCCCGCGTCATCGGCGGGGGCGCGATTCAAGTCTTGGCTTTGAAAGGGTTTCGGCTTCGCGTTTTTCGGCGGCTCTCAGCCGCCCGGACAGTTGTCCCGAGCGAACTGGACTACCCCGTCCTTCGTGAGGTTAAAACTTTCACTCAAGGCAAATTCGCCGACACCCGTGTCCCCGCAGACGATAATCGAATGTCCGGTCCGCGTTCGGCACAAGCCTCCAAAAATGGTTTCGATCTTGCCCGGCCGAGACCACAACAAAATAGAACAATCTCGAATTCCCGCGTCTCGCCCGATGCCCCGAAGGTATCCGTTCAGAGTCGTCATCGCCGAAGCCCTCATGGCCGCGTCGTTCACTTCCTTGAATTGAAGCCCTTCATCGGCATTGTTCACCGCTATCACCGCCGGAGCGATCGAGGCCAGCAAGATCGCCCCGGCTATCGCAGCTCCCACTCGCATCACGCCCCTCCGAAGGATGAACTTCGTTCTCACATATCGGCGATGTCCCCACCACGCCCTTCGCAGCAAGAGCAAACCTGCCGCTGGAGGGCGACGAGTCTGCAGCGGGTCGCCAGGTCGCCTTCGCGCCAGGACGTTTCCATTGACCGCTCGGGGCGCTATCTAGCCGCCCGCGAACTTCCCCAGGACCCTTCGATGAGCGAAACACCCCCCGACCGCCTGGCGGTCGACCCTGACTCCCCGTTCCATGACGCCGACCTGCTGCAGCGCGGCGTCGGCGTGCGTTTCAAGGGCGACGACAAAACCAATGTCGAGGAATATTGCGTCAGCGAGGGCTGGGTGAGGCTGGCGGTGGGCACAACCACCGACCGGCGCGGCAAGGCGATGACCGTCAAGCTGCAGGGGCCGGTCGAACCCTATTTCCGCGACATCGAGACCGAGCATGGATGAGGCGCGCGTCAAACGGGCCAGGCTGCGGGCCTGGCGCCGGGGCTTTCGCGAAGCGGACTTGATCCTGGGCCCGTTCGCCGACGCCCGCGCCGCGGCCATGAGCGCGGAGGAGTTGACCAGCTTCGAGCAGCTCCTGGAGGCGAACGACCAGGATCTCTACGCCTGGATCGTCGGCGCCCAGACGGCGCCCGCGGAGTTCGACGGCCCGGTGCTGGCGGCCCTGCGCGACGCCGCCTGGGCCGGCGCCGCGGCCCGAGGCGGCTGACGAACCCTTGAGCCAGTCTCCAGACCTGAAGACCGTGGCGCGCGCGTCGGGGGCGCTCGAGCTCTGCGGCGCGCCGGAGGGATTCGACGCCCTCGTCATGGGCGACATCTGCCGCGCCCGCGGCGGCCTTTCGGTGTTCGTCGCTCGCGACGGATCGCGCGCCCAGGCCTTCGGCGAGGCCATGACCTTCTTCGCCTCGGAGACCGAGGTCATCGACTTCCCGGCTTGGGACTGCCTGCCCTACGACAGGGTCGGTCCCTCGGCCAGCTGCTCGGCCGAACGCATGGCCGTGCTGACCCGCCTGGCGCGCGGCGTGGACGGCAAGCGGTCGACGCTGCTGCTCACCACCGCCGCGGCCCTGATGCAGCGCGTTCCGCCACGCGAGGCCGTGGCCGGCGCGGCCTGGTCGACCAGCATCGGCGCCAGCGTCGACCTCAGCGACCTCGAACGCCACTTCGCCGTCAACGGCTACCAGCGCGCCTCCACGGTCTCCGAACGCGGGGAGTTCGCCGTGCGCGGCGGGGTGATCGATGTCTTCTCGCCCGGCGCCGCCGAGCCCGTGCGTCTGGACCTGTTTGGCGACACGCTGGAATCGATCCGCGCCTTCGATCGCGAGACGCAGCGATCCACGCGCCAACTCAAATCCATCGACCTGCTGCCGGTGAGCGAAGCGCTGCTCGACGACGCCGCGGTGGCGCGCTTTCGCACCGGCTATCTCACAGCCTTCGGCTCGCCGGGCGACGATCCGCTCTACGACACGGTGAGCGCCGGCGGCCGCCGCGCCGGCATGGAGCACTGGCTGCCTTTGTTCTACGAGCGGCTGGAGACGCTGTTCGACTATCTGCCCGCCGAGAGCCTGATCGGGCTCGACCACCTGGCGCTCGACGCGCGCGACGAGCGTCTCGCCATGATCGCCGACGCCTACGAGGCCCGCGCCCAGGCCGAGCGCAGCGCCCACTACCGCGCCCTGCCGCCCTCGACGCTCTATCTCGACACCCTCGAATGGAGCGCGCGCCTCGGCGACCACGCCAGCCGCAATTTCACGCCCTTGCATCGGGAAGCCAGCGCCGGCGTCATCGACATGGGCGCCAAGCTCGGCCGAACCTTCGCCGCCGAGCGGGCCCGCGACAGCGTCAATCTGTTCGAGGCCGCCGCCGACCACGCCCGCGCGCTGGCCGCCGCCGGCAAGCGGGTGATCTTCGCCTCCTGGTCGGAGGGGTCCTCGGAACGGCTGGCCGCCATGCTGGCCGACCACGGCGTCAGCGACGTGCCCTTGGCGGCCTATTGGCAGGCGGCCAAGGCGGCCGATCCCGGGAAGCTGCAGCGCGCCGCCTTGCCGCTCGAGGCCGGCTTCGAGACCAGCGACCTGGCGGTCATCTCCGAGACCGACATCCTCGGCGATCGCCTGGCCAGGCCGCGCCGGCGGCGGCGCGCGTCCAATTTCCTGGCCGAGGCCACCGCCCTGAGCCAGGGCGATCTCGTCGTGCACATCGACCACGGCATCGGCCGCTACGAGGGTCTGCGCACGCTGGAGGTGATGGGCGCGCCGCACGATTGCCTGGAGCTGCACTACGCCGACGAGGCCAAGCTCTATCTGCCGGTGGAGAACATCGACCTCCTGACGCGCTACGGCGCCGAGGGCGAGGGCATGGCCCTCGACCGGCTGGGCGGGGCGGCGTGGCAGGCGCGCAAGGCCCGGGCCAAGGATTGGCTGCGCGACATGGCCGAGGGCCTCATCGCCATTGCCGCCGCGCGCGCGACCCGAGAAACCGAGGTGACCGAGCCGCTGCATGGCCTGTTCGAGGAGTTCTGCGCCCGCTTCCCCTACGAAGAGACCGACGACCAGTTGACCGCCATCGCCGACGTCCTGACCGATCTCGGCTCCGGAACGCCCATGGACCGGCTGATCTGCGGCGACGTCGGCTTCGGCAAGACCGAAGTCGCCCTGCGCGCCGCCTTCGTCATGGCCATGAGCGGCCGCCAGGTCGCCGTCGTCTGCCCAACCACGCTTCTGGCGCGACAGCACTTCGCCACCTTCAGCGAGCGCTTCAAGGGCTGGCCGGTGAGGATCGCGCGCCTCTCGCGCATGGTCCCGGCGGCCGAGGCCCAGGGGACCCGCGACGCGCTCGAGAAGGGCGAGGCCGAGATCGTCATCGGCACCCACGCCGTCTTGTCCAAGCAGGTCCGGTTCAAGGACCTCGGGCTGGTGATCGTCGACGAGGAACAGCACTTCGGGGTCAAGCACAAGGAGGCCCTCAAGGCCCTGCGCGCCGAGGTCCATGTCCTCACCCTGACCGCCACGCCCATCCCGCGCACCCTGCAGATGGCCCTGTCGGGCATCCGCGAGATGTCGATCATCGCCACCCCGCCGGTGGACCGCCTGGCGGTGCGCACCTTCGTGACGCCCCAGGATCCGGTGTCCATCCGCGAGGCCCTCCTGCGTGAGAAGTTCCGCGGCGGACAGGCCTACTACGTCGCCCCGCGCATCAAGGACCTGCCCGACCTGGAGCGCTTCCTGCGCGAGCAGGTGCCGGAGGTGAAGTTCGCGGTCGGCCACGGCCAGCTTTCGCCGACGCAGTTGGAAGACGTCATGGCCGCCTTTTACGAAGGCCAGTTCGACGTGCTCCTGTCGACCAGCATCGTCGAATCGGGCCTCGACGTGCCGACCGCCAACACCCTCATCGTCCACCGCGCCGACATGTTCGGCCTGTCCCAGCTCTATCAACTGCGCGGACGGGTAGGGCGGGCGAAGACCCGGGCCTACGCCTATCTGGTCACGCCATTCGAGCGGGCCATCACGCCGACAGCGGAGCGGCGCCTGCATGTTCTGCAGTCGCTCGACAGCCTGGGCGCCGGCTTCCAGCTGGCCAGCCACGACCTGGACATTCGCGGCGGCGGCAATCTCCTCGGCGATGCGCAATCCGGCCACATCCGTGAGATCGGTGTCGAGCTCTATCAGCAGATGCTGGAAGACGCGGTCACCGAGCTCAAGGCGACCGGGACCGGCGCGCAGGCCTCGCTCGACCGGGGATGGTCGCCGCAGATCAACACCGGCGCCGCCGTGCTCATTCCCGAGGCCTATGTGCCCGACCTCAACGTCCGCCTGGCCCTCTATCGCCGCCTGTCGGAGGCCGAGCGCGCCGACGACCGCGAGGCCCTGGCCGCCGAACTGATCGACCGCTTCGGACCGCTGCCGCCGGAGGCCGATCAACTGCTCAAGGTGGTGGCCATCAAGGGCCTGTGCCGCGAAGCCAATGTGGCCAAGGTCGACGTCGGACCCAAGGGCGCGGTGATCACCTTCCGGGGCGACCATTTCGCCAACCCGGCGGGTCTGGTGGATTTTGTCCAGAAGCACCCCATGGCCTGGCGCCTGCGCCCCGACCAGAAGCTGTCAGTCAAGGGCGAGTGGGAGACGCCCAAGGCGCGCCTCGCCGCGGCCGAGCGGGTGCTGGGAGACGTCGCCCGGATCGCCCGGGCGGCTTAGGTCGTGTGCTCGTAGGCTGGGCCGAGGTCCGCCATCGGGCGAGAAACCAAAGATGGTAAGCAGCCCATCGCAGACACTTATTCTATGGCGAAGCTATCCAGGTGTGTTCGATGACCGTCCCGCGTCGATCCAGCCGAATGAAATAGTATTGTGGATCAAGGGGGGCGAAAGCGTCGGCGTAAACAAGCTGCTCCACGCAACCAGGTGGCACGCCGGGGTCTAAGTCGTCGCTGCAAGCGCCATCGTGGGAGGGCGACCCCATGACGGCGATAACCTGATCGCGACGGACCCCTTCGGCAATCCGTTCAAAGCCAGCCGCGTGTGCTTTGTTCGACAAATGCCCGTTCCAAATCCATGCTCCCATTGCCGTCAAAACGAGCACGGAGCAGAGGAGAGCGACGGGTCGCTTCAAAACCTAGCTGACGATCGGCGTCTGGCCGGGCGCGGCGCGTTCCGCCTTGGCCGCCTTCGCTTCGCCCAGCAGGCGCCGGGCCCTCAACCACATCTCCACGCTCTGGGTGATCATCATCGCCCCGGCGAGCAGGATCAGGGAGTCGGCGATCGCCGTCGCCCGCAGCCCCGGGATGGGCGTCGTCGCCGCCGCGGTGCGCAGGTACATTCGAAGTCCGAGCACGGCCAGGATGAACAGTATCCCCACGGGCGACGCCCGAGCGCTGATGTCGTGCGTCTCGGGGTGCACCTCGATGCGCATGAGGCTGCCTCTCAGCCATCCGGCCGCCACCCCCAGGGCAAACGCCAGGACAAGAACCATGATCGCCACCGCGTCGGTCGGCGGCGGAATGCTGATGAAGGTGGCGGCGATCAGCACGATGAAGATCAGCGGCCGGATCCACATCGCCTCCAGCCGCAGGCGCCGCGGGCGGCTGTTGCGCATCACCAGCACGGCGAGGACGATGCCCACCGTAAGGACGATGCCGTAGATCTGGCCTCCGCCGTGCGCGCCTGGTTCCATGGTGTGAGTCCGTCCTGTTCCTGGATCGACGCCGATCCTACACGCAGGGTGCCGCCTTTCGAAGGGCGAGCTTGCGTGACGGGGCGGCAGGCATGCAAGTCTTCGGCCAAATCGCCACAAGGGACGACGCCATGCGACAGGGACCGCTGACTGATCTGAAGGTGCTGGAGTTCGCCGGCATCGGTCCGGGGCCGTTCTGCGGCATGTTGCTCTCCGACCTCGGCGCCGACGTGGTCCGCATCGACCGCAAGGGGTCGGGGCGGGGAGGGTCCGCGGACGTGACCGCCCGCGGTCGCCGTTCGGTGGCCATGGATCTGAAATCCCCCGCCGCGGTCGAGGCCTGCCTCAAGCTGATGGAAACCGCCGACGCGGTGTTCGAGGGCTTCCGGCCAGGCGTCATGGAGCGCCTGGGCCTGGGCCCCGACGTGGCCCTCGCCCGCAACCCCAAGCTGGTCTACGGGCGTATGACCGGCTGGGGTCAGACCGGACCCTTCGCCCAGGCCGCCGGCCACGACATGAACTACATCGCCATCAGCGGCGCGCTGGCGGCCATCGGAACCGGCGACAAGCCCATCCCGCCGCTCAATCTGGTCGGCGATTTCGGCGGCGGCGCCCTTTATCTGGCGTTCGGCCTCCTGGCCGGCATGCTCCACGCCCGCTCCGGCGGACGGGGGCAGGTGATCGACTGCGCCATGAGCGATGGGGCCGCGTCCCTGATGGCCATGTTCTACGGCATGAAAGCCGCGGGCGTCTGGCGCGACCAGCGCCGCGCCAACCTGCTCGATGGCGGTGCCCACTTCTACGACACCTATCGCTGCGCGGACGGCGGCTGGATCTCGATCGGCTCGATCGAGCCCCAGTTCTACGAGCTTTTGCTTGAAAAAACCGGGATTACCGACCCGGACTTCAAGTCCCAGATGGACCGCGACGGCTGGCCGGCCAAGCGCGAGAAACTGGCCGCCGTGTTTGCGACAAAGACGCGTGATCAATGGTGCCAGATCATGGACGCCACCGATGTCTGCTTCGCCCCGGTCCTCGACATGAACGAAGCCCCCCGGCATCCGCACAACCTGGCGCGCGAGACCTTCGTGGAGGTCGCCGGCGTCACCCAACCCGCGCCGGCGCCCCGGTTCTCGGCCACGCCCGGCGCCGTCGCCGGTCCGCCGCCGGCCATCGGCGCGGACAACGCTCAAGCGCTCAGCGACTGGGGATTTTCAGGCAGCGACATCGACGCCCTTGCGAAGGCGGGCGCGCTGTAGGCGATGGAGTCGCGCACGCCGAGCCGAACCGCTATCGGCGTCGCGGCGCTTCGCGCCGTTCACCAGCTTTACGACGCGCCGCCCAAGATACTCGACGATCCCATCGTCCCCTCGCTGCTCGATGAGGGCGCCCGGGCGGCGCTCGCAGAACGGCCAGCGTGGATCGACGATCCCGCCACGCGGCGACTGCGCGCGCGCCTGGTGATTCGCAGCCGCTTCTCCGAGGAGCGTCTGGCCGCGGCCGCGGCCCGCGGCGTCAGGCAATTTGTAATCCTCGGCGCGGGCTACGATTCCTTCGCCTATCGCCAGCCGGCCTGGGCGCGCGATATTCGGATCCTCGAAGTCGACCACCCCGCGACCCAGGCCGACAAGCGCGCGCGTCTGGCCGCCGCCGGGGTCGCCCCGCCCGACAACCTCACCTTCGTTCCCATCGACTTCGAGGCCATGTCCCTGGAGGAGGGGGTGCGGGCGAGCCCGCTCGACTTCGCCCAGCCGGCGTTCTTCTCCTGCCTCGGGGTCATCGTCTATCTGACGCCCGAATCCGTCGACGCCATCTTCCGACTGGTCGCCGGCTTCCCGCCCGGCAGCGAGATCGTGTTCAGCTTTTCGCATTCCGGCGATAACGCCGTGGCCGCGCGGGCTGCCGCCGGCGGTGAGCCTTGGCTCACGCATTTCCGCCGCGACGAAATCACGCGGCGGCTGGGCGCGCTCGGCGTCTCCAACATCACCTTCCTGACGCCGGCCGAGACCAGGCGGCTCTACTTCCGGCGCCCGCGCTCGGATGGGCTCGAGGCGCCGCCCACGACCTTCCTCGCCGCGGCGATCACAGGTCTCCGCTGACGGCCGGATAAGCGCTCCGTTCATTCTGGGTTCAGTCGGCGAAGCTTAGAGGTTTGGGTGTCGGTCGCCGTTCGCGCTCCCCCGTCCCTCGTTGCGGCGGAGATCGGCCAGGAGCCAATCCTGGCGGCGCGTCGTTCCCCCACGGCGCGCCGCGCTCCTGTTCAGATCAGACTGGCTTGCGCACCCGCACGGTGACCACGCCGTCCGACTCGCTCACGCTCAACACCTCATAGCCCGCTTCGCCCGCGAAATGCGGGGCGTCGATGCGCGCCATCGGGTCGTCGGCCACCAACCGCAACACCGCCCCAGCGGGCGCGCGCTCGGCGGCGCGGCGCAGGCGCAGGGTCGGTGTCGGGCAGCGATGCCCGCGCGCCTCGACCAGGATTTCGCCGTCCGCTTCCACGCCGCCGACTCCGGAGCCCGGCCGTAGACTAGTGGAAGCGCGCGAACCTCGATACATCCGGGAGTTCAGTCACGCTCTGGCGCCTGGAGTCGAACCATTCCGTATCCGTCGGAGTCCCCCAACGGCGCCTTGCCCGCCTTCGAGCTGACCGTCGTCGCGCCGGCCTTCAACGAGGCCGCCAATGTCGCCGCCCTGGCCAGCCGTCTCGACCAGGCGCTGCCGGGGATTCATTGGCAGCTGATCATCGTCGACGACGATTCGCCCGACGGCACCGCGGCCGCGGCCAAGGAACTGGCCCTGACCGATTCGCGCATCTCCTGCCTCCGCCGGCTCAAGCGTCGCGGCCTCGCCGGGGCGGTGATCGAGGGGGCTCTGGCCAGCGCCGCGCCCTATGTGGCGGTCATGGACGCCGATCTGCAGCATGACGAGACCCTGCTGCCGGCCATGCTCGCGGCCCTGCGCGAGGATCGCGCCGACCTGGTCATCGGCAGTCGTTATGTCGGGGAGGGGAGCGCCGAGGCGGGCTTCTCGGTCGTTCGCGGCGCGGGCAGCCGGCTGGCCAACCGCTTGGCGCGCGTCGCGCTGCGGGCCGACGTCTCCGACCCGGTGAGCGGCTTCTTCATGGTGCGGCGGCCGATCTTCGACGAGGTCGCCCCCAAGCTGTCCGTCCAGGGCTTTAAGATCCTCTTCGACCTCATCGCCTCGCGCCCCGCGCCGATGCGCATCCTGGAGCTGCCCTACAGTTTTCACGCCCGCGAAGCCGGCGAGAGCAAGCTCGACGCCATGGCGGTCACCGACTACCTCGGCCTGGTTCTCTCCAAGCTCAGCGGCAATCTGGTGCCGCCGCGGGCTCTGCTGTTCTTCGTGGTCGGCGCCAGCGGCGTCGTCGTCAGTCTGGCCGCCACCCGGGCGCTGCTGGGTCTGGGCGTTCACTTCGCCCTTGCTCAGGCCTTGGGGGCGATCATCGCCATGACCACGAACTTTCTCATCAACAACGAAGTCACCTACCGCGACCGCCGCCTGCGGGGCCTGCGCCTGCTCACCGGCTATCTGCGGTTCTGCGCCCTTTGCGGCGTCGGGTTGATCGCCAATGTGGCCGTGGCGGCCCTCACCCTGAGGCACACCGGGGTCTGGTGGGTGGCTTCGCTGGCGGGCACGGTCTTCGGCGCGGTCTGGAACTATGTCAGCACCTCGCTCGCCGTCTGGTGAGGACGCCGGAGGCCCACCCAGGAGCCTGATCGCGGTCGTCGGCGTCATCCTGGCCCTGCGCCTGGTGGTGGGGGCTCTGACCCACCTCACCGAAGATGAGGCCTACTACCGCCTGTGGTCGTTTGCGCCGGCCCTCGGCTACTTCGATCACCCGCCGATGATCGCCTGGTGGATCTGGCTCGGCCGCCAGCTCGCCGGGGATACGGCGCTGGGCGTCCGTCTTCTGCCCATCCTGGCCAGCGCGGCGACCAGCTTCCTCGTCTTCGACCTGGCCCGATTGGCTGGGGCGGGACGGGTGGTCGCCACTCGCGCGGGGATCTGGTTCAACGCCACGCTGCTCGTCCTGGCGGGCGGGTTCCTGGCCGTGCCCGACGCACCGGCGAGCCTGTTCTGGGCCTTGACCCTGTGGTGCGCCCTGAGGGCCCTGAGAGCGCGCAGCCTCGCCTGGTGGGCGGCGGCCGGCGTGGCGGCGGGTCTCGCCTGCCTGTCGAAATACTCGGCGCTGTTCATCGCGCCCGGCATGATCCTCTGGCTGAGCTCAACGCTGGACGGGCGGCGCGCGCTGCGCGGTCCCGGACCGTGGCTGGCGGCGCTGCTGGCGGCGGCGATCTTCAGCGCCAATGTGATCTGGAACGCCGATCACCAATGGCTCACCTTCGCCAAGCAGTTCGGCCGCATCGCGCCGCACAAGTTCGCGCCGGGCTATCTCCTCGAGCTTGTGGCCAGCCAGCTGCTGCTGGCCAATCCCGTCATCGCCGCCTTCGCCGTGGCCGCCGTCCTGCGGCGCGGCCAGCCGCGCGACGTCGATCTGAAGCCCTTCCTCCTGGTCAGCGCGCCGTTCGCCGCCTACCTGCTCGTTCACGGCCTGCACGACCGCGTCCAGGCTCACTGGCCGGCGCCGCTCTATCCGGCGATCGCCGTCTGCGCGGCCGTGGGCGCCCAGCAAATGGCCGACCACTGGCGAAGACTGGCTTCCGCGGCCGCTCCGCTCGGCTTCGCCCTGGGGGCGGCGGCCCTGATCATGCTGGCGGTTCCCGGAGGCGCGCTGGGCCGCGCCGATCTCGGTCTGCCGGTGCGAGGCTGGGGGACCTTCGCGGCCCGGATCGATGCGCTGCGCGTGAGGGACGGCGCGGCCTGGATCGGGACCAGCAGCTACGGCCTCGCCGCCGAGCTGGCCGACGAGCCGGCCCTCAAGGCACCGATCCTCCAGATGGCCGAGCGCGACCGCTGGCGCGATGTGGCCCTGGGCGCGCCGCCCAACCTCGCGCGGCCCGGCGTGGCCATCGACCTCACCCGGCGCCTCGGCGCCGCCGATCTCCAGCGCTGTTTCGCCGAGGTGACCCCGCTGGGCGTCCTGACCCGCGGCGATCCGGGCGAGCCCGGCAAGGCTTATGCGGTGTTTCGGGTCGCCACGCCCCTGCGTGACATCCTGGCGCTCGGCTGCTGAGGGTTCCTACCGTCGCTTGCCGTGCGCCCTGTCGAATATGCGTTCGACGGCCGTCTGCGGCAGGCTATTCAGCGTCAGATAGCCCTTCTGATCGGAATCCAGGGCGTCGAAGTGCATGTCGGCCACTTTAAGGAAATTGTCCCTGAGGATCAGGCCGTTGACGTTGAAGTCGGCCGTCATGATCGGTTCGGGCTCGTCGAAGAAGCTGTAGGGTGAGGCGCCCGCGCCGCTCTCGTCCAGGACCGGGGCCTTAGGCTTCGTCTGGATCGGCTTGTCGCCGTTGGGATTGATCGGCGGCGACATGCCGCTCACCCCGTTCCCCGGGCCCCCGGCGTATTGCGCCAACCACAGGCGCGCGCCGCCGTACTGGCCGACCGTGACGTTGCCGCCCAAGATTTCCGGAACCCACTTGCGTTCATAGACCAGGATCTCAGAGCGGCTGAGCGCGCCGTCGCCATTGATGTCGAGCTGCTTGAAGAAACGGTCGGCGTCGGCGCGGAACTCGTCCTTGTCGAGCTTGCCGTCGTGATTGGCATCCGCCTGGTTGAACCAGTCGACCACCGGATAGGGCGCGCCGGGCTGGGCGCGGAACGGCTCGCCGCACGGACTGATGAACATGTTGGGAATGTTCTGGATGGCTTCGTCGTCGTCCGATCGGCGGGGGCTGGCGAGGACGCCCGACGCCGACAGCAGGGGCAGGGCCCCCGAAAACATCAGGAAGGCGAGGGCGGAACGGCGGTTGGTCATCGCATACTCGGCAAAAGGGGAGGGCGCAGGCGCAGGCTTATACGCTGGCCGTCGGCGCTTTCATATTTCAACGCGGTCCCCTCAGGCGGCGACGGCTTCGCGACTGTCCGCTAGCGCGAAACGCACGGCCGCCGCGGCGTGCAACGTGGTCGAATCATAGCCGGGCAGCGGCAGCGCTTCCGCCTCGACGAGCAGCTGGATCTCGGTGCAACCGAGGATGACGGAATCGACGCCGCGCGCCCGCGCTTTGTCGACGATATCCAGAAACCGCCGGCGCGAAGCCTCGCGAATTTCGCCGCGGCAGAGCTCTCCGAAGATCACCTCGTGAACAATTCCGCGGTCGTCCACGTCGGGTGTTTCGACGGCGACGCCATGGCGCGCCATCCGTTCGGCGTAGAATCCGTGCTCCATGGTGTAGCGCGTGGCCAGCAGCAGCGGCCGCCTGCGCCCGTCCGCCGTCAGGGCCTGGGCCGTCTCGTCGATGATGTCGATCAGCGGCGCGCCGGCCATCCGTTCCACGGCGGCCGACACCAGATGCATGGTGTTGGTGCAGATGAGCACGCAGTCGGCGCCGGCCCGCACCAGCCCCGCGCCGGCGGCGCCCAGCAGGGCGCCGGCCTCGTCCCAGCGGTCGGCCTTCTGTAGCGCCACCACGCGCGAGAAATCCAGCGAGCGGATCAGCAGGTCGGCGGACGCGAGCCCACCGCGCTCGGCCCTCACCGCCTCGTTGATCAGGCGATAGTAGGTCGCCGTGGACTCCCAGCTCATCCCGCCGATCAGGCCGATGGTCTTCATGCGCCGGTTCCTCGAAGTTGAATCACGGCGACTATGATGGAGCGTATGAGACGCAGATTGCGCGCGTTGATAGCCTCATAACCGCGCCTCTGTGCACATGACACGCGTGTCTTCTCGCTAATCCGCAGAATTATTGCGTCAGAAAGCCAGGCGGTCTATCCGGACGCCATGCTGGATGACCGAGACCGACGAATCCTCGCCCTGCTACAGGCGGACTCGGAGACTTCGGTGGCCGACATCGCCGAGCGCACGGCGCTCTCGCCCTCGGCCTGCTCGCGCCGCATCGCCCGGCTGCGCGCCGACGGCTACATCACCGGCGCCATGGCGCTGCTCGATCGCCACAAGCTCAACCTGCCGACGACGGTGTTTCTGCTGGTGCGGACCATGCGGCACAGCGAGGACTGGCTGGGTCGCTTCCACGAAGCCGTGGCCAGCATTCCGGAGATCGTCGAGGCCCACAGGCTCACGGGCAACTTCGACTATATTCTCAAGCTGGCGCTGCCCAACGTCGAATACTACGACACGGTCTATAAGCGTCTCATCCGCGACATCGAGATGTCCGACATGTCGGCCTATATCTCGATGGAGACCGTCAAGCTCTCCACGGCTCTGCCGACCAACCACATCTGAGCGCGAGCGAAAGTGGCCGACCAAGCAGGTGGCGGCGACTCATCGCCTGGGCCTACGGCGCATCGAGAAAATCGGCGCCGGCCTCGGCGCGTTCGAAGGTGAGATTCACCGACCGTGCGCCCACCGGGCGGGTGCGATGACGCACGCCGCGGGGCACGGTGAGCAATTGGCCGGGCATGACTTGGACAGAGCCGTCATCGAAGTCGATGAACAATCCGCCTTCGATAGCCAGGAAGGTCTCGTCGGAGTCCGGATGGCGATGCCACGCGAACGGCTCGGTCATGATGCTGATCCGAACGACATGATCATTGAGCGCGGCGATAGGGTGGTTGTCATAGGCCGCGGAGGTCGCCGCCTCCCTGGCAAGATCGATGACGTCGGTGGATGAAGGCGACTTGTGCAGCTCCTACGTTCCACCGATGGATGTACGACCGCGTCAGTCCGCGAACCCCATGACAAATGCGAGCGCAACGTCAGGCAATGAGACGTATTCGAATGGCGCGCCCGCAAACTTCCCGCCGACCTACCAGGCCCGCAGATCGGAGATGGCCGATAAGGCGACCTGCGGCGGCCGACGCGGCGGGTGGGACTGCTGTTGAAGAATGAGTCTTCAGTACGTATCCCGCTGTTTCCACTCTGCGCGGGTCATGCAGATCTTCGCACCCCCCACGCGCGAACCGGTCCCGGTATCGGGCTTGCAGATGATGTCGCTGGGAGACGGCTTCTTTGCGACCTTGGCGGCCGTCGGCTGCGCGGCCGGCACCGCCGGCGTCGTCGAGGCCGGGGACTGAGCCGCCGGCGCCGAGGCTTGATCCGTCGGCGGTGAGGACGGGGTAGGATCGGCGGCCGCAAAGACCGCGCTGGCGGCCATCAAAACAAGAGCGGACGCCAGGTTGGCGACGATGAATTTCGACAAGAGATACCTCTTCAAAAAACTAGTCCGCCAGGCGCCAATCGCCCCGCGCCTCACCGATAGACCCCCGGCTTCTAGCCACATTTTTCTGACTGACAACTCAGCTGTTTCCTAATCCGGGTATGGCGTTCAGGGCTATCGAAATTTTCGCGGTTCGGGGCGCTGAAGCGTAAAAAACGGTCAACTCTTCGCCGTGCGTCATTCGGGCGATGGTCGGTTCCGAACGGGCGCGACTAGCGGACTGGCGGACGGGGTGGGATTCGAACCCACGGTGGGCGTGAACCCACGGCGGTTTTCAAGACCGCTGCCTTCAACCACTCGGCCACCCGTCCAGCGAAGCGCTTTTAGCAGGCGCGCTTAACCTCCTTCAAACCCTTGGCGCCTAGGCTCACCCGCGAATCGGTCGGTGGGACCATGAGCGAACGTAACCTCGGCGGCATTTGGCGCGTGGCGGCGCGGGCAGGGCTGGTGGCCCTGGCGGCCGCGTCCCTGGCCGCCTGCGCCGGCGGCCCCAAGCCCGAGATCCATGGCGCGCGCGGGACCATGAAGCCCTATCAGGTGAACGGCGCCTGGTACCGACCAGCCTATCAGCCGCACTATGACGAGACCGGGCTGGCGTCCTGGTACGGACCGCAGTCGCGCTACCACACCACGGCCAATGGCGAGAAGTTCAACGAGCGGGTGGCCACCGCCGCCCATCGCACCCTGCCGCTGCCGTGCATCGTCGAGGTGACCACCCTCGACAACGGCCGCACCGTGCGCCTGCGGGTCAACGACCGCGGCCCGTTCCGGCGCGACCGCATTCTCGACGTCTCGCG
>Ga0302314_10004048_pt1 | contig 27011 bp, 18 predicted proteins | sample III_Palsa_N2_3_FD_200533 | JGI IMG/M metagenome (GOLD analysis project Ga0302314, IMG submission 200533) | Peat permafrost microbial communities from Stordalen Mire near Abisko, Sweden - III_Palsa_N2_3 | ecosystem: Environmental > Terrestrial > Soil > Palsa > Peat permafrost | place: Sweden...
GGCCGCGTGCCTGCCTGCCGCCGCCGCCGCTAGGAAGTACTCCAGATCCTGGTCCAGGGCCCGGCCCATGGTGGAGAGCGGGACCGGGCAGTGGCGGAGTGCGTCCTCCAGGCCGTCGAGCGGGACCGTGATCAGGCGGTGGCGGCCGGCCAGGGCAGCCGTGTCGGCGGCCAGCCGGGACGCCTGCGGCGCGGGCAGGGCCGGCAGCACGACGTCGGCCGCCGCCAGCGCCACCCGGCCGTAAGCGGTCAGGCTGTGGTGCGAGACCCCCTGGTGGCGCTCTCGGGGGTCGGCGAAGGAGATGCGCAGGGAGCCCACGGGACGCCCGTCCAGGGTCGCCGCCGCGTTGACCGCCTCGCCCGCCGCCACCCCGGAGAAGCCCCACGTGGTTCCGGTGCCGAGGTTGCCGGGGCCCTGCGCGACGATCGCGATGTCCGCCTCGACCACGTGGCGGGCGGTCAGCAGGCCGGAGTGCACGGTCACCGCCTCCAGATCGCCGCCGAAGGACTGGCCGGTGGTGATCGTCGCGGCCAGCCAGCCCGCCTCGCGCAGCCCCGCGACCGTGCGGGAGAACCACGCCGGGAGCGCCCCGCCGTCGGTCATGACATAGGCGACCCGCAACGCGAAGGCACCGTCCGTTCCATAGGAGCTCTGGATTCCGGCCAGGACCGCGGGCAGGGCCGAGTGGAGATCGGCCACCACCACCGGCATCTGCCCCAGCGAGTCCGCCGACCGCAGCGTCTCGTGGTGGGCGGTGCCCTGCTCGTCGGCGCTGGCCACCATCACCTGCAGCGGGGTATACCGAGATTTCACGATATGTCCGGGCATATCGCCGTCATCGGGCGGCAGCCGGTCTGGGATCGCCACCACCAGCGCGTACCCGCCGGTGCCGAGCCCGGCCTCGAGCGCGCCCACGTTCAGCAGCACCCGGTCGCCGACCCGGGGCAACCCGACCAGCGCCGGGTACGCTAGCGCGCGAATCGAAACGCCGTCCGCGGTTACCATGAATTCGGCAGCCCCGGCCCACTCTCGCCGCACCGCCGTGACAGTCCCGCTCCGCCATCGGATCACCACGGCAGACTAGTGGGTGCCCGGCGCCCCGGGGCAAAGACAGTAAGGAGTGCACCTGATGTCAAAGCGCAGGACCGAACGCCTCCTGTCCATCGTGGTGCTCCTGCTGTCGTCGCGCCGGTACCTGTCGGCCGAGCAGATCCGCGCCTCGGTCAGCGGCTACCCGGAGGCCGAGGAGTCGTTCAAGCGGATGTTCGAGCGCGACAAGGAGGAGCTGCGCGAGCTCGGCATCCCCCTGGAGACCGGCAAGAGCAGCGCGTTCGACGACGAGATCGGCTACCGGATCCGCCGCCAGGACTACGAGCTGCCCGAGATCCAGCTGGCGCCCGACGAGGCGGCGATGCTCGGCATCGCCTCCCGGGTCTGGCAGTCGGCCGGCCTGGAGGGCGCCGCCGCGGGCGCGCTGCTCAAGCTCAAGGCGGCCGGCCGCGAGGTCGACGGCGAGGACGACGGCACCCGCCTGAACCGGTCGATCGAGCCGCGGTTCACCACCCAGGAGCCGTCCTTCGGCGTGCTCTGGGAGGCGGTCCGCGACAAGCGCCCGGTCACCTTCAGCCACCTGGCCCCCGGCCGCTCCGACGCCAGCCAGCGCGAACTCGAGCCGTGGGGCGTGGTCAACCGGCGGGGCCGCTGGTACGTGGCGGGCTACGACCGGGTAAGGGAAGCGCCCCGGGTCTTCCGCATGAGCCGCATCACCGGGCCGGTCAAGATGGCCGGCCCGCCCGGCAGCGTCAAGGTCCCGGACGGCGCGGACGTCCGCGAGATGGTCAAGGACTGGGACCGCACGCCGCCCCGTGACCGCACTGCGGTGCTGCGCATCCGGAAGGATGCCGGGGTCGTGCTGCGCCGCTGGGCGCGCGAGGTCACCCCCGAGACCGGCCCGGTAGCCGGCTGGGACCGGGTCACGCTCAGCTTCGCGGACGCGGGCTGGTACGCGGAGTACCTGGCGTCGTTCGGCCCCGACATCATGGTGCTCGACCCGCCTGACCTGCGCGAGGCCGTCATCACCAGGCTGAAGGGAGCGCTGACGTGACCGTGACGGGCCCGGCCGGCGGGCCGCGCATGGTGACCTCGGCCGAGCGGCTGCGGCGGCTGCTGGCGCTCGTGCCCTACGTGGTCGCGCGGCAAGCGGTCGGGCTGGCGGAGGCCGCCGCCACCTTCGGCATGACCGAGCGAGAGCTGATCGACGACCTCAACCTGGCCTGGTGCGTTGAGCTCAAGTCGCCCGAGCCGTACTGCCCGATCGACCTGTCCTACGAGGACGGCCTGGTCACGATCAGCCAGGCCGAGTCGATCGCGCGCCCGCTGCGGCTGGCCGCCGACGAGGCGAGCGCGCTGCTGGTCGCGCTGCGGATGCTGGCCGAGGCGGGCGGCGACGGCGACGCCGTCACCCGGCTGATCGCGAAGATCGAGGATGCGGCGGGCGCGTCGGCGGCGGCTAGGTCCCAGGTGTCCATCCAAATCGAGGGATCGAACGAGAGCGGGGTTCCCGCCGCCATCGACGCCGCCCTGGCCGCGGGCAAGCGGGTCCACCTGCGCCACTACAACCACAGCCGCGACGAGGTGACCGAGCGCGACGTGGACCCGAAGCGGCTGCTGGTCGTCGACGGGCGCAGCTACCTGGAGGGGTGGTGCCGACGGGCCGAGGCGGTGCGGAAGTTCCGGCTCGACCGGGTACTCGACGTCACCGTGCTCGACGTGCCCGCCTCGTTCCCGGAGGAGGCGGAGTGGGCGGACGTGGACGCGGGGCTGTTCCAGCCGTCGGAGGCGGATGTGCTGGTCGAGCTCGAGCTTGCCGCCGGTGCCCGCTGGGTCGCGGAGTACTACCGGTGCGAGTCGATGATCGACCTGGGGGAGGGACGGCTGCGCGTCGCGATTCGCACCCCGGACACCGGCTTGATCCGGCGGCTGGCGCTCCGCCTGGGCGAGGAGGGCAGGGTCACCGCCCCGGCCGAGCTGGCCGCCGAGGTCCGCTCGGCCGCCGCGGCGGCGCTCGCGCTCTACGACTGAGCTGGCGCTATCTGATCGGCTGTTTGCCGCTGTATCTTAACTAGTTCCATATCTTAACTAGTTACATTGTTTTTTCGACCGCTTTGTTTGCTGCCGGTCGCTATTTTCTAAGGGTGCACGTGAGTCGGCAGGGACAACCCGAGCTGATGGCCCCGGCGGGCCAGGAACCGGCGCCGCCGGGCCGCTGGCGGGCGCCCGTGCGCTGGCTGCTCACCGTGACCGCGATCACGGCGGTGCTGGTCGGGCTCTGCTGGGGCTATCTGCTGCAGTCAAGGACCCAGGGCGCCGACGCCGACTCGGCCGGCATGGTCCTGCAGGGCTGGGACATGGTGGAGCACGGCAACCTGCTGCTGCGCGGCTGGGTCATGGCCGACGTGTCGTTCTACACGTTCGAGATACCGGTGGACGGCCTGGTCGCGGCGGTGCACGGCCTGCAGGTCGACGTGATCCACGTGGCCGCGGCCATCGAGTACACGCTCCTGGTGCTGTTCGCCGCGCTGGTGGCGGCGGGCGCGGCCCGGGACCGGCGACGTGGCAGCCGCGAGGCGTGGGCACGGGGGCTGATCGCGGCCGGGATCATGGTCGCGCCCAGCCCCTGGAATGGCACCGGCGTGCTGCTGGGGGGCCCTGACCATACCGCGGTCGGCGTCCCGGTCCTGATCACGCTGCTGATCGTGGACCGGGTGGTGCCCCGCCGCTGGCTGCCGGCCGCCGCCACCCTCCTGCTGACGTTCGTGCTGCTGGTCTGGGCCCAGCTCGATGACCTGGTCGCCACCCTCAGCTGCGCGGTACCGCTCGCCGTGGTCTGCGGCGCGTCGGTGGCCGCGTTCCTGATCGCGGCCGGGATCCGCCGGCTGGGCGGCCGGGTCCGCGGGCGGCGCGCCCAGTCGGCGGACCCGGCGCAGGCCGCCCGCCCTGGCGGGCAGTCGCTTGGGTACGACGCGGCGCTGGCGGTGCTGGCGGCCGCCTCCTTCGGCGTGACCGAACTGCTGATCAGGGGGATCTGGCACGTGGGCGGCTTCTACCTGCGCGCGATCCCGGCCGGATCGCAGGTCTCCGCCTTGCGGACGGTCCCGGCGCAGGCGCGGGCGCTGGTCGAGAACCTGATGATCTTGTTCGGGGCGAACTTCTGGGGGAGACAGCAGCCGCAGGTGGCCTTCGCGTACCTGCACCTGGTGTGCGTCGCCGTCGCGCTGCTCGGCCTGCTCATCACCATCGCCCGTTGGCGGCGGGCGGACCGGGTGACGCGGGCGCTGGCCGTCGGCGTCATCGTCATGCTGGTGGCCGGCGCGATGAGCCCGCTGATGATCCCCATTGGCGGCACGCACGAGGTCGCCGTCGTGCTCCCGCTCGGCGCGGCGATCGGCGGCCGGGTCGTCGGTCCCTGGCTGACCGGCTTTTCCGCCTTCTCCGTCCCGCCCGCGTTCTCCGTCCCGGCTGACCTGTCCGCCCCATCCACCCTGTCCGCCCAGCCCGTCCCATCCGTTCCGTCCGTCCCGTCCTCGCAGTTGGCCCGGGTGGGGCGGGTGACGCGGACGGCGGCGGCCTGCGGGCTCGCCGCCGTCGGGGTCGGCCTGCTGTGCGCCTTCGGCTACGCCGCCTCGCTGCCGGCCGAGCAGCCCAGGGACGCCGCCCTGGCCGACTGGCTGGCCGCGCACGACCTGACCAGCGGGCTCAGCGGCTACTGGAACGCCAACATCACGACGCTGGTCACCGGGGGCGACGTCCACCTCGCGCCGGTGATCAGCGACGGCAAGTACGGCTATCTCTGGGTGGCCAAGGAGGAGTGGTTCAACCCGGCCGTCTCCGCCGCGAACTTCATCGTCACGACCACCACGCTGGAGGGAGGGAGCGACGTCGACCTGCACGAGGCCCTGGCCTGGTACGGCAAGCCCGCCCAGATCTACCAGTTCCAGCAGTACAGCATCCTCGTCTACCACCGCAACCTGCTCAACAGCGTCATCCAGCCGGTGCCCAGCCAGCTCTACGCGCCGCCGGGGGCCGGCCGCAAGAGCAAGACGACCGGCGCCGTCCGTCCCACGTCGGGGAAGCGCTGACTGATCGTGAGGTGCTTTCCCGCCGCCGCGGGGAGATCTTCCGGCTGCTTCGGTGAGTTGCACTATGTGATTGAACGACTACGATATGTTATCGATCATGCTGACGGGGGTGAGCGGTCGGCCACGGGCGGAGCCGGCCGGCGACGGGCTCGGTCGGCCGCAGCCGCACACCTGGCGCACGCGACGGCGCTGGCCGGTGGCGGCGATCGCGGCCGGGGTCGTCCTGCTGTTCTACTGCGCGCGGCGCGAGGCGGGCCAGCTGGGCACGCAGTCCGACGGCGCGGCGATGGTGCTCGAGAGCTGGGCGATGCTCCACGGCAACCTGCTGCTGCACGGCTGGCACCTGTCTGACGTCACCTTCTACACGACCGAGCTGCCCGAGTACATGCTGGTAGAAACGGTTATCGGGCTCCATACCGACGTGGTGCAGATCTGCGCCGCGCTCACCTACACGCTGCTGGTGGTGCTGGCCGCGACGGTGGCCTACGGGGCGAGGTCGGCCGATTCCCGGACGGCCGCCGTCCGGGCCGGGATCGCCGTCGCGGTCATGGTCGGCCCGACCGTGGCCGCGGCCTCCGTGCTGCTCAACGACCCGGACCATACCGGCACCGCCGTCCCGGTGCTGTTCGCCCTGCTGGTGCTGGACCGCGGGCCGAGGCGCTGGTGGGTTCCGGTGGTGGTGGCGGCGGTGCTCGGCTGGGCGCTGGTCGGCGACTCGCTGGTGATGCTGATCGGGGTGGCGCCGCTGGTGGTCGTCGGCGGCGTGCGGTCGCTCGGCCGGCTCGCGCTCCGGGGGGCGCGGTTCGCGGTCGTGCGCTACGACCTCTCGCTGGCGGCGGCCGGCCTGGCCGCCGCGGTCGGCGGGACCGCGTTGGGACGGCTGATCAGCGCTGGCGGCGGCTTCGCGCCCAGCCCGCGGGCGAAGCAGCACATCGCGGCGTCGGCCGCCCTGCCCAAGAACGCGTCGGCGACGGCGGAGAACTTCCTCCGTCTGTTCAGCGCCGATTTCTTCGGCGCCGGGCTGAACGGCTGGCTGGCGGTGACCGCCGTCCACCTCGTCTTCGCTGGCCTGGTCGCGGGCGCGATCGTGCTCGCGCTGCGTGCGTTCCGCCGGGACCCCCTCCACGGCGACCTGATCGCCCAACTGCTCGCGGTCGCGATCGTGATCAACCTCCTGGCCTACCTGCTGCTCTACCCCGGGACGGTTTTGACGGCGCGCGAGATCGCCCCGGTCTTCGGGCTCGGCGGCGCGCTGGCGGGCCGGGTGCTGGGCGAGCCGCTGCTGCGTCGGCGCCTCGCACCGCTCCTCGTTCTGGGAGCGGTCGCCGCCGTCATCGCGCTGGTGCCGCCGCTGGTGACGGTCAAGCCGACCGGGCCCGCCGCCGCCAGCCTGGCGCGGTTCCTTGAAGCGCACCACCTGCGAAACGGCCTGGCCGGCTACTGGAACGCCGACAGCACGACCCTGGACAGCGGAGGCCGCGTCATCATCGCGCCGGTCACGTTCAGCCCGGGGCGCGGGCTTGGCGCGTACCTGCGGGAGATCGACGCCGGGCTGTTCGACCGCCAGGCCCACGCCGTGAACTTCCTCGTCGCCACCGCGCCCGGCCCGCCCGCGGCGGCCAGCGCCGCCGCGGCGGTGACCCCGGCCGAGGCGGTCGCCGCGTTCGGCCAGCCGTATCAGCGCTATGACTACCAGGGGTACATGGTCATGGTGTGGCGCAAGAATCTGCTCCGCCAGTTGGAATCCTCCGGTAAGCGGGTTAGACCGGCGCCCGGGGCGGAATGGACCCGTCATGCCCCCGGTGGACCAAGGGAGGCCGGAACCGCGTTATGTCTTGTTTGCGGAAGTTCATCGTCGCGCGCCCGCTATTTTCTAATTGTGCATGAGAGCGGGCAGAGTCAGCTGGCGGTTACCGCCCCCGTGGATGAAGGGCAGACGCGGCCGGCTCGCTGGACGGCCGCCTGGCGACTGGTCACGGTGGTCGCGGTCGCGGGGTTGACCATCGGGCTTTTCTGGGCCTACCTGCTCCAGTCCAGGACCGAGGCGGTCAACTCCGACGCGGCCGGCATGGTGCTGCAGGGCTGGGACATGCTGCACGGCAACCCGCTGCTGCGGGGCTGGGTCATGGCCGACGTGTCCTTCTACACCTTTGAGATCCCGCTGGACGGCCTGATCAGCGTCGTGCACGGGCTGCAGGCTGATGTGGTCCACGTATCGGCCGCCATCGAGTACGCGCTGCTGGTGCTGTTCGCCGCGCTGCTGGCGGCGGGCGCCGGCCGCGACCGGCGGCGCGGCCGCGGCGAGGCGTGGGTCCGGGCGCTGATCGCGGCCGGGATCATGGTCGCGCCCGGTGCCGCGCCGGGCGCGCACGTGCTGCTGCTGGCGCCCGACCACACCGGCATCGGCGTCCCCGTGCTGGCCACGCTGGTCCTGGTGGACCGGGTGCGGCCCCGCCGCCTGCTCCCGGTGCTCGCGACCGCGCTGCTCGTCGGCCTGCTGCTGATCTGGGCGCAGCTCGACGATCCGGTGGCCGAGTTCGGCTGCGCGCTCCCGCTCGCCCTGGCCTGCGCCGCGCCGCTGGCCGCGGTCCCGGTCCGGCGGCTGGCCGGCCGAATCGACGCCCGGCCGGGCCGGAGCGAGGCGGCGCAGCGCGGCTACGATATCGCGCTGGTGGCGGCGGCGGTCGCCTCGTACGAGCTGACCCGGCTGGCGGTCCGGGCGATCAACCGGGCCGGCGGCTTCTACCTGCGCCCGATCCCGGGCGGGGCGACGCTCTCCCACCTGGGCAGCCAGGTGGGCACGCTCGGGCAGAACCTGATGTACCTGTTCGGCGCGAACTTCTGGGTCAGGCCGCAACCGCTGACCGCCTTCGCGTACCTGCACCTGGTCGGCGTCGCCGTCGCCCTGCTCGGCCTGCTCATCGCCGGGTGGAGCTGGCCGCGGGCCGACCGGGTCACGCGGGCGCTCGTCCTCGCCGTCCTCGTCATGCTGGCGGCGGGCGCGCTGAGCCCGCTGACCCAGCCGATCTCGGGCGCGCACGAGATCGCCATCGTCCTCCCGCTCAGCGCGGCGCTGGCCGGCCGCGGCATCGGTCCGTGGCTGGCCGCCGCCGCGCCGACGGCGCGGGCGGCGCGGGCGGCCCGGATGGCGGCGGCGTGCGTGCTCGTCGTGGCCGGGGCGGGCTACCTGTCCAATCTCGGCTACAACGCCGCGCAGCGGTCGAATCCGTCGGTCAACCAGGCCCTCGCCGACTGGCTGGTCGCGCACAAGCTGACCAGCGGCATCGGCGGCTACTGGGATGCGAACGTCACCGCGCTGGCCAGCGGCGGCGCGGTCCGCATGGCGCCGGTGACCGACGGGGCCGCGTACGGCTACCTCTGGGTGGCCAAGCCGGCCTGGTTCGACCCGAAGGTCTCCTCGGCCAACTTCATCATCGCGCACGTCCAGCAGCTGGGGGCCGGCTACGTGTACGTGAACGCGGCCATCGACCGGTACGGCAAGCCAGCCGAGGAATACCACTTCGGCCGGACGGTGGTCTTGGTCTACCACCGCAACCTGCTGCAGAGCGTCATACCACCGGTGATAAGCAGCCTCAGCGTGCCGCCGGCCAGTTAGACCCTATGTGAGAACCTGACTACGCTAGGCTACCTGGCATGCTTACGGGGGCGGCTGAGCGCACCGGGCTGCGGTCGCCGTGGTCACCGCGCTCGGGGGCCCGGACGGCGGCCTGGACGGCCGGGACCGTCGCCGTCGCGGTCGCGCTTTTCGCGTGTTACCTGGGCCAGTCGCGGACCGTCGCGGTCGGCTCGGACGGCGCGTCGCAGGCGCTGCAGGCGTGGGCCATGCTGCACGGGAACCCGCTGCTGCGCGGCTGGTGGGTCACCGACGTCTCCTTCTACACCACCGAGCTCCCGCAGTACGCGCTGCTTGAGCTGGCCCGAGGGCGGCCCACCGCCGGCGTCGTGCACGTCGCCGGCGCGATGACCTACACCCTGCTCGTGCTGGCGGCGGCGGCCCTCGCCCGGGGCCGTGCCACCGGCCGGGCCGGCCTGACCCGGGCGCTGGTCGCGGCCGGGATCATGCTCGCGCCGCAGCTCGACGGGGGGCCGGGGACGCTGCTGCTCTCACCGGACCACACTGGCACCGCCGTCCCCGTGCTCCTGACCTGGCTGCTCATCGACCGCGTGCCGCCCGGCAGCCAGCGCGGCTCCCGCTGGTACGTTCCGCTGCTGGTCTGGTTCGCCCTCGCCTGGACCGCGGTCGCGGACGCGCTGACGTTCTTCATCGCGGTCATCCCGCTGGCGCTGGTCTGCGCGTTCCGGGCCGCGCGGTGCGCGCTCAGGAACATCGAATCGCCGCGCGAACACGGGCACGAACTGGCGCTGTTCGCGGCGGCGGCGCTCGCGATCCCGGCCGCGCTCGCCGCCACCGCGCTCGTGCGCGCGGTCGGCGGCTGGCAGGCGAACGGGCTCGCGACCGCGCTGGCGGGCCCCGGGCAGCTCGCGGTGAACGCGCGGCTAAGCGGCGAGGGCCTGCTGGTGCTATTCGGCGCGAACGTGTTCGGCGCCTGGTCCAGCGGCTCTGACCTCGCGGTGGCGTTCGCGGTCGTCCACCTGGCCGGCGTCGCGCTCGCCGCCGCCGGGGTGCTGGCGGCGGTGCGGGGGCACCGGGACCTCATCGACGCGGTCCTGCTGACCGGGCTCGCGATCAACCTGGCCGCGTACCTGGCCGCCGTGCAGGCGGTGAACATCGCCTCGACCAGGGACATAGCCCCGGTCCTGCCGTTCGCCGCCGCGCTGGCCGGCCGCCAGCTCGGCGGGCGGCCCCGCCGTCTGGCGCTGGGCCCCGACCGGGCGCGGGCGGCGCTCGGGTACGGCCTGGGCGCCGTGCTCGCGTGCTACGCGGCCATGCTCGGCTACGGCGCCGCTGCTCCGCCGTCGCCGTCGGAGTACGCGGGCCTGGCCGCCTGGCTGCCCGCCCACCACCTGATCGACGGGCTCAGCGGCTACCACCAGGCCAATATCGTCACCCTGGATAGCGGCGGCGCGGTCACCCTGCGCGCGGTGACCCCGGTTGCCGACCGCATGGTCGGCGCGTACACCTGGAACGCCTCCACCGGCTGGTTTGACCCGGCCACCCGCACCGCGAACTTCCTCGTGATCACCGCACCGGGCGCGCCGCCGACGGCGGGCGGCTCGGGGCTAACCAAGGCCGAGGCGACCGCGACGTTCGGTCGGCCCGCCCGAACCTACCGGTACCGCGAGTACGTGATCCTGGCCTGGCCGCCAGGCGAGAACCTGCTCGCCAGGCTCGCTAGGCGGACTCGACCTCGACCCGGTTAACCGGGACCTTCCGCGCGATGAGGAAGAACTGCTTGCCAAGCAGCGGCCACAGGGCCGGCGTGTGCAGGTACCGGCGGGTCAGCGCCGGCGACGGCGGCAGCACGCCGCGGAACGAGAACGGCAGGAACCGCGGCGCCACCGACTCGATCTCGAATCCGGCCGCGTACAGGTGCTCGGTCACCGCGACGTGGCTGAGGATCACGGTGTGGTCGGCGCAGTCGAAGTACTCCCGCGCGCAGTACTTGAAGTTCGGCCCCATGATCGCGATCCGGCCGCCCACGGTCATCGCCGCGTGCATCTTGCCGAGCAGGTCCGCGACCGCGTTCTGGTCGGGCAGGTGCTCGAGGAAGTTGGAAATCCACACCCCGTCGAAGTAGTCGGCGGGCAGCTCCGCGTCCATGATGTCGGAGATGATCATCTTCACGTTGTCGGCTTCGAGGTCGGCCTGCTTGACCATGTCGACGGCCCAGCGCTCGGCGGCCGGGACGGAGCGGATGAACTCGCCGCGGCCGGCCGCCGGGTCGAGCATGCGCTCCGGCGCGCCCATCCGGGCGTGCACGTACCGGGCGATCTCGCCCCACACTGCTAGCTTGCCGGCCTGATCCACATCGCGGAACCGGTACTCATACAAACGCGCGTAGTCGATGCCTAGCTCCGGTCGCGTAGACGTGGACGGGACCTGCAGGGCTGGAGTTGCCATGACAGAGACCGTACCGATCATTATTGTGGAAATCAGAGGGTTCTATATATTTTTAGCCAGCTTCTCCAGAGCTTAAGCGTTGGCTGCGGCTGAACACGACGCGCGGCCTGCGGTGCCGGGCATACGGTCACCATTGGTGACACGATGGATACTCTGAGTAAATCGGCTGCCGTTTACGAATACCATCGATACACGATCATGATCCTGCCCGGGACCCGTGGGGCGGGAAACCTGTCGGCCCGAGCCAGTTGACTGTCGTCCCACCCGTACCATGACTAACGACGTGAACTGGCGAAATATGGCATTTTGCGGCGATTCCGGGCGCACGCGCCCACCGGCGGCCGACCGCGAGGGAAGAACCTGCTCGTCCGGCTCCGTTAACCTCCCGTCTAGGCCAATCCGCTAGCCTTGTCGCTGCGAAGGTGGAGTGTAGACTCGCTCGCAAGGCGAGTCTCAGGCTAGCTGGACTCATCCCCTGTGACTTAAGGACGCAACTGATGTTTGCTGACCTGTTCGACAACCCGTGGAAGATCCTGATCATCGCGATCGTGATCATCGTGCTGTTCGGGTCGCGCAAGCTGCCGGACGCGGCGCGCTCGCTCGGCAAGTCGATGCGCATCCTGAAGACCGAGGTCCAGGGCCTGCACGAGGACAACACGACGGACACGACGTTCAGCACGGCCGCGCCGGCCGCCACCCCGGCCGCCACCCCGGCGCAGATCCAGCCGGTGGCCACGACCCCGGTCGACGCCCACCAGGCGCAGATCGACGCGCTCAGCGCGCAGCTCGCGAACCTGCAGCAGTCCGTCGCCGCCAACAAGGCGACCGACAGCGCCCAGGCCCAGTAGCCCGCCCCGCCGGACGCTTCCGCCCCAACAGTCCCCTTCGGGAAGACGGTCGTAACGATCATGGCATCGAAGCCTTCCGCCATCAGGGGTGCCCGCATCGTCGGCGAGCGTTACGTACGCTCCAAGCAGCAGGCCAACCCGGACGGGCGGATGCCCCTGATGGACCACCTGCGCGAGCTGCGCAACCGGGTGGTCAAGGCAGCCCTCGCCATTGTCGTCGGCATGATCGTCGCGCTGTGCTTCTCCAGCCCGACGATCCACTGGATCATGAAGCCGTTCTGCGATGCCTCGGTCCACGGCCTGACCGGATGCAAGACGATCGGCGACCAGCTCACCACGACCGGCATCTTCGACCCGCTCTCCCTCCGCATCAAGCTCGCCTTCTATATCGCGCTCGTCGGCACCTGCCCGGTCTGGCTCTACCAGCTGTGGGCGTTCATCGCGCCCGGCCTGTACTCGCGCGAGAAGAAGTGGGCGTACCTGTTCACCGGCACCGCGGTCCCGCTGTTCGTCGGCGGCGCGGTGCTCGCCTACCTGGTGATGGGCCGCGGCCTGCACTACCTGCTCGGCCTGGTCCCCAACGGGGTGGTGAACCTGCCGAGCTTCGACACCTACCTCAGCTACTTCACCGGCATGGTCGTCGGCTTCGGGATCGTGTTCGAGCTGCCGCTGGTGATCGTCATGCTCAACATGGCGGGCATCCTCACCCACGAGCGCTTCCGCAAGTGGCGCCGGATGCTCATCTTCGGTGTCTTCCTGATCTCCGGCATAGTGAACCCGAGCCCGGACCCGTCGACGATGCTCATCCTGGGCGGGGTCGCGGTCGCGCTGGTCGAGATCGCCGAGGTCTTCGTGTACTTCAACGACAAGCGCCGGGCCGCGCGCAACCCGAGCCCGTACGCGGGCCTGGCCGATGACGAGCTGGCGCCGGTCGAGACGCCCGAGCCGGTCGATGTGGACAGCTCACTCAACTAGTAGCCACCAGTAGCGGACAGTCTCACCAGTATCACCCGGGACCGAAGTCTCATACCCTGGAGCCATGAGCACCCCCGCGGTGGGCCCGGCCGAGAGTTACGCGCAGTTCCGCGACCGGCAGGCCAACCCCGAGCTCGCCTCGTTTCGCGAGCTTTACGACTTCGATTTCGACCCGTTCCAGGTCGCCGCCTGCGGCGCCCTCGCGGCCGGCGACGGGGTCCTGGTGGCCGCCCCGACCGGCAGCGGCAAGACCGTCGTGGGCGAGTTCGCCGTCCACCTGGCCCTGAGCAACGGCCGCAAGTGCTTCTACACCACGCCGATCAAGGCGCTCTCCAACCAGAAGTACAACGACCTGCTCAAGCGCTACGACAGCGACACCGTCGGCCTGCTCACCGGCGACAACGCGATCAACGGCAACGCGCCCATCGTGGTGATGACCACCGAAGTCCTGCGGAACATGCTCTACGCCGGCTCCGCCACGCTCAGGGACCTCGGCTACGTCGTCCTCGACGAGGTGCACTACCTGGCCGACCGGTCCCGGGGCGCGGTCTGGGAAGAGGTGATCATCCACCTGCCCGAGTCGGTCCGGGTGGTGGCGCTGTCGGCCACCGTCTCCAACGCCGAGGAGTTCGGCGACTGGCTCGCCCAGGTCCGCGGCGGCACCGAGGTCATCGTCGACGAGCACCGGCCGGTGCCGCTCTGGCAGCACATGATGGCCGGCCGCCGCCTGTACGACCTGTTCACCGACGACAACCACCGCCAGGTCAACCCCGACCTGGTGCGGCTGGCCCGGCGCGAGGAGATCCGCCAGCCGAGCAGCCGCCCCGGACGGGGCGGCCACCGGCCGCGGCGGGACGCGCCGCCGTACCGCCCGGAGGTCATCGACCGGCTCGACGCGGAGGGCCTGCTCCCCGCGATCACGTTCATCTTCAGCCGGGCCGGCTGCGACGCCGCCGTCCAGCAGTGCCTTCAGGCCGGCCTGCGGCTGACCACGCCGAGCGAGGCCGAGTACATCGAGACGGTCGCGTCCAGGCGGACCAGCGACCTGCCCGAGGAGGACCTCGCCATCCTCGGCTACCACGACTGGGTCCTCGCCCTGCGCCGGGGCATCGCCGCCCACCACGCGGGCATGCTCCCGGTCTTCAAGGAGGTGGTGGAGGAGCTGTTCACCGAGGGCCTGGTCCGCGCGGTCTTCGCCACCGAGACGCTCGCGCTCGGCATCAACATGCCGGCCCGCACGGTCGTGCTCGAGAAGCTCGACAAGTGGAACGGCGAGGCCCACGTCGCGCTCACCCCGGGGGAGTACACCCAGCTCACCGGGCGGGCAGGTCGGAGGGGCATCGACGTCGAGGGGCACGCGGTGGTGCTCTGGCAGCCGGGCCTCGACCCGGGCGCGGTGGCCGGGCTCGCGAGCACCCGCACCTATCCGCTCAACTCAAGCTTCCGCCCCTCCTACAACATGGCCGTCAACCTGACCGGCCGGGCCGGCCGCAAGCGCGCCAGCGCCCTCCTGGAGTCGAGCTTCGCCCAGTTCCAGGCCGACCGCGGCGTCGTCGGGCTGGCGCGCAGGCTCCGCCGGGTCAAGGAGGCGGGCGACGACCTCGCCCGCCAGATCAGCTGCGACCGGGGCGACTTCCTCGAGTACGCGGCGCTCCGCCGCCGGCTCACCGACGCCGAGCGGGGCGCGTCCAAGGGCCGCGCCTCGGCCCAGCGCGCGCAGGCCCGCCGCGTCCTCGCTACCCTCCGCCGGGGCGATGTCATCCGCGTCCCGTCCGGCCGCCGGGCCGGCTTCGCGGTCGTGCTCAACCCGCCCCCGGCCGAGGGCGGCTTCTCGCCCAACCGCGCCGACGGCCCGCTCGTGCTCACCGAGCACGGCCAGCTCAAGCAGCTGGCCGCGATCGACTTCCCGGTCCCGGCCGAGCCGGTCGAGCACCTCCGCATCCCGGGCAGCTTCAGCGAGCGCTCGCCCAAGCACCGCCGCGACCTGGTCTCCTCGATGCGGTCCAAGATCGCCGGCCGCGATTTCGACTACTCGCCCCGCAGCCGCCGCGCCGCTGACAGTGCCAAAGACAATGAGGATGAACGCACGCTTGACTCCGCGTCCCCCGGCCGGCGCACGCGCACCCGCGGCGACGGCTCACGCGACCGCTCCGCGTCACCCGATGGCGACTTCGCCGCCGACCCCGCCGACGACGACTGGCGCGGCCGCGCCGCCATCGCCGGCCGCCGCGCCGAAGGCGCTGACGATAGGGACGAGCCGGTCAACGACATCGACGAGCTGCGCCGCGTGCTCCGCCGTCACCCGTGCCACTCCTGCCCGGACCGCGAGCAGCACGCGCGGGTGGCCGAGCGCTACTTCCGGCAGCAGAAAGAGGTCGAGGACCTGGAGCGGCAGATCAACAGCCGCTCGCACGTGATCGCCCGCACCTTCGACCGGGTCTGCGCGGTCCTCGACGAGCTCGGCTACCTCGACGGCGACACCGTCACCGCCGACGGCCAGCGGCTGTCGCGGCTGTACTCGGAGCTCGACCTGGTGGCGGCCGAGTGCATCCGCCGGGGGCTGTGGGACGGACTCAACCCGGCCGAACTCGCGGCCTGCGTCTCGGTCCTGTCGTTCGAGTCGCGCAAGCAGCAGGACGACGCCGAGCCCGCCCGGCTGCCCAAGGGCCCGGTCCGCGACGTGCTGACCGAGATGGGGCGGACCTGGGCCGAGCTCGACCAGCTGGAGCGGCGCAACGGCGTCTCGTTCCTGCGCGAGCCCGACTCCGGCTTCGTCTGGGCGGCCTACCGCTGGGTGCGCGGGGTCAAGCTCGAGGACGTGCTCGACTCGGTCCCCGGCCTGACCCCGGGTGACTTCGTCCGCTCGGTCAAGCAGCTCATCGACCTGCTCGATCAGATCGCGGCGGCCGCCAGCTACGACGCCAAGGGCAACGCAGCCGTCCGGGCGAAGGCACCGTCCGTTACTCCCGAAGATCTTGATCTTTCGCTGCCGCCGGCGGCCGAAGACGCCGCCGGGGATTCGGCGGCGGACGACGCGGCCGGGACCGATCAGGTGCCCAGCCGCGAGCCCGCCCCACGCCAGCGCGACGTCGCCGCGACCGCCCGCGCCGCGATCGACGCGATGCGGCGCGGCGTCATCGCCTACACCAACGTGGCGGTCTGAGCCGCTACAGCAGCCGCCAACCGCGTTTGCCGCGATTGGGTGGTGAGATGCTAATGTTCGGCCAGTTTCCGGCCCGTGGGGAGGATTTGGTGCGCGAGTACCGGCAGTACATCGGCGGCGAGTGGGTCGGCTCGGAGACGCTGTTCGATGACCTCGACCCGTACCGGGGCACGGTGATGGCCCGCGTTCCCGCGGGCACCCGCGCGGACGCGGCCCGCGCGGTCGATGCCGCGGCGGCGGCGTTCCCGGCCTGGGCCGAGCTGCCGCCGGCCGAGAAGCAGGCCTTGTTCCTGCGCGCGGCGGACGTGGTCGAGCGCCGCCGGGCCGAGATCGTCGCGCTGCTGGCGGAGGAGACCGGCTGCGCGGGCGGGTTCGCGGGTTTTCAGGTGCTCACCGCGACCAGGCTGCTGCGCCAGGCCGCGAACTGGGGCTACCTGCCGGTCGGCGAGGTGATCAGGTCCGATACCCCCGGCACGTTCGCGATGGCGCTGCGCCGCCCGCTCGGGGTCGTCGCCGGGATCTCGCCCTGGAACGGCGCGCACGTGCTCGCCTGGCGGACGGTGGTGAACCCGCTGGCGTTCGGCAACACGGCGGTGCTGAAGCCGTCGGAAGAGGCGCCGGTGTCGGCCGGGCTGCTGATCCCGGAGATCATGGAAGAGGCCGGGTTCCCGCCCGGGGTGATCAACGTCGTCACGCACGCGCCCGGTGAGGCGGTGCCGATCGCCGACGAGTTCTTCGACCGGCCCGAGGTCCGGTGCATCAACTTCACCGGGTCCTCGGCCACCGGCCGCATTCTCGCCGAGCGGGCCGGCCGCGCGCTCAAGCGCTGCGTGCTCGAGCTGGGCGGCTACAACCCGCTGATCGTGCTGGCCGACGCGGACGTGGACTACGCGGTGGAGGCGGCCGCGTTCGCCGCGTTCTTCCACTCCGGGCAGATCTGCATGTCCGCGCGGAAGGTTCTGGTCGAGCGGCCGGTGTACCACGAGTTCATGGACAAGCTGGTCAAGCGGGCCGCGGCGCTGGCGGTGGGCGACCCGGCCGACGACGGCACGGTGATCGGGCCGCTGATCAACGCGGCCACCCTCGACCGCGTGTCGGGCGAGGTCCGCGAGGCGGTTGACGCGGGGGCGACGCTGCTGGCGGGCGGGGACGCGGACGGGCGCTGCTACCGGCCGACGATCCTGACCGACGTCCCGGCGGGCGCGCGCATCCACTCGGAGGAGACCTTCGGCCCGGTGCTGGTCGCGCAGCCGGTCGACGACGCCGACGAGGCGGTCGCGATCGCGAACTCGACCAGGTACGGCCTGTCGGCCGGGCTCATCACCGGCGACAACCAGCGTGGATTCGCGCTCGCGAGGCGGATCGACTCCGGCGTCGTGCACGTCAACGACCAGACCGTGGCCGACGAGCCGCAACTCCCGCTGGGCGGCATGAAAGACAGCGGCTGGGGCCGCTCAGGCCCCGCCTCGATGCACGACTTCACCGAAATCCAGTGGATCACCACCAGGGAAGGCACCGGCCACTTCCCCATCTGACTCGCCTGGTCCCGGTTTAGTCATGGATTTCGAATAGATGATCTTGCTGTCCGCTGTCAGGCCGTTGATCTGGGCTTGGTAGGATTGGGGGAGCGAAGGGGAGTAGCCCCGCAGCTGGGATGTCGACATGCTGGCGCAGCTCTTGCGAGGGCGGCGCCCGGCACCCAGGGCGCCCGTCTCGGGCGCTGGACGAGACCTTCGGCCGCAGCCTGACCGCTGCCGTGCCGAGGCCTCCCCCAGGACCCCCGGTGTGGCCCCACCAGAAGGACGTTGACACCTCGTGGACCTCGCCGTCATCGCCACCGTCTTCGGCTTGATCTTCATCGCCGAACTGCCGGACAAGACCGCCCTCGCCAGCCTGGTGCTTGGCACCCGCTACCGGCCGCTGTACGTGTTCACCGGCGCCGCGGCCGCGTTCGCGGTCCACGTGACGCTCGCGGTCGCCCTCGGCAGCCTGCTGACCCTGCTGCCCCACCGCATCCTGCAGGCCGTCGTGGGCGCGTTGTTCCTGCTCGGCGCCGTGCTGTTGCTGCGCGGACGGCACGGCGAGGAAGACGAGAACCTCGCCATCGCCGAGGGCACGGCCCCGACCTTCCCGCGGGTGGCGAGCACCAGCTTCCTGGTGATCCTGGTCGCCGAGTTCGGCGACCTGACCCAGATCGTGACCGCCAACCTGGCGGCGAAGTACCACGATCCGCTTCAAGTCGGCCTCGGCGCGGTCCTGGGACTATGGGCGGTGGCGGCCCTAGCGATCGCCGGCGGCCGCAGCCTGCTTAAGGTCGTCCCGATCACCGTGATCACCCGGGTCGCGGCGGCCATCATGGCGGTACTCGCCGCCATCAGCATCATCGCCGCGGTCCGCGGCTGACCCCGCCCCGGTCCGCCCCGACCCCGCGTCGACCGCCTGACATCGCCCCCCGCCAGCCCGCCAGCGCGTGTGACCTCATCTATAGACGGGACCTATCGGTTCAGCGGTGGAGTGGCATTTGTTCTTATGCATGACCGGTTGTTACCGTGGAAGAGGAGTTACCCAGGAGGTGTCATGTCAAGCTCAGTGGGCGAATTGGTCAAGGTCAGCGCCGCGTGTCCGGAGCTCCTGGCCGCCGACATCCGCCGCGCCGTGTGCGGTGGCGGGTCATGGCAGGAGACCTCCGATCGCGTGGTCGAGGCACTCCGTAATCGCCTCCCGGGCCCGGGCCTGCTCTCCGCCAAGCAGCTGGCGGGCGACCCGAGCGGCTACCAGACGCACCTGGTCCACGCGGAGCCGGACGGTTCGTTCTCCATCGTCGCGATGGTCTGGCTGCCCGGCCAGCGGACGGCCATCCACGATCACCTGAGCTGGTGCTGCACCGCAGTCATCCAGGGCACCGAGTACGAAGAGCTCTACGCCCTCCGAGGCGACCACCTCGAGGTGGTCGGGCGGAACGCCAACCCGGTCGGCACCGTCAGCGGGTTCGCCCCGCCCGGTGACATCCACCAGGTCACCAACATCGGCGACACTGTGGCGGTCTCCATGCACGTCTACGGCACCGACATCAGCCGCGTGGTCTCAAGCGTCCGCCGCATCTACGACCTTCCGGTCCGCTAGTTCGTTAGGCGATGCGGCGCAAGGGCTTGAGCCGGTCAGCGCGGAAGCTGAGCGCGTGGCGGAGGGCTCGCCCGCGCGGAGGGCTCAGCGGGTCGCGTACAACGTTAGCTCGGTGTCGCCGTCGCGCCAGCGGTGGATCTGCTGCATGGACCCGACCAGGGCGAACTCCTCCTTGTCGAGCGCTGTCGCCTGGGCCGAGGCCAGGTACGCGGCCTCGGGGACCTCGGACGAGGAGACGACCCAGACCCGGGTGACGTGCGTGTATCGCTTCAGCAGCTCGGCCGGGCTGACGTCGGTGCCGTAGAGGGTGTCCGAGCTGACCGGCGAGTCCGCCAGCGCGATGTCGCGCAGCTTCCGCCACCGGGCGGGGAACGGCATGCTCACGATCCGGTCGTTGACCGGGATAAAGAAGACGATGTCCCCCGGCCGGTAGTTGGCCGCGACGATCTGCGCCTCGTGCTCTAGGTCGTCAGGGCGGTAGCCGGGCTGCCTGACCACCGCGTCCGCCGGTTGCAGCGCCACCGCGAGCGCGGCCGCGGCCACGACGGCGGGCAGGCAGGCCAGCCACGCGACCGAGCCTCGGGCCGGAGTGCCCCTGTCGTGAGCGAGCCGGCCGAGCGCGACGACGGCCAGCCGCCAGAGCCAGGTGATCCCGGCGGCCACGCAGATCGCCAGCGCGGGCAGGCAGAACTCCACGTAGCGCTGGTCGTAGACCGGGTGCGTGGTCGAGACGACGAGCAGGATGGCCGGGGGCGCCACCAGCCACGGCAGCGCGACGGTGGCGGGGCTGAGCGAACGCGGGCCGGCGATCAAGGACGCGGCCACGCCGAGCGCCGCGAGTCCGAAGACCGGCCAGACCAGGCCCGGTGACCCGGCCCAGAAGTGCGCGAGCGCGACGGTGTCCCGGCCGACCGACGCGGTCGCCGTCATCCAGCTCAGCGCGTTCCGCTGTGCGTACGCCATGGCCACCAGGGGCACCAGCAGCACCACGGCGACTAGGCCGGCGGTAAGCCAGCCAAACGGCGCCCCGAGCAGCCGACGGCCGCGCGGCTTCGCGACCGCGGTGGAGTCGACGTCGGAGCCGCGCCCGCTGCCAGGCGCGCCCCAGCCGACGGCGAGCAGCGTCAGCCCGTGAGCCACCACGATCAGCAGCCCGAAGACGTTGAACAGGCCGGTGAGGAAGACGGCCGCGCCATAGGCGGCCCACCAGCGCGGCCGGCCATCGTCGAGGGCGCGCAGCAACAGGTAGGTGACGATCGCGGCCAGCATGGTCACGATCGCGTAGGAGCGCGCCTCCTGGGCGTACCTGATCATGGCGGGCAGCAGCGCCAGCACGGCCCCGGCCGTCACCCCGGTCAGCGCGGCCCCGCCGCCCGTCCCCGCCTGCCGCCCGTCCCCGCCTGCCGGCCGGCCGTCCCCGGCCGCCAGGCGTCGCGCCACCAGCGCGGTGACCGCGCACGCGACCGCCGCCGCGATCGCCGAGGGGAGCCGGAGCGCGCCGTCGGAGCTGCCGAACAGCCGGATGAAGACGTGCTCGACCAGGTAGTAGGCGCCGTGCACCACATCGTCGTGCGGCAGGGTCGCCAGGATCTGGCCGACGGACCGGCTGGCGATGGCCTTGGTGGCGGCCTCGTCCCGCCACAGCGGCGGAACGCCAAGGTGGTACAGCCCGGTGATTAGTCCCAGGATGCCGGGTATGACCGGAACAAGCAGGCGCTCGGCCAGCGAGCGCCTGGCGCCCGCGCCCTGCGCACCAGGTCCACCGGAAGCACCGGAAGCGTCGTGAGCGCCGCCGTTACCTGGAACGGCGTCCGCGCGCTCGCCCGTCCGGCCGGTGGTGCGCGCCTGAGCACCACGGTGCCGCCCGGCGTCAACGCCCGTCATCGCCCTTCCCTCCAGCATCAGCCTGGATGACCGTCACGACAGCATATGTGGGTGGCTGCGACTTCCTAACGGTTACCGGGCTTTTGCCCACCCCGGGACCAGCCTGCGATGCGTTGTCCGGTCCTTACCCGCACCGTGGCTAATCCGACCCCAGGCGCACGATGCGAACTATTAACAATTTTGTTAATAGTTAGCAATCAATGTCGAGACTTGCGTTAAGAACCACAGCGATATATCTTTGAACTACCAACGACGGTACAAAGATCATGAAAGAAGGTGACGCGCCATGCGTGAGGAACACAGGCGTGGAATGCGAGACGGAGACTGGGGACCGGGCAGGCCGGGTCGCCCAGAGTGGGGACCGGGCTCAGGCCGCGGCCCTGGCCGCCGAGGTGGCGGTGAGCGCGGCGAGCGCGGCGAGCGCGGCTTTGGAGGCCGCGGCGGCTGGGGGCGGCCGGATGAGCCGTTCGGTCCGACGGGCTCGTTCGGCCCGATGGGCGGGCCAGCCGGCGCGCTGCGGAACGCGATGTTCGAGCGCCCCTTCGGGCGCGGCCCGAGGGCACGCAAGGGCGATGTCCGCGCGGCCATCCTCGACCTGCTGGCCGAGGGCGGGCAGTGGAACGGCTACCAGCTGATCCAGGAGATCGCCGGGCGCACCAGCGGCGTGTGGCGGCCGAGCGCCGGCTCGGTCTACCCGGCCCTGCAGCAGCTTGAGGACGAGGGCCTGATCGCCCCCGAGGGCGAGGGCCGCCGCCGGATGTACGCCCTGACCGACGAGGGGCGGACCTACGCTGACGAGCACGCCGACGAGCTGAACAGCGCGTGGGACGCCGCCGCCGGGATGACCGACGACGAGGCGCTGGAGCTCGGCGACCTCATCCGCCAGGTCATGGTGGCGGTGATGGAGGTCCGGCGCGCCGGGTCGCCCGAGCAGCTCGCGCAGGCCCGGGCGGTGCTGGCGCAGACCCGCCGCTCGATGTACCGGATCCTGGCCGAGGAAGAGCCGACCGGGTCCGCCGCGACGAGCGAGTCCGGCGAGCCGGCGCAGCCTGCCGAGCCCAGCGGGGAGAGCGGCGAGCCGGCTGACACCCCGGACGGCGGCGCGTGACCGGCCCGGTCATCCAGGTCAGCGATCTCGTCAAGCGGTACGGGGAGATTGAGGCGGTCCGCGGCATCAACTTCGACGTGACGGCCGGGGAGACCTTCGGTTTCCTCGGCCCGAACGGCGCGGGCAAGTCCACCACCATCAAGATCCTCTGCACCCTGGCGAACCCCACCTCGGGGTCCGCCAGGGTGGCCGGGTACGACGTGGTCAAGAACCGGGACACCGTCAGAAGGAACATCGGCCTGGTCTTCCAGGAGACCACCCTGGACAGCTACCTGTCCGGCGAGCAGAACCTGCGGTTCCACGCCGACCTCTACGGCGTCCCCCGGCAGCAACTGGCGCCGCGCCTCAAGCAGGTCCTCGAGATGGTGAACCTGTGGGACCGCCGCGAGTCCGTCGTGTCCACCTACTCTGGTGGCATGAAGCGCCGCCTGGAGATCGCCCGCGGCCTGCTGCACGCCCCCCGGGTGCTCTTCCTGGACGAGCCGACCGTGGGCCTCGACCCGCAGACCCGCTCCTCCATCTGGACCTACATCAACGACCTGAAGCAGCGTGAGGACATCACGATCTTCCTCACCACGCACTACATGGACGAGGCGGAGAACTGCGATCGCATCGCCATCATCGACAACGGCAAGATCGTCGCGATCGACACGCCGGCGGCCCTGAAGGCCAGCGTCGGCAAGGACCGGGTGCAGATCTCCACCACCGACGACCAGGCCACGATCGCCGAGCTCAAGGACCGGCTCGACCTTGAGGCGGGCGTCCACGACGGCCTGGTGACGTTCAACGTGGCGTCGGGCGAGCAGTTCGTGCCGCGGCTGTTCGCCACGCTGACCCACTCGATCCGCTCGGTCAGCGTGCACCGCCCGACCCTCGACGACGTCTTCATGTCCTACACGGGCCGGACGATCAGGGACTCCGAGGCGACGGCGAGCGACAAGAACCGGTCCACGATCATCGCGATGGGGAGAGGGAGATAACGACGATGACGGTTGAACTCACCACGCCCGACGTCGATCCGGTCACCGCCGCGATCCGCGTCTCCGTCCCCGAGCGCGGGTTCCGCCAGGATCTGCGCGCGGTCCGCATCGTCTGGCACCGCGAGCTGATCCGGTTCAGGAGCGACCGGCTCCGCCTCGTCACCAGCCTCGTCCAGCCGGTCCTCTTCCTCTTCGTCCTCGGCACCGGCCTGGGCGCGCTGGCCGGCCACGGGCTGCCGGTCGGCATCAGCTTCAAGACCTACGTATATCCCGGCGTGCTTGCCATGTCCGTGCTGTTCACGGCCATTTTTTCGGCCGGCTCGATCGTCTGGGACCGGGAGTTCGGGTTCCTCAGGGAGATGCTGGTCGCCCCGGTAAGCAGGTCCGCCATCGTCATCGGTAAATGCCTCGGCGGCGCGACCGTGGCGACGTTCCAGGGAATCGTTATTCTGGCCCTGGCCGGAGCGGCGCACGTACCCTACGATCCCATTCTGTTTCTGACCGTAATCGGCGAGCTGCTGCTGCTCTCGTTCACGCTGACCGCGTTCGGCGTGATGATGGCGGGCCGGATAAAGCAGATGCAGGCGTTCATGGCGCTGACCCAGATGCTGGTGATGCCGTTGTTCTTCCTGTCCGGCGCGCTCTACCCGCTGAACGGGCTCCCGACCTGGCTGGCCGTGCTCACCCGGTTCGACCCGCTGACCTACATCGTCTCCCCCATGCGGAACGCGGTCTTCAGCCACCTGTCGGTCTCGCCGGCGGCGATGTCGTTCCTGGCGCCGAACGTCACCTGGGACGGCTGGCAGGTCCCGATCGGCCTGTCGCTCGGGATCGTGGCGATCATGGGGGCGGCCCTGCTCGGCGTCGCGATCGCGGAGTTCCAGAAGACCGAGTGATGTCACGAATCTTAAGGAAAAACTAAGACGCGTTAAGCTATCGTTATAATTCACGCATATCGACGCAATAGGCCGGAATAGGCACAGTATCGACCGGGCGCGCGGCGCCCTTAGATTCATGTTAGGTAGGTCTTGAGACAAAAAGGGCGACGCCGGGTGGCTACGGGGGCAAACCACCCGGCGTCGCATTCATCGGCGTTCCGACGGGGGCCCGGAACGCCGGCAGTGGCACCCCGACGGGGGACCAGGGCACCGATATGAATGGTACACGGAGACCCCCCCTTATGTGTCAAGACCTAATTTCAGCAAACTCCCTGAAAACTAATCTTGCCTCTCTGCTACCTATGTACGCACCAGTCCCATGGCCCATCGGTATACGCAAAGTAGGCAGATGGAAACTTAAAGTAATGAATATGGCGGAGCGGCCGAGCTAGCTCTCGTCGCCGCCGGAGCCGGCGCCGCGGCCAGGCCCAGTGGTGCCGGTGGCGCCGGTGGTGCCAACGGTGCCAGAGGGGCCGCCGGGCCGGGCCGGGTCACGATGGGCCAGGGCCGACGACATCGACGGGGCGGACAGGCGCGACCGGTGCTCAAGGAACCCGCGGGTGTTGTCGGGCTCGCGCCCGCCGTTGGCGAAGATCACCGCGATGTACGGGATGACCATGGCGCCGACGGCCGGGATCAGGATCAGCCATCGCAGGTGGGCGACGAACAGCACGATGGCGATGGCGAAGCAGAGCGTCCTGATGCCCATCATGATCAGGTACCGGTGCTGCCGGTACCTGATGTCCTCGGACATCGGCCGCCGCGCCTGGGTTACCAGGTGAACCTGCTCCGCGCGCGCTCCGTGACCCATCCTCATCCTCCCAAGCTACTCCGCCTAAAGCGGCCCGCATACATCCTACGGGGCGTAGTAGTAGGGCAGCGGGGCCGGCCAGCCCCACTCGGGGATAACAGCAAGAAGCGCGAAGCGCCGGAGCGTGCGGCGCCGAAGCGCGAAGCGCCGACGTTAGCGCTGAAAGTTCGGCCGGTGATAGGCGGCCATACTTTCAGCGCTAACCGAGTTCGCCGATTTGCCGCGAGATAACAGCAAGAAGCGCCGAAGGCGCCGCACCAACCGGCCAGGAGACAGGAGAGACGCCTCAGGAGAGACGCCTCAGCTGGCCTGGCTCACCGACGACATGTTGAAGCCCTCCACCCGCAGCGTCGGCATCGCGGCGCGGTTGAAGTAGTCGCCCCACTCGCGCGGCAGCGTTCGCTCGGTCGCGCCCACCTCGGCCACCCGCCCCAGCATCCCCACCGGTGACTCGTTGAACCGGAAGTTGTTCACCGCCCCGACCACTTCGCCCGATTCCACCAGGTACACCCCGTCGCGGGTGAGCCCGGTCAGCAGCAGCGTCTGCGGGTCGACCTGCCGGATGTACCAGAGGCAGGTGAGCAGCAGCCCGCGCTCGGTCGAGGCGATCATCGACGCGAGCGATTTCGACGCGTCCGGCGCCGTCATGATCAGGTTGTCCACCGCGGGCGTCACCGGGACCCCGGCCGTCCCGGCCGAGAACCGGCTCGAGTGCAGCGCGGACAGCGCCCCGGCCGAGATCCACGATCCCCGCCCGGACGGCAGGCCGTTGTCGAACACCGACGAGTCCCGGCCGGACGAGTGCGCCACCACGAACGGCGCGCACTCGAGCCCCCGGTAGCCCGGGTCGCTGAACAGGTCAACCGGCGCGGAAGCCAGCTGGTCGCCGATCCGGGTGCCGCCGCCGGGCCGCGAGAACACCGTCCGCCCCTCGCCCGCCTCCCGCGCCCCGGCCGACCAGTACAGGTAGATCAGCATGTCGGACACGGCGGTCGGCGGCAGCAGGGTCTCGTAGCGGCCGGCCGGCAGCTCCACCCGGCGCTCCTGCCAGGACAGCCGCCCCGCCAGGTCGAGGTCGAGCGCGACCACGTCCACGTCGGCGAAGTCCCGCGTCGCGGCGCCGGCCCACGCCGACCGGGCCAGATCGGCCGACTTGGCGTTCAGCTCGAGCCGCCCCGACGGCTGGTCGTGGCGCAGCCGCAGCCCGGCCGAGGTGCTGACGAACGTCGAGGTCACCCCGTGCTCGGCGAACCCGTACAGCTTGCGCCCGGCCCCCTCCGCCTCCCGCAGCGTCTCCCCCAGCTGCGCGGCGAAGCCGCGGAACACCCCGAAGTCGGTGGCGGCCGAAGGCGAAGACCAAAGATCAGAGGAGTTGGAACGTGCGGTGGTTTCACCGGACACCAGATCCGCCGCGTCCTCGGCGGGCGAGGCCTGCTCGGCGGCCTTCTCCGCCTCCCGCACGAGCTCTTCCACCTGGTCGGTGGAGATGCCGGAGCGGGCGACGATGCCGACGCCGGCGGTGCCGTCGCGCCGCCGGTCGATCGCGATCACGGTGAGCGAACGGGTCGCGGCGACCCCGTTGGTGGTGAGCGTGTTCCCCGCCCAGCGCAGGTTCGCGGTGGAGGACTCATCGGCGATGACGACGCACTCGCCGCCGGCCTTGGCCGCCGCGAGCGCCCGCTCGATCAGCGTCTGCGGCGCCGTCTGGGCCTCGTTCGGCATGCTCATTCCCCGCTCCCCGCTGCCGCTAGCGAACGTTCGGTGTGCGGGTGACGCGCAGCCACGCGTTCGTTCCACTTCATCGCTTTAGTTTCCTTCCTCGGCCGTGTTGAGCACCCGCACCGAGCGGAAGAGCGCGGCCGGCGCGCCGTGGCTCACCGGCGCGACCTGGCCCGGCTGGCCCTTGCCGCAGTTGAACGCCCCGCCGAGCACGTACGTCTGGGGGCCGCCGACCGCCTCCATCGAGTTCCAGAAGTCGGTCGTCGTCGCCTGGTAGTCCA
>Ga0302314_10004049_pt1 | contig 27006 bp, 22 predicted proteins | sample III_Palsa_N2_3_FD_200533 | JGI IMG/M metagenome (GOLD analysis project Ga0302314, IMG submission 200533) | Peat permafrost microbial communities from Stordalen Mire near Abisko, Sweden - III_Palsa_N2_3 | ecosystem: Environmental > Terrestrial > Soil > Palsa > Peat permafrost | place: Sweden...
GTTTCTGCCGCTGATTCCGCATACGAAGCATTTGCACCTGGTGTTGAGCCCGCTGACGGTGTTTCTGAAGCGGGATGGGTTTGCAAAGATTCCTCCACTGTCGACGGTGGACGGCGAAGAGGATTTTGGGCTGGTTGCGGGGAAGGATGTGACGCAGCTCATCAGCCTGCAGGCGTATAGCTGCGTGGAGTGCGGGCGGTGTACGGAGCACTGCCCTGCGTCGACGACGGGGAAGGTGCTGAATCCGAAGGAGATTGTGCTGGGGGTAAGGACGTATCTAAATGCGTTTGGGCCGGGGTCGGATTCTCCCTTGCTGGTTGAGGCGGAGGAAGCTTCGCCGGATAATCCGCCGGCGAAGTATATGTCGATGGAGGCGGCGTTTGAGTGTACGACGTGTGGGGCGTGCGAGTTTCAGTGCCCGGTGGGGATTCAGCATGTGCCGATTATCGTGGGGCTGCGGCGGGGGGCAACCAATACTGGAGCGTGGGAGGACAACTATGGGACGAAGCTGTTTCTGGCGCTCGAGAAAAACGGCAATGCGCTTGGATTGAGCGCGATGGAGCGGGATAAGTTCATCGCGAAGCAGGGGTTTCCGATCTTCGATGGGACGCAGGAGTACTGCCTTTGGCTGGGGTGCATGGGAGGGTACGATCCGAAGGGGCGGGAGATTATTGTGGACTTCGCACGGGTGATGGACTACCTGGGGACGACGTTTGGCGTGCTGAAGAAGGAGAAGTGCACGGGCGATCCGGCGCGGCGGTTGGGGAATGACCTGGGATTTCAGAATCTGGCGGAGTTTGGGCTGAAGGCGCTGGCGACGGCGAAGGTGCAAAAGATTGTCGCCATCTGCCCGCATTGTGTGCGGACGATCTCGAATGACTGGCGGGAGTATGGAGTGGCGCCGGAGATTGAGCACCACTCGGAGTTTATGGCGCGGCATCAGTCGCGGCTGCCGAATCAACGAGGCAGCGGTTCAGGGAACGAGGCGATTGTGTATCACGACCCCTGCTACTTAGGCCGGTATCGGGATATCTATGAGGAGCCGCGGACGGTGGTTTCGCTGGCTGGAGAGTTGGTGGAAGCCGAGCGGAATCATGAACGTAGCTTCTGCTGTGGGGCGGGTGGCGGGCTGGCGTTTCTGGGGGAAGAGACCGGCGAGCGGGTCTCGCATGTGCGGGCGAAGGAGCTGGTCGAGACCGGGGCGGGGACGATCGGGACGGCTTGCCCATTCTGCAACACGATGTTTCGGGATGCGCTGGGAGCGGTGACGGCGGAGGGTGTGACGGCTCCGCAACTGCTCGATATTGCGCAGTTGACGGCGCGGGCGCTGCCGAGCAAGATGGCGGAGATGCCCTCCTCGGGGGATTGACGGGGCTGTCGTTTCGCTCGAAGCTGACAGGTGGGTCGTGCCTTTCTGCGCTCTTGTTTCCGGGAGCGTACGGCGGATTGGCGCTTGGATCAGCGTCTGTACAGAGAGAGAACGATGGCCGATAGAAACGATATGCAGCTCCCCGGGACCAACGGCTCGTCTGTGCGGCTTCGATCCGGCGTGGCGAATGGGATGCGGGGATTTACCGCGATGATGGGTGGGCGTGTGCGCAAGAGTGGGCAGGACGGGTTGGCGGAGGCGGTCGAGGAGATCGGTGAGCTGAGCCGCAATCTGGTCCAGACGTCGATGGACCTGGCGGAGAAGGCGAATCAGCAGCGACAGCGGATTCTCGATGTGGTGAAGCTCGAGAAGCAGACGCGCGATGCGGCCACCCAGAGCGAAGCCAACAGCCGGAAGATGGCGGAACAGACTGAAGCTGTCGCCAAAGATATTGACACCAGTAGCGACTCGGTGGAGACGACGACACGGAGCCTCGGCGATATGGTCGATGCGGTGACGTCGGGCGCGGAGCTGATGCAGCAGTTCGTCGACCGGATGAGCGATGTGAACCGGATTGTGGCGGATATTCGCTCGATTGCGCAGCAGACGAATCTGCTGGCGCTGAATGCGGCGATCGAGGCGGCGCATGCGGGCAAGCAGGGCGATGGGTTCAACGTGATCGCGCAGGAGATTCGCGAGCTGGCGAATCGGGCGGGACGGTCGACGGTGGATATTGGGGACAAGATCGGACTGATGACGTCAAGCGCGACAGTGGCCGCCGAAGCGATGCAGAAGGGCAAGCTTGAGGCGATCAACAGCATCGAGCAGAACCGCAAGGTGCATGGGTCGTTTGGGAATATCCGTACGGCGATGCAGGAGGTGCGGAGCATGTCGGCGCAGGTGGCGCTGGCTTCGGCGCGGCAGATTGAGGCGGCGGACCGGGTGGCGACGAGCGTGAACGAGGTGGATCAGATGGCCCAGGAGTCAGCGCAGGAGGCGGATGCGGCGGCGGAGATGGGGATCAAGATGGTGTCGAGCGCGACGGAGATGCAGGCGATGCTGGGAGGCTGGCGGCGAGGGATGCGGCGGACGGTGCGGTATGGGTCGCGACCAACGGATCTGCTGCTCGAACAGGTGTCGCAGCAGCAGGCGAATGTGGTGACGGCGCTGCAGATGCTTGAGGGGGAGTGCTCCCAGGCGGGGCAGGCGGGCATCAGTGGGTCGATGGAGCTGAATGGGCGGATGGTGCCGGGGTTGAACTTCGGTGGCATGCCGGCGGTGAGCGCCGTTGCGATTGTGGATGGGGTGAATCAGCGGACCGGGTGCGGGGCGACGATCTTTGTGGCCGAGGGCGACAAATTTATCCGGGTCGCGACCAACGTGAAGCTGGCGAATGGGCTGCGGGCGACGGGGACGCCGCTGAATCCGAAGGGCATGGCCATTGCGAAGCTGCGGCGGGGTGAGAGCCATATGGGTGCGGTGTATGTGTTGGGTGCGCCGTTTGTGGCGGCGTATACGCCGGTGCTTTCGCGCGAGGGCAAGGTGATTGGCGCGTTGTATGCGGGGCGCAAGCTTGAGGCTGGAAGAGGCAAGTAGAGGCGTGTCCTGCCGGACGGGCGCCCTGCGCGGTGTGTGATCGCTTCGCGTGGTTGCCCATGATGACTGTGCCGACCAACGGGAGGGCTGCGCGAAGCGGTATACACACCACGAAGTGGTCGCTGCCCGCGCAGGGCGCTTTATCAATCCTCTGAGAGAAAGCCGTTCAGCAGGCGAAGGACGCCGACCCAGCCGGAGTTGTAGTCCTTATGCGCGGCAGCATCGTTTGCGAGACCGCTGTGAGTGACGCGGACGAGCGTGCCGGATCGGGTCGGGGTTAATTCCCAGCGAACCACGGTTGCGAGCAAAGGGTCCCGGTGCCAGTTCGCGGTCCAACTCCAGATGAGTAGGCGGGGTGGGTCGATCTCGAGGACTTCTCCGTGGGCGATGAACTCCTGAGCGGCGTTCTGCTCCAGTTGCGCGGCGATCGCATCGGCCGGGCGCTTGGAGTTTGGGATACAGGTGAATTGCCAGTGGCCACCTACCCTCGCGTCCATCTCGAAGCTGGTGAGTTCAACCGACGGCTCGCGGCCCCACCAGAGGAAGAGTTGCGGCTGCTCGGTGAGCGCGGCGAAGACGCGATCGGGTGGGGCGAGGATCTCGATCTCGGCGGTTAGGGCGTCTGGTGTGGTTGCGATGGTGGTGGTTTCGGCTGTCATGGCTTCCTCCGCTTGGGTCGTGGCGCTGGCTTAGGCTCGGTGCTCGATGGAGTCTTTGCTTTCTTTCTGGATGAAGTCTTCGGAGGGTTCGAGTTCGATGAGTTGGCCTCGCGGGATTCGACGAAGGCTTTGAGGGCTTCGAGTTTGGCGGGCCAGAAGATGCGATAGGGCTCGAGCCAGCGGTCGGCTGTGCGGAGGGGTTCCGGGTTGAGATGGTAGAAGTGGTTCCGGCCACTGCAACGTTCGTGGACGAGGTGCGCTTCGCGGAGCAGGCGAAGGTGCTTCGAGACGGCGGGACGGGAGATGGGGAAGGATTGGGCGATCTCGCCTGCGGCGAGGCTGCCGGTGCGGAGGAGATCGAGCATGGCGCGACGGGTGGGGTCGGCGAGAGCCTGGAAGATTGCGTCGCGCGAATGTGTAACCAATTGGTTTCGCATTATGCGTAACCTTATGGCTACGCTTTATACCTTGTCAAGAGATTTCTCTTCGAGGGCACGATTGATGGCGACGGAAGGCGGACGATTTGCTAGACTTCGCTCGACATGACGCCGCCAAGAGATGTTTCCGCGGAGCAAAATGCAGGGCAGAGTGCTGAGCAGGTTGCGGCTGCGGTCGAGTCGTTTCTGGTTGAGCATGCGGGCGCGGTGGTGCTCGAAGACGGCAAGGTGATCTTCGAGCTGCGCGGGGCGAAGTACTCGCTGAGCACAGAGCATGAGAGGTGCACGCTGCACCTGTGGAGTGAGCAGCGCAATCTGGTGCGGCGGCTGGGTGGGGCGGAGCTACGTGGCGATGTGCTACGGCTGAAGGCGCATCGATTTGGGCAGACAAAGCCGCAGACATTGGAGCTAGCGGCGGAGCGGGATCGGCGAACGCCTTCGACGCGGGAGGCGACGCGGCTGCGGTACGTGAAGACGCTCGAGCGGATGCTGCTGCGTGTTGCGGGCGATTGGAAGGCCGAGGGGTTTCGCACGGCGATGGATCTGGAGAAGAGCTTTGGGCCTGCCTATGCGCGGGGTGTGCTGGTGCGCGGGACGCAGGCGTGGGCGGTAATTGGGGTGAATGCGGAGGAGTCGCAGGCGGTGGTGGATGGGGTGCTGACGCTGGGGATTCTTTGGCTGGCGGAGTGCCGGGAACGAGCGGGTGGACGGCGGCTGTTTGCGGGGCTGAAGGTCGTTGTACCGACGGGGCGGGCAGAGGTGACGGTGGGGCGGCTCGCGTGGCTGAACGAGGCAATTGGGAAGTGGGAGCTGTGGGAGCTCGATGAACGTGCGGAGGAGATGGTCGAGCGCGAGGCAGGGGATCATGGGAACCTGACGACGCGGCTGGTGCATGCTCCGAATGAGGCGGCGGCGCGCGAGCGGTTTGCCGAGGCGGCGGCGCGGGTGATGGAGCTCGTACCCGATACGATGAAGGCGGTGGTGGAGCAGACGATTCGGAGTGGAGCGGAGATGGCGTTTCTGCTGCATGGGCTGGAGTTTGCGCGGGCGCGGCTGGGCTATGCGGGGGAGAGCTTCAATCGGCAAGTGGAGATTACGTTTGGCGCGGGAGCACAGGAGACTCCGCTGACGGATGAGAATGAAAGCGAGTTGCGCTATCGCGTGGAGCAGTTATTTCTGCGGCGCGGAGTAAGCGGGAGCAAGCGGGATGTGCTGTATCGGGCGCAGCCGGAGCGATGGTTGGAGAGTGTGCTGCGCAGGGATGTGACGGCGCTCGACCGGCTGCTCGACCCGGCTCATGTGTATACGCAGGTGCCCGCGTTTGCGGCGGGAGATCGCGGGATGCTGGACCTGCTGGGGGTGACGCGGGATGGCCGGCTGGCGGTGATCGAGTTGAAGGCGGAGGAGGATCTGCACCTCGCGCTGCAAGGGCTGGATTATTGGGTGCGAGTGAGGACGCATCATCTGGAGAATCCGGACCGGGTGTCGGGGCTGGGAGAGTTTCAGCGGCATGGATACTTTGGCGGGGTGCGGCTTGCGGAGGGTGCGCCGAAGCTCTATCTGGTGGCTCCAGCGCTGCGGGTGCATCCGGCGACGGAGACGGTGTTGCGGCATCTTTCGCCGCGCGTGGAGTGGACGCTGGTGGCGATCGATGAGCGTTGGCGGAAGGAGGTTAAGGTGGTGTGGAAGAAGCGGAGTGGCGAGTCGATGGCTTAGCGATCGGACGTCGCACGTTTCAGGGTGAACGCGATCGCCCCGAAAGGGTCGTGCTCTTCGCCGCGTTTTCGCGTCTTCTCTGGATACGCGGTCGGAGTTCGGTGTGGCGGAACTCTGCGGCACGCCGCAACCGGGCCGCTCCTGAACCGGAGATCAGAGTTAACAGCAGCTTGGAAAAGCTGTCACTGCGGGCTTTGTTGAGATCTCAAACTCCAGAGCAGAAGGACCGTGAAGGACGCGAGGACGGCGCAGGCGGCGAGCGCAAGGCCAAGAGCTACCGAAGCGGTGAGCGCGCTGAGCAGGTTTTGTGGGTCGTTGGGGTAGGCGTGCTGGTCGTGGTTGAGAAAGAGCAGGAAGGAGACCGGCAACGAGATCAGGAAGACGGTGATGCCGGTAAGGAGCGAGAGCGCGGCACGTTTGGGCCAGCCGTGAGTCTTCGGGTTTGGGCGGAAAGGGAGCTTCACTCGGGCGAGTATAGCTTGGCGTGAGTGGTTGGCGCTGCGCTTCCGTGCGAAGGGTGAAGGCGTGGCAGCGGACCATCGTCAAAGGGATCCGGATGGCTGACTTGACAGGCGTTTGATCTGACAGGCATCAAGGAGAGCGGAAGCGCGATGGTGCATGGCTTGTGGTGAAGAAATTGGAGGTGGGATGAAGGTTCGCGGAGCGGCAGTCTGGATTCGGGTGGGGATCGTACTGGTGTTTCTGGGAAGCACGTCGTTGGCGAGTCCGGGGCAGGCAAAAGACGCGGCACCCTGGACGCTGAGTTGGAGCGATGAGTTCAATGCGCCGGATGGCACAGCGCCTGATCCGGCGAAGTGGAGCTTCGATCTGGGCGGTGGAGGGTGGGGAAACAATGAGCGGGAGAGCTATACGGCTCGTCCAGAGAACGCGGTGCAGCGAGGCGGCAATCTTGTCATCACGGCGCGGCAGGAGGCGTACACCGGAGCCGATGGGAAGGCGCAACAGTACACATCAGCGCGGATGAAGACCGAGGGCAAGTTTGCGCAGGCGTACGGGCGGTTCGAGGCGCGAATGAAGCTGCCTACGGGCAAAGGGATCTGGCCCGCCTTCTGGATGCTGGGCGCGGACATCGGGCAGGTGGACTGGCCGAAGGCGGGAGAGATCGATGTGCTCGAGGCGATTGGGCCGGGGACCACGGTGTACAGCACGCTGCATGGGCCCGGATATAGCGGCGCGCACGCGCTTTCGACGAAGTTTGAGCTGCCCGGCGGCGAGGCCATCGATGCGGGCTTTCATGTGTATGCGGTGGAGTGGGCTCCGGAGGCGATCCGGTTTTACTTCGACGATCATCTGATCGTCGAGCAAACGCCGAAGGATCTGCCGCAGGGAACGGCGTGGGTCTTCGATCATCCGTTCTTCCTGCTGCTGGATTTGGCAGTCGGTGGTCGGTGGCCGGGCGACCCGGATGCGACGACGGCGCTTCCGGCGCAGATGCTGGTGGATTATGTAAGGGTCTATCGGAAATAGGGGTCGGCTGCAAGATCGCATTGAGCGAGGCATCGGTCGGGACTTCAGCCAGCGCAGGAGAGGTCGGCGAAGAGTTCGGAAGCGGCTTCGTTTTCTATCGCGGTCTCTGCTTCTGAGGTCTGTGGTGCTGCATCCTGGCGGGCGAAGAAGGCTTCGACCGAGTCGAGAACGGTAGGGCCGTTCTTGGCTTCGAAGATGGCCTTGCGCAGCGCGGAGCCGTTGGGGATGCCGTGGGTGAACCAGCTTGCAAACTGCTTCATCTTGCCGACGCAGTCACGATGGCGCTCGGGGCGTGCGGTCTGGCCGGAGGCGACGATGGTCGCGGCGCGCGTGGCCTCCGCCTGCTCTTCAAGGGCAATCTCGTCGACCAGCATCTGGAAGTAGGTGCGGATCATGCGGTAGCGATCGTGATTGCTCGGGCTTTCATACGAGCCAACGCCGGTCGCTTCCTTCGATGCCGTGTACTGCGCGATCTGGCGGAAGATCCAGGGGTTCGACGGAGCGGCGCGGCCAATCATGACGGCGTCGCAGTGCGTGGCGTCGACCATCGCGGCGGCGTCTTCGGGGGTGCGGATATCGCCGTTGCCGATGACGGGGATGCTGACGGCGTCTTTGACGGCGGCGATGTACTCCCAACGCGCCTGGCCGGTGTAGCCGTCCTCGCGGGTGCGGGCGTGGAGGGCGACGGCGTTGAGGCCGCAGTCCTCGGCCATCTTTGCAAGCTCGACGCAGACGATGTTCCTGTCGTTCCAGCCCATGCGGAACTTGACCGTGAAGGGGATGTTGACGGCGGCGCGAACGCGCTTGAAGATGACCTCGATGAGCGGTAGATCGCGCAGCAGGCCGGAGCCGCCATTGCAGGCGACGACGCGCTTGGCGGGGCAGCCGAGATTGAGGTCGACGAGATCGAAGCCGGAGTCCTCGATGATGCGGGCGGAGTCGGCGAGCGTGTCGGGGTTGGAGCCGAAGATCTGCGCGGAGATGGGGTGCTCGTCGTCGTAGTAGGTCAGGTAGCGCTTGCGCTTGGTTTCACGCATGCGCGAGAGGCCGTCAGCCGAGGTGAACTCGGTCATGATGAGGCCGCAGCCGGACTGCTGGTTCGATTGCGTGGCTTCGACGTTAGCTTTGGTCTCAGCAGCTTCGGTACCCGGTTCGGCGTTTGCGGCAGCTTCGGCGCTGGAGAACTGGCTCGCATTCTTGATGAAGCGGCGGAAGACCGTGTCGGTGACGCCGGCCATGGGGGCAAGGACGGTCGCGGGTGCGATCTCGACGTTGCCGATGGTGAAGCGGGCGGGGACGCGGGTGTGCTCGGGCATCGCGTGCTCGAGCGGGGCGTCCCACTTCTTCTGTTCGAGGGTGTAGCGCTTCTTCATGGGCTTATCGAGGTAAAGCTGGCTTGCGAAAACAAAGGGCCTCCGCGTTGGCGGAGGCCCTTGCTGTAGAACGAGGGTCCGCTTACTTGGCTGCTTCGGCCTTACCGGCGTCCGACTTGGCGAACTTGCGGCGGAAGCGCTCGACGCGGCCTGCCGTGTCGATCAGCTTCTGCTTGCCGGTGAAGAACGGGTGGCAGGCGGAGCAGATTTCGAGAACGATATCGCCCTTGTGCGTCGAGCGGGTCTGGAAGATGCTGCCGCAGGCGCATTTGACGTTGATCTCGTTGTAGCTCGGGTGAATTCCTTGCTTCGGCATAATGATGTCCTTTACAAGCTCTCTGTGAGCTTGGATGTGTGATTTTGGTTCTCTGCAAGTCGCGGATCGCTTGCGAACGGGAGATTCACGTCACATCGAATGCCTGTCGCGACTTTGGACCGGTGTGAAGACTGCGCAAGGCGCTCCTCTGATCCTCATTCCAGTCTACCTGAAGGGATTTGATTCGCCAACGCGAGGAACGATTCGCGGGCTGATTTGCTGCGGCGAAATCCCTGGCTTCTCCGGCCCAGTCGGGGCCAGAGAGGGGGGCTAGAGTGCCGGGGAGGGGACGCGCGCCGAAGGGAGGACTCGGGCCAGGATCTTGTGGACTGCGTCCAGAAGTGCCGGAAGAGCAAAGGGTTTAGGGAGGAAGCTCCAGCCGGGCTGGGTGAACTGCTCGGACATGCCGGGCTCAAGCGCGGCGCCGGAGATCATGAGGACGGGTAACTCCGGGCAGAGGGTCGTGAGCTGCTTGGCGAGCTCCATGCCGGAGCGGCCAGGCATGTTCTGGTCGGTGATGAGCAGATCGACGCGGGAGCTGGCGAGGAAGATCTGCGCGGCGCGGTCGGGGTTCTCCGAGCTGAGGACGCGGAAGCCGATGTGTTCGAGGAAGGTACGGGCGAGCGCACGGATGTCCGGGTCGTCGTCGACCAGCAGGATGGTCTGGTTCGAGAAAGGGGAGGTCTTGTCGTTAGTTTCCAAGGTATTTAACAGGTTTTCTGGGGTCTCCAGGCCTTCGAGAACGGTAGAGGCGTCTCGGTGCCGGGGGTCATTCTTCGTCGAATCGTCGTGCATTGGCACTCGCTCTTGCGCAGCCCGGGGCCGCAGGGTTCGGGTTTGGGTTCCGTTGGAGATCGACTGGACCGGGCCGACCCGCAGGGTGTCTGTCTCGAGGCGCGATGTAGCCGAACTTCTCTCGAGCACCGAGATATGGACTGCAAACGAGAGTCTGGAGTTGCTCTCGTTCTTCATTTAGACGAGGTTCAGGAAAAATCGATGGACACACCCTAAAGTAATTCGTGAGTGTATTTTCTCGATTTCCCCGGCTTTCCCTGTTCTGGGCCTCATGTAAGCGTAAACCATTGCAAATAGGGCGAATCTTTCCTTATCGCCGCTCCAATGATTCGCACAGAGGGAAGGAAATTCGCACAGAAGCAAGTTGGCCGCCGGGCTGCGATACTAGGGAGATGGCTCAAGTATGTCCAATCTGTGAAGACTCCGGTCTGCGGGTAGTGCGGCGTCCGGATGGCGTCCAGGTTGCGGAAGATTGTGTCTGCCGGATCGAGCGGCGGGTGAAGCGGCTGCTCGAACGGGCGCAGATTCCGCGGCGGTATAAACATTGCACGCTGGATAGCTACGAGAGCGGCTTTGGCGGAGCGCATCGCACGCTGGGCGCGGCACACCTGCGGGCGCGGCAGTTTGTGAAGGGCTATCCGCTGGACGCCGCTGGGACGGGACTGCTGCTGACCGGATCGATCGGGGTGGGCAAGACGCACCTGGCGGTCGGGATCCTGCAGGCGCTGGTTACCGAGCGCGGGGCTACGGGGCTGTTTTACGACTATCGGGACCTGCTGAAGCAGGTGCAGAACAGCTATAACCGGCAGGTGAACGAGACGGAGATGGAGATTCTGCGACCGGTGTTTGAGACGGAAGTACTGGTGCTCGATGAGCTGGGAGCGGCGAAGCCGACGGACTGGGTCTGGGACACGGTCGCACACATCCTGAACACCCGCTATAACGACCGCAGGACGACGATTATCACGACGAACTACGCAAATATGCCGCCGTTAACGCCGGGATCGCCCGAGTCGCTGGGTGACCGTATCGGCGAGCGAATGCGTTCGCGGCTGCAGGAGATGTGTGTGCTGATGGAGATGCAGGGAGAAGACTTCCGCCAGAAGGTGAAGCGGGCGAGCTTCACGGAGCCATAATCCAAAGCGGAGTACTGGTGCGAGAGCAGCTCCGGCGATTGCCGGGGTGAAACTACAGGATCGTGATGACCAGCAGCAGGCCGGTGGCGATAACCGCGGCGCGGTAGGCGCAGAGAGAGAGAAAGCTTCTACGCTGAGGCTTGGTCGTGACCAGGTGAATTCCAAGGTTGGCGTCGCCGGTATGCAGGACGTGCAGGGTGCGGGTGGGGTTGGATTGCATGGCGACGGACTCCGGGAGCGGGCAGAGATGAGCTTCTTCCCTTCTATCGGCAGGATGAGTCATTAAATTGAGCCCCGGCTGCATTTATTTTCCACAGCGTTGAGGAACCAAGGATCGGCGGCTCTAACGGGGAAAACGCCGGGACAGCGGTATAGAATTCTGGCTTATGAGCGACGCTGGACAAGGCAGCACGACTCCCAGGCAGGCGATGGGTGGGGATCAGTCGGGAACGGAGACGATGCTGTTTGCGCCAAAGGCTCCGGAGGAACCCAGACGGGGCCTGATGGTGATGGCGGGAGCGGCCGCCCTGCTGATCCTGGCGGTTGTGCTGGTGATGCTGCATGGACGGCAAGCGGGACGCGCGGCGATCAACGCGGTGCTGCCGGTGGATGCGTATGCAGGCAGCCTGGCGATGTCGGAGGTCGCGATGAGCGAATCGACGAGCCTGTCTGGCGGGAAGTCGACATTTATCGACGGCAAGCTGAAGAATCTGGGTGCAAAGACGGTTACCGGTGTGACGGTGCAGGTGCTCTTTCATAACGACGAGGGGCTTTCGCCGCGGGTAGAGACGCTGCCGCTTTCGCTGATCCGAACGCATGAGCCGTACATCGATACGGTTCCCGTGAGCGCGGCACCACTGAAACAGGGCGATCAGCGGGAGTTTCGGCTGATCTTCGAGACAATTCCGGAGAACTGGAATCAGCAAACACCTGAGATTCATGTGATCAAGGTTGCAGCGGAGTAGTTGAAGCTCACGGGCAGTATGCGGCGATTTGGTCCTGCCGCACGGGTCTCCTGCGCGGAAAGGGCGAACCCATCGTGGTGCGTCTTCTTCTTTATTGAACCCAGGAAGCCACTTTGGTCGTCTTGAGCCGATGTAAGCGCTCTATGGGCTGGGCATCTCTCTTTTTCTTAGAGACAACCATGGTGCAAGGCCCCATTCTTGCTGAATTAGAGGGAACATTTTTCTCATAAAATTAAGCATCTAATTATCAAGCGAATGCAAACGGCCCGTTTTCCGCTGATTCTGCATGTGTTTTGAGAAATGCGGGCTTTGGCCGTCTGCTTGCATGTATCTAAATCGAAAGAGACCCCGCACTCGTCTCTTCTCATGCCCGAACTCCCAGGGTTCAGGCTATTTTGAGAGGCTTCACGAGATGGGCGCGGTGCAAGGAGTAAACATGACGAAGAATAAGGCTGTTTCGGCGTTTTCGGCCCTGATCCTGAGTGGAGCAATCGTATCGGCTGCGGCCGGTCAAGCGGCTTCTACGGACGGCACAGCACAACCTCCTCAGACGCTCCCATCTTCTTCATCGCAGTCTGGAACAATGAATCCGTCGGACAATTCCTCCTATGCGACCGGCAAACCGCTTGAGAATCAGTCGAAGGAAGGCTTCTGGGGTCATGTAAACCCCTTCGCCCGCAAGAAGTGGGTAAAGCGGCAGGTCGATCCGGTGAAGGATCGCGTGAATGAGCTCGATCAGCTTCAGGCTAAGAATGCGAATGACATCAAAGATGTAGACTCTCGCTCACAGGCTGGCATCAATCGTGCAATGAATACCGCAAACACTGCGGATCAGCACGCGATGGATGCTCAGGGACGCGCAAATGCCGCACAGGGAGTGGCCACCGATGCAAGCAATCGGACAAACTCTTTGAACGGAACGGTCAGCAACCTTGACCAGTACCAGACGGTTGCCACAACGGCGGTTCCCTTCGTCGCCGGAAAGACGGCGCTGGGACCAAAAGCGAAGGCTGAACTGGATGATGTTGCCAGCAAGCTGGGGTCAGAAAAAGGCTATCTCATCGAGGTTCAGGGATACAGCCGGTCCGGCGTGCAGACATCGCAGGCGATGGCCGACTCGGTCGTACGGTATCTCGTAACGGAGCATCAGGTACCGCTTTATCGCATCTACCGCACAGGATTGGGAAAAAATACGACCCCGTCTGACGGAGAAAAGGTATTGACGAATGGTGTTCGCGTGACGTTGATGCATAATAGTCTGGCAACCATGGGAACGACGAGTGCATCGGTCAACCCTGGTTCGCAGCCGGTCACCGGGGTCAGCAACCCGGAGTCGGTAACGCAGTAACCATCAAGTTTAGTAGGACGCGGCCCTAGAGCGCGCTTACGACAAGCTCTCCTAACCAGAGAGAACCAAGGCAGATTGGCCCCTCACCCGAGGGGCCGTTTTTTTTAAGGTCACTTGGTGACGCGTATACCGCTTCGCGCAATCCTCCCGTTGGCTGGCACAAACATCTGTTGCGACCACGCGAAGCGATCACAGGTCACGAAGTGACCGCCCGCGCGCAGCGGGCCCGTCCGGCAGGACTAAGCCTTTACTGGCCGAACCGCCTCATGGATCGCGAGAAGTTGCTCCAACAGCGGCTTCAGGTAATCGAGTCGCAGAGCGTTGGCTCCATCGGACTTGGCTTCAGCAGGATTGTTGTGGACCTCGAGGAAGATACCGTCGATGCCTGCGGCCACCGCCGCGCGAGCAAGCACGGGGATAAACTCCGGCTGACCGCCGGAGACGCCGTTGCCTGCCGAGGGTGTCTGCACCGAGTGCGTGCCGTCGAAGACGACCGGAGCGTAGGTGCGCATGATGGGCAGCGAGCGCATATCGACGACGAGATTGTTGTAGCCGAAGCTGGCGCCGCGTTCAGTGAGCGAGATCCGCTGGTTGCCAGAGTCACGCACCTTCTGGACCGCGTGCTTCATGTCCGACGGGGCAACGAACTGACCCTTCTTGATGTTGATCGCACGCCCTGTTTCAGCAGCGGCGATCAGCAGATCAGTCTGGCGGCAGAGGAAGGCAGGAATCTGGAGCAACAAATCCGAGTCGCCACCGATCACATCCGAGACCGGAGCGCAGTCCTGCGGGGTGTGGACGTCGGTGAGGACGGGCAAGCCGTTCGACTTCGCGATCGCGCTAAGGATGCGGCAGCCTTCGGTGAGGCCCGGACCGCGGAAGCTGGTGATGCTGGTGCGGTTGGCCTTGTCGTAGCTGGCCTTGAAGATGTAGGGAATGTTGAGGTCGGAGGTAATGCGCTGGATGGCATCGGCGAGCATGCGGGCGTGGGGCTCGGACTCGAGCACGCAGGGGCCGGCGATGAGGAAGAGCTCGCCGCGACCTACGGGGACGGAGCCGATATCGAAAGGATGGGTCACGTCTTTATTTGACCATAGGACCCTGCAACGCGGTTCTACTTCAAGGACCGTCCGAGCCCCGAAAGAAGAAGCGTGAGAAACGACAGACCACGGCGACTGTCTTCGCTCGTACCACGGCGGAAGAGCTGCCAGAGGCTGGGCGGCTTCTGCTCGCGCTTCCGTTCCGCATCTGCTTCGATGAGGACCCTCGAAAGATGATCGAGCAACGCGGGATCGAGCGAGCCGAGGATCTTCGCCGCCGCAAGAAGATTACGGATCGAAGCGATACCCTCGGGCGTGTTGGCGTAGCGCGCAAGGGTATCGGCGATGGTGTCCTTAGCGCTGATCATGCCATCGAGCAGATCGAGGATGCCCTTGTCGTGCGCAGTCTCGAGCAGGTCCCAAAGGACCAGCAGGGCCTCCGCGTGGACGGTGGGGGCTTCGGCGAGACGGCGCTCGAGCTCTCGCTTGGGATCGACCTTGAGCGGCTTGAAATGAAGCGGGATGGCCATGGGCTCCTCGTTCGATTGCTGATCGGCTAGACGGTGGTGGACTTGATCTGTACGAGTTTGTCGCCGGGTTGTGTGCCAGGCAGGTGGTAGTCGGGGCGCGCCCACTTGCGCTCGATCTCGACGCCGGTCTGCGGTGTGCGTGTGCCGTAGCGGAAGTTGCGACGCGGCAGCGGGCTGGCGCCCTGCTCGGGCAGAATGGTCATGCTGACGGCGGTCTCCTTGAAAGCGGGCGTGTGGACGGCACGATCGACGTGGCTGCTGGTGAGCCGATTGACCGGCTCCTCAACCGAGTTCAACGACATGTAGAGCTGCTTGCCTTCAACGCGGTCGGAGACCAGCACCTGCACACGGACGACGCCGTACGGCGATTCGATCCGGACGTGCCGACCGGTGGTGATGCCGCGTTCGGCAGCGAGTGCGGGCGAGACCTCGACGAAGTTGTTCGGCGTGATCGCGGCGATGCCTGCGGTGCGCGAGGTCATGCTGCCCTGCTCAAAGTGCTCGAGCAGGCGACCGTTGTTGAGGTGCAGGTCATAGCGCGCGTTGGTCTCTTCCGACGAGGGCAGATACTCGATCGGATAGAAGCGCGCCTTCTTATCCGGGAAGGGAAAGCCCTCAGTGAAGAGCAGCGGCGTGTCGGTGCCGTCCTTATGCACGGGCCACTGCTGGCTGTTGTAGCCTTCAAGCTTGTCGTAGCTCACGCCTGCAAAGAGAGGGGTCAGGCGGGCGACCTCATCCATGACCTGCGATGGATGATCGTACTTCCAGTTGCCGCCCATACGGTTCGCGATCAGTTGAATGATCTCCCAGTCGGCCTTCGATTCGCCCAGCGGATCAAGCGCTTTATAGATGCGCTGAATGCGGCGCTCCGTACTGGTGAACGTGCCGTCCTTCTCGAGCGACGGGCAGGCTGGCAGCACGAGATCGGCATAACGCGCGGTCTCGGAGAAGTTGATGTCCTGCACAATGAGGAATTCGACCTGGCGCAGGGCGCTATCGACGTAGCCAGCATTCGAGTCCGAGGTGATCGTATCCTCACCCTTGATGTAGAGGCTCTTGAGCGTGCCCTTGAGGATAGCGTCGATCATGCCGTGGTTATCGAGCCCATCCTTAGTGGGCAGCGTCACGCCCCAGTCGGCTTCGAACTTCGCGCGGACCTCTGCGTCCGAGACCTTCTGGTAGCCCGAGTAGACGTTGGGCATCGAGCCGTAATCACTCGCGCCCTGCACGTTGTTGTGGCCACGCAGCGGATAAGCCCCAGCTCCGGGACGCATGTAGTTACCCGTGAGCAGCAGCAGGTTCGAGAGCGCGGTCGCGGTCTCCGATCCGCCGCAGTGTTGCGTAACCCCCATTGCAAAGAGGATGCAGACGCCATCTGCTGCGGCAATCTCGTTGGCGACAGTGATGAGCGTGGCCGCGGGAATGCCGGTGGTCTGTTCCGCGTACTCGAGCGTATAAGGCTCAAGCGATGCCTTGAATTGATCGAAGTGGTTGACCCACTCGTCGATGAAGTCCATCTTCGCGAGGCCATGGTCGAGAATATACTTCGACACCGCGCAGAGCCAGACCGCATCGGTCGATGGGATGGGTCGCATGAAGATATCAGCCCGCTCGGCCATCTCGTGTTTGCGGATGTCGGCGACGATGAGGCGCTGACCGCGATGCTTATGCGAGCGCTTCACTCGCGTGGCAAGCACGGGGTGATTCTCCGCAGGATTCGCGCCGATGATGAGGACAAGGCCAGCCTGCTCGATGTCCGAGATGGAACCTGAGTCGCCACCGTATCCGACCGTGCGCTGCAGCCCAGCGGTTGCAGGGTTCTGGCAGTAGCGAGCGCAGTTGTCGACGTTGTTGGTACCGATAACGGCGCGGGCGAGCTTCTGCATCAGGAAGCTTTCTTCATTCGTGCACTTCGATGAAGCGATGAAAGCCAGCGCATCCGGGCCGTGTTCCGCAAGCACGGACTTGAACTTCGTCTCGATGACGTCGAGTGCCTCGTCCCACGTGACCTCGCGGAAGGTATCGCCATCACGCAGCAAGGGATGCACGAGACGGTCTTCGGAGTTGATGTGTCCCCAGGCGAACTTGCCCTTGATGCAGGTGGAGATGCCGTTGGCCGGACCATGCATCGGTTCGATCTTGAGGATGTGACGGTCACGTGTCCACACATCAAAGCTGCAACCGACAGCACAGTAGGTGCAGACCGTCTTGGTGCGTTTGACGCGCTCGTTGCGCATCTCTGCTTCCATCTCCGATAGTGCGAGGATGGGGCCGTAGCCAATGGGCGGCTCGATTCCCTTCACCACTTCGATCATCGTGTTGAGGGTCTTGTCGGGCGTGTTGGTCAGGTAGCCCGCGTGGCCGAGCATGCTCTTCTCCATCAGCGCGTTGCAGGGGCACACCGTGATGCAGTGGCCGCAGGATACGCAGCTCGAACCGTCAATCACTTCGCCGCCATCCCACAGCACACGCGGATGGTCAGACTCCCAGTTGATCGTGAGAGTCTCGTTCACCTGGACGTTCTGGCAGGCCTCGACGCAGCGCCCGCAAAGGATGCACTGCTGCGGGTCGTAGCGATAGAAGGGGTTCGACATGTCCTTCTCGTATGGCTTCGGCGTGTACTCACGAACCTGGTGCTTTACGTCGAGTTCGGCAGTCGTGTTATGAATCGTGCAGTTCTGGTTGTTGTTGTCGCAGACCGTGCAGTAGAGCATGTGATTTTGAAGGATACGGTCGAAGGCCTCACGCTGCGCGATGTCGACTCGCTCGCCTTCCGTCATCACACTCATCCCCGACTTGACGGCTGTGGCGCAGGCGCGGACGAGCTGGCCATTGACTTCAACCATGCACGTATCGCAGCTCTGGATCGGTCCCATCTGCGGGACGTAACAGACCTGGGGCAGCTTGCTGTGCTCCCGTTGCGGAGCACGGTTCAATGCCTCGACGAGAAGTTCCCCTTCGTGCACCGCGAGGCTTCGTCCGTCGACAGTAATGCTCGTATCCTGGGCAGTTGGAAGAGGAGTGTTCAGTAGTCGCTTCGTCGCAGTCGCAGCCATATGCATCCCCATATGGATCTTGAGATGCACTCACTGAACTCGACGCAAGCACGAGGAGCACATTCTCTTTGCAGCCACCGTAAAGCGCTTGCTCTGAGGATGTCAACACAACCCGTTTGACTCCCACACACCGCTATTCGCACAGCGATGCGACACAGCATAGCGACTCAATAATTCGATTCGAATGCTTTCGCGATAGCGATACGATTAATTTCGTTTTCGATGTTCTTGTCGGATGCTGGAGCCTTCGTCCACCTGTTTCAGGATCTGACCTGCGGCGCGCAGTCCGCTGCGCAGGGCTGCATGCACGGTGCCCCAATGGCCGGTCGTGTCGGTGTGTTCGCCCGCAAAGTAGAGCGTCTCTTCGACCGGCTCCGTCATGCGGTGGGACGCATCAAGGCCGCCCGTGGCGACGTAGCTGTAGGCTCCGAAGAAGTTCGGATCGGAACTCCAGTCATGGCTGAAGCAATTGAGCAGAATGGCATCGAGTGCGGCGGGTTCAAGGCCGAAGACCTCCGCAAGGACGGAGCACGCACGACGGCCAAGCTCCTCAGAACTCAAGCGCGCGAGCTGCTGCGAACGCGGTCCGCCGACCCAACCGGTCAGCGTGTTGTCGAGCTTAGGATGGCTGGTCCACCAGACCGACGGCAGCTTCTCCGGGGTGAAGAGAAAGCTCAGTTGTGCGAGTTCGGGTTGGGGCGGCAGCGTAGCCCAGAAGCGCTCGCGAAGATGCAGGCTGATGCGCCGGGCCTGGCCCATGCGTAGCTTAGCCGCGTGGGCCAGGATCTCGCCCGGTGCGGGCTCGAAGGTGACCGTGTTGCGCTGAAGGATCGCGAGTGGAAGCGCCACGATCGCTCGCCGTGCCGCAAAGCTGCCTTGATTCGTGCGGACAACGACGTGGCCACGACTCCACTCGATCTTCAGGACACGCGTGTCGGCGCGCAGCGTTCCGCCTGCAAGTTCGAACTGTGCGGCGAGAAAGACAGGGAGCTGATCGTAGCCGCCCTGGATGTGGAAGGCACGGTCGCCTTCAATCGACTCCTCAGCCTTCTGCTGAAAGCCTAGCGCCTGTGCGCTGATCTCGCGATGGTCTGCAGCATTGAACCCTTCGACATAGTTTGTAAGCGCCTTGCGATCGTCGTCAGACAGCGATTGCGTCGCGACCCAATCGGCGAAGCTGAGGTCGGGACCGGCGAAGTCTTCGAGCCGATCGAGCGGCGCGAAGAAATCGTCGGCAGGCGCTTCCCCTCCCTCTTCATCGGGCTCTTCATCAGAATCAGCAGCCTCACCACGCGTGCTCAGCTTGCCGTCTTCGAAGCTCAGATGAGAGCCATCGCGTTCGATCAGATCAAGGCCAGCCTCTTCGATCAATGCAATGAGTTCAGGCGGCCGACCGTGAACGAACTCCGCGCCGAGCTCGAAGACTTCGTCGCCGACTCGCTCGGTGAGGATGCGCCCCCCGATGCGGCTTTGTGATTCGAGCAGCAGGACACGTTGCCCAGCCTCCGCGAGCACGCGGGCGGCGCTCAATCCGGCCATCCCTGCGCCGATCACCAATACATCGAAGAGTTCCTCGGTCATTCTTTGATCTTAGATCGACTGAAGTGCGCCCTGCGCGGGCGGCGACCACTTCGTGGTGTGTGATCGCTTCGCGTGGTGCTCCCGATGGTCGCAACCAAGAAGTCTGTGCCGACCAACGGGAGGAGCGACGCGAAGTGGATAAAAAGGCACGGAGTGCCCGCCGCCCGCGCAGGGCGCTCTAAGCAGAAGTCAGCGTGGAGAAGGCCTGCGGCGGAGCCCCGAAGCGTTCACGCAACATCTTCAGCGCGTTAGCGCGATCTGTCACCAGCCCCTCAAGCTGCGCATCCTCTGCGACCTCGAGCATCTCCTTGAACTGCGTTCCAGGCCTATATCCAGCGGCGATCAGATCCCGACCGGTGACCAGCAGCTTCGGTCGAATCGTCTCCGGCGTCGCCGCGTTGAACCGTTCGCAGGCAAAGTTATAGAGCGTGAGGTCGCCATGTGAGGAACTGCAATCCATCCAGTGCAGCGCGAGATGCTCTTCGAACTGCGGCAGACGGAAGAAGCGTGCCAACGTGGATTCACGCATGCTCTTGATGTCGCCGAAGCGCATGTGATTCTTGACTAACGCGACGATCTGCTCCGCGTCTTCGTTCGAAAAGCGCAGCCGTGCCAGGATCGCCTCCGCCATGCGCACGCCGACCTCGACGTGGCCGTTGAAGCGGATGCGATCGCCGGGGACTGCGGGGTCGGGCGGCTGATAGGTCGCGGGCTTGCCGATGTCGTGCAGCAGCGCGCCCCAGCTGAGGGTCGACGAACTGCCCGGCTTGAGCTTCTCGAGCAGCAGCATGGTGTGGATCCATACGTCGCCCTCGGGATGGTACTGCGGAGGCTGCTCCACGCCATGCGTGCGGAGCGCTTCGGGAAGAACGTGGGCAAGCAGGCCGGACTCGTCGAGCAACTCAAAGGCACGGCGGGCGTTGCCTTGGGTCAGCATACCGGTCAATTCGTCGCGCACCCGCTCGGCGCTCACCTGATCGATGCTCGCGGCCTGCGCGCGGATCGCAGCGAGTGTCGCTGGATCGATCTCAAAACCCAGTCGCGCGGCGAATCGAACCGCTCGCAGCATGCGGAGCTTGTCTTCTGCGAAACGAGTGGAAGGATCGCCGATTGCCCGAAGAACGTGGCTAGCGAGATCGTCACGTCCGCCCACGAAGTCCAGGACGCAGGCACCGATCTCCGTACCCGAGTCGAACGCGATGGGATCGAGCAGCATGCCGTTGATGGTGAAATCGCGGCGTTCCACATCCTCGCGCGGGTCGGTCGCGTAGCGGACGGAGTCGGGGCGGCGACCATCGGAGTACACGCCGTCGTGGCGAAAGGTCGCGACTTCGATGGCGATTGGAGCCGCATCCTCATCGCCCGGGGCAGGCTGAAGCACGAGCACGACGCCGAAGTGCGCGCCAACCGTCTCCGTTCTGGGAAAGAGCGCAATGATCTGCTCCGGCACCGCATCAGTTGCGACGTCGAAGTCTTTGGGTGCATGGCCGAGCAGCAGGTCCCGTACGGAGCCGCCAGCGAAGAATGCCTGGAAACCAGCGACGCGCAGTGTCCGGACGGTGTCGAGAGCCGCGCGATACTTTGAATCTTGGATAATCTTTTGCATAGTCTTCTTGGTTAGATGCGCCCTTTGCGAGCGACGGTCACTTCGTGACGGGTATACCGCTTCGCGTGGTGCTACCGATGGTCGCAAAAGAAAATCTGTGCCGACCATCGGGAGGAGCACGCGAAGCGACATACAGCACGAAGTGCCCCGCGCAGGGCGCTTCTCGATACACTGATCAGATGGCCCTCGGCGAATCGTCCGACCTGATCCTTGGCATTGAAAGCTCGTGCGACGAGACTGCCGCCGCCGTCGTGCGCGCGGGCCGAACCGTCTGCTCCAATGTAGTCGCCTCGCAGATCGCGCTGCACGCCCACTACGGCGGCGTGGTGCCGGAGCTGGCCTCACGCGAGCACCTGCGCAACATCGTGCCGGTGATGCGCGAAGCCATCCGCGACAGTGGTTTCTCGCTGAACGATCTCGGCGCGGTCGCGGTCACCGAAGGCCCTGGGCTTGCAGGCGCACTGCTGGTTGGCATCACCTTCGCGAAGTCGCTCGCCTACGGGCTGGGCGTGCCGCTGATCGGCGTCAACCATCTCGAAGGCCACATCCACGCGGTCTTGATGGAGGCTCGCCAGAGCGCGGAGCAGCCGATGGAACTGCCGCTGCTGGCGCTGGTCGTCTCGGGCGGCCACACGCACCTCTATCTTGCGGAGCAACATGGCAACGAGCGGCAGGATCAGAGCACATGGCGCTATCGCAATGTCGGCCGCACGGTCGACGATGCGGCAGGCGAAGCGTATGACAAGGTCGCGAAGCTGCTCGGCCTCGGCTATCCCGGCGGGCCATGGATGGATGCGCTGGCGCGGCACGGCAATCCACGCGCTGTGCCGTTCACGTTCGGCGAGATCAAGACACGTGCCCCGCGTCCCGGCATTCCGGTCGGCAAGAAAGCCCGTACTGAGCCCACGCATGGTCCCACCTTCGACTTCTCCTTCAGCGGCATCAAGACCGCCGTCCTCCGCTACGTTGAGGCCAATGGGATGAAGCCGTCGATCGAGACCCGACGCGCGGCGTTGGCCGCACTGCCATCGCCGACCATCGCCGACGGAGTCGCACTGTGCGACGCCCAAACGCTCGATCTCATCGCATCCTTCCAGCACGCCGTGGTCGGCAACCTGCTTCGCCAGAGCTTCCGCGCTGCCGAGGCATTTGGTGCGCATGGCATCGTCGTCTCCGGTGGCGTGGCTGCGAACCGCGAGCTGCGCGAGCGCTTCCAGATCGAAGCCGACCGCCGAGCCATCCCTGTCGCCTTCCCGTCGCTCGCACTCTCAACCGACAACGCCGCCATGATCGCCGCCGCCGCGTGGCCGAAGTTCCTCAATGCCGAGTTTGCCGACGACAGCCTGATCGCCACCCCGCAACTGCGCCTTGGATAATTTGGATAGTCGTATAGACCGATTTTCATTGACCGAAGACCGAAAACCGGCTGCAATGAAAGCCACGCCGCTCCAACTCGCGCTGAGCAACACTCCGGCAGGCTACTTCACATTGGCCGCTCTTATTTTGATCGCTCTCAAACTTTCCGCTGCAGCCATTCAAATCTGGATCCAGCGGAACGACTTTCGCAGAGCCCACACCTCGCCCCTCTTCCGCATCGCCTACGTTACAGGCAAGTCCGCTCCGGCCCTCGCTGCTGCGTGTGCCTGTGCAGCCGCGATCTTAGCCGGGAAGCGGACGGAGAGTTACCTGTACGGCGGCCTGGCCATCGCCTCGGCACTGCTCGCTGTCTACGTGGTCCACTTGCGCAAACAAGGCCGGTTCTACGGTGCGCTCGACGCCTTCCTGCGCCGGCCGGAAGCGTAGATTTCCCTCCTGAGCAGCCTCTCTGCCGATTTGCGCGCCCCCTTAACGCTCACACGCCGCGCATCATCTAGAATTGAGAGTTGAGTAGGAATTTAACGGAAGTGGGTCGCGCCACGCTGCGGCGTGTCTGGCGGCGGAACTGTCTTACGTGGCACTCGAAGAGACTGCGCAACTGATCGGCGATCAAGCAACGGAACCCACCGCGAAGCCGGGCGGCCTCCAACTCTTCAACACCCTCGGCGGCGCGGTTGAGACGCTCTCGCCCTCGAACGGCAAGGCCCTGCGTGTCTACGCCTGCGGGCCGACCGTCTACGACTACGGCCACATCGGCAACTTCCGGACCTTCCTGCATGTTGACGTACTCCGCCGCTTTATCAAGCAGCAGGGCATTGCCATTGAGCACGTCATGAACGTCACCGACGTCGACGACAAGATCATCCGCAACGCCGCCGCCGCAGGAAAGTCCATCGCCGAGTACTCGGCCAAGTTCGAACAGGCGTTCTTCGAAGATATGGACTGGCTCGGCATCGAGCGGCCTGAGCAGCTTCCCCGCGCCACCGAGTCCATCCCCGAGATGGTGAAGCTGATCGAACAACTCGCCGCCAAAGACATCGCCTACCAGGTCGAGGACGGAAGCTGGTACTTCCGCATCGACCGCTTCCCCGACTACGGCAAACTCTCGAAGAAGGACTTCGCCGGGATCGAGGACGGCGCGCGCGTCGACGTCGAAGAGTACGAGAAGGATGCGGCCCGCGACTTCGCCCTTTGGAAGGCGGTCAAAGGCTCGGAGCATCACTGGGAGACCTCCATCGGCGCTGGCCGCCCGGGCTGGCACATCGAGTGCTCGGCCATGGCGACGCGTTACCTCGGCGAGAACATTGACCTGCACGCGGGCGGCGAAGACCTGATGTTCCCGCACCACGAGAATGAGATTGCGCAGTCCGAGGCGGCGAGCGGCCATGCCTTCGCTCGCCACTGGATGCACGTCCGCTTCCTGCTCGTCGAAGGCAAGAAGATGTCGAAGTCCGACAACAACTTCTATACCCTGCGCGACCTCCTGCTGAAGGGCTACCGCGCCTCGGCGATCCGCTTTCTGCTGATCTCGGTTCCGTATCGGCATCAACTTAACTTCACCTTCGACGGCCTGATCGAATCGACCAACGCGATCGACCGTCTGCGCACCTTTCACCAGCGGTTGCTAAAGGGCGGCTTCGGTGCGGGACTCGATCCGGAGATCGCCGCTGAAACGGTCAAGGCCTGCGACGGTTTCACCGCCTCGCTCGCCAACGATCTCAACACTGCCGAAGCGCGCGCCGCGATCTTCGATCTCGTCCGCAAGGCGAACTCCGCAGCCGATGCAGGCACTCTGCTCGCCGACAATGTCGCTGAGATCGAGCAAGTGCTCGCGCTCTTTGACGGCGTCTTCGCGGTGCTTGAGGATCGTGACGCTGAGATAACCCGCCAGGCCATCGCCTGGGCCGAGAGCGAGGGTCGCATGGACGAGGTCGCGCCGGAGCTGGTCGCCACGCTCGCCTTCTCCGACGCCGACATCGACGCGCTCGTCGCCGAGCGGACGCAGGCCAAGAAGACGCGCAACTTCGCCCGCTCCGATGCCATTCGCAACGAGCTGCTTGCCAAGGGCATTCTGCTCGAAGACGGCAAGGACGGCGTGCGCTGGAAGCGCAAGTAGCCGGTCTGGGATAACACCGCAAAGCGGATCACACGTCCCGAAGGGACCGCTCTCCGCGCAGGAGGCCCGTCCGGCAGGACAAATTGTCGCCGACCATTCGGCGCCTTGGTCTCGCATCTTCAGTTAGAGTCTTCCGATGAGCTCTCTTCTCTCTCTCCGGCTGCTGGCGTTCGCTCTCGCGCTCTCGCTGGCGGTAGCGACGCCCGAGCGGCTCGCGATCGCCCAGAGCCCGCAGGACAGCGCAGACAGCGATCCCGGCAAGCCGCACAGCATTCACCTCATCCTCAAGGACGGCAGCTTCCAGATCGTCACCAGCTACAAGGTGTCGCACAACATCGTCCGCTACACCAGCGCCGAGCGCGGCGGGGCAATCGAAGAGATCCCAGTGGAACTGGTCGACCTTGAAGCAACCGCGAGGTGGGAGAAGCAGCATACGCAGCGGCCTTCCGGCGCGGCTGGTGACGAACAGAACGCGCTCGGCCAGCCTCCGGCGATCGATCCTGAGGTATTGAAGGAGGAGGAAGAGCGAATGAGCCTCACGCCGATCGTCGCTCCCGATCTGCGCCTTCCCGAACAGGAGGATGTGCTCGCGCTCGACACCTTTCAAGGCTCGCCTGAGCTGGTCCCGCTCGTTCAATCCGATGGCGACCTGAACCGGAGCACGGCGCACAGCATGCTGAAGAAAGCTCTGAATCCGATCTCCGCACCCCACTCAATTGTGCAGTTAAAGGGAACGAAGTCCTTCGTGCAGCTTCACGTTGATACGCCGATTATCTATCTGCGCGTCGGCGACGATACAAACGTTCCGGCCAGCGGAAACGCCCTCACCGTCGACACGCACGGTGCTCCCGACCACGAGCAGAAGCCGGACGTGAACTCCGCTACTAGCCGTTACGTGGTCGTCCGCGCCGATGTGCGTGTCGACGCTCGTCTGCTGATGAGCTTCAATGCCGCGCAACTTGGCAAGGGCCTTGCGCAGAACGACGTCACCGAGACTCACACAGAGCTGATGCGTGGTGGTCACTGGCTGAAGATCACGCCAGCCCAGCCGCTTGAGTTCGGCGAGTATGCGTTGCTGGAGGTGATCTCGCCTAAGGAGATCAATACTGCTGTCTGGGATTTTGGAGTCCACTCCGCTGCGCCCGAGAACCGAGATGTCATCCATCCCGATCCGCGTAAGGCGGGGCTGCTCGGACGACCTAAACCGGAATAACCGAAGAACGCCCTGCGCGGGCGGCGACCACTTCGTGGTCTGTGATCGCTTCGCGTGGTCCGACCGATGGTCGACACAATCTTCTGTTGCGACCATCGGGAGCACCACGCGAAGCCCAATACATCTCACGATGGGGCCGCCGCCCGCGTAGGGCGCTTATCCCAGCTTTGGCCGATTGATCGCACGAATCGTCGGCAGCAGCGGCGTCATCACCATCCCGCGTCCCGCAACCGCGACATTGTTCCGCGTCGAGTTCTTCACCTCGTACATCATCTTGTCCGCCGAGCGCAGGATCGCGTGCACCGAGTTCCCATCCTCCGGGAAGGTCGCAAGCCCGAAGCTTCCACTCACGTTCAAAGCCAAGCCCTTGCTCTCGAGAAAGCGCGAGTCGCGCAGCCGCTGGCAAAGGTCCATCGTCGCCGCCATCGCCGCATCCTTGCCCATCCCCGGCAGCAGCGCGACAAACTCATCGCCGCCATAGCGGAACGCCGCATTCTCCGGCCCGATCGTGCGCTTGATCACCGCACCGACCTCGCCCAGCAGCAAACTCCCGATCAGGTGACCATGCGTATCGTTGACGCCCTTGAAGCGGTCGAGGTCGACGAACAGCAGGCTGAACTGGCTGGGCGTCTTCATCGCCTCAGCGCGCCGCGCAAACTGTACCTGTTCCTCCATCATCGCGTAGAGATGCCGCGCATTGAAGAGGCCCGTGCAGTCGTCGGTAATGCTCAACTCCTGGATCAAGTTCATCGAACGCGCGTTCTGGATCGCAATCGCCGCATAGTCGCACAGGATGCGCAGGAACGAGATTGAGAACTCGCTCATCAGGTCGAGCTTGCTGTTCAGCAACTGGATAACGCCGAGGGTGCGATTGTTCGCACGCACCGGCAGGCAGGCGATCGACTGGATGTTCAGCTCCGGATGGTGCCGCGAAAAGTTGGCCCAGTGCGGATCGAGCGAGATATCAGGAACCACCAGCGCATTGCCTGTGGCCGCGACCCATCCAGCAACACCCTCACCCATCGGCACGCGCAGCCCCTTCAAAGTATGTTCGTTTTCGCCAACCGCGATCGCGTAGTAGAGGTCGTTGCTGTGCTCATCCACCATCATCAGCGACCAGCGCTCAGGCCCGAAGAAGTCGGCCATCTTGCTCATGATCGTGTGCAGCACTTCATCCAACTCAAGGGTCGACGTCAGGGTCCGGGCAACGTCGTGAAAGACGCGCAGATGGTCCATCTGATGGCTGTCGATCGCCTCGTAGTGCCGCTTACCGCCGCCGAGAAAGTTTC
>Ga0302314_10004050_pt1 | contig 27005 bp, 23 predicted proteins | sample III_Palsa_N2_3_FD_200533 | JGI IMG/M metagenome (GOLD analysis project Ga0302314, IMG submission 200533) | Peat permafrost microbial communities from Stordalen Mire near Abisko, Sweden - III_Palsa_N2_3 | ecosystem: Environmental > Terrestrial > Soil > Palsa > Peat permafrost | place: Sweden...
CGATATGCACGTCCACCGTGCGCGTCTCGACGTAGACGTCGGAGCCCCAGACCGCGTCGAGCAGTTGCTCGCGCGAGAAGACGCGTCCGGGGTGGCGCATGAAGTGGTCGAGCAGGCGAAACTCGGTGGGCCCTAGGTGAATTTCCGAGCCGGCGCGCCGCACCCGGTGCGCGACCCGGTCGATGGTGATGTCGCCGTGATGCGCCCGGTCTTCCGCCAGTCCGGGCCGGATGCGACGCAGGACGGCGCGGATGCGGGCCGTTAGCTCGGTCATGGAGAACGGCTTGACCACGTAGTCGTCGGCCCCGGTGTCGAGGCCGCGGATGCGATCGCTCTCCTCGCTGCGCGCGGTTAGCATGACGATGGGCAGATTGCGTGTCTCGGGCCGCTGCCGCAGGCGCCGGCACACCTCGATCCCCGAAACGTTGGGCAGCATCCAGTCAAGGATGACGAGGTCGGGCAGCCGCTCGTCGATGCGGATCAGGGCTTCCTCGCCGTCGGCGCAAACGGTGACGCCGTAGCCCTCCTTCTCCAGGTTGTACTGGAGCAGAGTGGCGAGGGAGTCCTCGTCCTCCACGACCAGCAGCGTGGTTGAAAGCGCGCGGCGAGGTTCAGTGCTCATGGGCGCCCATGTCGCCGTGTCTGGGCCGGTGATCGCCCAGCGGCGTTCCGGTGATCTCGAAATAGAGATCCTCGGCGATGTTGGTGGCGTGGTCGCCGATCCGCTCCAGGTTCTTGGCCACGAACAGGAGGTGGGCGCAGGCGGTGATCAACCTAGGATCACCCATCATGTAGGTGAGAAGCTCACGGAAGATCGCCTCGTAGTGTTCGTCGACCTCATGGTCCTCGGTCCAGACGACGACGGCCCGGTCCACGTCCCGCGCCGAAAGGGCGTCCAGCACCTCCTTGAGCCGCATCGCCACCAGCTCGCCCATCCGCTCGATGGAGCTGGTCGCCGGCGTAAGGGGCTCGGATTCTGAGATCACTACGGCGCGCTTGGCGATGTTCTTGGCCAGGTCGCCGCAGCGCTCGAGATCGCCGCTGATCTTGATCGCAGCGACCGTGCGGCGCAGGTCGTCAGCCACCGGCTGGCGGATAGCGATCAGTCGGATCGCTTTCTGCTGGATGTCGGATTCCAGCGCATCGAGGCGCGCATCGCGTTCGATCACCGTCTGGGCGAGGGCGACGTCACGGTCGGCAATGGCGCGTAGCGCATCGGCGATCTCGGCTTCGGCCAGGCCGCCCATGCGCGCGAGCTCGGCCGTGATGGCGTCCAGCTCGGCGTCATATGCCCTTACGGTGTGTTCCATGGCGCGTCTAAAGTACTCCGCGTAAGTGGTTTCGATGACACGACTCTATGAGAGGAATGTGACAGATCGCCTCTAAAAGCCCCAGGTCTAGCTTGGTCAATATAAACCTCAGCCGAACCGGCCGGTGATGTAATCCGAGGCGCGGCGGGTGACGGGCCTGGTGAAAATGGCGCCGGTCTCGCCGTATTCCACCAGCTCGCCGAGGTACATGAAGGCCGTGTAGTCGGAGAGCCGGGCGGCCTGACCGAGATTGTGGGTGACGATGACGATCGTGTAGTCGCTCTTCAGCTGGGTGATGGTCTCTTCCAGCCGGGCGCTGGAGATCGGGTCCAGCGCCGAGGTCGGCTCGTCGAGCAGCAGCACCTCGGGGCGCACGGCGATGCAGCGGGCGACGCACAGCCGCTGCTGCTGGCCGCCGGAGAGGCCGAGCCCCGAAGTCGGGAGCTTGTCCTTGACCTCCTCCCACAGGGCGGCCCGCCGCAGGGAATCTTCCACCCGATCGTTCATGTCGGACCGCGAGAGATTTTCGTAGAGGCGCACGCCGAAGGCGACGTTGTCATAGATCGACATCGGGAAGGGGGTGGGTTTCTGGAACACCATGCCGATCCGCGCCCGGAGCAGCGAGAGGTTCACCCGCGGCCCGAGGATGTCCTCGCCGTCGAACAGGATCGAACCGCTGGCTCGATGGCCCGGATAGAGCCCGTACATCCGGTTGAGGGTGCGCAGCAGGGTCGACTTGCCGCAGCCCGACGGTCCGATCAGAGCCGTCACCGCCTGGCGCGCGATCGACATGGAGACGCCCTTCAGGGCTTGTCCCTTGCCATAGTAGAAATCGACGTCGCGGATATCGATCTTGGTCTGGCTGGGCTCGATCTGAATGATCGAGTTGTCGGAACCTGGCGTAATGGCCCGGTCGACCGCCTCCACGGAGTCCGGCGCGAGCGGCTCTGGCGCTGTGTCGGTCATGACGGCTCGGAGTTCCTCGAAACGACGCGGGCGATGATGGTCACCGCCAGAACCGACACGGCGATGATCAGCGCCCCGGCCCAGGCAAGCTTGTTGAGGTCCGGGTAGGGCGTCAAGGCGAACTGGAAGATCACCACCGGCAGGTTGGCCATGGGCTTGGTCATGTTCCAGTTGAAGAACTGGTTGTTGAGGGCCGTGAACAGCAGCGGCGCGGTTTCGCCGCTGATCCGCGCGAAGGCCAGGAGCGCGCCGGTGACGATACCGCTGGAGGCGGCGCGCCAGAGCACGTTCTGGACCACGCGCCAGAACGGCGTCCCCAGAGCCACCGCCGACTCCCGCAGGGATGTAGGCTGCAGCTTGAGCACGTCCTCGGTGGTGCGGGTGATGACCGGCACGGCCAGCAGCGCCAGGGCGACCGAGCCAGCGAAGCCGGAGAAACCGTGAAACGGCGCCACCAGGATTTCGTAGACGAAGAGACCGACCAGGATTGACGGAGCGGAGAGCAGCACGTCGTTGAGGAACCGCACCACGCTACCGTAGCTGCTGTCGCCGGCGTATTCGGACAGCCAGGTGCCGGCCAGCACGCCGATAGCCACGGCGATGATCATCGCCAGCGTGCACATCATGATCGAGCCGACGATGGCGTTGATCAGCCCGCCCGGTGAGCCGGCCGCCGGCGTCGACATGGTGAACGCGTTAAGCGACAGCCCGCCCACACCTTGGGCCAACAGCGAGCCGAGGATCAGCGCCAAGGCGGCGAGGGCCAGAGCCGTCACCAGGAAGCAAAAGCCGACGAAGACCACATTGGCGGCGCGGCGACGGCCGATGCGGGCGGCGGAGAGGGCCATGTCAGACCCTCGCCTGATTGCGCAGCAGGAGCCGCGCCAGGGCCAGCACCGTGAAGGTGATCAGGAACAATACCAGCCCCAGGGCGATCAGGGCCGACTGCTGCATGCCGCTCGCCTCGTTGAACTCGTTGGCGATGGTCGAGGCGATGGTCGAGCCGGCGTCGAACAGGCCCTTGGGAAAGTCGTGCGAGTTGCCGATGATGAAGGTGACGGCCATGGTCTCGCCAAGCGCCCGGCCGAGGCCCAGCATCACCGCGCCGATCGCCCCGCGGCGCACGTAGGGCAGGGTGACCTTCATCACCACCTCGCCGGTGGTGGCGCCCAGCCCATAGGCGCTCTCGCGCACCTGGGCCGGCACGGTCTGCAACAGCTCGCGCAGGGTGGCGGCCATGAACGGCAGGATCATGATCGCCAGGATGATCGAGGCCGCTAGGATGCCTGAACCGTTGGGGATGCCTTGGACCAGGGTCGACCAGATGGTGCCGGCCGGCGCCGCGCCCATGGCCGGGATCTCCACCCACTGGGCGAACACCGGCGCGAAGACGAAGAGTCCCCACATGCCGTAGACGATGGAGGGGATACCGGCCAGGAGCTCGACGGCCGTGCCGATCGGTCGCCGCAACACGGGCGGACAGAGTTCGACCAGGAAGAAAGCCACGCCACCCGCCACGGGCAGGGCGAAGAGCAGCGCGAGCGCCGAAGTGATGAGAGTGCCGACGATCGGGCCGGCCGCGCCATAGACGTCCTGCACCGGATCCCAGGTGACGTTGGTCAGGAATCCCAGGCCGAACTTGGCGATGGCCGGCCAGCCGCCGATAAACAGGGCCACCAGCACGCCGCCGAGCGCCGCCAGCAGAGCGGTCGCGGCGGCGAAGCAGGCGCCGCGGAACAGCGGTTCGAGGGTCGCGCCCCGGGCCGAAGCGGGTCGGCGAAAGGCGGGATCGGCGGCTGAGATCTCGGCGGTCGACATGGCCTATCGCGTCGGAGGTAAATGGCCGGCGGGAAGGGCTCCCGCCGGCCTCGGCGGCTTACTTATAGACCGGCTTGCCGTCCGGCCCGGTGATCTTGAGCCAGGACTTGCGGATCAGGCCTTTCACCGTGTCCGGCAACGGCACGTAGTCGAGCGACTGCGCGGCCGGGTTGCCATTCTTATAGGCCCAGTCGAAGAAGGCCAGGACGTCATGGCCCGTCTGCGGATTGGTCTGCTTGGAATGCATTAGGATGAAGGTCGCGCCGCTGATCGGCCACGCGTTGGCGCCCGGCTGGTCGAGCAGAAGCACATAGTAGCCAGGCGCGGCCGTCCACTTGGCGCTGGCGGCGGCGGCGGCGAAGGCGGCCGCGTCCGGCGCCACCCAGCGGCCAGCCTTGTTCTTGAGGAGTGCGTAGACCATGCGATTTTGCTTGGCGTAGGCGTACTCGACGTAGCCGATCGAGCCCGGCGTCTGCTTGACGAAGGCCGCAACGCCGTCGTTGCCCTTGCCACCGATGCCGACCGGCCAGTTGACCGAGGTCCCGGCGCCGGGACCTGAGGCCCAGTGAGCGGCGTTGCCCGACAGGAAGCTGGTGAACAGGAAGGACGTGCCCGAGCCGTCGGAGCGGTGCACCACGGTGATCGGCAGATGGGGCAGTTTCACGCCCGGGTTGAACGACTTGATGACCGGCTCGTCCCAGAACTTGTCGATGCCGCGGTAGATGTCGGCGATGATCGGGCCCGACAGCTTGATGCCGCCCGGCGCGATCCCGGGCAGATTGACCACCGGCACCACGCCGCCGACCACGGTGGGGAACTGCTGCAGGCCGTTCTTGGCCAGGTCGTCAGCCTTCAGAGGCATGTCGGAAGCGCCGAAGTCCACGGTCCCGGCTTCGATCTGCTTGATGCCGCCGCCCGAACCGATGGCCTGATAGTTCAGGGTGTTGCTGGTCGCGGCCTTATAGTCTTCCGCCCACTTGGCGTAGACCGGGGCCGGAAAGGTGGCGCCGGCGCCCGACAGACTGGCGGCCGCAGCTGCGCCACAAACGGCCGCCGTGGCGACCGCTGCGACGGCGAATAGCTTGTTCATAATTGTCTCCTCGTGCCCGCGCGGCGTCGTCCGAGCCGGGGGCGGGTCCGACGCCTGCTCTATCCAGCGTCATTGTAGGATTTGTGACAAGGGCGGCGGCGCCATCCCGCAACGCCTTTCCGACCCGGCCTACACATAACCGTCGCACAACTTTGCTACTCGCCCAGCTACCCCCCGAAAACCGGGGGCTGCACGGGGACCTTAGAGACAATGTCATTCAAGACTTCGCTGGCCGGCGGAGCCGCGTTGAGCATCGTGCTCGCGCTATCGTCCGGATTCGCTGCTCATGCCGCCACTCGCCACCATCATCGCGTCGCCCGCACTGCGGCGCACGCGGATGGCTCGGCCCAGCTGCAATCCGAGATCGACGAACTGAAGTCCGAGGTTCAGAGCCTTAAGGCCTCACGCGACGCCGAAGCCTCCAGCCAGGCCCAGAACCAAGGCCAAATCGACCAGCTCAAAGCGCAGCTCGCCGACGCCGACGCCCGCGCCCAGGCCGCTCAGCAGCGCGCCGACGCAGCGATCCAGACGATTCCAGGCGAAGTGAAGGACGAGGTCGCCAAGAACGCGCCCAAGACCGACAAGCTCTACATCAAGGGCGCGAGCCTGCAGCTCGGCGGCTTCACGGCTCTCGAAACCATCTTCCGTCAGCACGCCGAAACGACGGACGTGGGCTCGAGCTTCAGCGGTATCCCCTACGCCCAGACGCCGGCCGGCCACACCGCCGAGACGCGCTTCTCTGCTCGCCAGAGCCGGATTTCGGCCCTCGCGCAGGCCAACGTCAGCGACACGATCAAGATCAGCGGCTACGGCGAGTTCGACTTCCTCGGCGCCGCCCAGACGGCAAACTCCAACGAGAGCAACTCCTACAACCCGCGGATCCGCAATCTCTATACGACGATCGACTGGATGGAGGGGGCCGGAACCGTGCACTTCCTGGCCGGCCAGAGCTGGTCGCTGGCCACCCTGACCAAGGATGGGCTCACGCCACGGACCGAACTCTCGCCGCTGACCATCGACGCGCAGTACGTCGTGGGCTTCAGCTGGGCCCGCCAGCCGCAGGTGCGCCTGAGTTACACGACCGACAGCCACATCTCGTTCGGCGTGTCGGTCGAGAGCCCGGCGACGACCTTCTACACCAGTGGCAACTATATCAAGGGAGTCACGATCACCGACACCGAGACCGGCAGCGGACAGTTCAATTCAGCCAACAGCCTCTCGCTCAACAAGTGGCCCGACGTGATCGCCAAGGTGGCCGCCGACGAAGACCTCGCCGGTCACAATATCCACGCCGAGGTCTACGGCCTGTACCGCAACTTCTACGCCCGCATCGGAGTGCCGGGCTCGATCACCAACGAGTCGACCTCCGGCGGCGGCGTCGGCGCCGGCGTCTACGCCCAGGTGGTTCCGGGCTTTCTGGACCTGCAACTCTCGGGTCTGACCGGCAAGGGTATCGGCCGCTATGGCTCGGGTCAGCTTCCGGACGCGACCATCGACGTCAACGGCAACCTGCACCCAATCAGTGAGTGGCAAGCCCTCGTCGGCCTGATCGGTCACGTGGGCACGAAGCTCGACGTCTACGCCTACGGCGGCGAGGAGCGCGAGAAAGCCTACGCCTCGATCGACGGCACGATTTACAACGGCATCGGCAACCCGAACTACAATGACTCAGGGTGCGCGATCGAAGGTACGTCATCGTCGACTTGCGTGGGCAACACTCACTATCTCACCCAGATATCGGCCGGCTTCTGGCACCGTCTCTACCAGGGCCCGTGGGGCCGTTTCCAATGGGGTGTTCAATACTCCTACACCCATCGCGATGGCTTCGAGGGCGACGGCTACGTTCCGACCGCCAACGAGAACATGATCTTCACCAGCTTCCGCTTTTATCCGTTCCAGTAGGACGGCGAGCGAGGCTGAGCGAAGGGGGCGGAGTGATCCGCCCCCTTCGTGCTGTTTGCCTCCGGGTCGGGTCCGTCCATTATGCGGGGCGGAAAGGGCCGACATGGCGCGAGTGCTCACCATCGAGGACGATGAGACGACGGCGCGCGAGATCGTCGCCGAACTCACCAGTCGCGGCTTCGAGGTTGAAGCGGTGGCGGACGGCCGCGAGGGGTTGGTGCGCGCTGCGGCGGGCGGCTTCGACGCTATCACCCTCGACCGGATGCTGCCCGGGCTGGACGGGCTGGCGGTCCTCCGCGTGCTGAGGGAGTCCGGCGTCGAGACACCAGTGCTCATGATCAGCGCGTTGAGCGATGTCGACGAGCGGGTGAGGGGCCTGCGCGCCGGCGGTGACGACTATCTGGTCAAGCCCTTCGAGGTCGAGGAGATGTCGGCGCGGCTCGAAGCCCTGTTGCGCCGTCGGCGCGCGCCGGAACGCCAGACGGTGCTACGCGTTGCCGACCTCGCCTTCGACCTCGTCACCCGCGATGTCAGTCGCGGCGGGGAGGCGATCCGGCTCCTGCCCACCGAGATGAAGCTGCTCGAATATCTGATGCGCAACGCCAGCGAGGTGGTCACCCGCACGATGATCTTCGAAGCGGTGTGGGGCTACCACTTCGATCCTGGCACCAACCTCATCGATGTTCATCTCGGCCAGCTTCGCCGCAAGATCGACCCACCGGGCGCACCGCCGCTGATCAGGACTATCCGCGGCGCGGGCTATTCGATCCGCGCCGAGGCCTAGATGGCGATCTCGCCGTTCTGGCGCACGTCGCGATTTCGCCGGACGCTCATCTACGGCGCTGCGGCGGCGGCGCTTCTGGCCGGCATGCTGGGCCTCATCTACGCCCAGACGGCCGGCTATCTCGGACGCGAGGCCGACAAGATTCTGCGCGTCGAGGCTGCCGCGCTGGAGACGTCTCCCCCCGCCGACTTGCCACGACGCATCGAGCAGGCTGTGCACGACGATCCTCGGCACATCGAAATCTATGGCCTGTTTTCCCGCGAAGGCCTGCGGATCGCCGGCAACGCGCCGGGGCTGGCGCATCTGCAGCCGGATGGCCGGTCGCGAGAGCTCGGTCCGACCGAGGGCTATCCCGAAACCTGCCGGGTGATGGCGGTGCGGCTGCCATGGGGCGAGATCCTGGTCGTCGGGCGGCTCGCCAACCAACTCGCCGAAGTCAGACGAATCATCATGGCCGCCCTGATGTGGAGCGGCGGACTGGTGGCGGTCGCGGGGCTGGCGCTCGGCGCGGCGCTCAGCATCCAGCCCATGCGCCGCATCCAGGCCGTGCGCGAGGCCAGCCTCCGCGTCGCCCAGGGCGATCTCGCCGTGCGTCTGCCGATCGCCGGACGTCATGACGAGATCGACATGCTGGCCGGAGTCGTCAATCAGATGATGGACGAGATCGAACGTCTGGCCACCGAGGCGCGCAGCGCCGGCGACGTCGTGGCGCACGACCTGCGCACGCCGCTCACTCGGCTGCGCCTGCTGCTGTCACGGCTTAGACAGGCGAGCGACTTGGCCCCGGCCCACGCCGTCACGCTCGACGAAGCCCTTGCCGAGACCGATGCCCTGATGGGGCGTTTCAAGGCCATCCTGCGAATCTCGGAGTTCGAGAACCAGCGTCGGCGGGCCGGGTTCCGCCAGGTGGAATTGTTGACCCTTCTGGAGCAGGCCGCCGATCTCTACCGCCCACTGGCCGCAGAGAAGGGTATTGCGCTGGAGACCGTGGCGCATGGATCGGCCATTGTGCAGGCCGACCCGGATCTGATTCTGGAGGCGCTCGCCAACCTGATCGACAACGCCGTCAAGTTCACGCCGCACGGTGGCGCGATCTTTCTGGCGCTGGCCGTGGCGCCGGACGGTCCCGAGTTGGTGGTGGTCGACAACGGTCCGGGCGTGCCGCCGGAGGAGCGGGCCGCGGTCACCCGCCGATTCTACCGCAGCCGACGGGACCAGACCCGACCTGGGGCGGGCCTCGGTCTCAGCATCGTCGCCGCCATCGCCCACCTTCATGGTTTCGCCCTGGTTTTGGAAGACGCGGAGCCGGGATTGCGAGCGGCGATCCAGTGCTGGCCGCGGGCGCTGAGTTCGGGCGAGGCCTGAGATGCGCCTTCTCTACCTTTTCGATGGCGCGCCCGACCCGCGCGTCGAGAGAGGAATGCGCGAACTCGGACATGCGCTCGATATCGAACGGGCGGAGGACGCGGACGCGCTCGAAGCGCTGCCTGACGCTGTCGTTGTCGACCTCGCCGCCCCTTCGGCAGGCTGGGCGGCGCGCCTCGCTACCGCCTGGCCGGGCGCTTTCCACGTCCAGGTTGTCCACGCCGCGACGTCGCGCCAAATCGCCGAGGCGCTAAGAGGCGGGGCCGACGCCTGCTTCGTCCGGCCGCTCGAGTTGCGCGAGATCGCCGGACGCCTGGAGGCGGCGGCGCGGCGCCGATCGCCCTCACCCCTGCGCGATGGGGCGCTGGTGTTGGACGGCGAGGTCGTACCGCTCACCCCACGGGAGCGGATGATCGTCGAGCTCCTGGCTCGGCGCCCCGGTCAGGTCCTGACCGCCCAGGAGATTGGCGACGCCGTGTGGGGCCTCGCTGGCGGGGTCGATCCGGCGACGGTGCGCGCGGCGATCTCGCGGCTGCAGACCCGGATCTCGCGGCGGCTAGGCTGGAGGCTCATCGCCGGCCAGCGTGGCCACGGCTATCGGTTCGAGCCGCGCCGCGACGTTTAAAGAAATCCTCATCTGCGCGCTGCGCCCCGCTTAGTCGGAGTCGTCCATAGGGGCGCTCGGCGGCCAGTCATCCGAGGCTCTGCATGATCGCGCTTGTCCGACTGGCCCTGCGGCAGCCCTACACCTTCGTCGTCATGGCGATCCTCATCGCCATCTTCGGGCCGCTGGCCGCGCTGAAGACGCCGACCGATATTTTGCCCGACATCCGGATACCGGTCATCGCTGTGGTGTGGACCTACCGCGGCCTCTCGCCCGAGGACATGAGCGGTCGGGTCATCTACTACTACGAGCGGACCCTGACATCCTCCGTCAACGACATAGAGCACATCGAGAGCAACTCGGTGAACGGGCTCGGGATCGTGAAGATTTACTTCCAGCCGGGCGTCGACATTCGCACGGCCACTGCTCAAGTCACCTCGATCTCCCAGACGGTGCTCAAGCAGATGCCGCCCGGGATCACCCCGCCGACCATCCTGAACTACAACGCTTCGACCGTACCGATTCTGCAGCTGGCGCTATCCGGCCCGAATTTAGGCGAGCAGAAGCTGTTCGACATCGGTCAGAATTTCATTCGCCCAGCCCTGGCCACGGTTCAGGGCGCGGCCATTCCCTCGCCGTACGGCGGCAAGGTCCGTCAGGTCCAGATCGACCTCAATCCCACCGCTCTGCAGTCGAAGGGACTCTCGGCGCAAGACGTCGAAAACGCCATCGCCGCTCAGAACCAGATCATTCCGGCTGGAACGACCAAGATCGGACCGTTTGAATACAATGTCAGCCTCAACAACAGTCCGGCCGACATCGCCAGCCTCAACGACCTACCCATTAGGTCCGTCGGCGGCGCGACCATTTATGTCCGTGACGTCGCCTGGGTTCACGATGGCGCGCCGCCGCAGATCAACATCGTTCGCGTGAACGGTCGGCGTTCCGTGCTCATGACGGTCCTGAAGAGCGGTGTGACCTCGACGCTGGCCATCGTCGCAGGCGTAAAGGCGCAGCTCCCAAAGATCGCCGCCGGTCTGCCCTCCGCGCTGAAGATCATTCCCCTGTCCGATCAGTCGATCTTCGTGAAGGCGGCCATTGCGGGCGTGGTCCGCGAGGGTGTGATCGCCGCGGCGCTCACGAGCCTCATGATCCTGTTGTTCCTGGGAAGCTGGCGGTCGACCCTGATCATCGCCACGTCCATTCCCCTGGCCATCCTCGGCTCGATCACGGCCCTCGCGGCGCTCGGCCAGACGCTCAATCTGATGACGCTCGGCGGCTTGGCGCTGGCCGTGGGAATCCTCGTGGACGACGCCACCGTCACCATCGAGAACATCAACTGGCACCTCGAGCGCGGCAAGGACGTGCGAACAGCCATCCTTGACGGCTCGCAACAGATCGTGACGCCGGCCTTCGTCTCGCTGCTCTGCATCTGCATCGCCTTCGTCCCGATGTTTTTCCTGCCGGGCATCTCCGGATTTTTGTTCGTTCCCATGGCTGAGGCCGTGGTGTTCGCGATGATCTCCTCTTTCATCCTGTCTCGCACGCTCGTGCCCACGATGGCGATGTACCTGCTAAGGCAGCACACGGGCGGGGGAATGGGCGGCCACCCGGACTACGTGCTCGAGGATCACGGGAAGGCGCTACGCCGCAGGCCCTCGCGAAATCCGCTCGTCCGATTTCAGCACGCCTTCGAAGCGCGTTTCACCCGCTTTCGGGCATTTTACCGGGGATTGCTCGAACTGGCGCTGAACAATCGCCGCCCGTTCCTCATCGGATTCATGTCTTTCGTGGCCGCTTCGTTCCTCCTGGCGCCGTTTTTGGGTGAAAACTTCTTTCCAGCGGTCGACGCCGGCGAGATCAGCCTGCACGTCCGAGCGCCGATCGGAACCCGCGACGAACAGACCGCCGCGGTCTTCGACCGCGTGGAAGAGGCCATCCGTCGGATCATTCCGCCGGACCAGCTCGGCGTGATCGTCGACAACATCGGCATGCCGGTGAGTGGCATCAACCGCGCCTACAGCAGCACTGGAACCATCGGTCCGCAGGATGGCGACCTCACCATCACCCTCAATAAGGGACACACGCCCACCGCCGGTTATGTGAAGAAGCTGCGCACAACCCTGCCCCGGGAGTTTCCGGGCGTCGACTTCGCGGTTCTCCCGTCGGACATCGTCAGCCAAATTCTCAATTTCGGCGCGCCGGCCCCGATCGATCTGGTGGTGTCCGGTCCCGACGCCGTGGCGAACAAGGCCTACGCGGATGAACTGCTCAAGGCGACGAGCCGCGTGTCTGGCGTGGTCGATGCGCGGATCGAACAGGCGGTCAACTATCCGCAGCTCAATGTGAACGTAGACCGTACTCGCGCCGACGAGCTGGGCATCACCGAACTGGACGTGACCCGGACCTTGGTCGGCAATCTTTCCGGCACCTTCCAGACCTCGCCCGCCTTCTGGCTCAACCCTCGCAACGGCGTGTCCTATCCAATCGTGGCCCAGACGCCGCAGTACGACATCGACACGCTGTCCAAGGTCGAAAACATCCCGGTCACCGGCGCCCCCGGCTCGAACATGCAGATCCTGAGCGCGATCAGCGACATTCAACCCACCGTCGGACCGGCTGTCGTCACTCACTACGCCATCGAGCCGGCGTTCGACATTTACGCCACCACCCAAGGCCGCGACCTGGGCTCGGTGGCGCATGATATCCAGAAGGTTCTCAGGGCGACCAGCCAAGACGTGCCCCGAGGCGCCAGCGTCGTGCTACGCGGTCAGGTCACCACCATGAACCAAGCGTTCAGTGGTCTGTTCTTCGGTTTGGCCGCGGCGGTCGTGCTCATCTACCTGCTGATCGTGGTGAATTTCCAGTCCTGGCTCGATCCGTTCGTGATCATCACGGCCCTGCCGGCCGCGCTGGCCGGCATCGTGTGGATGCTGTTCATGACCGGCACGACCCTGTCGGTCCCTGCGCTCACCGGCGCGATCATGTGCATGGGCGTGGCGACCGCCAATTCGATCCTGGTGGTGAGCTTCTGCCGCGAGCGGCTGGAGGAGACGGGCGATGCGATCCAGGCGGCGCTCGAGGCCGGTACGACGCGCTTTCGACCGGTGCTGATGACGGCGCTGGCGATGATCATCGGCATGGCGCCGATGGCGCTCGCACTTGGCGAAGGCGGCGAGCAGAACGCGCCGCTCGGGCGGGCGGTCATTGGCGGCCTGATCTTCGCCACCTGCGCCACACTCCTCTTCGTGCCGGTCGTCTTCAGTCTCGTCCACGGCGAAAAGAGGCCGCGTCCGGCCGGCGCGCCCAACCTCGGAGGCGCCGTTGTCCAGCCTGCATGAGCCTCCGCCGGGGCCGCACCTTCGGCCCTCCTCGCGCCTGAAGCTGGTCGGCCTGATCGGCCTCGCCGTCGCGGCGGTGATCGTCATCGTCGGCCTGCTCGGCCGCTTGGCGGCCGATCGTGCGACCAGCGACTTCACCCGCCAGCAGGCTATTCCGACCGTGGCGGTGGTCCGCCCCGAAAGTGGCGCCGCCGCCTCTACGTTAGTGCTGCCGGGCGCCATCCAGCCGTTCTTCGACGCCCAAATCCATGCCCGTGTGAATGGCTACCTCAAGGCTTGGTACACCGATATTGGCGCGCGGGTGAAAGCGGGGCAACTCCTCGCTCTGATCGACACGCCCGATCTCGACCAGCAATTGGTGCGGGCGCAAGCGGACCTGGCGACCGCCCAGGCGAACCAGCGTCTCGCGGCCATCACATCTCAACGCTGGGCGGGGCTGCTCGCCAAGGACGCCGTCTCGCACCAGGAAGCGGACGAGAAGGCTGGCGATCTCGCCGCCAAGACTTCGATCACCAACGCGGCCCGCGCCGCGGTCGAGCAACTGCGCGCCGAAGAGGGATTCAAGCGCATCGTCGCGCCGTTCGACGGCGTGGTCACCGCCCGCAACACCGACATCGGGGCCCTGATCGCCGCCGGCGCGCCCACGGATGCGCCACTTTTCACCGTCTCCAAGATCGATCGCCTGCGCATCTACGTCAGCGTCCCGCAGGACCAGTCCGCCAAGGTCATGGCAGGCATGACCGCGATGCTCGCGGTTCCGGAGTATCCTGGCCGCACCTTCAAGGCCCAGGTCACCAATTTGGCCGGCGCGGTCGGCGGCCGAACCGGCGCGGTAGAGGTCGAGCTCCAGATCGTCAATCCGGCCGGTGAGCTCAAGCCCGGCGATTATGCGCAGGTGACGTTCGATCTGCCTGCGGCTCAGGGCGCGCTGTCCATACCGGTGAGTGCGGCGCTGTTCCGGCCCAAGGGCATGGCCGTGGCGGTGGTCGGGCCTGGCGACCGGGTGGTGATGAAATACGTCACCGTCGCGCGCGACCTGGGTTCTCGACTCGATATCGCCGCCGGCCTTTCGCCAGGCGACCGGGTCATCGACAACCCGCCGGATTCCCTTGGTCAGGGCGATCTTGTGCGCGTCGCCGGAGGCGCCTGAGACCATGTCCCGCGCCTCGACATCAGCGGCCCTAGCGCTCGTGCTTCTCGCCGGCTGCTCCTTCGCACCGCGGTACGAGGTTCCCGTGACGCCGCCGCCGCCGCCGGTGTTCAAGGAGACTGGCCCCTGGACCCAGGCGACGCCCCGGGACGAGATCGCTCGCGGCTCCTGGTGGCGGTTCTATCGTGACGCGACGCTGGATGGCCTGGAAGGGCGCATCGAGGCCGCCAATCCGACCCTCGCCGGGGCAATCGCCCGCTATGATGAGGCGCGCGCCTTGGCCGGCGAGGCCGAGGCCGAGCTTTTCCCGTCGATCGGGTTCGGCGCCAGCCTGACCCAGAACCAGCAATCCAACAACCGGCCGCTGCGCGGCAGCAACCAGCCCGACGTCTACGCCGCCAACACCGTTGGTGCGCAGATCGGCTACGAGCTCGATTTCTGGGGCAAAATCCGCAACCAGATCGCCGCCGCCAGGGCCCAATCCCAGGCCAGCGCCGCCGACCTCGAGACCATCCGCCTCAGCCTCGAGGCGGAGCTCGCCGACGACTACGTTCAGCTGCGCGGCCTCGATGTCGAAGCGCACCTGTTGTCGGAAGACGTTGACGACTTCTCGCGCGCCGCCACGCTGGTGAACGACCGCCATGCCGGGGGCGTGGCGTCTGGTGTCGACGTGGCCCAGGCCCAGGACCAGTTAAAGACCGCCCAGTCCCGGCTGGCGAACGTCACGGCGTCGCGAGCGCTGCTGGAGCACGCCATCGCCAGCCTTGTCGACGTTCCGGCCTCGTCGTTCGCGCTTTCGCCCGCGCCCGTCGCGCTCACCCTGCCGCATTTTCCCACCGGCTTGCCTTCGACTCTTCTTCAGCGTCGGCCTGACGTCGCCGCGGCTGAGCGCCGCGCCAACGCCGCCAACGCTGAGATCGGGGTCGCCCACGCCGCCTTCTTCCCGGACATCACCCTGGGCGGCCTGATCGGCTTCCAGAACACGGGCGGCACGTCCCTGCTCTCGGCCCCTAACGAGATGTGGAGCCTTGGGCCGGCGCTCGCCATGCCGCTTTTCGAGGGCGGCCTGCGCCAAGCTCAACTGCGCGCCGCCAAGGCGGAGTTCGCCGCGAGCGCCGCCGCCTACCGCGCCGACGTTCTGCGCGCCTTCCAGGAGGTGGAGGACAACCTGGCGCTGCTAAATCGCCTCGACGTGGCTGCAGGCGACGCGCAGGCGGCCCTGACGGCGGCGGCCCGGGCCGAAGACCTGGCCTTGACGCGATATCGCGCCGGCGCGGTGAACTACCTCGAGGTGGTGACGGCCCAGAGCGCCCGGCTCGATGCCGAGCAGACCCTGCAGACCCTCCGCACCCGCCAGCTTCAGGCCAGCGTCGGCTTGGTCCGGGCGCTAGGCGGCGGTTGGACGCGGGAGGATCTGCCGGGTCAGACGCAGCGGGCCGCAAAGGTCGGCTAGTCGCCCGAGTCGTGCGATGGATAGAGGTTTGCGAGTGATGCGATTTAGTCCGGGGAATGGCAACAAGCGCAGAGCTTGTTGCCCTCCGGGTCTCTAACATAGGCCCCGTAATAATCCGGGTGATACTCGGGCCGGAGACCGGGCGCGCCCTCGCTCGTGGCGCCACTGGCGAGCGCAGCCGCATAGAAACGATCCACAGCTCCGCGCGAGGCAGCGAGAAACGCCACCATCTGGCCATTTCCAGGTAGTGCTGGCTTGCCGTCTAAGGGCGCGCCCACCAGGACGAGAGGTCGGTCCTGATCCGCAGGCTGCCATCCCGCCCATGGTCGGTCGAGTTCGACGAACTTGAGCCGCCACCCCAGGGTGGGCAGCACCGAACCGTAGAAAGCGCAGGCGGAATCGAAATCCTGAACACCGATATGCACGTGGGAAAGCATTGACGAGTTCCGTCTCTAGCGGGCGGCGCCAAGGTCAGGCTGGCGGCGGCCGAATCTCTCGCCGGTATTATTCCACCGCCAGAATCACCTGGGAGGCCTTGACGAGGGCAGTTACCGGCGCGCCCCGACCCAGTTCGAGGTCGCGCGCGCTCCGCCGGGTGACGGTGGCGACCAGGGTCTTACCGTCGGCGAGATCGACCACGACCTCGCTATTGACCGCGCCTTCGTCTACCGCCGCCACCACGCCGATGAGGGCATTGCGGGCGCTGGTGCGCGGCGCCTCCGCCCCGACTGAGAGGATGACGTCGCTGGCCTGGATCAGCGCCACCGCCGCCTTGCCCGCCTCTAGGCCGAGGATTTCGACGCTCGGTCGCGAGATGATGGCGACGATCGCCAGGGTCGGGGAGATCTGAAGCGAGACCTCACTGTTGACCGCGCCTTCGGCGATGTCGGCGACGACGCCGCGAAGAGCATTGCGGGCGCTGGTGCGCATGACGTGGCTCCAGGGTTCGAGATGAATATCAGCGTCGTCGGCGAGCCGCCGGCTGAGGCGCGCCATTGCCACCGCCAGCTCGTCGTGGATATGGCGAAGGGTCCGCAGCGCCGCGCGGCCTTCGACCGTCAGGCTGGCGCCGCCACCGGCGCGCCCGCCAACCCTAGCCGCTACCAGCGGCGCGGCGAAGTGGTTGTTGAGCGTCCGCACGGCGTCCCAGGCCGCCCGATAGCCGAGGCCGAGCTCCGCGCCGGCGGCGGTGATCGAGCCGTGCCGGTCGATGGCGTCAAGGAGGCGCACGCGATCCTCGCCGAGGCGTCCGGCGCCGGCGAGCTTGAGATAGGCGGCTGTCCGGGTCATGGCCGCCAGAGCCTACACCGACTGTGCGCCCAAGGCTTTGGGGCGAATCGATATGCGGCTATACCGCATATCGAGACTGCGTGAACGCGGCGACGGGGGGTTGATGAGCTACAAGAATGAGTTAGTGGCCGCCGGAGCGGCCCTCGTGTTCGCATTGGCCGCGGCCGGCGCGCCGGCCTCAGCCCAACAGGCCAGCCCGCAAACCGCCTCGGCGCCCGGTGCGGCGTCGTCTCAAGATGCCCCGCTGCTCTCCTGGAATGGCATCACCATCTACGGCGCCTTTGACATCGGCGTGGGCTGGGTCAGCCACGGCCTGCCGGAGAACGGCTACAATTATGAAGGCGAATCCCTGGTCAACCGGAACGGCAATCAATCCCGTTTCGTGATCGCGCAGAACAACCTGCAGCAGACGGGCCTGGGCGTCAGGGGCAAGGAAGAGTTCCAGCCCGGCTGGTCGGTGGTGTTCAACGCCTCAACCGGCATCAATCCGCAGTCAGGCAACCTCGCCAACATGGCGGCCACCAACACCCACAACAATGGCCTGCCCAGGAGCAGCTATTCCTACGCCGGCGACGGCGCGCGCGCCGGCCAGGCCTTCAACGACGAACTCTATGGCGGCCTATCCTCCACGACCTTCGGTATGCTGACTTTCGGTCGTCAGCGATCGCTCGGAACCGACGCGATGCTCGTTTACGATCCGGCTGGCGGCGCCTATTCCTTTTCGTTCATCGGCTACAACGGCCTGATGGCTGGCGGCGGCGACACCCAGGACACCCGCTGGGACAGCGCCCTGAAATATCGCCTTGCCTATGGCCCGGTCCATTTCGGCGCGATCTACAAATTCGCCGATGGCCAGGGTGGCTGCTACTCGGCCGCCGCCGACTGGACGGCTGCGACCTGCACGCCGGAGCAGCCGCACAACACCGCCTATGCGTTCGACCTTGGCGGGGCCCACGACCTCGGCCCCGGCAGGCTTTCCGCCGACGTCGTCTACCAGCACGTCAATCAGGCGATCAGTGTCCTCAACCCGCTGCTGGGGCCGGCGAGCCTGTCAGCGCCCTATCAGTCGACCCTCAACAGCATCAATACCAACCCCATCACCGGGGCCAATCTCATCGGCGCCTACAACACCGAATACGGCATCGTCACCGACAACACAGCCATCATGGTCGCGGCCAAATACGCCTGGAACCAAGTCAAGCTCTTCGGCGGCTATGAGCACATCCTGCAGCAGAACCCGGCCAACCCGCTGGGCGTCGGCGCCATGGCTCAGGGCGGCTATCTTCTGAGCGGGGTTGAAGACGACAATCTCGATTCCAACAAGATCGTGCAGGTGTTCTGGACGGGTGTGAAATACGCCTTCAACCCAAAGGCGGACCTTACCCTATCGTATTACCGTGAGATCCAGAACGATTTCCGCGTCCCGTCGACCTGCTCGCCGACCGCTGGCTTCCGCAGCTCCTGCGCCGGCTCGCTCAACGAGGTCTCGCTCTACGGGGACTACCACTTCACCCGGCATTTCGACATCTATGCCGGCATCGCCTACTCCGACGTCGGTGGCGGCCTGGCCATCGCCATTCCCCACGGCCCGGGTGTTCCTTACTACCATGGTAACAACACCGCGCCGACGCTGGGGGCCCGATTCGCCTTCTGATCGACTTGTCGTCGCGCAGCTTGCGCCGCCTCGGCGGATGAGATCGGGCGCGGGACCTGCATCGCCGGTCAGCCTGATCCACCCGTCCCAGAAACCCTGAATCCGTGCATAGCGGAATTGTCGTTGCCGTGGCCGACTTCTCTCTTTAAACATACTGACTCACTAGAAAAGAGAGGGGTTATGGGGTTTACAAATAGGGTGTACGCCACGGCGCTGCTCGCGAGCGCGTCATTCCTTGCCGTGGGGGTCGGCCAGGCGTCCGCGCAGAGCGCGTCGGACGATACCGCTACGCTGCGCGCCCAGGTCCAGCAGCTCTCGGCCCTGGTGCAGAAAGTCCAGCAGAACGATCAGGCCCAGATCGCCGACCTCAAGTCTCAGGTCGCCGCGCTGCAGGCCCGTCTCGACCAGGCCCAGGCAACCGCCCAGCCGCGAGCGACGCAGAACGCGACGGAGAACGCCCAGATCGCCCAGCTTCCCGAGCAGTCGGGGGAAGCGACGGCCCAGCCGCGCGTGGTGCAGAACTCGCAGCACCGTCTGGCCTTCCAGAGCGCAGATGGGCGCTATTCGATCGGTCTGACCGGCATCATCCAGATGGATGCCGGCGACTACGTCAGCTTCCGGCCGGATTCGAAGCTTTCCGGGCCGCAGGAACTGTCGGACGGCGTCAATGCCCGCCGAGCGCGCATCGGCGTCACCGGCACGGCGGCCGATTTCGCCTTCGCCTTCGTCTGGGACGGAGGCAACTCGCAGGACACCGCCGCCAAAGGCATCCAGACCGCGCAGATCATCTATACCGGTCTCAAACACACCGCCCTCGAACTCGGCTACTCCAACACCTTCTTCACGCTCGACCAGTCGACCAGCGCCAATGACCTGATGTTCCTCGAGCGCGCCTCGCCGTCGAACATCGCCACCGCGTTCAACGCCGGCGACAATCGCTTCAACGTCGGCGCGCGTTATTTCACCGACCGGTTCTGGGCTGGCGGCTATTTCACCGGGCCGGCCACCGGCGATTCCCACACCCTGACCGGCGAGCGCTTCGGCGCTTTCGAGCGGGCCGCATACCAAGTGCTCAAAGGCGACGACTATTCGCTGCACCTGGGCGTCGGCGTCGACGAACTGATCCGGGCGCCCAACAGCGGCAATGGGACGCCCAACATCCTCTCGCTAAGCGACCAGCCGGAGCTGCGGATCGATCCCACCACCTTCCTGAATACTGGGACGCTTGGCTCGGCCTCGCATCCGGTGACCGGCGGCTATGTGCTCGACGTCGAGACCGCGGCGACCTGGAAGAGCCTTTTCTGGCAGGGCGAATACTACCACTACGACGTCGACACCGAGGGCCTTCCGAGCGCGAAGTTCGACGGCGGCTACGGCCAGGTCGCCTGGGCGATCACCGGCGAGACCCGTCCCTACAACCCGCAGGCCGGCTCTTACTTCCGGCTTTCCCCGACCCACCCGTTCTCATTGAAGGACGGCGGCTGGGGCGCCTGGGAGATCGCCGCGCGGATCAGTTACGTCGACCTCGACAGCAATCTCATCGCTGGCCAGGCAATCAGCGCCGATCCCGGCGCCGTGGATGGAGGCAAGCAGACCGCCTATTCGCTGGGGCTCAACTGGTACCCGAACGATCTCGTCCGCTTCATGGTCGACTTCAGCCACGTCGATTACGACAAGTTCAACGGCGCGTCGGCGACCGGCCTGCCGCTGGGCGCCCAGATCGGGGCGAAGTTCGACGCAATCTCCTTCCGCGCTCAGGTCGCCTACTAAGGACGGGCGCGGGCGGAGCTTGCCCCGCCCGCGGAACCGCTACAGCACCGTCAGCATGTCAGCCACCAACGGGTGGCGGACGATATCGTGTTCCTTCAGCCGCACCACGGCGACGTTGGCCAGGCGCTCGAGCTTGTCGGCCACCGGCGCGAGCCCCGACATCTCAGGCAGCAGGTCCGACTGGCCGGGATCGCCGGTCACCACCATGGTCGAGTTCCAACCCAGGCGCGTGAGCAGCATCTTCAGCTGGCCGTAGGTGCAGTTCTGCGCCTCGTCGATGACCACGAAGGCGTTGTTCAGCGTGCGCCCGCGCATGAAGCCCACGGGGGCGATCTCGATCGCCCCCTCGGTGATCAGCGACCGCACCCGCTTCATGGAGAGGCGGTCGGAGAGCGCGTCATAGAGCGGGCGCAGGTAGGGGGCGAGCTTGTCCTCGAGTTCGCCCGGCAGGTAGCCGAGCGACTCGCCCGCCTCCACCGCCGGACGCGACAGCACGATCCGGCCAACCTTGCCGGCCTCAAGGGCCTCCACCGCCTTGGCGATCGAGAGGTAGGTCTTGCCGCTGCCGGCCGGCCCCAGCGCCAGGATGAGGTTTCTGGCGTCGATTGCGTCGATCAGCTGCTGCTGACCCTCCGACTTGGCGCGGATGGTCTTCACGTAGGCCTGGTCGCGATCCTCCGGCGTTGGCGACCAGCCGCGGGCGGTGGGCAGCCGGCGTATCTTGGCGTCGTCGTCGAACTCCCGCTCGTCGAAGGCGCCTTCGCGGACGAATCGCTTGATGGCTCGCTTGGTCATCCGATGTCTCCCTGGAGGGTGGGGAAAGAGCGCGGCTCGGCGTGGAGGCGCCGTCCGATTCGAATGGGGGTGAAAAGGGGTCGCCCAGCCCAAGGGGTGGGAAGGCTGGCGGCGGTCGTCGGCGGTGTTGACCGCCTCACCACACTAAGCGACACCCGGTTCTCCGTTCACGAGGAGACCGCGCGCAAGGCGCTCGCGGCGGGATGCGAGACGGCCGGGGCCCCCTCGAATCGCCTGACTATGTTGAGGCTAACCTGGTTTCGGAAGGGTTAAGCAAGGGCTTGTTTTCAAGAATAGGCGGTGTGCGGATGACCTGCTATAAGCTTGGGCGTTATGCGCCTACCTTGCCGGATGACGGCGAATACTGGATAGCGCCAAGCGCATCGGTAATCGGCCGCGTCATTCTCAAGAAGAATGCAAGTATCTGGTTTGGCGCCGTGGCTCGCGGCGACAATGAACCGATAGAGATCGGCGAGAGTTCCAACGTCCAGGACAATTCGGTGCTGCACACCGATCACGGTATGCCTCTGACCATTGAGGAAGAGGTCACCGTCGGCCACAAGGTCATGTTGCATGGCTGCCGGATCGGGGCCGGCAGTCTGGTTGGAATTGGCTCGATCGTGCTCAATGGTGCGCGCATTGGCCGCGGCTGCCTGATCGGCGCGCATTCGCTGATCACCGAGGGCAAGGAGATTCCCGACTTCTCCGTGGTCATGGGCGCACCCGGCAAGGTGGTGAAGCAGGTGAGCCCCGAGCAGGCGGCTGGCCTGAGGGCCGGCGCGGCGCACTATGTCGAGAACTGGAAACGCTACCGGGCCGAACTCGAGACGCTCTAGGCTGCGCGACAAAAGAAATTGGAGGAACGCCATGGCCTACGAATTCATCGCCGTCGCCCGCGACGGGCCGGTCACCACTTTCACGCTCAACCGCCCGGAGGTGATGAACGCCCTGCACTCGCCCGCCCATTTCGAGATGGACGCGGCGCTGAATGACTTCGCCGCCGACCCGGAACAGTGGGTGGGCATCGTCACCGGGGCCGGCGAGCGGGCCTTCTCGGCCGGCAACGACCTGAAGTGGCAGGCGACGGGCGGCGAGATGAAGTCGCCGCCCTCGGGCTTCGCCGGACTCACCCTGCGCTTCGACCTCACCAAGCCGCTGATCGCGGCGGTCAACGGCGTCGCCATGGGCGGCGGTTTCGAGATCGCGCTGGCCTGCGACATCATCCTGGCGTCCGAGGCGGCGATCTTCGCGCTGCCAGAGCCGCGCGTCGGCCTGGCGGCGTTGGCCGGCGGGCTGCACCGGCTGCCGCGCGCCATCGGTGTCAAACGGGCCATGGGCATGATCCTCACTGCGCGGCGCGTGACTCCCAAGGAGGGCCTCGAGCTCGGCTTCGTGCATGAGGTGGTGGCGCCGGCCGACCTGCTGCCGGCGGCCCGCCGCCTGGCCTCCCAGATCGGCGAGCTCAGCCCGATGTCGGTGCGCGCCTCCAAACAAGCGGTGATGCGCGGCCTCGACGAGCCGACCCTTGAGGCGGCGATCCGCGGCCAGGGCAAATACGAGGCCGTGGCGGCGCTCTTCCGCTCAGCGGATTTTGTCGAGGGGCCGCGGGCTTTCGCCGAAAAGCGCGCGCCGCAGTGGACGGGGCGATGAGCCACATGACAGCGATTTAACCCGGGCCCGGCTTGTCGCGCCGGAGCCTCGATATTACGCCAGCCGCCGTGTTGCGCGTCGCCCAAGCGCGCGGGGAGGTTGAATCGTGATCGATCGTCGTCGTCTGCTGGCCGCCGCCGCGGCCGTTTCCGCCACGTCTGCCGCCGGCCTCGCCGGCCGCGTCCTGGCTCAGCCGGTCGCTCCCGAAGCGGCGAAGATGAACGCGCTCTTCGACAGCTTCGTCCAGGGCGACCTGCGCCGCGCGCCCGAGGGGGCCACGCAACTCGGCCTCGACAAGGGCGCCCTGGCCTGGACCAAGGGCGCGCTCGGCCGGGTCTCGGTGGCGGCCAGCGAAGAGGACACCCAGACCAACAAGGAGCGGATCAAGGCGCTGCACGCCGTCGACCGCCCGTCCCTGACCGGCATGGACGCGGTCAACTACGACGTGGTCGACTTCAACCTGACCGTCCAGGACGAGCTGAACAGCTATCCGTTCATCGGCGGCCCCTACGTGCTCAGCCAGCTCACCGGCGCCTATCAGGGCATGCCGGACTTCCTCGACAATCAGCACTCGATCGCGACCAAACAGGACGCTGACGACTATCTGGCGCGGATGAGCGCGCTGGCCGGGGTGATGGACGGCGAGCTGGAGATCGCCCACCACGACGTGGGGGTGGGGATCACCCCGCCGGACTTCGTGCTCGACAAGGCGCTGATCCAGATGCGCGCCTTCCACGACACGCCGGCCGACAAGGCGCCGCTGGTGCTGTCGGTGGCGCGGCGCGCCCAGGCGGCGAAGATCGACGGCGACTACCATGCCGAGGCGGCGCGGCTCTACGACCAGCAGGTGCGTCCGGCGCTGGGGCGGCAGATCGACTATCTGCAGTCCCTGCGGGCGAACGCCGTGCACGATGCGGGGGTGTGGCGCTTCAAGGATGGCGCGGCGTTCTACGCCTCCAGTCTCAAGCAATCGACGACGTCGACGGTGAGCCCGGACGAGGTGCACCAGATGGGCCTCGACCTCGTGGCCAGCCACCAGACCGAGATCGACGGTCTCCTGCGCAAGGCGGGCTACGCCTCCGGCACGGTGGGCGAGCGTCTCCACGCCCTCTTCAAGGACGTGAAGTATCAGTACCCCAATACCGACGCCGGCAAGACGCAGCTGATAGCCGATCTCAATCTCAAGGTGCAGGCGGTGACGGCCAAGCTGCCGACCTGGTTCGGCGTGCTGCCAAATTCCAAGCTGGAAATCCACCGCGTGCCGCCGGCCATCGAGGCCGGCGCGCCGGGCGGCTACTACAACCCGCCGCCGCTCGATAACTCCCGGCCGGGCATCTACTGGATCAACCTGCGTGATACGGCCGAGGTGCCCAGGTGGACCTTGCCGACTCTGACCTTCCACGAAGGCATTCCCGGCCACCACCTGCAGGGTTCGGTGTCCAACCAGGCCGGCGACCTGCCGCTGATCCGCAAGACCATCTGGTTCTCGGGCTATGGTGAGGGTTGGGCGCTCTACGCCGAGAATCTCGCCGTCGAGATGGGCATGTACGACGACGACCCGCTGGGCCACATCGGCCAGCTCAAGGATTCGATGTTCCGCGCCGTGCGCCTGGTGGTCGACAGCGGCATGCATCACAAGCGCTGGACCCGCGAGCAGGCGATCAAATACTACTGCGATACCCTGGGTGATCCGGAGGCCTCGGCGACCACCGAAGTCGAGCGCTACTGCGTCTGGCCGGGCCAAGCCTGCAGCTACATGATCGGCAAGATGACCTGGCTGAAGCTGCGCGCCCAGGCCAAGGCCCAGCTCGGCCCGCGCTTCGACATCCGCAAGTTCCACGACGCGGGCCTGCTCAGCGGCCCGACACCCTTGGACGTGCTGGGCGGCGTCATCGGCAATTACATCAAGACGGCGTAGGGCAGGGGGCGCCGGCCGGCGCGATTCCCAAGCCTACATGCTGTGCTTGGCGCCGGCGTTCGCGTCGGGGGTTCCGTCTGACCAGACGGCCACCGTCACGTAGAACATGGTGTAGGGGTCGATACCCGCCGGGGTGCTGTAGATTCGTGTCCCGGCCAGGTTCGCGCCCCAGTCGGCCGAGGGCATCGGGGGCATGTAGAACATGATGTGCGGATGCCACGGACCCTTGGCGCCGCCGCCGAGGTAGCCGCCTTTCGACATCATGTAGGTCATCGCCCCGACCGCCGGCGTGGGGATCTTCCCAGCCGCCATATCCGCGCGCGTACGCTTCGAAATCTCGGCCCGCGATGCGCCCGATAGCGCCCAGGTCGTGCGGCTCAGGAATGTCGGCAGCACCGAGCGCGCCGCCTGCCGGTTGAAGCAGATCGGCCCGAGCAGCTTAGGGTCCCAGAAATCAGGTTCGGTCACGCCAGAGAACCAACCGCGCGAAACCAGACAGACGAAGCCGTTGGCGCCCTTCGCCGCGGTCACATAGCCCTTCGGACCCAGGACCATGACCTCGGCGGCGCCGGAGACCGAGGGGGGCGCGGCGCTGCGCGCCAAGGCGATCTCCGCGGTCCGGCTGGCCATCAGGTAAGCGCTGACCGGCGCCATCTTCGAGTCGGGCTCGGCCCGCGCCGCGCCGACTGAGATCAATCCCAGCATGGCTATCAAGCTGAGCGTCCAGCCTCGCCAGTTGTTGTTCATTGCCTCCCCCTTCGACCGAACGGTGCGCGGAGGCAGTCGTTGAAGCGCTTTTTCGGACTTCTCGCAAATACCGCGCGCCTGATCAGACAGCCAGCCTACCCCGGGCGCCGCGGCGCCTGGATCATCTTCCAACCGTTGCCGGACGGATCGCGGAAACTGGCGTCGACGGCGCCATATCGCTCTGTGGGCGCCTGGGTGAATTCCACGCCGCGAGCCCGCAGCGCGTCGTAAGAGGCGCGACAGTCATCGACCGCGAGCACCAGCGGCGGCATGGCGCCCTTGGCCACGGCCTCGCGCAGGGTCCGGGCGGTGGCCTCGTCGACGCTCGGGGCCTGCGGGGCGAAGAGGCCGAGCTGGAAGGAAGGCTGGTCCGGGTGTTGCACCGTCAGCCAACGATAGTCGCCGTTTCGCACGTCGGTATGGACAATGAAACCGAGCTTCTCGACATAGAATTCGAACGCCTCGTCCTGATCGCGAACGTACAGGCCGGCTACGGCGACACCCTGGCTCATGGGACCTCCCTCTCTTCGGGTCCCTCCTTATCGTCCGCGGTGCGCCGTCGCTTCTCCGAAACTGCGATTCTGAGGTCGGGGCGATGGGCGGCGCTGAGGTAGCAGCCCGGCACGCGCTCGACGTCGTGTCCCTCGGCCCTCTGGCGCGCTCTGAACGCGGCTGGGTTCTCGCCGGTGATGTCACGAAAGGTGCGCCCGAATGTCCCCAGACTGTTCCAGCCGGTCTGAAAGGCAATCTCAGTGATGGCGAGGTCCGAGTCGCGCAGCAGCGCCGTGGCCCGCTCGATGCGGCGGGTGAGCAGGTAGCGGTGCGGAGGAACGCCGAAGGCTTCCTTGAACGAGCGCGCGAAGTGGGCCGCGGAGACACCGCTCACGCACGCCAGCCGCGGGACCGGCCATTCCTCGTGCGAGGCGGCGTCCATCTGGTCTTTTGCGCGCAGCAACCGGCGCAGGAGCTTCGGGTCCAGGCTCGCGCGGCCGCCGTCTTCCTTAGTTGCGAGTGGAGTTCCCATCAGCGCCCAATCAGAATCCCGACGAGGACAGTAAGTCCAGCCCTGCGATCGTTTCCGTGATTGTCGAGCCTGAAATGATCGTGTGAGACCTGTCAGTCAGCGAACGGGGCCAAGCGATTCGGACGAGTTCGATGATCAAGGCGTTGGCGCTGTTGGCGGCGGTCGTGGCTCTCGCGCAGGCTCCCTGTGCGGTCGGCCAGGGCTCAGACCCTGTCGCCGCCCAGGCGGCCGCCGCGGCCCATGATCAGCCTCTCAAGATCGAACTTGGCGGACGCGGCTTCAGTCTGGCGGCGCGCGTGTTCCGGCCGGCCGGCGCCGGCCCGTTTCCGCTGGTGGTGATCAACCACGGCACGCCGGTCAGCATCGCCGACGCC
>Ga0302314_10004051_pt1 | contig 27000 bp, 15 predicted proteins | sample III_Palsa_N2_3_FD_200533 | JGI IMG/M metagenome (GOLD analysis project Ga0302314, IMG submission 200533) | Peat permafrost microbial communities from Stordalen Mire near Abisko, Sweden - III_Palsa_N2_3 | ecosystem: Environmental > Terrestrial > Soil > Palsa > Peat permafrost | place: Sweden...
ATCGAGCGCACTATCGTCTATGTGTTCATCGCTAATGCGACGCCCACGCCAATGCTGAGCACCATCAATGCGGTGAGTGCCGGATTACCCCTGAGGCTGCGTAGTGCGAGATCAAGTAGTCGCTGAATAATGTCATGCCTCTCGGATGGTACGGAGTGCCGCACTCCAGCGTTTCTCTGCTCTAAGCGAATATCGTGCCAGTTATGCGATAAGCATTTTTCGATGTTTTTTCATAGTGTTATAAGTCGTCGCGGCGCACGCATTCTGTCCGCGGACAGAATGGCGGACAGTGCGGGGACATGCGACGCATGTTCGCGCTGGCATGCCATGCGTCATCTGCACCGCCCGGTTTCCATACATTTGGTGGATACCTCGTTGACGGTTTGCTTGCGCGGTCTCATGGCTGAGGCCGGCGTTGAACTCGCGAACCGTGATGTGGCGTTGCGTTACAGGCCTGCCGAGAACGGACGGTCGCGAATGTCGGTTTGGGGTCGATTCTGTTGAAAAACTCCGACTTAACAAATAGACGTCCAAATTTTGAATCGCGACGGCAACGACAATTCGATTCTGTACAAATTTACACATTCAGGTCGACAGAAAGCGATTGTCGCGGTCAGATTTTCTCGCTTTAAACGATCTCGAGTTTTCAAAGCGAGTTTTTCAACACTATCACCGAAAGCCGACGTCAGCAGAAAGCTACTGATCCCAACAGCCATCATCGGTCACCCTGAGTCCCTCGCGCTCAGTGACGATCTGGCTCTCGGTGAATTTGCTCTTGCGCATCTTCGGTCTCCTTGGCGTTAGTTTGCCCGGTGATCTCTGCTTATGCTTGCTTATGCCTGGATCAAGTTTACGGGGAGTCGACATAAGCACTGGCGATCTACCAATGTCGCAAGAGTAGAGCCGTTGGCCTGACATCGGCCGTTTGTCTGCCAGATCCTACCGTTTGTCGGCTGGGTGCTGGTGGTGGCGGGGCAAATGGGTACAGTGTCCCAAGAGGGGTATTGGGGAGAATTTTCATGCAAGTTATGTCGCGTCAGCGAGGGTTTTCGTTGATCGAAGTGTTGGTGGCGGTGCTGGTCTTCAGCATCGGCCTGATCGGTCTGGCTGGTCTGATGGTGATGGCTACACGCTCCAACCATGCGGCCTACCTGCGCACCCAGGTGATCTTTCTGGCCAGCAATATGGCCAATCGCATGAGTGCCAATCCTAGGGGTGTCTGGGATCTGGCGTACAACGGCACTTTCCCGCCCACTACCCCGACCACTCAGGTTTGCAGCAGCGCCTCTCCTTGCACAGCCGATCTGTTGGCCGTCTACGATCTGCAAATGTGGAGCAGTCAGCTCAAGACTTTTCTACCCAATCCTGTTGCCACCATCACCTGTAGCAATGCCGGTATTGGTTACACACCCACCACTGCGCAGCTCAACTTGCGACCACCTTATGGTGGCAATTGTACGATGACCATTCAATGGAGCGAAATCTCGGCGGGTAGCCAGACCACTCAATCCACTCAAGGCGCTCCACTCTCAACTTTTGCTTGGGAGTTCCAGCCATGATGGATCTCGTAATGGCAAGTTCCCGTTCCCGTTCCCGTTCCCGTTCGCATCGCCAGCTCGGCTTTACCCTGATTGAGTTGATGGTGGCCATGCTGCTCGGGCTGCTGGTGTCCGCCGGCATCATCACCGTGTTCGCCTCCACCTCCAGCAACAACAAGGCACAAACCCAGTTGGCGCGACTGCAGGAAGAAGGGCGTTTTGCGATCACGCGGCTCAGCAGCGACCTGAGCATGGCCAATGGCCAGTACTGTACCAACTCGGGGGGGACGGGGCAGACGGCCTCAGGCGGCCTGATTCTGGATGGTCTGCGTACACCGAATGTCTATGCCAGTAATCTGATCGGTGCGGCAGGTGCTGTCAGTGGTGCACTCAGCGATGTCACCACAGCATGGGGTGCCAAAAGCGGCTCGGTCACTTACCCTGCCGCGCCAACGGCGGCGTACAGCATGCCTTCATTTCTATTCATGCGCGGCTACGATTGCACGGCCACTACGTGCACGCCGGTCGATCCAACTACGGCCGGCCTGCCCGCGATGGGTACCGCGGTGGGTAATCGCGTCGAGGGCGCTGCCGTCATCACCGTGCGTTACGTCAATCCCTCCAGCGGCTGGAGCATTGGCAGCACGGGCGGCAGCACGATTGCCTCTTCGGGTACCACGAGTGTCATTAACTCGATCACATTGAAACCACTCGCTGGCGAACCACCGGCTAGCAATTTCACGAGTGGCGATGTGGCGATGCTGGCCAATTGTTCCAATGCGCAAATTTTTGCCGCGACAGGCAGTCCGACACTGACGCCTGATATCAGTAAAAATTTCACGAGCAGCAGCCCTGTTGCGCAGCCACCGTCGTCGTCGCCCAAGCTGTTCGACGTCAACCGGGATTTCCAGACGGTCACCTATTACCTGAAAGTGGTCAGCGTCAATAACAATGGCACTGCGCCGCTTACCGGTGCATTGATACGCCGGGTCAACGGTGGCCTCGGAGCCCCCGCCGGGCGAGGCCCCTCTGAAGACGAACTGGTGCGCGGCATCGAGCGGATGGATTTCCAGTACGGCGTGCAGGATGCCAGCGGCAATTTCAGTTTCGTTGCTGCGAGCGACATCGATACTTCCACCAGTTGCCCGCCGGCTGAGATCAACCCGATAACCACCACTGGCTGCGGGTGGCGTTCGGTCAACAGCATCCAGGTCAGTATTTTGATGGATGGCCAGATACCGCTGTACACGCTCAGCGCCAATGACTTGAACTATGTCTACAACGTTGATGGCAACGTGCTGGAGGCACCGAGCAAGCATACCCCGTATACACCCACTAGCCAGGGTTTCACCGATCAGATGATTCGACGCGAGTTCACTGCCCTTGTGGCGCTACGTAACTACAACCCGTGATGCAACCGGCGCACGTTCAAGAGTGTTGCCGCGCCGTGAGTCAGTGGAGCAAATCGTGAAGACCCTGAAAAAATTACCTTCGATGCATCAGCGCACGCAACGCGGCGCGGTGCTGGTGGTGGCGCTGATCTTTCTGTTGCTGTTGACCATTCTGGCGCTCAGTGCGTCGAGTCGCTCGTTGTTGCAGGAGCGGATGGTTGGCGGTCTGCGCAATTCGCAGCAAGCCGAGATAAGCGCGCAAACCGCGCTGCGTGGTGCCGAGTGGCAATTATGGAAGGCGACCAGCGATATCAATGGACATCTCAACTGTGGCACGGGTGTGGCCTTCACCACTTGTTACGTCTACGACCCGGCCAACCCAATCACCAACGTTGTCAACTTTCGTACCCAGCAGGGTTGGGTCACGGCGGGCGCCACCACATACAAGGGCTATAGCGGTGGCACCGATTACACCGCGCTTGCGAATGGCAAGCTGGCCTACAACCCGTTGTACATCATCGAGGATCTGGGCGTGGAATTGCCGCCCGGGGTCAGCGGCACGCTGCACGAATCCGGCGCCACCGGTTCCACTGGCGTTGGTGCTGGCAGCCCGGCCCTGCATGTCTACCGCATCACCGCCCGCGCCAGTGGCGCGAACTCGAATACCGTGCGCGTGCTTGAAACCACGTTTGCCGCCAAAAGCAATTGAGTCGGAGTAACCAGGCCATGCTTATCCGTCATTTTCTGACTCAGCGTCTGCGGCCAGTCGCGTTGAGCCTGCTGCTGACCTTGATCGGCGGCTTGTCTGCACCGGTGCCGATACAGGCCTCGTTGTCGGTCGTGGCGGCGGTGGCGGTCGGAAGCACCTTGTTCTCCGAGCCTGCGTCCGCCAGCACCACGACTGTTACTGGCACCGTGGAACTCAGTCCGGGCCCACCGAACCTGACTCAGTCAGTACCGCCGAACATTGTGCTGACGTTCGATGATTCCGGCTCGATGCAGGCAAATCATTTGAGCGATTTTCCACCCTTTACCACCAATAACGACGGCAGTCAGAAATCGGGTACGCCGACTTTCGCCGGGGGCCCCTGGCGCTGCGCGAACCAGATCAATGTCGATTACCTGAAGGCCAACGCTGGGGCGGGCGCACTCGCCATGAATGGGGTTTATTACAATCCCAACATCACCTACGCACTGCCAGCGTACGCGGATGGTACGAATTTCCCCAATGCAGACAGCACGCTCACGAATGTATGGGCCGATGGTCTCGTCATTAACCGCCCGCCGACTGGAGGCGCCGTCGCTACCACTGCGTATAACAATAATCCTGATCTAGACCTGCCCGCCTCAAACAGCGTAACCAACCTGATGGGGACGCTGATCACGAACACGACGTCGACTACCATCTGGTATTCGGCTTTTGCAACGTCGGCGAGTGGTGGCAGCTCATGCCCAGCCAATGCCGACAGCGGTTCCTGTGCAGTAAATTCTGCTGCCAAGTCGGGGAACAAGTACTACTACTACTTCGTAACCAACAGCGCCACCCTTACCACGGGGGCGGCAAAGAATTGCCCCAATGGCTCATCCAGCGCCTGCACTGTCTACAACAGTTCGACTATTCCTTCTTATTACGTGTGGTCCATCACCACCACCACCACCAGCACAGGCGCCGACAATCGCTGGAAGTGTGGCACTGGTGCCAACAATGGCGATGGCAACGGTGGCGGGTACATGTACACCGCGGCCAGCCCGATGGATGGCCTAGCGCATACGTTGAGCGATGGCACCGCGGTTACGTACCCCAATGGCGGTCCGTATTACTATCGCCTCAAGACCGGTGTGACGATCACGCCCAACCAGTATGGGGTGATATCGACGTCTGCCGATCTCACCACGCTGTATACCTCCAGCAATTGGGAGGCTGTGCCCGTACCTGCCAGTCAGTACCAGAACTTCGCCAACTGGTATGCCTATTACCGTACGCGCAACCAGATGGCACGTTCGGCCCTGTCGCAGGTTTTTGGTACGGGCGCACTCGCCACCAAGCAGGTGTCCGGTACCACAACGACGGGTTTCGGCAGCACTATTCGCATGGCGTGGCAGAATCTCAATGCGAGTACTTACCAATTGCCAGCTGCGGCCATTATCAGCAGCCTTATCGATACCGCGGCCTGTACTACGACCAAGACCAGCTCGTCTATCGCGAGTCCATCCGCGTTACAGAAACCGACCAACACGACGACGCCACCGGACTGTTATCGCAGTGCCTTCTTCAACTGGCTCTATCAGGTGCCGGCCAGTGGCGGTACGCCGACTCGTAGTGCCGTGAATCGGGCGGGGACGTTTTTCACCCGAGGCAAGGGCAATACTGCAGCCACCGGCAACCTGCTGGATCCTTACTGGCAATCTGCAACAAGTACGACGAACGGCACGACCACGACGACCACGAACGAGCTGTATTGCCGTCAGAACTACCACATGCTGGTCACGGATGGTCTGTGGAACGGCAGCGCCGATGGCCCCAAAAGGTCGAGTCTCACGCTGCCACCCACCACTGGCACGCTCACGCTGCCGGACGGCACAGTCGTTCCCGGCACGGGTACCGCAGGCGTCACCTCGATCTACGCCCCCGTGATCGATTCGGGAGACACTGGTTATGCGTCGCTGTCCGATGTTGCCTTCCACTACTGGGCCACGGACCTTCGCAGCGACCTTTACATTCCGGGAAGTCAGCAGTTTGTGAACCCTTACATGCCTGATCAGACCACCGGTGTGGTCAGCTCGACGACCGTGTCGGGATCAAGTGTAACGACCGCCAACGTCAACGATGAGATCTACTTCAATCCACTGAACGACCCGGCCAACTGGCCGCACATGTCCGAGTATCTGGTGGGTCTTGGCGTCAACGGCCAACTGAATTTCTCGACCGATACCGACTGTGCGATTTCAACCACGTCTGACGCCTGCCTGTTACGCAAGGGTGCTACCAACTCGTCGGGTGCTGTGGGATGGCCGGTGCCGGTTGGCAGCGGCCAAGGTATTCCCGCCAATATCGACGATACCTGGCACGCGGCGCTCGCCGGCCGTGGCCAGTTTTTCAGTGCTGGCAATCCATCGGATCTAGTAAGTCAGCTGAACAAGATTCTTTCCAACATCGCCGCCCGCAATGTGCCTGCCGCGACCAGCGCGATCAGCGCTGCTGTACTGACCGCTGGAACCCTGGGCTTCACCACCGGCTACCTCGCGTCTGACTGGAGCGGTACGCTGACGGCGATCTTTGTGAACCTTGACGGCACCGCAGGTGCTCAGGCGTGGGACGCGGGAGCGCTGCTGAATGCAATGGATCCGACCAAACGCGTGATCCTGTCTGCTACGCAGGCTACTACTGGTACGTTTGCAGGTGGCGTGGAGTTCAAGACATACAGTAACTTGGACAGCGCAGGGCAGACCCTGCTAATGACGCCAGTCAGCACGAATACCACGCTCGACACCGGGCAGGCCCGTGTCGATTGGCTGCGGGGTATCAAAACTTCCGAAACCAATGGCGCGATGCGCCTGCGTACCAACCTGCTTGGGGCCATCATCCGTTCCCAGGCGGTGTATGTGTCTTATCCTGCCGACGGTTATTTCAATACCTGGCCGCTATTGGCCGATGGTGTCACTCAAGCGCCGGAAACAAAGGCAACGAGTACGCCAACGACGGGCACTGCCTATGTCAGTTACGAGCAGTTCGCCAGCGACCAAAGCTCACGCAAGCCGGTGGTGTATGTTGCCGCGAACGACGGAATGCTGCATGCGTTTGATGCCTCACAGAACAGCACTGATGGCAGCAACACGGCGACGTCCGGTAGCGAGTTGTGGGCGTATGTGCCACGTTCTGCGTACACCAATCTCGGTAATTTGACTCTCAGGAATGGTTTTTCGTTTGCTCCGACGGTGGACGCCACGCCGGTGACGCGCGATGTGTTTTTCGACACCGCGCTGACCACGCCGGCAACGACATCGGCGGGCTGGCATACCATTCTGGTCGGTGGCCTGGGGCAGGGTGGCCGTGGTATCTACGCGCTGGACATCACAGATCCTGACCCGACGCACACTACTACCGGTGTGAATGCGGCGAATGTCGGCAGCAAAGTGTTGTGGGAGTTCAATGCCGGCATGCCGGTAGTCGCTTCGTCGTCCAATGGTTCGGGTGGCACAAATCCGGGTGGTACCCCAGCCGATCTGGGGTACACCTATGGGCAACCGAATATCGGTCGTCTCTCGAACGGCAAATGGGTGGTGTTAGTACCGGGCGGTTATTTCCCCAATTGCAGCCTGGGGGATCAGCCAACGAACTGCACTTCCAATAACACCGCGCCGAGCAGCGGGACTCCCGCCGTCAACTATAGCTCGCTGTTCGTGCTGGACGCGCAGACCGGCGCCTTGCTCAATGAACTGAAAACCCCGACCAATATCACCGGAGTGACCAGCTATGGCCTGTCATCGCCGGTGCTGGGCGATTACAACAACGACCAGATCGATGATGTGGCATTTGCCGGCGATCTGGCCGGCAACCTGTGGCGTTACGATCTGACCAATCCCGATCCAAGCCAGTGGACGGTGACGCTAATCTACCAGCCAGCCACCCAGGGCGCCCAGCCGATTACCTCGATGCCGCGACTGTTTCCCGACCCGGTGACCAATCGGTTCATCGTGGTCTTTGGTACCGGCAAGTTTCTGGGCTCAGCCGACAACACCGCCAGCGGGGTGACGCAGGCGATGTATGGCATCCGTGACACCGGCATCCTAGTCAACGGCCTCTCCACCCTGGTACAGCAGACGTTGAGCGAAGTAGCGGGTACAGGTAGTAATGCTGGCAACACAATTATTGGCATTACCAGCAATCCTGTGCCTGCCACCAAAAACGGTTGGTACTTCAATCTCATTGCGGGCGGAGAACGTGTGGTCGCGACACCGGGTGCGCTGTTCAATACCAATAGCGTTGTGATCAGCACACTGATTCCGAACAACAGCACTGGTTGCTCATCCAGTAATAGCGGATCGTTGATCATTGTTGACGCAGGCACCGGTGGCGCAGGTAGTGGAGCAGGCCTGGGACCATCCAGCTGGGTAAGTGGTGGAAATACCTTCACATCGGTCGGTGGCATCATCAGCAATCCGCCTACCGGCGGTAGCGTGCCAGTGGCGACGTCGATCGGTGGAGGTTCGTTGATTTTCCCGGGTATCACCCTGACGGGCGGCGGTACCCTCACCGGTGGTGATGCCATCTGGCGCCGCCGCTCCTGGCGCGAGCTTCTCAATAATCAGTAATTCGGCATAAGGGGACAGGTTATGGTGATGGCACGAGTGCGCGGATTTACCTTGATCGAGCTGATGATCGTGGTGGTGATTATCGCGATCCTTGCGGCGATCGCGGTGCCGGCGTACGGGCGCTACGCGTATCGCGCCCGCCGCCCGGATGGTCAGCAATTGCTGTTGCAAATTGCCAATGCAGAGGAGCGTTATTATTCGACCAATAATCAATATGGCTCGCTCGCTACCACACCCGGCCTCGGTTATAACGATCCAGCAATTTCTGAAAAGGGCTATTATCAGGTGGCGGTGGTAGTCAGTGCGGATCCGGCCGGCAACGCCTCGGCGGCGTTTACCGCGACAGCGACTCCTATAAGCTCGCAAGCGAAGGATGCCTGCGGACCGTTGGCAATTACTAACGCTGGAGTAAAAACCCCCCCCACGACATCGACCTTGAACAGCAACGGCAGCTGCTGGTGAGACCCATGATGAATACGTCGATGCGTCAGCGTGGTTTCAGCCTGCTCGAACTGATGATCACGATTACTGTAATGGCGATACTGCTGGTGATCGCCGTACCCAGTTTTCAGAGTGCAATCCATCGCAACGAGGTCAGTTCCGCCAGTAACAATTTGCTGGCGAGCCTCTCCTATGCGCGTACCGAGGCCATCGACCGCGGCCAGCTAGTGTCGCTGTGTCCAAGCAGTACCGGTACTTCATGTACAGCGGGTGGCCAGGCGTATGACCCGGGCTGGATCGTCTATACCTATCCAGCTGGCGCTGCGTCTGCGAACAAGGCTCCTACTGCCACATCGCTCCTGTTAAGGGCGAACGCGGCTCAATCGGGCGTGTCGATTCAGTCTTTGGGCAATACGATCGTTACATTCGGTCAGCAAGGCCAGCTTGATCCCAGCACTCCCACCTTGGAATTCGTTACCTGTTATCGCAGTGGCAGCAGTGGTGTCGGTACTACCAGCACGGCAGTACCCAGTGTCGAACTGGATGTGAACGGCTCTGGCAGTGTGACTACCAAAACTGGGACGGCCTGCACGCCAACATAGTGATTCCGCAACCCAGTTAAGCGCAATGCATTCGGAATCATTCCGGTGATTCCTGCAGCCGTTCGCGCAAACCACCCTGGCGCTGTATCGGACGCCCAAGTGCCGCGCGGAACGATGCATCACTCGACCAGATCTCGGCATGATCTCTTGCGCGCGAGATGGCGGTATAAATCAGTTCGCGGGTTAGTACGCGGCTGGTCGGGTCGGGTGGCAGCACGACGGCAACATTGCGGTATTCCGAGCCCTGGCTGCGGTGGATGGTGATAGCCCACGCGCTTTCGTGTGCTGGCAGCGCACGCGGAGAAAAGCTGCGCAGGCCGCTGCTGCCGTCGCGGTCACTGAGTTCGAACCACACACGCAGTCCATCCGTACCGTCCAGCGCGATACCGACGTCACCGTTGAACAGGCCGCGCGTGTAATCGTTGCGGGTAATGATCACCGGTCTTCCGTGATGCCAGGTATGACTGACGTCGAGGCCGAACCGCGTGCCGAGTCGACGAGTCATCAGTACGTTGATACCTTGTGCACCGAACGCGCCATCGCGCAGCGCGCAGAGTATTTGCAGCTGACGCAGAACTTGCAGCGCGGCATCTGGAGTAACGGTTTCTGTCAGCAGCGATCGCAGCGCCTCGGCGTGACGCTCGATCCATGCATCGATGCATGTCCGCAAGGTATCACTGTCGATGCAATGGCGCAGATGCAGATCGCCATCGGCGCGCTGCGCCAACAAGGCATCCAGCCACACCGGATCGGGTGTGTTGCGCAGCGCCTCGATACCGCGCTGCAGGCCGCTGCCCGCGCGCCAGGTGTGTGTGAGCGTCAGTACGTGGCCAGCAAGAGGTGCATGGCTGTCTGAGGTGTTCGGCACCTGCTGCACTAGCGGCTCCAGCAGATGGACCATTGCCGATGGCAACTGATTGATCGGTGTTGTCGAGACAATATCGGCGAGCACCGAACCGGCATCGACCGAGGCGAGCTGGTTCGGGTCGCCAAGCAGAATCAGCACAGCATCCGGACGCAACGCTTCCAGCAGCTGGCGCATCATCGCCAAGTCCACCATCGACGCCTCATCGACCACGACGATATCCTCGGCCAGGGGATGTTGGCGACCGTGATGGAAAGTGTTGTCCATTGGCCGATAACCGAGCAGGCGATGCAGGGTGCGCGCATCGACGTGTGGAATGGCCTGCAGCAGTTCGCGAAAGGGATTGTCGTCTGTCGCGCCCCAGAGATCACGCAACTCGGTCTTGCTCCTGGCAATCGACTGCACCAGTCGCTGCGCCGCCTTGCCGGTGGGTGCCGCCAGCGCGATCGAAGGTCTGGCGGGCAAGCCGCATTCGGCTGCGTGCCGGAGCAGCATCAATAGCATGCGCAGCACCGTGGTCGTTTTGCCTGTGCCTGGGCCGCCGGTGAGTACGAAGAAATGCGTGCCAGGAACCGCCGCAACAGCAGCGCGTTGCCAGTCGTCCGCGCCGGATGGTTTGTCGTTGAACAGGGTCGACAAATCATCAGCGATGCTTTTCGCAGCAATCGGCAAACGGCGATTGCTGCATCGCTGCAGAATGGCCGTTGCCAGCTTCGACTCGTGCTGCCAGTTGCGCCAGAAATAAAAGCGATGTTGAGCATCGAGCACAAAGGGCGTAAACCGCGGGCCGTCGCCAACCCAGTCGTGATCGCGCAGCAGTGCCACCGCGTCTGTGTCGAAGCCGGCACCGGTGTGTGGATCGACCAGCCATGCACACGAGTGACCCTGGCCTTCTGCCGTGCTGGTTGCGCGGACGGCGCGCGCGAGGAGACTCGAGCCTGTGCGCGCGAACACCCACTGCGCAAGGGTCTGATCGATGACGCGCTCATCGGATGGTGCCGTGTCCATCATGGTGATCTGGTTCATGCCGCCACTTCCTGCATACCGGCGAAGGCGTCGTCCAGCGCCTCGATCAAGGCCTCCGGCCAGCGGTGCCGCCATATGCCAAGGTCTTTTCGCTCCTCGGGTTCCAGCCCGATCGCACGCACAAACAAATACCAGCTGTCGCCGAGATGCTGAGCAGCGGTATAGCCGTCCATTCGCTGGCGCAGATAACGATGCAGTGCCACGGTATAGAGCAGGGCCTGCAGCGGATAATGGTGTTCGGCCATGGCCACGTTGAGCGACGATCCCTGATAATCCTGCAACCTCGTGCCGAGCCAGTTGGTCTTGTAATCGAGCACATGAAAGCATCCATCCCATTGCACGATCAGGTCGGCAAAGCCGGCCAACATGCCGTTGAGCGTGGTGGTATCGAGGCTGGCAGGCACCACATCCGGCTGATCGTGGGCGACGCATAGCCGGCGCAACTGGGCAACGGCGACATGCTGTACCGGAAACTGGAATTCGAATTCGACCACACGCTGATCGGCGGGAATGTCGATCAGCCGCAAGCCGTCGCCAAGGTCACTCTGACGAACACGGTCGACCATTCTCCCCACACGCTCCGCGACTTCATCCGGCGACAGACTGTCGGCTTTGATCGCTTGTGCGGTGAGCTGGGTGTTAAGCAGCTGGCGCTGCTCGGGCCAGACGGGGGCAGGGCGTGCCAACTCCAGCACCTTGTGGACAGCGTCGCCGAAGCGTGGTCCTCGCAGCGGATACAGCGCGACCAGTCGGGCGTCGTCAGCGACTTCGAGCAGTGGCTCTTCCTCGACCTCGACGATATCCGAACCGACTTCATCGGCGGCACCGCTATCGTCGATTACCACGGCCGCTGCGGCATAGCGGCTGAGGCCACTGAAACTGTGCAGCCACTGGAACGGTCGTGGGCACGGCAGTGGCGTTTGCGTGGCACGCGAACTGTTCGATTCCATCCGCTTTTGATAGCGACAGGGGACATCATCGAAGGCGGGTGCCAACATCATGCCGGGGAGCAGGTCTGCCATGGTTTGCAGCGATGCTTCGCCTTGCTCAAGCCCAAGTTGCTGCTGCGCCTGCAGCACAATCGGGTCGATCGCGGCAATGCGCCAGGCGAAACTATCCGGGTTTGATCCATGGCTGCGATCGATCCAGTACACGTGGACCGCGTGGACGGCGCGAGTCAGCGCGACGTACAGCAGGCGCAGGCGTTCTTGCAGATCCTCGCGAAAATGACGCCCCCGGTGCTCGATAAAGTTCGCCGAACCGAGGTCGATGCGGCGCCCGCCAGCATCGTCGTGATAGCGAAGCACACTCGGTGAGCGCGTGCCGCTGCGATCGCCAACGCGCCAGATCAATGGCAGAAAGACGATCGGAAACTCCAGCCCCTTGCTGGCATGGATGGTAAGCAGTTGCACACGCCGCGCATCGCTTTCGATTCGCAGCTGGCGTTCGTCGGCAGCCTCCGCATCGCCGTCGCTACCTTCCTGGCGCATCTCGGTCAGCCAGGCATAGAGACCATCCAGTCCTTGCAGGCCACTTTCCTCGGCGGCCAGCAACTCACCCAGATGGCGCAAGTCGGTGAGTACGCGCTCCCCCTCGGGCAGTGCCAGCAAGACCGTCGCGCGTTCGGCGAGAAGCGCATCGATCAGAGCCAGCACACCGCGTGTGCGGATCAACGCGCGCCATGATTCAAAGCGTTCGAGTTCGCGTTCAAACGTTGCGGCATCGCTTTGCCACGCGTGGAACTGGTCCAGCGTCGCGCCGAGCAGGGCAGTGGCCAGCGCACCGCGCACGGCCTTGTCGTCATCGGCATGGAGCACAGCGTAAAGAATCAGCGCCAGCTCGCGTGCGACATCACCCGCAAAAATATTGCCGCGGCCGCTGCCGACGCATGGAACGCTGCGCGCGACAAGGCGTGCACGCAAGGCGACGATTTGGGTGTTGGTCGAAAGCAACACGGCGATATCGCCCGGGGAGACGCGCTTGCCGTCGATCTGGTGCTGCGGATCATTGAGCAGTTCGACGATGCGATCGGCGCAGTCATCCAGTGCCAGTGGTTCGAGTGCGGTGGCGCTGCTCAGTGGCTGGCCTTTCTTGTCGATTGCGTCACCGCGAAAATCGTGGATGATCAGCGGCCGTGTAACTGCTTCACCATTCACCGTATACGGTTGCTTGTTCGTTTTGTCGGCGGCGCTTACGCGCTGGTAGCGGATTTGCGGATGATCGAAGCCACCATCGGTGTGGCCATACAGCGCATTCATCGCTTCGACCAGCGCGCTGCTTGAACGGTGATTGGTCGCCAGCGAAAAGCGCTGGTTTGCCTGTGCGCTGGCGCGCAGATAGGCGGCGATATCGCCGCCGCGAAAACTGTAGATGGCCTGCTTGGGGTCGCCGATCATCACCAACGTGCCGCGCTCGCGATAGATGCGGTCGAAGATCGCGAACTGGCGTTGGTCGGTATCCTGGAACTCGTCGATCAGCGCAACCGGAAACGCCTCGAATAGTCGGTCCGCCAACGTGCTGTCAGCGGGTTCACTGCACAGCCGCTGATACACCGCGTCGATCAGCATCGAAAAGGTCAGCACGTGACGCTGGTGCGCGCGACGGGGAAGCTCATCGCGGCAAGCATGTGCGGCATCGGCCAGCACCGCACCACGGGTGAAGATGATACGCAGTGAAAGCAGTGAGTCGATTTCCTGCAGCGCAATGATCAACGGATGCCGGCTCAATGCCCCTGGATGCCCGGCAGACTCCTGCTTGGCAATATTGGCAGGATCCAATTTATCTTTGAAAAGGCTTGCGAGTGAATCCTCGATGCTATTGGTGTCGCCACTTTTAAGGAGCTGTGCCACATCTTTCAACAGACCAGACAAGGCGCGGACTCTGGGAGCGAAGAGCTTTTTGTTTTCCGCGAGGCGCAACAGCTCGGTGGCGGTTTCTTCCGTGCATAGCGCCGCGATGCTTTTCTGCAGATATTCAAGTCCGCCTGATTCGATTTTGGCATCCGGACTGTTCGCCACCACGGCCAGATCCCAAAGCAGCTTTTCCGGACCGTCCTTCAGCAGCAGCGCCGCTTCGCGCGGGTCGACGGTGCCGACCAGGTAACGTCGACGCCAGAAGTCCTCGACGCATTCGCGTAGTAATTGTTGTTCGTCGAACAGTTTGTCGCTGGCGAACGCGGCGCCGCTTTCCAGCGGGTAATCGCGCTGGATGCGTTGGCACAGTGCGTGGATGGTCGAGACCGGTGCGCGATCCAGATCGGCACGAGCCAGCTGGATCTTTCGCAGCGCACGCCGCCGGCTTTCCTGATCAGTGCACAGTGCAGCCAGATAATTTTCCAGCGAATGATCGTCCGCCGCTACGGAGTCGGTCGCCGTCGAATCGAGCAGCCAACGCTCGGCTTCGATCAGCCGTCGGCGTAGCCGTTCGCGCAACTCCTGCGCGGCAGCATCGGTGAACGTGGTAACCAGAATCTGTTCCACGCGCAGCTCGCGTTCCAGCAGAAGACGCAAGTAGATCACGCCGATGTTCCAGGTCTTGCCGGTGCCGGCGCTGGCCTCGATCAGGATGCGGCCGTGCAGCGGCATGCGTTGCCAGTCGAGCGCGGTCGGCGTTGTCGTATTGATGGTGCTCGTGCTGATCATGCGTCCGCTCCGTTGACGTCAACGGATTCGTTGGCGTGCGGCTTCAACAGCAGCGTATGTATGGGATCAAGCACGTCGCAGACCAGCTTCGTGGCTTCCACAAAGGCCCGGTGAGCGGGGCTGTGCTCGTCGAAAAAATCCAGTCCCTGACACAGCAGTGCGGCGTAGCCTGGCGCGTAATTGCGCTCGCCCATGCCGCCGTGATCGCTACCCTCCCATGCGGCGGCAGCCTTGAACAGTCGATCGTTCGGCGAGCCGCTGGCATAAGCGAGGGCGGTTTTGGGAAAGAACAGCAGCGGCTGCTGGTCGGTTGCCAGCGACGTTTCGATCAGTCGGCGCAATCCGCGCCTGAGATCGTCATTACCCTGTTTCAACACAGGATCAAGTCGCTTTGACTGAACAGCGTTGCCTGAGGATGAACACTCGAGCAGAACGCCTTGCAGCTTTTCATGTTGCATCAGACGCAATGCGGCCCAGTCGATATAGAAGGCTAGAAGCTCTCTCAATCCGGCTGTGCCGGTTGGCTTGGCGTCGAACAGCATCAGGCCAGCCGCCGCCGCATGAAACACGCGGTCAACGGTGCCGGTCAGGTGCATGCCGCCGAGGTCCAGATCGATGACCTGTGCATCAGCTATTGCCGTGCCATCGACAAAAAAGAGTTTCGCATGATCGAGCATGCCCTGCACCGATTCGCGCAGTTGACGATAAGCTTGGATACCGATGGCGCCGCCAGCGAGCATGCCGGAGCGGGCGAGCCATGCCGGCGGCTCTTTGGGCAACTGACTTTTTCCGGCAATCAGCGCATCGAACAATAGTCGGCTCTCGACGCGTTCGATCCGACTGACGCCTGTTTCAAGTGGTTCGCGATCGGGCCAACGGCTGCTTTCGAGTGCCTGCAAACTGATGCCTTTGTTGCGCAGCAGGTATTCCTTTACCGGATCGCGCCAGTAACGCCTGAGGCTGGCCAGTGAAACCTCACTGTTGGCAACGGGGCTCGATTGGCCATGTTGTGCGGCAATGTCCTTGAGTTGAAGGAAGCTTGGGATGCTCTTTGTCGAGGGCAAGGCGAGAAATGCTGGATCGTACGAGAACAGCCGTTGATCATGCTGCGGCTTACCCTGGGCATCGCGTTCGTAGTAGCGCGCATCGAACGGCTGCAGCGGATGATGGATGCGCCACGGCCGATCGACTTTTTCATCATCGGCGATGCCGTGCTGCTCGTCGAGAAACTGCAGTAACTCGGCCAGCGGTGCAGCGGGATTGCGCGGTTTGCCGTCGCGCACGCCTTCACCGATGTAGCTGATGTGTAGGACATCACGCGCCGACATCATCGCTTCGAGAAACAGATAACGATCCTCGCTGCGCGTGTCGCGATCGCCGCGCCGCGGCTGGCTGAGAATCTTGTTGAGGCCGGCGTCATTGCTGGGGCGCGGGAATTCGCCTTCGTTCATGCCAAGCAGGCAGACCACACGAAAGGGAATCGAGCGCTGTGGCACCAGTCCGCAGAACGTCACGCCGCCGAGCAGAAAGGCCTGGCGCTCCGGCACGGCATCCAGTGCGCTACCGATGGCTTCGCGTACCACACTCCACGGTAATGGCGTGCTGATGCCAGCTTCGCTGGCCTGGCTGCCAAGGCTGGCGGCCAGGCGGCGCAGCGTGTCGAGCGCATTGTTTTCGGCGTCGTCGCGCATGTCTGTGAGGAATAGCGCGTCGATGCGATCCAGCAGCCATTGACTCCAGGCGGCCAGCGGTCTCGGTGCGCTGAAGGCGAGGCGTATGGTTCGTAGCTCGCCAAGTAGACGGTCAAGCTCGCCGATGGCTTCGACCGTGCTACCTGAGACGCCATCGAGTGGAAGGATGTTGTCAAGCAAAAGGTCACTGGGCGATTGGCCGTCCAAATCGTTCTCGCTTTCTTCGGCTGATTCGTCTGTGCCTTCCCCGACGATCAGTCCGGCATACATGCGATCCAGTCCGAACTGCCAGGAATTGGCATCGGTGGCTGCAGCGCCTGCTTCAGCCTTCATCGCCGCATCCAGCCCCCACGCCACATGCGCACGCTGCAGCCAGCGCTCCAGCGTATCGCGGCTGCTGCGGTCGATAGCGAAGCGGCGGGCCACGGCGGGCACGTCGAGAAAGTCCAGCACTTCGCTGACGGTGAAGCGACTCTCCGCCAGATCCATCATTTGCGCAAAGGCGCTCATCAGCGGATGCGTGCGTGCCAGCCCGACGTCGGCCAGATGCCATGGGATATGCAATGGGTCGCTGCGGTACTGCGCCTGCTCACCAAACACGGCGGCCAGATACGGCGCGTACGCACTGATGTCCGGTGCCATGACGACGATGTCGCGATGTTGCAGGGTCGGGTCATCGGCCAGGGCGCGTAGCAGGGCGTTTTTCAATACCTCCAGCTCGCGCAGGCGTGTGTGGCAGGCGTGCACGCGCAAACTGGCGTCCACGCGCAAGGCGATCAGGACGTTAGCCGCGTCAGTGCCGTTCTCGATGGCATTGCGAATCGGCTCACCCACCAGCTCCGGTTGCAAGCAACGGATGCTGGATTGCAGTTGTGACAGCAGCGACGTTTCGCCGGGCAGCGGTTCGGCCTCGTCCAGCGGGTCGCGCTCGTCGATGGCCTCGCAGTCGTCCAGCGTGAGGCAGAAGTCCTGCGCGATGCGGCCAAGCGCAACCAGCAGCGGGTGGCCGACCTCGAAGTACAGCGCATCCGGATCATCCTGCCGCTCCAGCAGAAAACGCTGTCGGCGCAGATACACCCAGTGTTCGCGGCAAGGGTCCGGAAAATAAAGATGCACTGGCCGGTGCAGCGCGCAGGCCTGCAGCGCCGCGAGCACGTCGGGCGGTAGATGACTGATGCCGAACACGTGCAGCGGTGTGATGTCGTGGCTGCGTTCGCTGCGCAGCGCATCGAGCAGGACGTTGCTGCGCTGCGCGCGATGTGGGCGGTTGATCGTGTGCTGCACCTGCCGCCACAGCGCGGCCTGCCAGTCGCGGTTGTGCTTGCCCGGGTGTTGCTCCCAGTCGAGGATCCAATCCGGTCGGTAAATCAGGTATTGCGTGTAGAGCCCCGCCAGATACTCGGCTAGCTGGAAGCTGCGTCGCGCCGCATCATCTCCGGCCAGATAGGCGGTGACTTCCGGTGAGGCTAGCGCGGGCAGCGCCATCAGCAGGCGCCAGCGCAGTAGCTCGTGGCGATACGCGCCGCCGATCAGTGCCTCGTCACCCAGCGTGCCTCGCGCCACGCGCTCGAACCATTGCCACGGCAGGATCATTTCGATATTGGCGGCGATGCCGTGGCCACCGTTCGGTCCGGCACGATGGGCAAAACGACCGAGCAGCCAGCGTTTGAGTCCCGGATGCGCCACGACCACCGTTTGCGCGGTGAGCGGATTGGCCGGTCGCTCCGCTTCCAGATACTGTGCCAGCGCATCGGCCAGCCGCTCGGTACGGCTGCCGCGGTGGACGATCAGACCGCCTGCATCTGCATTCATGGGGCCAGCCTAGAGTATGTCGGTCTCATCTGAGGACACAGGATACCGAGGCATTCGATACATGGTTGAAGATTGTGTTGGCTGACGGTGAGAGGATGGAGCTTGGGCCGAAGACTGGTCGCAGTAAACTTTCATGATATTGCACTGACGTTCGCTTCATGATTCAGGCACGATGCGGGTGTAAGAGGGGCGGGGTGATTGATGTCCAGTCTGGAAAAGGCACGAGGGGAACTGCGCGAGCGCTTTTATCAAAGCGTGGCAGAAACCTTGACGCTGTTGCATACCGCACCGGGCTACGACCGTCGACTGGCGATGGTCGAGATTACGCGCATCCTTTCATCGATTGTCGATTTGCCTCTGGTGTGGATTGGGCGGCGTGAGCCGCATCGGTTCGAGATCGAGATGGTCGCTGCGGGTGGGCCCGCCTCGGACTACGTGGCGCAGCTTCGGCTCAGCGTCGATGCGAACGAACCGGGCGGGCAGGGGCCGTTAGGTGCAACGTATCGCCAGGGCGGAGCCCGCATCACCTCCATCGATGCACCGATATTTGCGCATTGGCGTGATGCTGCCAGATCCTATGGCTTCGGTTCCAACATCGTCGCGGTATCGAGTACCCGCGATGGTGGTCAGATCAGCTTGAGCGCGTTTGCCCGCGAGGATGGTCTGGCGCTGAATGACGAACTGCTGGACTGGGCGCAGCGGCTTGCCGAGGAGCTGGCGCGCTTCTGGGATCACCAGGGTCTGCTGGAACGCAACCAGCGGATGAGCCGCTATCGCGATGCGCAGCGCACGATTCAGCGTGCGCTGCTCGAACAACCTGATCCGGATGCGGTGTATCGCACACTCGCTCACGCATTGGCTGAAATTGCCGGTGCGGCCGCCGTGGATGTATACGCGGCCGACGACGCGGCTGAAACCCTGCAGCGGGTTGCCTTGGTCGGGCCGATGGCCGAGGCGATGCGCAAGCTGCCGCTGCCGGAGCGTTACAGCGCCGATGAGAATGCACCTTCGCGTACGCGCGTATTCATGCATGGCCGGCCGATCGTTCTGATCCGTCCCTCCGACTATCCCGGCGTCTCTGCGCCGTGGCTCGAACTTCCGCTCTCGCAGACGGGCGCCGTGGGTTGCTGGCCGGTGTTTGCAGTCTCCGATGACCAAGGCGAGCCCACGCCGGTCGCCGTTTTTGCCGTGGTCACCATCGAGGCGGACGCGTTTGATGAAGAGATGCGTCGATTGTTCGATGAAATTGCCGACGCGGCCGGTCTTGCGCTGCGTCAGCACAGCCAGCGGCGCTCGCTGTTTCAGGAGCAGCAGCGGCAAACCTACCTCGCATTGCATGATGCGTTGACCAGTTTGCCCAATCGCCGCGCGCTGGATTTCCATCTTGAGAAGGTGCTGGCCAAAGCAAAGCGACGCGGCTACATGGTGGCGCTGGGTTTGCTGGATCTGGACGATCTGAAACCGATCAACGATCGCTATGGTCATGCAATGGGCGACAGCCTTTTGATAGGGGTCGCTGCGCGCCTGCGTAGTGCGCTGCGAACCGAAGATTACGTGGCGCGCCTTGGTGGTGACGAGTTTGTGCTGCTGTTCGATCAGTTGGAGCACGAGGAGGATCTCGACGCCTTGCTTGCGCGTGTGGGCGAGGCTTTGCAGCAGCCGATAGTTATCGACGATGCGACGTTCCAGCTGTCGGCCAGCCTCGGGATAGCGCTATTCCCGATTCACGCGGATGCCAATGGTGAGCAGCTGCTGCGGCGCGCGGATCAGGCGATGTATCAGGTCAAGGCGCACAAGCGCAAACGTGGCCGCTGGTGGTCGTTGCCCACATCACCGGAGCATGTGACGGTGTTGCCTGGTGAACTCGACAGGCATGGCATGGTGCCTTACGGGGACGCGGCGGGTGACCTGCTCAGGAATGGTTTTAGCGCCGTGGACTCGAAGCTTCCGCGCGTGATGGAGCATTTTTACGCCGAACTTCTGCTGCACGAGGGTATGGCTGGATTGCTTGGTGTGCTGCCCGTCGATGGTGTGGAAGAGTTCAAGAGTCGTCTGGCGAACCACATACAGATGCTCTTTGAAGCTGAGCTCAGTTTCGAGAATCACCGCAGTTACGCAATGCAGGCTGGGCTGGTCTATGCCGCCTGCGGCGTCGAGGAAGTCTGGGTGCTGGAAGTGATCGAGCGGCTTCGTGAGGTATTGGCATCGACACTGGGCTCTGGCGTGGAACGTGATGCTCGCCCGCTGAGTATCGTGCTGCAGCGGCTCGGGCTGGAGCGGCAGTGGCAGCTGGAGAGCATGCGCGCGCTCCAGCGACGCCGCGTTGCGGTGCTGGCCACACTCAACGCTTTGGCATGGTCGGCGGAAAGCTATCTGGATCTCATCGAGGGTGCAGTCAAGATCCTTGCCACGCATGACGAAGTTCTCGCCTGCACGGTAGGGCGCCCGGACATATCGGGTGAGCTCACCCACGAAGCGGTAGCAGGCGACGTGTTTGCAGGCTATCTGCGGGCGTTGGCACGCGGCGCGACAGCACTGATTCTTGTCAACGCCGATAGCGCCGAGGGTAGTGGCCCGAGTGGCCGCGCGTGGCGCACAGCGACCGTGCAGCGCTGCGCTCACTACGCCACCGACCCGGCAATGCTAAGCTGGCGTGAACTGTCGATATCCCTCGGGATTATTTCCAACGTCGCCATACCGCTGTGCCCCTTGCCACGCGCGCCAGCGGCGGTGCTTACGATCTACAGTGCCTATGCCGGTGGGTTTCAGAGCGAAGATCAGCAGGCCTTTATCGAACAGATCAAGACCGTGCTGGATTTGGCGCTATCGCGGCTGGCGCCGCCGCGGCCCGGTGCCGAACTGTTGCCATTCTTCGTGCGCGAACGATGGCGCACCATGATCACTACCGATGCGCTGCAGATGCATTACCAGCCGGTGGTAAGGCTGGCCGACGGGCAGGTCACCGAACTGGAAGCACTGGCCCGATTGCGCGATACCGATGGCAGCTTGTTGCAGCCGTCGCGGTTTCTTCCCGCACTTGGCGAGGATGAGCTGGTCCAGCTGTTTGGCCAGGGCCTCTCACAAGCGACCACGTGTCGCCAGCGGCTGGCGGTGGTTGGCCATACGCTGGATGTCTCGGTGAACATTCCCGCCGCTGCGGTGGAGGATTCCCGCTACGTCGAGATGGCGGCAACCGTGCTGGCGGCCAGCAGCTGTCCGCCAGACGCGGTGCTGCTGGAAATACTGGAGTCACCGATTGGCGCGGTTGATTCTTCACCCAGCGTACTCACTGGCATGAAGGCGCTGAAAGAGCTCGGTGTGCGCCTGGTCGAGGATGATCTTGGGGCGGGTTACAGCTCACTGATCCGGCTGCGGCAGTGGCCGTTCGATCGGGTAAAGATCGATCAGGCCCTGGTGCTGCAGGTCACGGAAGATCCCCTGCGTACTCTGCGCTTCATTCGTCAACTGATCCGTCTTGGCCACGACCTCGATCTGGAAGTGGTGGTGGAAGGTCTTGAGACCCGCGGATTGATTGAAGCGGCGTTGATCCTGGGCGCGGACCTGGGGCAGGGCTATGCGCTTGCGCGGCCGATGCCTGCCGAACGGCTCCAGCAATGGCTCACAGGTTTTCATTTGCGCGCGGATGCGGCACATCCGATGACGGCGTTGGGGGCCCTGGCCGCGGCACTTTTCTGGGAAGAGCGTTTTATGGGTTTGCCAGCCACTCCAACCTTCTGGAGAAAGCACGCTGAAGCCAGTTCTGCCCTGGTCAGCTACCTGGCATCTGGTGACAGCATATCCGCGAGCCTGATCGACAGCCATGCCGCCATGCATGAGGCATCCGTCAACGGCCCCATGAATCCGGCTTATCGGAAGACGCGCGGGGAATTCATTGCGCTATTGACCGAACACGTCCGCGCTGAAGAGAAACGCCAGGATCCCATTCTGTCGGACGCTTTGGCTTGATATCACCGAACTGAAATGATCGTTGTTGAAATAACAAAAGGCCATGGTAGTGCCGTGCCCTTTGTCGTGCCGATCATCATCCTGTGTTCCACATACCTTCTTGCCCGGCTTGAAGTGAAGCTGGTTCTTCGCGCTGAAATTTCGATGTTGGCGCATGGCGGTAATGCAAGCCAGATGAGATTTCTCAGTTGGCTTTTGGCGCACGTGCGCTGCGCTTGGCCGGCTTTACGTCCAGTGGCGCAAGCAGCCAGGTCAGTGCGATGAGTTTGCGTGCACGCGCCGGGCGCGGTCGGTCCAGAATTTTGGCAAGGCTGACGAGCAGACGATTGATTTCGGCAACATCTGTCGCACTGACCCAGCCTTTGAGTCGCGCTACCCAGAGCTCGCGCCGCGGGCCTTCAACGATCGTATCGTGTTGGTTTGAGGCACGGATAAAGTCACGCTCGGCCATGCGCAACATACCCGCGGCAACGCGGCGAACGGCTTTTGCATTGCCGGACTCACCCAGCTTGTAGCGCAGACGCACACGCTGACCTCGTGGTGTGGTCGACTGGAAGCGTTGGTCGCCGGCTTCGGTGTGCTCCTCCAGCAAACCACTGCTAACCAGCGCGCGCAAATGGTAGTAGAGCCCATCAGCTGGCCGCCCCATCTCGGCAGCCAATTCGGCAACGGTGGTCGGACTCGCCAACGCTTCCAGGGTCATGACGATCTCCATACGCGTCGGCGAGGCGAGCATGGCGATCTGATCGACATCCTCGACGGTTCCACGTATTTGCTTGGACTGTGCCATTGGTCTACTTGCAGTTTTTGAAAATTCATTGAATTATTCAATCAACGGTAATTTTCGGCAAGCGTTGAAATCATCGCAGGAGGGGCTGTGCACTTCAGGCGATCTATTCCGATGTCATGCGGCACGCTGCAAGAGCGCAAGAGGAAGTGCGCAAAGGGTGCAGCGAAGGATTCGTTCGCTTGCAGCGACCAGCGGTTATTCGATGGCGACGTATTGAAGGTTCTCAGAGTTGAAGGGCGGCACGTCGTACCATGCAGAATCGAGTCTCTGCGGGATAGCGCGGCGAACAGGAGCTGGCTGGTACTGGCCGATGGCATGCCGCTGACATGAGATGAAAAAGCGGGGTGTATGAAGTAGCGCGTTTTCCACAGTCTGTCGGATATTTTATCCGGCAAGGAATATCTACGGAGGGGAATCAACATGTTTCTTCGTTTCGCATTTCTGCTGCTGGCTGTGTTGTTCTCCGCTGACTCTGTTGCCGAACTATCAGCACCGAATGCTGACAAAGGCGGCCCGGTCGATTTCCAGTGGGGCGTCAAGATACCGCTGCATGACGGTATCAAGCTCAATGCCACGCTATACCATCCGCAGGGTCAGAAAGATCCGCTGCCATGCATCTTTACCCTCACACCGTATATCTCGCAGACCTATCACGAGCGCGGCATGTATTTCGCCGCGCACGGTTACGTGTTTCTGACTGTCGATGTGCGTGGTCGCGGCAACTCCGAAGGCGAGTTCACGCCGCTGCTGCAGGAGGCAAAGGATAGCCCCGAAATTGTCGAGTGGCTGGCGAAACAAAGCTACTGCAACGGCAAGGTCACGATGTGGGGCGGCTCCTACGCCGGCTACGATCAATGGGCAACGGCGAAGGAATTTCCGCCGCATCTGGCCACCATCGTGCCAGTCGCATCGCCGAGACCCGGTGTCGACTTTCCGGGATTCAACAACATCTATTACTCCTACGACATGCAGTGGATCACGCTGACCAGCGGCCATGCCGCGCAGGACAATATATTTGGCGACGGCGAGTTCTGGGATGCACAGTTCGAAAAAATGTATTCAGGCCATCGCGCATTCAAGGACCTGGATACGATCGTCGGCAATCCGTCGTCCAGCTTCCAGACCTGGCTCGCGCATCCTGCAGTCGACGCGTACTGGGACAGCTATAGCCCGACACCGCAGCAGTTCGCCAAGATCGATCTGCCGATTCTGACCATCACCGGCCAGTACGATGGCGATCAACCGGGTGCGTTGTCGTTCTACCGTGAGCATTTCCAGTACGGCTCGTCCGCAGCGAAGGCGAAGCACTACTTGGTCATCGGCCCCTGGGATCATGCTGGCACGCGTACACCAACGGCGAAATACGGCGGTCTCACATTCGGCCCGGCCAGCCTGCTCGACATGAACAAGCTACACAAGGACTGGTACGACTGGACACTGAAGAGCGGCAGCAAACCCGACTTTCTGAAGAACAAAGTCGCTTACTACGTACTCGGCGATGGCGCCGAACAATGGCGCTATGCCGATTCGCTGGATGCGATCACCGCCGAATCACGCCCGATGTATCTCACCTCATCGAATGGCAGTGCCAACGACGTATTCAACTCCGGCAGTTTGATGGCAGCCAAGACGGGGAGTTCAAGCAAGCCCGATCACTATGTCTACGATCCGCTCGATACGCAATTCTGGGCATGGGATCCTACGGATTCGAGTGAGGACAACTTGACTGATGTTAGCGGGCTGCTTGCCTCATCCGGGAAGATTCTCGTCTATCACACACCAGCATTTGCACAAGACATCGAGCTTGCGGGCTTCTTCAAACTTCCGGTGTGGATCGCGCTCGACCAGCCGGACACCGATATCGCCGCCGCCGTCTATGAGATCAAGGCCGATGGCAGCAGCGCGCTGCTAGCGATGGATATGCAGCGTGCGCGCTATCGCCAAAGTCTGCGCAATGCTGAATTCGCAAAGCCGGGCGTGATCGAGCGCTATGACTTCGATCATTTCACCTTCATCGCGCGGCGCATTGCCAAGGGGAGTCGGTTGCGACTCGTGATTGCTCCCGTTAACTCGAGGTCTTTGGAGAAAAACTACAACGGGAACGGTGTTGTCGCCGAAGAGTCCGGCAAAGATGCACACACTGTAACGGTAACCCTCTACCACGACGCAGCGCATCCCAGCGCACTCTATCTGCCGATCGCGGCGTCGGACAAAAGTGCAACGAAAGCCCAATAAGAGGTGATATTCACGATGGTGACAGCCGAGTTCTAAAGCCGACGGCTACTCAAGGTGGGGTGATGTCGCCCCTCCACGAGCGATTTAGAGAGCGCCGATTACTGGGCCATTTATCGGTGAATTTAAAATCGCCGTTGCTACCATCTCACGCGCTATGTCGGCGCCGCGCACCTGATCTAAAAGTAGCTGTTGTCCTTTCGAGGCAAAAGCTTGTCGCGCTTCTTTGAGCGCAGCAGTCGCGGTATCTATAGCTAGCTGATCCGTTCCCGCCATCTCAGCGAGGATTGCATGGCAAGCGTTCCAGACGGCTATGGCTTCAAATCCTATGCGCTCTTGGTCGAGCAACATTAGGGTTGCGAAACACTTGGTAAACCGTTCACGGTGACGCTCTCTAACGTCCGATTCCTGCTGCCCCGCACCCTTCCAAATGAAATCGTGAGACGCACCGAAAAAATCGATAAAGGTCTGGCGCCGCCAGTCGAGTTGCCTGCGTTTGTCTTCGCGAATAGCAGCAGCTTTCGCTTCGTTGCGTATTTCTTCTCGGCGTTTTTGATCCACTTCAGCATGATAGTCGCGATCGTTAACATGTCTATGCCAAGCCCACCACGCGGCGACTCCACCCGTCAGGATTGGACCGATCGCTGCCCACAAAGTGAGCCAAATATTCAGCTGTGCAGTGCCCATATCGTTTCCCCTTTTCCCTTCGTGCTGTGAGCATAAATCACGCGATCGCCCGGGGATCCCCAAGCTGCCTGCGGACGGCTCTGCTTTTCTGACACCTAGCTGACACCACGAAAAAGGCCACCCGGTGAAGGTGGCCTAAGTCGTTGAATCTAGTGGTGGGCGATGCAAGGATCGAACTTGCGACACCTGCCGTGTGAAGGCAGTGCTCTACCGCTGAGCTAATCGCCCGCCGAGAGCGCGCAAATATACGGGGAGAGGGGCTTCGGGTCAATCGTTGTTGCCTTTGCGCCAGCATTTTGTTGCCGAAGTGGGGTTGGCGCGGGGCATCCGCTGAGTCGGATGGTTGGTAAACTGCCGCGCTTGACTGACGAGGCCGCCCCGATGGAATTCCTGCAGCACGAGTTCAACCATATTGTCGCGGCGCTGCACGGCTTCGAGATTACGCCGTGGAAAACAGTCGGTCTGATCGGCTCGCTGATGTTCACCAGCCGCTGGTTTGTGCAGATGTACTACACGCGCAAGTTGAAGCGGGTGGTGATGCCGCTGTCGTTCTGGTGGTTGTCGGTGATCGGCAGCGCACTGTTGCTGAGTTATTTCATCGTCGGCAAGAACGACTCGGTCGGCATTCTGTCGAATTTTTTCCCGGCCTTTGTCTCGGTGTACAACCTGATCGTGCACATGCGCGAGGTGAAGCGTCGCGGCGTGGTCGAAAGCGAAGTCTGATCAGCGTCAGACTTCGCTTTGGAATCGATCACTCGACTTCGTAGCCCAGGTACGGTGCCAGCCAGCGTTCGGCAAGCTCGCGTGTCCAGCCTTTGCGTTTGGCGTAGTCCTCGACCTGGTCGCGGCTGAGTTTGCCGACCACGAAGTACTGGCTTTGCGGGTGCGAGAAGTACCAGCCGGAGACGGCGGCCGTGGGATGCATGGCGAAGCTTTCGGTTAGCTGGATGGTGGTGTGTTCGGTTGCGTTGAGCAGTTCGAACAGCGTGGCTTTTTCCGAATGCT
>Ga0302314_10004052_pt1 | contig 26998 bp, 28 predicted proteins | sample III_Palsa_N2_3_FD_200533 | JGI IMG/M metagenome (GOLD analysis project Ga0302314, IMG submission 200533) | Peat permafrost microbial communities from Stordalen Mire near Abisko, Sweden - III_Palsa_N2_3 | ecosystem: Environmental > Terrestrial > Soil > Palsa > Peat permafrost | place: Sweden...
GTTGGCGTCTCGCCGTGCCTGCGCTATCCTTCGATCGGAATCGAACAACTCTTTATTCTCCCCTCCTTCCCCTTATGTACACCGCCAAAGCCTATTCCGCTGCCACCGCCAAGTCGCCCCTCGCCCCTTTTCCTTCCAGCGCCGCGATCCCGGCGCCGAGGACATCCAGATGGAAATCCTCTACTGCGGCGTCTGCCACTCCGATCTCCACCAATCCCGCGACGAATGGCAGACTTGGAACCCGACGACCTTCCCCTGCGTCCCCGGCCATGAGATCGTCGGCCGCGTCACCAAGACCGGCGCCCAAGTGACCAAGTTCAAAGTCGGCGACCTCGCCGCCGTCGGCTGCATGGTCGATTCCTGCCACACCTGCGTGAACTGCAAGGATGGCTTCGAGCAATATTGCGAGCAGGGTGCGACCTTCACCTACAATAGCCCCGACAAGGTCTCCGGCGGCCACACCTATGGCGGCTATTCGGACAGCCTCACCGTCGTCGAATCGTTCGCCCTCCGCGTCTCGGACAAGCTGGCGGGGAACCTCGCCGCCGTCGCCCCCCTGCTCTGCGCGGGCATCACCACCTACTCGCCGCTCCGCCATTGGAAAGTCGGCCCGGGCCGGAAGGTCGGCGTCATCGGCCTGGGCGGCCTCGGCCACATGGGGGTGAAGTTCGCCGCCGCCTTCGGCGCCCATGTCGTCATGATCACCACCACGGCGGCCAAGGGGGCCGACGCCCAGCGGCTGGGAGCCCACGAGGTCATCGTCTCGACCGATGCCGAGCAGATGAAAAAGGCGGCCGGTTCCTTCGACTTTCTCCTCAACACCGTCGCCGCCGAACACGACCTCGGCACCTACCTCAACCTCCTCAAGCGGGACGGGACCATGACCTTGGTCGGCGTCCCCGAAAAGCCGCTTCCCATCCACACCGTCCAGCTCGCCTTCCCCCGCCGCCAGCTCGCCGGATCGGTGATCGGCGGCATTCCCGAGACCCAGGAGATGCTCGATTTCTGCGCCGAGAAGGGGATCTATTCCGACATCGAGCTGATTCCGATCTCGAAGATCAACGAAGCCTATGCCCGCCTGCTGAAGAGCGACGTCCGCTACCGCTTCGTGATCGACATGCAGTCGCTGAAGACGGCTTAAGCCATCAAGCAAGCAGCTGTGCCGACACTGGAGGAAAAGCCCTGTTGAACGATACCTGCCGGGCGCTGCTCGACGAACTCGCCTACGGCTGCCGAATTCTCCACATGGAGGGGCATGCCGACATGACGCTCGGGCATTTGTCCCTCCGTGATCCCGAGGGACGCGGCGTTTGGTTGAAACGATCGGGCATCGGTCTGGGCGAAGTGCGGGGACCGGAGGATTTCATTCTCTTGGACTTCGCCGGTCAACGGCTCGCGGGCGAAGGGCGCCTGCATAAAGAATGGCCCATCCATACGGAAATTCTGCGGCGGCGAACCGATGTCATGGTCGTCGGCCATAGCCATCCATTCCATGCCACCGCCTTCTCCGCCCTCGACGTCGCACTCTCTGCGGCAACCAACGAAGCGGTTTATCTCGGCGGCCCTCCGGGCCGGTTCAGCGAGACGACAGGGCTGATCGATACGCCTGCTCTCGGGACGAGCCTCGCCCGCGCCTTGGGCGAAGCCTCGACCGTGTTGATGAGCAATCACGGCATCAGCTTCGTGGGGCCTAACGTGGCCGTCGGCACCATGATGGGAATCTTTCTCGAACGGGCCTGCCGCTCCCAACTCACTCTGCTCGCCACCGGGCTGCCTCATGCGGCCACATCACCGGAAGAGATCGCGGCCAAGCAGGCTGAGATATTCGACGCCGGTCTAATCGAAACCTTTTGGGCTTTCTACAAGCGTCAGTCGGATCGGGTCCGCCCCTTGTAGATTACTCCAATAGGCGAAGCGGCGCCCACCATGGGTCGCTATCGCCGGTTCGCCCGCAGGATCAGGATGAACCCCAGCGTCTCGAAGAGGATGTTCGGCATCCAGATGATCACCTCGGGCATGAGGTGGGTGCGGGTCTTGAGGGCCTCGGCGACGATGATGATGAGGTAGTAGGCGGCGACGATGGCGAGGCTGAGGGCGAGGCCGACGGAGGTCTCGCGCCGCTGGGCCTGGATCGCCAGCGGGATCGCCACCAGGACGAAGGTGAAGGAGGAGAGCGAGAGGGCGATCCGCTTCTGCAGCTCGGTGAGGAGCGGAGTCATGTTGGGGGTGCGGATGATCTGGACCGGATCGAAGACCTGCCGCCCGATCTCGCCCAGGGTGAGGACGCCGACGCTCTTGCGCTCCTGCAGGCGGTTGAAGAGCGGATTGAGCGGGATCTCGATGGGCAGCGACTCGGCGCGGGTGCCCGATTCGATCTTGTGGGTGTCGTCGGGATCGGCGTCGCTCCGCTCGTCCTGGCGGGCGTCGGTCAGGTTGAGGATGATCCGCTCGTTGGCGAGGTCGGGGACGATCTCAGCCTCGCTGGCCCGGATGGTGCGGAGGACGCGGAACTGGCTGTCGATCTGCCAGATGTCGACATCCTTGAGATGGGCCCCCTGGCGCTCGCCGACGAAGAGGCGGAAGCCGTCGAACTCGTCGATGACCCGCCCGCTGGTGAAGAAGCTGAGCGGATCGCTCCGCAGCAGCTCGGCGAATTCCTCCTTGAACATCTGGCGGCTCTCCGGCCCCAGCGAGGCGTTGATCCAGAAGGTGAGGCCGCTGTAGATGAAGGCGAGCAGCAGGACCGGCGCGATGATCGGGGCGAGGCCGATGCCGCTCGACTTGAGCGAGGTCAATTCCTGGTCGCGCGACATCCGCCCGAAGACCAGCAGCACCGCCAGGAGGAGCCCCCAGGGGAGGGTGAAGGTAAGGACGAAGGGAATGAGCAGCAGGACCAGCTTGGCGATGACGAAGAAGGAGACTTCGTGGTTGAGCAGGAGAGCGAAGATGTCGCGGAAGGCGTTCGCCAACAGAAGGAAGAAGGTGAGCACTCCCGTTGTCACCATCGAGACGACCAGGATCTCCTGGTAGAGGTAGCGGTAAAAGACCTTCATGGGTGGACGGATCGAAGCCGGGGCGGAAGCTCCGGTCTAGAGATTTTCCAGCAGGCGGCGGGCAAAGGCAAGCGCCTCTTCCCGGGTCCGGATCTTTCCCTCCAGCTGTCCTTCGCGGATGTGCTTGATCAATTCGCCCAGGCGGCGGCCCTCCCGCAGCTCGAAAACGGCCATCAGATCGTGGCCGGTGACCAGCGCCGGGGGATTGATCTCCTCGGGCGGCAGGGTGGCGACCTTTTCCTGGAGCAGCTCATAGATATCGAGCTGGCCGTGGCTGGAGGAACAGTCGATCCGGTGCAGCTCCATCTCCAGGAGGAAGGTCGGGCGGCCCATCAGCCGCTTGAGCGTGCTCAAGCGCATGTGGGGGACATCCTTGAAGGTCATGTGGTTCTCGACGCAGGCGATGACCTGCTTGGTCACCTCGTTGCTGTAGCGGAGCCGCTCCATCACGACCTCGGTCATCCGCGCGCCGACGGTCTCATGGGTGTTGAAGCGGATGCGGCCGGTGTGGTCGACCTTGAAGGTGGCCGGCTTCCCGATGTCGTGGAAGAGGATCGACAGGGCCAGCACCAGCGGGGCCTCCCGCAGGTGGCTCAACATCAGGCGGGTATGCTTGTAGACATCGCCCTCCGGGTGGAACTGGGGCGGCTGCTCGACGCCGTGGAGATCGGCCAGCTCGGGGAGGACCGGGCGGAGCAGGCCGGAGGCGTCGAGGAGATCGAGGCCGCGCGCCGGATCGAGGCTGGTCCAGATCTTGTCGAGCTCGTCGCGGATCCGTTCCGGGCTCACCTTGGTCCGGCCCGCGACGATCTCGGGGGCGGCGGCGCAGATCGCCTGCCAAGTCAGCGGCTCGATCTCGAAGCCGAGGGTGACGGCGAAGCGGACGGCGCGGAGCAGTCGCAACTTGTCCTCGGCGAAACGGGCCGCCGGATTGCCGATGGCGCGGAGCACCCGGTTCCGCAGGTCGGCCTGGCCGTCGACGTAATCGATCACCTTCCCGGCGACGGGGTCGAAGAAGAGGCCGTTGACGGTGAAGTCGCGCCGCTGGGCGTCCTCTTCGGCGGTGACAAAGCGGACCTGCGCGGGCCGCCGCCCGTCCTGGTAGTCGATGTCCTGGCGAAAAGTGGCGACCTCGACGGTCTGATTTTCCTCCCCGATCACGCCGACGACGCCGAAGCTCTTTCCCACCAATCCGGTGGTGCGGGGGAAGAGCTCCTGAACCCGGTCGGGCACGGCGTCGGTGGCCACGTCGTAATCGTGGGGAATGCGGCCCAGCAGCCGGTCGCGGACGCAGCCGCCCGCGAAATAGGCGGCGTGGCCCGCCTGCTGCAGCCGGACGACGATCGCCGTGGCGGCCGCTTCGGGACGGGAGGAAGCGGTCACGGGGTCGCTCCGTCCGCGAGCACCGCGGAGAGGGGAGGCTGCGGATTCTTATAGCGGAGGTGGATCACCCCGCCGACGATGCTCCACACCAGGGAGATCGAAAAGCCGATCAACGAAACCGCGATCGCCCCCTCCCGGCTCACTCCGCTCAACCCGAGGAAGAGGACGAAGAGGCTCTCGCGCACGCCGAGGCCGGCCACGCTGATCGGGATCGAGATCAGGACGAAGATGATCGCGGTGGCGGTGGCCACGGTGGCGAAGGAGACGTCGAGATGGAGCGCCCGCGCCACCGCGTATTGCGAGAAGAAGTTCAGCAGATGGGCGACGAAGGAGAGGAGGAGCGCCTCGGCATTGGCGCCGGGATTCCGGGAATTGCGCGCGAACGCCTCGGAAATCCGTTCGATCTGCTCGTGGAAGGGGAGCTTTTTTTCTAGCCGCTTCAGATTGGCGAAGCGGAGGAGGACCGGCAGGAGCGCGGCCACCGTCAGCACCCCGGCGACTCCCGCCGCGATCAGGTAGAAGGTCCAGAGCGCCTGCGCCGATTGCGCGGTCGAGGTGAGGAGCCGGTAACGGGAGGCGCTCAGCCCCACGGTCAACACGATCAGCGCGATCAGCCCGATCACCCGGTCGAGGAGGACCGAGAGACCCGCCGCCGATTTCTTATGGGGGGCGAGTCGGGCGACGTAGAGGATCTTGACCACGTCGCCGCCAGTGGTGCCGAGGAGAAAGGAATTGAAGAACTGGCCGATCATGCTGACCTGGAAGATCGGCAGGAAACGGAGCGCGATCTCCTGGACGCGGAGCAGGATCTGCCAGCGCACCGCCGAGATGAAGAGGGTGATGCCGAAGAGGACGAGGGCCGCGGCGATCCAGGCCGGATCGGCCGATTGGATGCGGTGCCCCAGCTCCGCCCATTCGATCTTGTGGGCCAGCCATCCCAGGATGGTGCCGGAGATCGCGATGCGCAGGATCAGACCGAGGTGGCGGCGAAGGAACTCCATGTCGCTTTACTCTTAATCACGTCGTCACGCCCGACGCGAGGACTTAATTCGAGGACCCGGATCGACTCCCTGGGGATCAAGGGGGCGAGCCGGGCGAAATCGATCTCCCCGTCGCCGACCGCCCGGTGATCGTGGTCGGGCGGGGAGCAATCGTGGATGTGGCAGCCGAGCAGCCGCCCCTCCGCCACCCGGCGGGAAAAGGTGGCGGCGTGATCGTGCCAGCCGAGGAAATCCTTGCGCGCCGCATGGCCGAAATCGTGCCAGTAACCGGCCACCGTCGGGGCGAAATCGGCGAGCAGCCGGTCCATCTCGATCTCGTCGGGGAACTCGGCGTAATCCTCCCGGATCTCGAAACCGAGCCGGATGCCCCGCTCGACGGCGGCGGGGACCAGCGCCTCCAGACATTGCCGGACCCGCCCGTAGATCAGGTCGAACTCACGCCGCCGCCGCGCCACCGCCGCCACCTTGGCCCGGGTGGCCGCACGGCCGTAGATTTTTCCCAATTCATAGGCCCGCTCCAGGCGCGGGGTGATCCCGTCCGGGCCCCCGTGGCCGAGGTGGAGGACCACCGCCGGAGCGTGGACCCGCTCCGCGAACCGGAGCGTCTCCAGGGTGTGCCGGACGGCGGCGCGGCGTAGCTCGGGGTGGGGATCGCTGAAGAGGAAGCAATTCGGGGAGGGCCGGGAGACCCCCAGCGGGACGGGACAGAAATTATGGACCGAACTGATCCGGATCACCCCCCCTTCGACGGCCTTGAGCAGCCCCGGAACCAGGCTGTAGCGGATCCCGTGGCCGAGTTCGGCGGCGATGAACCCCAATTCGGCGATCTCGGTCAACATCGGCTCCCCGTCGCGATGGCGATTCGAGTTCCAGGAGGTCGAGAGAGAAAGCGGGACCATGGGAGAAGGGAACTTTCGGACAAAACGGGGCAAGAGGCAAGGCTGCGGGTCGTTCGTGTTGTCCGGAGCGCTCGTTTTCGTCCTTTTGGGGCTGCCGCCCCTGGCCCCTGCTCGGACGCAGGGGCGCGGGAGAGCGGGCTCTTGGGTTTCAGGTGAGGTTATCAGAGGAAGATCGAACGCGCTGACTATGGGTAGGCCGGGATGCAAGGGGGAGATGGTGAGGCCGCTTCCAAGGGGGCTGTCGCCCCCCTGGACCCCTGATGGTCCGCCTCCGGCGGACGAGCAATAGACCCGCGCACGCTTCGCGGAAGCTATCCCTGGAAACTACGTGCGCTAACGCGCAGGCATGCGATCTGCCGAGACCTGAACTGACCCCACCGGTACCGGCAGTTCCTCCATCTCGGCAGCCGGCACCTTGGAGGGAGTCAGCTTGAGATAGAGCCAGGCGCCGCCCACATAAACCAATGCCAGCGGCGGGATCAGGATTCCCTCCCAGGAGGGATAGATGCCCAGCCAGAGCCCGGCCCAGCTCGGAATCTGCAGGCCGGGAATCGGATGGACCGAGAGCCAGCCGACGGTCTGAAAGAGCCGCACCGTCGAGCCGAGGAAGGTCACCATGATCGAGACGACCAGCACGCCGGTCATGACCAGGAGGCGGCGGTAGGGGAGCTTGGCCCCGAAGAGGAAGATCGCCGCGCCGACCCCGCCGACCAGGAGGAACCCGGCGAGGACGCCGAGCGAGACCGCCTTGCCGCCCCCCTCCAGCAGGAGCGACTGCATGAAGACGGTGGTCTCGAAGCCCTCGCGATAGACAGTGAGGAAGCCGACGCCGAGCAGCGCCATCACTTCCCAGCGGGGGGCGCGGACCTTGCGCGCGTCCTTGGAGAGGGTGCGGAGCTTGGCGTTCCACTCGACCCAATAGACCTTATGAAACACCCAGTTCGTCACCATCAACAGGACGGCGACGGCGAGGATCGAGACGACCGCCTCCAGCGTCTCCCCATAGCGCATCAAGGAATGAACCACCGTCTGCGAAAGCCAAAAGGTCACCAAGCTCAAGCCGACGCCGAGCGCCGCACCGACGCCGACCCGGCGGCGGGTCTGCTCCTGGTTCTCGCCGCGCAATCCGGCCAGCAGCGCGGCCAGGATGATGATCGCCTCCATCCCCTCCCGCCCGATGATGGTGAAGGCGGTGAAGCCGATCGTGGCGGGCGAGACCGCCGTCTTCAGCACCGCCGCGCAGGCGTCCATGTTCTTGAGGGCGCGCTGGTAGGACTCGGTGAGCTGGTCCATGGTGGCATGGCGGTCGAGGAGGGCCTTGATTCCGGGCTCGTCGCCCTGGCCGTCGATGAAGCTCCGCTCGGCCTTGCTGGAGAGGGCCGGATTGCGGGGCAATACCCGGATTTCGATCTCGGAATCGAACGAGGTGTAGGCGTCGAGCCGGAGCGATTCGGCCTCCTTCCAATGTCCGGCCTGGGCCGCCGCCAGCGAGCCGGAGAGCGAGGAGCGGACTTCGAGGACCGTCTCGTCGACCACCTGGCCGCCCGCGCCCGCCTGCCGGGGCCGGAGGCCGAAGCGATTCTCGAGGATCGAGGAGGCGTCATGGGCGGTCGCCTCGATGGTGGGGAGCGGTTCGCTCCGGCTAATCTGCTTTTCGAGCAGGGCGAGCTTGTCGGTCAATTCCTGGTGATGGTCCGTGTAGGCCTGGGCCAGCTTCGGATCGCGCCGCCAGACCGGGGCCAATTCACCGACCAGGCTCTGCGCCTGCTGGGTGAACTGGGTCGCCTCCTGGATCTCGAGCGGGATCACCACCTTCCCATCGACGATGCCGCTCCGGTATTCCTTCGGCACCAGCTCGACGAAGCGGGCGAGGAGCCGCTCCAGCCGGGTGATGTCGGTGGGGGAGAGGAGATTGGGCAGGCCGTTCTCCAACTGCTCGCGCCAGGCGGCGAGCGCAGCCTGGGAGGCGGGAGAATCGTAAGGAACGGCGAGCGCGGGCGGCTCGGTGACCGGCGCAGAAGCGGGCAACCCAGCTGCCACGGAGAGCGGCGCGGGGAAGGAGGCGAGCGCGGCGATCTCGGCGAGGTTGGCCGAGACGAAGGCGGGCGGAACGTCGCTGCGGCCCAGCGAGCGCTCGAAGCGATCGAGGAGCTGGCGGGTCCGCGTCACCTGCCAACCGATGTATTCCTTGGCCAGCGCCTGAGTCACCTGCGGTTGGCGGGCCTGTTCGGGGGTCTGCTGGAGCAGGAGGCCGCCCTCGTCGGCATCGGCGAATTGGGGCAGCGTCACCAGATCGCGCCAGACGCGCGCCTGGGGAATCTTCCCCGCCCGCTGGTCGGCCAGCGCCTCCAGCGCCGCGATGTGCTGCAGGCGGCTGCGGGCCTCACCGATCGCGACCGCCAACGCGGTGGCATCGCTCTCCGATGGGAAGTGGAAGGCGGCCAGCGTCCGCGCCGCCGGGTCGCTCAGGTTCGCCGCCACCGCCTGCCACGAACGGTCGAGCTCCCCGCCCGTCCCCGGCGCGGGCGCTCCCTGGTAGAGATCGAGGAGCGCGCTTTCGAGCTGCTGCTGGAGACGGAAAACGTCGTCGGTGACCGCAGCCCCAACCTTCCCTACGGCACAGAGGCCGAGGAAGAGGAGCACCGCCAACCGAAAGAATCGTTTCACGTCTGGATCAGAGTTGTGCGGATCAGGCCAGCGTCGGCTTGATCGGGAGCTTGAGGCCCATGATCGCGGCGGCCTGCTGGAGCTGGGGGGCGAGCTGGTCGCTCATCGTCTTGGCGTGGTTGCCCATCTCCTCGATGGCGGCCTGGGAGAGCTTGCTGTGGGCGACGCGGGCGGCGTGGTCGCGCCCGTCGGTCTCGTCGATGTAGGCCATGATGCCGATGTATTCGTTCTTCAGCTGGTCGGCCAGCGCCGGGTCCTTCGCCGCCAGCTGGGGGGAAAGGGCGTCATAGACGATCTTCAGGCTGCCCATGATCCCGCGCATGTCCTTGACCCGGCTCTCCGAGATGTAGGCGGAGGGATTCGACCCGTAGAGGGAATCGCGCAGGTCGTCGAAGTAGGTGTTGAAGGTCGGCGTCATCCAGACCAGCGCCCCGACGCACTCGTCGGCGGTCGGCTGCCACGCCTGGCAGGAGGCGAGGAAGCGATCGGCCTCCCGCGCCACGTCATGGGCGGAGGCCACGGCCACATCGGCGCGGGGCAGCAGGATGAGGCCGTGGACGCTCTTGGAAGCATCGGGGCTGAGCCGCTTCACCAGGGTCGCCTTGGCGCCCCAGAGGGTCGGCTCGATCACGTAGTGGAAGATGTTGCCGTTATGGTTGTCGATCATCTCGCCGGAGGCGGTCTTGAGGACGATCGGCGCGGCGGGGCTGTCGGTCGAGGCCTGGCTCTGCGGGACGCCGGAATCGAAATAGATGTCGTACTCGACCAGGCTCTTCACCCCGGCCGCGATCCCTTCGACGGTCTCATAGCCGTTCATGTGGAGGCCGAGGTAGTCGGCCTGCATCTTGGAGACGAGCGCGAGCAATTCGGGGCCGCTGGCGATCGCCGCCTTGTCGTAGTCGCCGCCGTTGGCGTCGATGATCGCCTGGTAGGCGGTGGCGTTCTTCTCGTAGTCATGGGCGGCGCCGTTCATCATCGTGACCCGGGTCAGCAGGTAACTCTTGATGGCGGTGAGACCGGCGGCCTGGCTGGTCGCATCCGGCGCGGTTTGCGCGGAAGCCGGGGAGGCCGAAAAGGCGCCAACGGCGGCCAGGAGCGCGGCAGCCAGAAGGGAAAAGCGGGTTTTCATAGGATAGGGAGTAAAATAGTAAGAGATTTTTCGGTTTTTTGCTGTCGTTGGATTGCGTTTGATTGTCGTTCGCTTGCAGTACCCTTTTAGAAGGTGACGCTGGTCCGGAGGCCGATCACCGCCGCGTTCTTGGAACCTTCCACCCCGCTGGGGGTGAAGATGTATTGGAAATCGGGCTGGAGGGTCCACCAAGGGGCGAGCGTCGCCTTATAGGTCGCCTCCAACACAGTCTCGGCGCTGTAGGGCTGGCTGACGTTCCCCTGGGCGAGCTGGGAGTCGCTGTAATCGCCGCTGAAGTTCGAGCGGGCCAGGGCGATCCCCGCCACGTCGTAGCTCCGTCCGGGGACGAAGCCGGTGAAGTTGAACCCGCCGTCGTAATACCAATCGATCACGTTGGTCGAGTTCGGCGCATGGCCGAGGCGGCTGAAGACCGAGATGGTCTTGGCGCCTTCGTGGTAGATCTGCTGGTCGGCGACCGCGTAGAGGCCGTAGTCGGCGCCCTCGCTGTGGAGCGCGCCGGTCCCGGCGGCGGCGGCCGCCTGGGAGTCCCAGCTGTCGAAGTTGTGGGTATGGACGAAGGAGCCGAGTTTGAAGGTCCCCTGCAGGCCGCGGTCGTTGGGCGACTGGTTGACCAGGAAGCCGACCTCGTTGAAGAGGAGGAGACCGCCGCTGTTGAGCGGGAAGGCGACGCCGTTCGGATTGGCGGTCTGGCTCTCCGAGTTGCCGCTGAAGACGCCGCTCATGAAGTAGAACATCGAGACCGGCTGGATCAGGAAGCGGACCCCGGGAGCGGCCACCGGGTAGACGTTCGGATCGTAGGGATCGGGCAGGTTCGACCCCAGGAAGGTGAAGGCGCCGAAGGTGCCGTTGATGAAGAGGGAGGCGGTGTCGGAGGTGAAGAACTCCGAATCGGCGGCGATCTCGCCGACCTTGACGCTGATCCGCTGCTGCCACAGCGCCTGCTGGTACCAGAGCTCCTGGAGGCGGACGGTGTTGTAACCCTGGATGTTGCTGGTGTTGCTGATGTCGCCCGTATAGGAGGGCGAGAGGCCGGGGCCGGCGATCCAGAGCGCGTTGGCGTGGAGGGTGGCGTCGTGCCACCAGGGGGCGATCTTCACCAGATCGATATCGACCGGAATATTGAGGCTGTGCTCGTAGATCACGCCGCGGCCGACCCCGCCGTTCTGGTTGGCGGTGGCGTAACCGCCCGCGCCGCCGGAGAGATTCCCCATCACCTCGCCGGTGTAGACCGGGGAGATCGTCACGCCGTGGTTGACCAGGGTGTCGCGGGTTCCGCCCAGGTCGCCGAAGAGGCTGTCCCGTCTCCAGAGCGTCTCGGGCTCGGAAGTGAGCCCGGCGGGCATGCCGGCGGGGAGCTCGCTCTCGTCGTAGCCGGTGCCGCCGGCGGCGGCCGCCGCGTTGTCCGATCCGGGGCCGGTGGCGCCGGGAGCCGATGAGGGCACGGGACCCGGCGTCGGGCCGTAGCTCGCCGTGGCGGGCGTCGCCGCCCTTCCGAGGGGCAGGGAAAGAAGGAGGAGCAGGACGCAGGCGGCAACAGCCATGGCCACGCGGGAAAGAATCGGCTTTTTCATAAGTTGAGGTGAATTTGCTAGAGGAATTTCCTGTGCCGCGCTGCCGGTCGCTTGCCATTAGTTGGCGGTCCCTTGTCGTCGATCCGCTTCAATTGTCACTGGATTGCCATTTGCCTCGGGTAGAACCGTCCGGATGAATCGGATTGCTTTGGCCCCAACCCTGATCTGAAGTAACTCCATGAGCCTCTCCCATCTCCGCAAGGCCTCGCGCCTCATCAAGAAGAAGGAATCGTTCCTCGCCAAGGTGAAGGAGATCGAGCAGGAGCTCGAGGCGCTCGCCCTCTACGGCGTCCTGCCGAAGACCTACCGCACCCTCGTCCAGGACAAACCGGCCAAGCGCGGACGCAAACGCAAGGCCAAAGCCAAGGTGGGCCGCCCGAAGAAAACGACCGCCACCGCCAAATCTTAAACCAACGGATCCCTCCGCCATGAAAGCCGATTCGATCGCCGCCCAGACCTCCGCGCCCAAGCCCCACCACCACTTCCGCTTCCACCTGCCCCACCTTCATCTGGCGCCGGTCTTCGGCAACGATTGGTTCGCGTTGAAGGCGGAGGCCTTCGCCCGCTTCTTCGGGACGCCAGTCTTCCTGGTGGCGCAGACGGTGATCGTCGCGATCTGGATCGGCATAAATATCTTCGGCTTTGCCCATTTTGATATTTATCCCTTCATTCTCCTGAACCTCGCCTTCAGCCTCCAGGCCGCCTACGCCGCGCCGCTCATCCTCCTGGCGCAGACCCGGCAGGCCGACCGGGACAAGGCCCATTCCGAGGCCGACGCCCAGCACCGCGAGGCCCTCGCCGTCGCCAGCGAGGAACGCCAGGCCACCGCCGCCCAGCAGACCGCGCAGATGGTCGAGCTGCTGCGCCAGAATAATCAGATGACCGAGCTGATCCAGCAGCTGAGCCACCGGATCGAGGCGCTCACCCTCGAGATGCATACCAAAGTGCTGAAGCAGTGATCGGCTAGGGGGGAATATCCCTGATGGCCGATATGGGGTATTCAACCCCCTTGCGCCTCGAGGGAGGTGGACGAAGGTTAAGCCATGAAACGAATGGCTTTCCTCGGCGGAGCGGCACTCCTCCTCGCTCTCTTCACCGGCTGCGCCGGGACCTATGTGGGCGTCGACGATTACGGGTATTATAACGAGCCCTATTATTACCCCTATTACGGTTCCTACTATTACGACAGCGGCGTCTATCTCCACGGGAATTATGGAGGAGGCCACCACGGCGGAGGTCATCACGGGGGCGGCCATCACCATTAGTTAGCCCGCTCCTTTACCGAAGCCGATTCCACTTAATTAACCCACCCTATTCACCCTCATCTATTATGAAAAAACTCTCCTCCCTTGCCCTGATCGCCGTTCTTTCCGCCACCGTCGTCGGCAGCAGCTTCGCCGATTCCCCCGCCAACACGCCGGACGAAGTGAGCTGGCAGCAAAAGGCGCTCGATTACCGCCTCTCCTATCTCACCGACAAACTGAATCTGACCCCCGATCAGCAGGCCAAGGTGAAGCCGATCCTCCAGAAGGAGATCGACCGCGAGATCGTCCTCCATCACAAGACCCGGGAACAGCTCAACGAGGTGCTGACGCCGGATCAGCAGACGGCGCTGGAGAATCTCCATCACCCGAAGCTCAATCCTTGAGCGGGCGGGGCGGGGTTTTGGGGCGGAGCCCCTTCTCCCTGCTTCGAAGGGGGGAGTGTCGCCGAGTTTGAGTGGGTGATACCACGCGGACGCGAGGAGCGCGGGAGAGCGGGCTCGTGGGTTTCAGGTGGCGCGTGTCAGCGGCAGATCGAACGCGCTTGCCTATGGCGAGCCGGGATGCACGGGGGCAGCTTGTACGACGCAAAGGGGCTGCGCCCCCTTGGACCCCGACTCAGACTCGATCCGCAACCTCTATGGGAGCGAAGTGTTGAAACTTGCTTAACCTGAACTGACTTAGCGGTGTTTGTAATGGAGCGACGGTAGCTCGCGCAGCCGCTGCGCGGCTTGTTCGGGCGTGAGATCGCGCTGCGCCTCGGCCAGCATCTCGTAGCCGACCATGAATTTCCGCACCTTCGCGGAGCGGAGGAGCGGCGGGTAGAAGTGGGCGTGGAGCTGCCAGTGGGGATAGGCACCGTCATCGGTCGGCGCGCCGTGCCAGCCCATCGAATAGGGGAAGGAAGTCTCGAAGAGGTTATCGTACCGGGTCAGCAGTTCCTTGAGGATCGCGGCGAGGGCGCTCCGCTCGGCAGACAGTAGATCGGGCAGGCGGCTCACCTGGCGGCGCGGTAGGAGCAGAATCTCGAAGGGCCAGACCGCCCAATAGGGAACCACCGCCAGCCAGTGCTCGTTCTCGACCACGATCCGTTCCCGCTGCGCCGTCTCCTGCGCGGCGTAATCGACCAGCAAGGAGCGGCCATGCTTGGTCCAATAGTCGCCCTGGCAGCGGTCTTCCTTCGCCGCCTCGTTGGGGAGGAAGCTCCCGGCCCAGACCTGGCCATGCGGATGGGGATTCGAGCAGCCCATGACGTCGCCCTTGTTCTCGAAGACCTGGACCCAGCGATAGCGCTTGCCCAGCTCCGTCACCTGTTCGGCCCAGACATCGATCACCCCCGCGATATCGGCCAATTCCATCTCCGGCAGGGTGAGGTCGTGGCGTGGGGAGAAGCAGATCACCCGGCAGGTACCGTGCGCGCTCTGGCTCTGCAGCAGCGGAGCGGGCCCCACCTCATCGGGCGGCGTCTCCGTCATCAGCGCGGCGAAGTCGTTGTCGAAGACGAAGGTGCCGGTGTAGGCGGGATTCTTCTCTCCGTTGGCGCGGGTGTTCCCCGCGCAGAGGTAGCACTTGGGATCGTGGGCGGGCCGCTTTTCCGTGGCCACCGCCTCCTGCTTCCCCTGCCAGGGCCGCTTGGTGCGGTGCGGGGAGACCAGGACCCAATCGCCGGTCAGGGGATTGTGGCGGCGATGCGGGAACTCGGAATGGGCGGAACTCATGGCGGGGGAAACAGGCGGACGGAATTTCTTATTGGATGCGGTCGATCAGGCCCTTGAGATAGCCGGCGCTCTCGCGCACGGCGGGAATGGCGGGCTCGCCCTCGAACTCGACCACCACCGGCCAAGCGCCCGCCTTCGCCAGCGAGAGGATCGAGGCGAAATTCACGTCACCCTTGCCAGCGGGAACGTCGGCCTTGTCGGAGAGGCGGATCTCCTTGGCATGGATCATGCCGATCCGCGAGGCGTGGTCGGCGATGAACTGGTAGCTGTTCTTCCCGCCCTTTTCGACCCAATAGGTATCGATCTCGAAGGAGACCTTCGCCGGATTGGTCTCCTGGAAGAGGATGTCGAGGCCGGTGACGCCGCCTTCCAGCGGCTGGAACTCGAAATCGTGGTGATGATAGTAGACCTTCCCGCCTATCGATTGCACGGCATCGGCTGTCCGGTTCAGGAGGGCGGCGGCGGCGCGGTAGCCCGCCAGATTCCGGTCTTCCTCGGGAAGATAGGGCAGGATGTAACGATGGTTGCCGACCGCCTGCTGAAAGGCGATCTGGGCGGGCAGATTCTCGGCCAATTCCTTCGGCCCCAGATGGGCCCCCACCACCTTCAGGCCGGTTTCGGCGAGGAGCGCTTTCCAGCGGTCGGCGCTCCAGTCGTAGGTGCCGGCCAATTCGATGTGATCGAAGCCGAGGCTGCGGATCTGGCGGAGGGTTCCTTCGGCGTCGGCGGCGAATTCGCGGCGGAGACTGTAAAGCTGGATTCCTAAGAGGGGCTGTGACATCCACCGGGTCTACCATAGCCCCGCCGGAGGTCAATCCGGCAGGGCTGAAGGCGGAGCAGCCCGCCCGCCTTTACGCCAACGGATCGCTCACCGCCTCCGAGGCGGCGCCCAGCTCGAGATCGAACCAGAAGACATTGAACGCCCGATCGTCACCCTCACCGCTCTCGCTCCGCGCCCGGATCTTCAGCGTGCCGCCCAGCTCGGCGACCAGCTGCTGCGCCTTGGCCAGGCCGGCGGCAAAGCGGGGATCGTTCACCCGGTCGGCCTCGGAGGCCGCGATCGGCGTGCCGGTGTCGCGGATCTCGAAGCGGATCCGCTTGCCGACCGCACCGACCACCAGATCGATCCGGCCCCGCTCGGTAAAACGAACCGCATTCCCGAGCAATCCGAGGAGCGCCTGACGGAGCCGCGCCGCATCCCCCTGCACCGCCGCGGGGAGCGCGCCCACCGGTTCGAAGGCGAAGGCGACCGCCTTCGATGCGGCTGATGCGGTACGGACGCGGAAGACTTCGGCCAATCCCCCCAGGAGCGCGGGCAGATCGAACGGGACCGAGGAGGCGGCCGCCCCTTCCGCGCCCGAAGAGAGGGCGACGACATCGTCGATCACCGTGAGGAGATGGCGGGCGCTCCGGTCGAGCGCCAGCAATTCCCGGTGCGGCGGATTGGCCAGTTGGGCGTCGCGCCGCAGGGCGCGGACACTCTGGATGACCGCCTCGATCGGCTCGTGCAATTCCTGGTGGAGCCGCTCGACGAACCCCCGCCGCGTCTCGTCGGCCTGCCGCGCCGCCGCCTCCGCTTGGGAGCGCTGGGATTGGCGGCTCGCCGCCTCCCGCTCCAGGACGCCCTGCTGGCTTTCCAGCCGCTTCGCCGAGGTGCGGAGCGATTCGAGGGAGGCCTTCGCCTCGCGGAGGGAGCCGTCCTTCTCCTCCTCGTGGCGGCGGAAATCCCGCAGCAGCTCGTCGAGCGCCCGCGCCAGCCGCCCCACCTCGTCGTGGCCGAGCACCGGCACCTCCACGTCGTAATCGTGGCGGGCGGCGGCATTCCGCGCCAGTGTGGCCAGCTCGGCCAGCCGGGAGGCCAAGCCGCCGCCGATCAGCGAGGAGGAGAAAAAGGCGAGCATGAGCGAGCCGGCCAACACGCCGAGGCCGGTCAGGCCGAGCGGAGTGAGCAATCCGCGCCAGTCGAGATCGCGCCGCAAATAGACGATCCCCTGGGACTCGCCCTCGCCAGGCACATCGACGGAGACCTCGATACTATGGCGGGTGTGGAGCACCTGCGCGGAGGGCGCGGTCTCGGGAAGAATCTGCAGCCTGCCGCTCTTCCCCTCGGGACGGCGGTAGGAGGCGAAGAGGGCGCCCCGCTTATCGTAGATCCCCGCCGCCGCGATCAGCGGGTCGGCCTGGAGGGCGGTCAAGGTCGTCTCGGCCCGGTCGATCTCGTTCGCCGCCAGCGAAGGGCCAAGATCGGTGGCCAGCACGGCGGCCAGGACATCGAGCTGGCGCTCCGCGTGCCCCACATAGGTCGCGCCCTGTCGGAGGGCGAAGGCGGCGATGACCAAAAGGGCGATGAGAACCGAGGTGAGGGCATTGAGGCGGAAGATCCTGCGGGCAATCGATCCATTGGGTTGGCCGGGCATAAGAATGGATTTCGGAGCGAATTTCGGAGCGCAGAGGGAAGGAGTGAAGCTAGGACGGGCGGACTTGTGAAATGTAGGCCCTCCCCACTTCTTCTCCTAACAAAAAGCGCCCGGCGCGGCAATGTGGAACGACGAAAAGAAACGCGCCCCGGGGACGGCCCTTGAAAAAATTTCTCCGCGCCCGGCCTTGATCCCATTCAAAACAGCCCTAAGAAGTAGATATGGCCATGTACCGCTACGACAAAGAAGACGAGGACGAGGAAAAGACCGAGGAACCGACCGAGAAAGCGGCCCCTCCCTTCCGCTCCCGGCTGGAAGACCGCATCTTCAAGGCCCGCACCATCCTGATCTACGGCGGCATCGACCAGAAGAAGGCCCAGGAAGTCAGCGAAAAGCTGATCGCCTTCTCCGCCGAATCGGACGAACCGATCAAGGTCTTCATCAATTCCCAGGGCGGCCACGTCGAGGCGGGCGACACCATCCACGACATGCTCCGCTTCGTGAAGGCGAAGGTTCTCATCATCGGCACCGGCTGGGTCGCCAGCGCCGGCGCGCTGATCTATGCGGCGGTCCCGGTCGAGCGGCGATTCTCGCTCCCCAACACCCGTTTCATGCTCCACCAGCCGAGCGGCGGCGTCGGCGGCCAGGCCTCCGACATCAGCATCGAGGCGCAGGAGATCCTCAAGATGCGGCAGCGGCTCAACGAGCTCTTCGCCCGCCAGACCGGCCAGTCGATCGAGAAGATCGAGCACGATACCGACCGGAATTTCTGGATGTCGGCGGTCGAGGCGAAGGCTTACGGGCTGGTCGGCAAGATCATCGATTCCGAGCGGGAAATCGAGTAGGGGTGTAGATTCCGGGCTGAGGGGATCGTGAGTGATGGCCCTTTTGGGGCTGCGCCCCCTTGGATTGCCTCCCGGCCATGCCAGTTAGTTTCCCCTGGGAACTATGTGCGCTATCGCGCAGGCATTCGATCTGCAACCTCTATGGAAACCGCGGCGGGCGCCCTTCGTCGAGGTCGATGAAGTCGAACATCGTCGCCGCGCCGTCGATGGGAAGCTTCGCCTCGCGCAGGCGGAAATGGAGCCGCTCGACGGTCTCGTCCCGCCAGCCGCGCTTGCAGAGGAAGCCATTGAGGATCTCGATCTCCTCCGCCGAGGGCCGGCGTCCCTGCGCCTGGGCCCATTCGAAGAGCGCCTCGTCGCTTCCGCCCTGCTCTTTCACCTCTTCGGCGAGGTCCTCGAACTTGATGCCGAGCAGGGTACAGACCCGCCCGTCGAAATAGAGCGCCCCGCCCAGGGCCTGGATGTAATCGGCGGGGAGCTTCCCCCGGGCATGGAGGCGGATCTTGTCGAGCATCCGGCCGAAATGGACCAATCCCCCCACCGGATCGTAGGGACTTCTCAGGCCCTCGAGCCGGGGGCGGGCGGCGGCCAGCGCGGGGTACGGCACGGTCGGCTTGTCGGCAAAACGGAGCGGACGCCCCTCGTCGAGTTCGATAAAGTCGAAATGGGTCGCCACCGCGTCGGGTGGGAAGCCGCCGTCGCGCAGCCGCTGCACCAGGGCGGCATGCCGCCCATCGCGCCAGCCCAGCTTGCTGAGAAAGCCGTTGTAGACGCGCAGCTCCTCGGTGGAGGGGTTGCGCCCCGCCGCACAAGCCCAGGCCAGGAGCTCCTCGTCGCCCTTCCCCGCACGGACTTCGGCCTGGAGCGCGGCATACTCGATGCCGAGAAAGCGGAGGGTGCGCCCGTCGAAGCCCTGGCCCAGCGGCTCATGGTAATCGGCGGGGAGACGGCCCGCGTCGTGGAGCCGGATCTTGTCGACCATCCGCCCGAAATAGACCAACCCTCCGACCTGGTCGTAGCAGCCGCGCAGGTGGGGGATTTTCATCGGGAAAAAGGTGTATCGGCGGATCAGGGATTGGCGGGGGCCGCCAAGACTGGCGCGGAGGCGGATGCGTCCGTCGTCTTCCCGTCCTTGAGCATCACGGCGGGGCGCCCCGCCAGCGCCTGATGGTCGGGGCTGATGAAGACGATCAATTGGTCCGAAGGCCGGTAACGGGCGAAGAGCTGGCCGTCCTCCCGGCGCCAGGTGGTGAGGCCGTCCGCCTCGCCCGCGCCCCAGGTCCGCCCTCGTCCCTCGTCATGGAGGAGGGCGTCGATCTCGGGCTGGGTGAGGTCGGGCCGGGTGCCGCCGGAATCGGGGCGATGGGTGTAGATCTCCATCGTGACCACTCCACTCGCGCTGTAGAAGACGGAGACGTTCCACTCATCCTTCGCGTAGAGGACCTGATCGCCGATCGCCTTGCCGGGCCCGCCGTAGCGGGCCTCGATCTGCGCCTCCGTCTCCCCCACCAAGGCCCAGGCGGAAGGGATGGTAAGGCCGCAGGAAAGAACGACCGCCAGCATCGCCGCCCATGCCGAGCCCTGGGGTGGAAAAAGCCGTGACCGCTTCATAAGCTGAGCGTGGGCCTCCCGTGCGGGGAGGCGGGGGATCAATGGGTCGCCGCGCCCGGTCCGTAGACCTGGACCGGATCGAAGACCTTTTCCTTGATCGTGAAATCGAGATCGTCCTTCGAGCCGTCGATGATCCGGCGGTAGAAGCAGCTCCGGTAGCCGACGTGGCAGGAGGCGCCGCCGGTGACCTTCACCTTGAGGAGGACGCAGTCCTGGTCGTCGTCGATCATGATTTCCTGCACATGCTGGGTGAGGCCCGATTGCTCGCCCTTCACCCAAAGCTTCTTGCGGGAGCGGCTCCAATAAGTCGCCTTGCGAGTCTTGATCGTGAGGTCGAGCGCCTCCCGGTTCATGTAACCGAGCATGAGGACCTCGCCCGAGTCGGCGTCCATGGTGATGCAGGGAAGCGCGTCATGGAGATCGAAACGGGGGAGAAGCTTGCTTCCTTCCTCGATCTCGTAAACCGAGCCGGGTGCCGACGGGGAGGTGGCCGAACTGGACATAGCCCGCCATATTAACCACAGGTTGGTGGGAACGACAAGTACGTCTAAGAGCTGTACGGAGAGGAGAACGGCATAATCTTCTCGCAACGAACGGCTTCACCACTTAAAATTAGCCCCCTTATGGAGAACATTCTCGTGACCGGCGGCGCGGGTTTCATCGGCTCGAATCTGACCCTGACCCTGCAGCAGAAATATCCGTCCGCGCGGATCACGGTGATCGACGACTTCCGCTCCGGCGATTTCAAGAATCTCGAAGGCTTCAAGGGCGACCTGATCGCCGCCGACCTCACGGACCTTAACCTCAAGCATTATTTCAAGGGCGTTAAGTTCGACGCCCTTTTCCACCTCGCCTCGATCACCGATACCACCGATCACGATCAGCTCCGCCAGACCCGGGACAACGTCGAGAGCTGGCGCACCCTCCTCGATTACTTCGCGGGCCGCAAGACCGCCCTGGTCTACGCCTCCTCCGCCGCCACCTACGGGATCGGCGGCGGCATCAACCGGATCGACGCCCCGCTGAAGCCCGCCAACGTCTACGCCTTCTCCAAGGTCCAAATGGAGAATCTCTCGACCCGCTTCGCCGCCGATTTCCCCGAGCAGCGGCTGGTCGGCGTCCGCTATTTCAACGTCTACGGGCCGCGCGAAACCCACAAGGGCCAGCCCGCCAGCATGATCTACCACCTCGCCCAGCAGATCGCGGCGGGCAAGTCGCCCCGCATCTTCAAATTCGGCGAACAGAAGCGGGACTTCGTCTACGTCGCCGACATCGTCGCGGGGACCCTTGCCGCCGCCACCGCGCCGGGAGCGGTCCATGGCGCCGTCTACAACCTCGGCTCGGGCCAGGCCCGCAGCTTCAACGATGTGATCTCCGCCCTCAACGCCGCCCTCGGCACCCAGGCCGTGGCCGAGTATTTCGACAACCCCTTCGCCTTCTACCAACCCCACACCGAGGCCGATCTCTCCGCCACCACCGCGGCGCTCCGCTACACTCCGAAGTTCACCCTGGAAACCGGCATCCAGGACTATGTGAAGAGCGGCTGGCTGGTGCCGGGCCATGCTTCCGCTGTCCCCGCTCCCGCCGCCAAGGCCTCCTCCGCCAAGAAGACGATCGCCCTGGAAAAGATCGCTCCGGTGAAAAAGAGCGAGCCCGCGCCCGGCGGCGTCTGATCGGTCGCCCGTTTCGCCACCCAGCGCGCCGCAGGGAAATGCAAACTTTCCCTAAGGTCGAGGCCGGTTTCATCCGATGAAGGAAACAGCATGGATGCTTACACTCGCCTTCGTTTGGAAATCGAGGGGTACCTTGAGCTGGAAATGTGGGATGAAGCTCAAACCCTCCTCGAGGAGTTCTCGGATCGTATTGTCAACCACCCGGAAGTACTCGGCTTCCTGGCGATGCTCGGCGTCGCCATCGAGTTCGTCGGGCATACCTCGGCGGATCGTCGGAAACCGGCTCTCGCGCCGGTGCCAATAGCGATCCTCGAGCACGTCTGACGCCGGCGGCGTTCGGGGCTCGGCGGGAGCGCGGTAAAAAAGGAATCAGCGGCGATTCCGCTCGACGAGGACCGCGGCGCGGCCCAATTCGATCAGCCGTCCCTTCAACGTCTCCAGGCGAGACTCCGCCTCCTTGAGCTCCTGTTTCAGGGCTTCAAGAAGGCGTTTGCGCTCGATGGGACGTTTTCCCTCCGCCCGGGCCTGACGGTCGCAGGCCGTGATCTCCTTTTTCAGGGCCTTGCACCGCTCGCCCAAGGCGGCGTATTCCGCCTTATCGGCGGGGGAGATGAGCGGCTCCTTCATGGAAGAGCGGAGCCGCTCCAATGATATTTTAGAAAAACCAGCCAGCCTTAGCTGACGTGGCCGCTGACCAGCTTGGTCATCTCGAACATGGTGACCTTGCTCTTGCCGTTGAAAACCTTCTTCAGCGCCGCGTCGGCGATGATGTCGGTCTTCTTCTTGGGATCCTGGAGATTATGCTTCTTGATGTAGTTCCACAACGACTTGGTGAGCTCGGTGCGGGGGAGCGGCTTCGAACCGACGATGGCCGCGAGGGCTTCATCGGGAGTAACCGGCTTGAGGAAAGCAGCGTTTGCCTTGGGGGTCTTGGATTTGGTTGCCATTGTTAAGACCTTAGGGCTCTCCCGCCGTCGTACAACACCTATTTTTGTCCTATTTTGGGGTGGGAATTTTCCCGCCTGGCAGGGGAAAACGGGGAGTTGGTGAGGCCGCTTCAAGGGGGGCTCGCCCCCCTTGATTGCCTCCCGGCCATGCCAGTTAGTTTCCCCTGGGAACGAGATGCGCTATCGCGCAGGCATTCCTGAGTCCGCCTACCGGCGGACGAGCCATAGATCCGCGCACGCTTCGCGGAAGCAATGCGTTAAGCCTTATGGAAGGCTCTTTGCCTTCCTTGCTTCCAGAAAGCGGAAAGCCGCCTTGAGATGGAAGCGGGTCGGGGTGGGGAACTCCTCCTCGACGGCGCGGCGCAAGGCCGGATCGGAGAGCGCCAGGCGGACGAATTCCTCCCCGCGCGGCCCGAATCCCTGGAAAAGCAGCATCCCGCCGTTCCAGCTCCCCAGAATGATCTCCTTGCGCAGGCCGAACTCGATCGCCACCCGGTCCTTGCCGCCGACCCGCAGCTCGCCCTGCGGCGCCGTCAGGAGATTCAGGGAGGCGGCGCTCCAGAGGAAAGCTTCGATATTCATGGGAACAATGTGCGGGGAGCAAAGAGGATCGCCAAGCTCAGGGATGCTCGGCGAAAAAGGTAGCGTGAAGCTCCTGGGCCTTCGGCAGCTCCTCGCGGAGCGCGGCAACGAAATCGGGCTTGGGTCCGTAGGTGGAGAGCCAGCGGGTCTCCGGGAGGAGGTCGATCTCCTCCACCGTCCGGCCCTTCTGGCCGAACATCTGCATCTCGCAGCAATCGGCCAGGCTGGCGCAAAGATTGAGGGTCACTCCGAGGAACTTGGAGCTCTCGGCCGGGGAATCGACGTTCTCGTGCCGGTCGAGGGAGGGATTCTGATGGTAGGCGATCGCCTTGACCACCCGGCGGGGCAGGTGGGAGCGGGTGGCGATCAGGGCGGCCACGTCGGCGTGGCTGAAGGAGAGGATTTTCCGCTCCGCCTCGTCGAGCTCGAGAGAGCTGGCCAGGATCTGCCGCAGCTCCGTCGGGAAGAAAGCCGCCAGGAAGATCCAGCCGGTGTCATGGAGGAGCCCGGCGAGGTATTCCATGCCGGTGGGGGGGAAATAGAGGCCGCAGAGCCGCTCGGCCAACCGGGAGATGAAGATGTTGCGGATCCAGAAATGGTTCCAGCCCGCCGGCAGCTTGATCTTGGAGAATTGGGCGAAGACCCCGGCGTTGAAGGCGACCTGGCGGATCTCGGAGAGACCGAGAAAAAAGAGCGCCTCCTTCAAGGTCTTGACGTGGCCCTCGTAGGCCACCGAGTTGGCCAGGCGAAAGACGCGGCTGGTCAGCGCCGGATCGAGCGCGATGACGTCGACGCACTCCTCAATGGTGCTGTTCTCGGAATGGACCAGCTGCCAGAGGCGGCCGAGCGGGCTTTCCGCCGCCGGGAGGATTTCCCCCTGCGAATTGAGGATCTGGATGAGCCGGGCCCGGAATTCCGCCTGCCCGGCTGTCGCTGAATGGGCGGGCAACAGACTTTCGAAATCGATCATACTTACTTCCTTCGGCCCCATATTTGTCTTCTATAGTAAGGAGGGGGGAGGACGGGGCAAGCTTTCCTGGAGGAAGGGGACTAAGGCGTTTCATTTAGATGGACTCGATTAATACCGTCCTTTTGGGGCTGCGCCCCTGGCCCCGCAGGGGATGGTCGCCGGTTCCGGGTCGATTCTACCGTGCGGACGCGAGGAGCGCGGGAGAGCGGGCTCGTGGGTTTCAGGTGGCGCGTATCTACGAGCAGATCGAACGCGTTGACTAGGGCCAATCTACATTTAGAAAAGGCCGCGCCGTCGGGCCGATGGCCCTCTCCCAAGGCGCGAGGGACGCGGTGAATGCCAGCGCGATAGCGCAACCCTTCGTAAGGGGAAACTAACTGGCATGGCCGGGAGGCAATATGACATACACATAAGGAGCGAGCAACGCCGAGGGAGGACCCTTTCCGGCTCAACGCGGCCTTTTCTAAATGTAGATTGGCCCTAGGGCGGGCCGGGATGCACGGGGGCAAAGAGGAGGGAACGACGCAAAGGGGCTGGGCCCCCTTGGACCCTCCTCAGACTCGATCTGTCACCTCTATGGGAGCGGAGTCTTGGGAACTATTTAAACTGATGTCGCCGAGGGCAGCTCGATCCAGAAGACCGTCCCTGCTCCTTCCGGATTGGGATGGCAGCCGAGCCGGCCTCCCATCCGCTCGACCGCCCGGCGCGCGATGCTTAACCCCATGCCGGTGCCGGCGTAGGCGCCCTCGGGATGGAGCCGCTCGAAGAGGTTGAAGATCCGCTCCCGGTGTTCCTCGGGGATGCCGATGCCGTTGTCGATGACCCGGCATTGGACCAATCCCCCCTCCTCCCCGGCCTCGATCCGGATGCGGGGAGTCACGCCGGGAGCGACGAACTTGACCGCGTTGTTGAGGAGATTGACCAAGGCCTGCTGCAGGGCGACCGCATAGGCGCGGACCCGCAGGCCCATGCCCGCAGGCACCTGATTGTCGATTTCCGTCCCGCTCTGCCCATGCTCGTAGGCCAGATCGTCGAGCAAGGTCCGCAGCAGTTCTCCCAGATCGATCTCGGCCAGGCGGAGATCGCCGCTGTTCACCCGGCTGTAGAGGAGGAGGTCCTGGATCAGGGTATCCATCCGCCGTCCGGCGCGGTGAATGCGGCGGTGATATTCCTCGAGCTGGGCGGGATCGCCCGGGCGCTCCTGCAGGAGCAGTTCGGTCATCCCCACGATGGTGCGGAGCGGCGCGCGGAGATCGTGCGAGACCGAGTAGCAGAACGATTCGAGCTGCATGTTGGCCTCCTGGAGCGCGGCGGTACGGTGCCGCACCCGCTCCTCCAACCCTTCGTTAAGCCGCCGGATCTCCAGCTCGGCGCGGGACCGGGCGGTGATATCGACGAAGGCGGCGATCGAGCCCCGCACCGTCCCGTCCCCGTCGCGGATCGGATAGGCGTTGCCGTAGATGCGGCGGACGGCGCCGTCGTCGAAAACGACGTCGAGCTCGGCCCCCCGGAGGATGGTCCCTCCCGCCGCCACCTGGTTCGGCAATTGGTGGGGCGGGACCTCGACCCCGCCCCGCAGGTACCGGAAATGGGCCGTCCGGCTCGGATCGCCGGCCGTTTTCGAGACATTCCCGGCGGAAACCCGGAGCAGCTCGAGCCCCAGCGGATTGGCGGTGATGACCCGGCATTCGGGATCGTGGGCGACGAAAACCAGTGCCGGAACCGATTCCATCAACGCTTCCAGCTGCGAGGCGGTCTGGCCTTGGGAGGGAACCTTCCGCAGGAGGAGCATCGTGCCCCCGCCCACCCGGGGACGGACCTCGATCTCGACCGGGACACCCTCACCGCCCTCGAAACTCCCCGCCCACCGCTCCACGCCATGCCCGGAGAGCGCCTCCGAGACCTTCGGGTGGAGGGAGGACGGCAGGGCGCCCTGCCAGGGACTCCCGATCAGCTCCCCGCCGGGACACCCTCCCGCGAAGTCGAGCGCGGGACGATTGAGGTGGACGATCCGTCCGTCGGCATCGAGCGCGAAAACCGCCTCGGAGACGGCGTCCAGCAATTCGCGGAGATCGTTCGGTTCCATGGAGCGGGATTCGAAATCAAGATCGGCCGAAAGTCTCGCGGCGGCTCAGAGCGGGGCGGGAGGCGGCCAAATCTGCAAAATCGGAACGGCGGCCATGTTTTCCATGGCAATTCAGGCGGTTTTCATCCAGTTTCCCCATACTCTTAAATAGATCTGAATCCCATCACTATCCCGCAACGACTATGTTGAATCAAGGTGTCATCCTCTTGGTCGAAGACGATCCCGATTCGGTTCTCCTGATGAAGAAGGCCTTCGCCTCCGCCGGCATCACCAACCCGCTGCGGATGGTCAAGGACGGCGACGAGCTCCTCGGCTATCTGGGCGGGACTCCTCCGTTCGAAAACCGCCAGGCCAATCCGATCCCGACCATGATCCTCCTCGACCTGAAGCTGCCGCGCAAATCGGGCTTCGAACTGCTCGAGTGGATCCGCAAGGACGGCAAGTTCTCCCGCCTCATCATCGTCGTCCTCACCTCGTCCCGCGAGAGCAAGGACATCTCCCGGGCCTACGCCCTAGGCGCCAACTCCTACTTGGTGAAGCCGACCTCGTTCCACGACCTGGTCGACGTCGTCAAGATGCTGAAGAATTACTGGCTGACGCATAATCAGTTCCCGGGGTTGAATTAGGGATTTGGCAGGCTCGTTCGGACGCGTCCTTTTGGGGCTGCGCCCCTGGCCCCTGCTCGGACGCGGGGGCGCGGGAGAGCGGGCTCCTGGGTTTCAGGTGGAGTATGCCGTCAGCAGATCTAACGCGCTGATTGCGGGCAGGCCGGGATGCAAGGGGGAGTTGGTGAGGCCGCTTCAAAGGGGGCTGTCGCCCCCCTTGATTGCCTCCCGGCCATGCGAGTTAGTTTCCCCTGGGAACGAGGTGCGCTACCGCGCAGGCATTCCCGAGTCCGCCTCCGGCGGACGAGCAATAGACCCGCGCACGCTTTGCGGATGGCGTCCTCTTCTTCTTAATTATCCCAGCACTCCGCTCCCATAGACGGGTGCTAATCGACTCTGAGCGGGGTCCAAGGGGGCGCAGCCCCTTTGCGTCCCATCTAGGTCCTGTTAGCGATTTGCGGAGGGCCGCGCCGTCGGGCCGTTGGCCCTCTCCCAAGGCGCGAGCGACGCGGTGTGTATTGAATACACTCAAGGAGTGAGCAACGCCGGGAGAGGGGC
>Ga0302314_10004053_pt1 | contig 26996 bp, 20 predicted proteins | sample III_Palsa_N2_3_FD_200533 | JGI IMG/M metagenome (GOLD analysis project Ga0302314, IMG submission 200533) | Peat permafrost microbial communities from Stordalen Mire near Abisko, Sweden - III_Palsa_N2_3 | ecosystem: Environmental > Terrestrial > Soil > Palsa > Peat permafrost | place: Sweden...
CTGGAGGCCAGCTACCAGTTCCAGGTGCCTACGGGCATGGCGATCAGGACGGTCAAGCTCAGCGGCAACGTCATCAACCTGACCGACACCAAGGGCGTCTCCACCATCGTGGTGACCGGCAACTCGGGCGGCTATCAGGGTTATCCGATCGCCCCGACCATGGCCTTCGTGACCCTGCAGGCGACGTTCTAAGCCGGACAAGGGGGGCGGCGCCGTTTCGGCCGGCGCTCGCCCCCTCCGTCGGCTTCGCCGCCACCTCCCCCGTTTCGCTTCGCTCACAAGGGAGGAGAAGATACGCGCCGCTTTCTCCTCCCATGCAAGCGCAGCGCAGCGGGGGAGGTGGCGCGGCGTGCAGCGAAGCGGAACGACGTGACGGAGGGGGCGAGCGCCAGCGGATCGGCTGGCTCAAACGCCTCCGAACCTACCGCCCCGATTGCGATCCGACGTAGGCGGCCACGGCGATCATGTCCGCGGTCGACAGCTGGCCGACCTCCGACTTCATCGACTCGGCCAGGGTTCCGTTCCGCGCGTCGGTCTTGAAGGCGTAGAGCTGGCGGAAGATGTAGGTGGGCGAGCGGCCGGCGATGGGCGGCGCCACCGAGGTTCCGGTCAGGCCCGGGCCGTGGCAGCTGGCGCAGGGTCTGGCCTGGCTGTCGCCGCGCTTGGCCAGGGCCGCGCCCTTGGCGAGGCTGCCTGGCGGGACGTAGGCGATGTAGGCCGTATCGGGATCGCGTAGCTCGAACCGGCTCCAGTCGGTGGGGCCTTCCAGGATGCGCGCGCCGATCGGCTCGGGCGGCGCCTGGTCATCGAAGCGGTAGACGAAGTCGGCCGCTATCGCCTTGGGCGTTTGGGCGGCTTCGACAATACGCGCATGGCCGGCAAAGGGCAGGGCGGCGAAATAGCCGGCGGCGGCGGCGAGATCGGCGTCGCTGACCCCGTGCGCGGTCTGGCGCATAAGCGCCGCCGGCGCCCAGTCCGGCGACGGGCTGATGCGATCATCCGAGCGCAGTTCGGTGACCTGGCGGACGATGTAGTCGGCCGGCATCCCCGCCAGGGCGGCGTTCTCCGGCCGGCCCACGCCGGTCATCAGATGGCAGTAGCCGCAGGCCATGGCGTCGGGCTGTTTGCCGGTCGTGACGGCGGTTGGCGCGGCCGGATGCTGGCCCGGCCGCCAGTCGACAGCATGGAACAGGTCGTCGATTTGGCCTCGGGTGAAGGTCGCGTCCGCATCCGGCAGATGCTGGACGGTCGACGCCGCCGACTTTGGCGCGTCAGCGCCTTCGCCGGGAAAGGCCCAGGCGACGCCGGGATCGAGCGCCTTCTTCTCGGCCTGATGCGGCCCACAGGCCGACAAGGCGGTCGCCACGATAAGGCCGGCCGAGAGCGGCCAGCGCCGGAAAACGGATGTGGGCACGATCAGAACTCCCCTTCCGCCTTCCGAGCACGCTGGCCGACCCGTGGTCAAGCTTTCGGCTGATACCGCGGATCGCCGGTGCGCCAGAGCAGGAAGGCGATGACGTCGCCGGTCTCGCGGTCGCGCTGGCTGCGGGTCGAACCGATGCCGTGGCCGGCGTCGACGTCGATGCGCAGGATGATCGGGTTGGGCCCGCCGTTGGCCGCCTGCAGCCGAGCCGTCATCTTGGTGGGCTCCCACGATGAGACGCGCGGATCGTTGAGGCCGGTAGTCAGCAGCACGGAGGGATATTTCACCCCGTCCTTCACATGCAGATAGGCGTCCATCTCAAAGAGGCCCTTAAACCCATCCTTCTCAGTCACGGTGCCGAACTCGGGGATATTGGGTGGGCCGTTGGGGGAGAATTCGCTGCGGGTGGCGTTGGAGACGCCGACCTGGTCGATCACCACGGCGGCCAGATCCGGCCGCTCGGTCATGAACCGGCCGACGGTGATGCCGCCCGCCGACCCGCCGACGATGCCCAACTTGGACTTGGAGGTGTAGCCGGCTTTGATCAGGTGTTCGGCGCAGGCGATGGTGTCGCGCCAGGTGTTGAACTTGGTCAGCTTATAGCCGGCCAGATGCCAGTCCTCGCCTAGTTCGCCGCCGCCGCGCACGTGGCCCACGGCGAACACGCCGCCCAGGTCGAGCAAGGGCAGCCAGCGGGCGATGAAGGCGGGATCCTCGGTGATGCCATAGGCGCCATAGGCGTTGAGCAGCACCGGCGCCGAGCCGTCCCGCTTCAGGCCCTTCTTGTAGATGATCGACAGCGGAATCTTGACCCCATCGGCGGCGGTGGCGAACACCTCTTCCGACGTATAGGGGCTGACATCGATCGGCGGCTGCGGGGCGATATCGGTCTGCACCACCACGCCGTCGCGGCCCACGAAGCAAAGCGTTGTCGGCCGCACCCAGCTCTGCAGAAAGAACCAGACGCCGTCGTGCAGGGTGTCGGAATAGAGCGCCTGGATCGAGCCGGCGAAGGGCATGGGGATGGTGGTGATTTCGCCGCTCTCGTAGGACATCCGCCGCAGGCCGCCGAGGCCGGCGTTCAGGTCCTGGATGTAGAGGCCGTCCCTGGCCGCCGCGACGTTGACGATCACCGCCGCGCTAGGCGGTACGACCACCTGGCCGCCACCGACGGCCGGCTCGAGGGCGGTGGTCTTGATCACCTTGTAGTTGGACGCGCCTTGGTGCGAGAGCAGGAAGATTTCGTCCTGATGCACCGCCGCGCCGGTGACCTTGTCCCCCGGCAGGCAGACCGTGCGCCAGGGTGGGGAGCCGCCCGTGGACGCGCCGACGTCGGCGATATAGAGGGCGATTTCCCTCTGCACGCCGGAGACCACGGCGCCCAGGGCGACGGTGGAACCAGGCGTGGCCTGGACGCCCGGGAAGGCGATGTCGGGCACGTCGACGTCATGACTCAGGCCCTGCTCCATGACCTTGATATCGGTCGACGGGTCGGTGTTCAGCCGATGGAACCAGCAGGCGCTGTGCTGATAGCGGTCCAGGCCGTCAGCGGTCGCGCCGGCATGCAGCCGGTTGTAGAAGAAGCCGGAGCCGTTTTCGTACCAGCTGACATTGCCGTACTGGGTGCGGTCGATGGCTTCGGGCAGCAGTTCGCCCGTCTCGGTGACCAGGATGTGGGCGACGGAATTCTCCGATCCGCCGGGCGAGACGCCGAAGACGACGTGGCTGCCGTCGGGCGACGGGGTCCACCAGTCCAGTGATGAGTGCGAGCCGGCCGGCGCGTGCGCGTCGGGGTCGATCAGCAGCTTGTCCGCGCCGTGCAATCCCTTGCGCACGAACAGCTTATAGGTGTCGGCGCCCAGGGGGCGCACCTCTGTGAAGATGTAGTCGCCGCCGATCTGCACGGTGCTGACGGCGACAACCGCGGAGGTGTCATGGGCGACAGCGGCGATCAGGGCGTCGCGGCCAGGGATCGCGTCCAGCACCGACTTGGCGTAGGTGGCCTCGGCCAGGGCGTAGGTCTTCCACTCAGGTCCCTCGGCCTCCATCCAGCGGTAGGGATCGACCACGGTGGTCCCGAAATAGGTCTCGGTCACCGGGCGAACCGGCGCCACGGGCGGGCCGCCCTGGGCGAAGGCGAGACGCGGTGCGGCGGCCGCCGCGGCCAGCGCCGCCGACGAGGCGAGCAGGGCCCGTCGATCGATGGAATGAGTGGGCATCCGTTCCTCCGGTGCGATTTGCATGCGGCCGGAACGGCGCGCTCCACGCACGCTAGCCCCCAGCCTGTCTGGCCCGCATCCTTGCCGATCCGGCGAAGGCGACGCTAGATAATTGTTCGTAACGAAAGGCCGCTCGGCGGACCGGCCGATCCTGTTGCGGCCTCCCGCCTGTTCGAGCCCCTTCGGCGTTGGGTCAAGGATCGTTCTTGTTTTATTCCATAATCTCCGACAACCTTTCTCGGCGCCAGGGAGGGGTGAATGTCCAAACACGAGATCGTGGTTACCGACGTTGTCAGCGAGAGGGCGGAGCAACTGGTCGGCTGGGGCCTTAACGCCTACAATGATGAAATTACGGGATATTCCGACCGGCGACCCCTCGCGGTCCTGGTGAAAGATCCACAAACCGATGAGGTCCTGGGGGGCGCGACGGGCCGCTCATCCCTGGGTCTGTTATTTCTCGATCTCTTCTATCTGCCGAAAACACTTCGAGGATCGGGTATCGGTTCGACCGTTCTGAAGACCTTCGAGGAGGAGGGCCGGCGACGAGGCTGCGTGGCGGCGGTCCTCTACACAATCAGTTTTCAAGCCCCCGGATTTTACGAGCGCCACGGTTGGGAACGGTTCGGCGAGATCGCTTGCGAGCCTCCCGGAACCAGCAGGATCTTCATGACAAAGCGGCTCTAGACGCCCGCCGTCTTCAGGATGAGCGCTTCGGTCGCCGTGCCGGACGGGGTGGCCGGCGACAACATGTCGAAATGGCCGATGTCCCTGAGGACCAGAACCTGGACCTGATCGCCTTTGGCCGTCGCCGCCGCGCGATGGGCTTCCGCGTCCTTGGCCGGCAGGACGACGGCGGATATGAGCGTCGACGGGACGTGGCTCGGCAGCAGCTGGATCGGGTTGCCCTGGGCGTAGCGGGCGGGAACCTGGGACGGCAGGCCGCCCATCAGGTTTGAGACCACCGGCCCGCCGCAGATCTGCTGATCAGGGCCGATGAAGGCCTTCAGATCGCCTGGCCCGTCGATGGCGATGCTCGCGGCGATCTTCAGCGGATGGTCGCTGTGAATCGGGCTTCCGGCGGGGACGCGTGGACGGGCGGCGATCCACAGCGCCCCGGAAGCGCCGGCGGAATGGCCGATGACCACCACCCGGCTCAGGTCGAGCGGGTAGGTTTTGGCCAGGACTCGGACATGATCGGTTGCGGCGGCCCAATCTTGGAAAGTCCCAGGCCACCCGCCGCCCACATCCCCCAGCTGGCGATACTCGATATTCCAGGTCGCCACGCCCTTGGCCTCAAGGTCGGCGGCGAGGGGACGAAGGTAGCTGAGCGTCGCAAAGCCCGAGCTCCAGCAGCCGCCGTGGACGATCACCACCAGCGGGAAGGGGCCGTGGCCCTTGGGTACGCGCAGTTCGCCGTACTCAAGGGGATCGGATCCGTAGGGCTCGGTGCGGGTCGCCGGCGCGACCGGCATCTTCGACAGACTGTCAGGGTCGAGGTGCTGGCCGAAGGCTGGCGCGGCCGAACACATCAGAGCCGCGAAAGCGATAACCAGAGCGCGCATGGAGCCTCTCCTCATTCCGCCGGCGCCAGGCGCCTCGGCCGCAGCAGATGGGCCAGGGCGATCAGCACCGCACCCACCGCCAGCACCCCCGCGCCATAAAGCGCCCCCACGCCCAGGTCCATCAGCGAGGAGATGAACATGTAAACGGAAATCAGCAGGAAGCTGACCGGGAACAGTGGATAAAGCGGCGTCTTCACCGGCCGGTCGGCCTCCGGAAAACGGCGGCGCAGGATCATCAGCGCGCCCATGCTGGCCATGGTGAAGAGCCAATAGACCGGGGTCATATAGTCGACCATGGCGCTGAATCCGCTGGCGGCGAAGGCGCCCGCGATCACCAGCACCATCGCAAAGCCGCCCTCGGCCAGCACCGCCCGCGCTGGCACGCCGCGCCCGCCGTCCCAGCGGCCGATGAAGGACAGGGCCGGCAGATCGCGGGTCGCGGCATAGGTGGTGCGGGCGCCGACGATCAGGGTCGAATTGATGCTGGCGATGGCCGAGACCCCCACCACCACCACGATCAGGGTCTTGCCGACACCGCCAAAGGCGCGGCCCATCAGGTCGGCGGCGGGCGCGGTCGAGTGCGCCAGGCCGTCCAGCCCCAGCCCGGCCAGCATGGCGCCGTTGAGGGCTAGGTAGATCACCATCAACACCACCAGGCTGCCGATGATGGTGATCAGCATGCCGCGCCGGTCCGACCGCACCTCGGCCGAAAGGGTCGCCGCGTCGCTCCAGCCGCCGTAGGCCAGGAAGATGTAGATCAGCGCCACCGACATCTGTTTGAGCGATGGCATTGCAGCCGGCGTCGGCGCGATGACAGGCGCCGGCAAGTGCCCGCCCAGGCCCAGCTTGATCGCCGCCGCGACCACGCTGGCGAAGCCGATGGCCACAAGGCCCACGAGACCCGCCTGGGTGATGAAGCCCGTCCTCACGTGCATCAGGTTCAGGCCGACCAGGGCCGCGACGGTGGCCAGGGCGAACAAGGTGTGGCCAACCGGATTCATCGGGATCACTGCCCCGGCGTAGTCAGCGAACATGAAGGCCATCAGGGCGATCCAGCCGGTGTGCATGATCGAGAACCGCGACCAGGCGAACAGCAGGCCCACCTGTCGCCCATAGGCCTTGGACAGGAAGTTGTAGTCGCCGCCGGGATCGGGAAAGGCGGTGGCCATCTCCACATAGCCCATGGCCCCCAGCATCGAGAGCAGGCCGCCCAGCACCCACATGCCATAGAAGTGCCAGCCGCCGATGTTCAGCGCCACGGTGGGCGCCGTCTTCAGCGTATCGGTGGTCATGATCATGCCCAGCGCCAGGACGGTGGCGTGGGCGACCCCCAGATGCCGCTTGGGCGCGTCCGCACGGGCGATGGTGTGATCGTCTGACACGGGCGGGCAGCGTCCTGGCGGGCTTAGGAAGCCAAGCTAGCCCGTGCGTGACGGCTGCCGCAATGGAAAGGCGTCATCCTTCCAACAGTTTAGCGATCCGCGCCTGGAACCAGCTCACCGCGCTCTCGTGGGAGGGCGACAGCGGCCCCTGACGATAGATGCCGGCGTCGATGTTTTCCTGGACCCGTTCGCAGATCCAGGCGTCTTCCTCGGTAATCTTCTCGGTGGTGAGGTGCGCCGCGTCGATGCCCGGCTCCTCGGGTTCGTGCAGGTAGATGTGACTGAGTTCCGTCGCCTCGGCGCCCACGGGCTTCATATGGATCACCAGCAGCACCCCGCGATTGAGCGTCAGGCCGAGATTGGGCCAGACCCAGGCCCAGAGGCCATGCGCATGGTGGTGGTCGTGCCCATCGTCGTCCCAACGCGCCTCGCCGGACTCCACGTCCTGCATGACCACGTCGCCATCGATGCGCACGTCGTCCACGCCCGCATGCACCGCGGCGTCGACGCCGCCATGGACGCCCTCGGAGTGGAAGCCTTCGAGATAGTTCTCGACGAACACCTTCCAGTTACTGGCCACGGCGTGGGTGTCTTCGATCCGCGCGGTGAGATGGGCGCGCCGGCCGAAGCAGGCATCCAGCGGGCGCATGGTGTCCGCCAGCGGCCCGGCCGCCTCGTCGAGGTTCACGAACACAAACCCGCGCCAGGTCTCCACCCGGATCGGGAACAGACTGTAGGCGCCAAGGTCGATCTCGGCCGGGTCGAAGTTGGGCGCGGCCTGCAGGCCGCCGTCGAAGCCGTAGCGCCAGCCATGATACCGGCAGACCAACGCGCCGGGGCAGCGCCCGCGCGCCTCGCCCACCAGCGGCCCCGCGCGATGGCGGCAGACGTTGTGGTAGGCCTTCAGCACCCCGCCCTGGTCGCGCACCACCACGACCGGATAGCCGGCGATGGTCTGGGCGATGTAGTCGCCGGTGCGGCCCAGGTCCGACTCCAGTCCCACAAACTGCCAGGTGCGGGCGAAGATCAGCTGGCGCTCAGCCTCGAAGATATTGGGATCGCGATAGAGCGCCAGGGGCGCGGTCATCGGGCCGGTCGCTGAGGGTCCGTCGCTGCTCATGGTCTGGCGGCTCCTGTGGCCTTGTCGGGCGGCGCGTTCCACCATCCCCCGCCCAGCGCCTGAAACAAGGCCACGGCGTCGGAATACTGCGTCGCCCTGGCCTGGGCGAGGGCAAGCCGGGCCTGGGCGTCGGCTTGTTCGGCTGCGAGGACGATGAGCGGACTGATGTCGCCGAGCCCGAGCTGTTTGTGGGCGATGGTCAGGCTGTGCGCCGCGGCGTCGGCCGATGACTGGGCGGCGACGGCGGCCTTGGCGTCGAAACGCAGGGCATGGACGGTGTCGGCGGTGTTCTGGAAGGCGGCGATGACGGTGGCGCGGTATTGGGCCGCCGCGGCGTCGAACGCGGCCCGCGCGCCGCGCTCGTGATGCAACAGGGTTCCTCCCTGGAAGATGGGCTGGGTCAGGGTTCCGGCCAGGCTCCAGAAGGTGGCGCTGTTGGCGAGCGAGACGCCCAGATCCAGCGGGGCGGAGCCGGCGTTGGCGGCCAGGTTGATGTCGGGCAGGCGCGCGGCCACGGCGACGCCGATCTCGGCGCTGGCGGCGTGCAGCTGCGCCTCCGCCGCGCGCACGTCCGGCCGCTGGCGCACCAGGTCGGCGGGCAGGCTGAGCGGCAGGGCGTCCGGCAGGGTCAGAGCGTCCAGATCGAACGTCGCGGTGACCGGCTCGCCCGGCGTGCGGCCGACCAGGGCGGCGAGCAGGTCGCGGTTGACCTCGAAGGCCTTTTCGAGTGGCGGCAGGGCGGTCTGAGCCTGGGCCAGCAGGGCGGTCTGGGCGGCGACATCGGCGTCGGAGGCCTGGCCGAGCTCGCGCTGGCGGCGGAAGGAATCCAGCGCCCGCTGTTGATCCTGGATCACCGACCTGGCGGCGCCGATCTGGGCGCGCAGGGCGGCGTCCTGGATCGCCGCCAGGGCCACGTTCGCGGCGATAGTCTGGCGGGCGGCTTCCAGTTCGAACCGCTGCGCGTCTTCCAGGGCGCCCAGGTTCTCCACCGCGCGGCGGTTCGCGCCGAAGATGTCCGGGGCGTAGGAAACGCTGACCTGGCTGGTGGTCAGGGTGTAGAGCGACGCACCGGACTCGGTGGGGCTGGACAGGTCCTTGGCGAACTGCTGACGGGTGGGCTGGATACTCGCCCCGACGGTGGGAAAATAGGCCCCGCGCTGGGCCAGGGTCGCCTCGCGCGCGGCGTGTAGGGTTGCGCGGGCCTGGTCGATGGTCGGGTTCTGCTTCAGCGCCTCGTCCACCAGATTGTCCAGAGGCTGCGAGCCGAACACGCGCCACCAATCCCGTGCGACGTCCATGCCGGAGACCAGCCGGGGGCCGGCCTCACCGGGCGCGCCAGCCGCGCCATAGCCGGACGTCGGCGGCAGGGCGGGTGTCTTGTAGTTCGGCCCGACCGCGCACGCGCCGAGGCTGGCGGCGCAGGCGGCGATGAGAAGAACGCGGCGCACGGTCATGGCTCATGCTCCTCGTCGGTGGGCGCGTTGGCCTCGTAGCGACTTTCGATGGCGAAGTAGAAGGCCGGCAGGATGAAGAGGGTGAGCAGGGTGGCGATGGCCAGGCCGCCGACCACCACCGTCGCCAAGCCGCGCTGCACATCCGTACCTACCCCCGTCGCCAAGGCGGCTGGGAACATGCCGACCGAGGCCACGGTCGCGGTGAGCAGCACCGGCCGGAAGCGTTCTGCCGCGCCGGCGATCACCGCGTCGGTCAGGGTCTGGTGGCGTGGCCGCACCCGGTTGATGTTGGAGGTCATGATAATGGCGTTCTGCACCGCCACCCCGAACAGGGCGATGAAGCCCACGGCGGTGGCGATGTTCAGCGTCTCGCCGGTGATGTGCAGGGCGATCAGCCCCCCCAGGGTCGCCAACGGCACGACGCCCAGGATCAGTAATGTCTGCCGCAGCTTGCCGAACTGGGCGAACAGCAGGACGCCCATCACCAGGACCACCAGCCCCATCACCACCACCAGCCGCGCCAGCGCCCGCTGCTGGTTCTCGAACTGGCCGGCCCATTCCAGGCGGTAGTGGTCGCGGTCGAAATGCACCTGGGTGTCGATCCGGTGCTGGGCGTCGGCCAGATATTGCGACAGCGCCCGGCCGCGGTTGTCGATGCGGATGGTGAGCTGTCGCAGGCCCTGTTCGTGGGCGATGGTGTTCTCGCCGCTCTGTAACCGGATATGGGCCACCAGGCTCAAGGGAACCTGCGCGCCGCTGGTCGAGGTCAGGACCAGCTGGCCCAGCTTCTCGGGGCTGGAGGTCACCTCCGGCGGCAGGTGGATGGTGATGTTGTGGGTCTCGTCGCCGTTATAGATCTGGGTGATCGGCGCGCCGCCGACGGCGTTCTGGATCAGGCTCATGATGTCGGCGACATTGACGCCATAGCGGGCGGCGGCGTCGCGGTCGGCCTCGATCACCAGCTGCGGGATCGGCGGACCCTGGAAGATCGAGGCTTCGCCGGTGCCTGGCGTCTGGCGCAGCACGCCGACGATCTGATCGCCGATCCGCCGCATCTCGGCGAAGTCGTCGCCATAGATGCGCAGCACCAGCGGGCTGTGCGCGCCGCCAACGGTGTCGTTGACCCCGTCGATCATGGGTTGGCTGATGCCGACCGTCATGCCCGGAATCTTTGCGAGCCGGTCGGACAGCCGCTGGACGAAGGCGGCCTTGGATTCGTGGTCCGGCCAGGTCCCGTAAGGCTTCAGTCCAACTCCGGACTCGATGTGCGAAGGCGTCCAGACATCGGTGCCGGTGTCGTTCCGGCCAGTCTGGGTGACGATGTAGGAGACTTCGGGGAAGGATCTGACGGCGTGGCGCAGTTCTCCGGCCATCTCGCTGGCCTTGTCCAGGGACAGGCCCGACGGCAGGTCCACCTGCAGCCAGAGCGAGCCCTCATCCAGGTCGGGCAGGAATTCCTGGCCTACGGTGGCGCCGAGCGCCAGCACGGCGATCAGGGCCGCGCCGGCGGCGGCGTAGGCGACCGGCAAGTTCTTCAGCAGCCTGGCCAGCCAGTCGCGATAGCCGTTGCGCAGGTGCTCGATGAAGCGGTTGGGGCGAAGCCGGATCGGGTTCTTCAGCACCATGAAGCCGAGTCCCGGCGCGAGCGCCAAGGCATAGATCAGGGCGCCGAGCAGGGCCGCGCCCACCGTATAGGCCATGGGCCGGAACAGCTTGCCCTCGGCATGGGTGAAGGCCAGCAGGGGGAAGTAGGCGGTGATGATGATCAGGGTGGCGAAGAAGATCGGCTGCGCCACATGGGTCGCGGTGTTGATCGCCAGCCCTTCGGACATCTGATCGCCCGGCAGCCGTTCACGTAGGCGCAGCAGGGCCTCGGTGACGACGATGGCCCCGTCGACGATCACCCCAAAGTCGATGGCGCCCAGGGAAAACAGGTTCGCCGGCATGTGCAACAGGTTCATCATCGTGAACACCATCGCCAGCGCCAGGGGAATGGTGGCGGCCACCACCAGGGCGATGCGGACGCTGCCCAGGAACAACAGCAGGATCAGGCAGACCAGGACCACGCCCTCGACGATGGTGCGGGCCACATGCTCGACCGTGGCGTGGACCAGGTCGTCACGGTCGATATAGGGGACGATCTTGACGCCCTGGGGCGCCAGCTGGGCGTTCAGCTTGTCCACCTCGGCGTGGACGTCTTTCAACACCTGCGAGGGGTTCTGGTATTTCAGCAGATCGACGATGCCCTCGACGGTGTCGGGGTTGTTGTCCTTGCCCAGGATGCCTTCGCGGATCTGGTGGCCGATCTTCATCTGGCCGAGGTCGCGGACATAGACCGGGACGCCGCCATGCTGAGTGACCATGATGGCGCCGATATCGCTGAGCGAGCTCACGCGGCCGACGCCGCGTACGACATAGGACTGCTCGCCCCGCGTCACCCGCCCGCCGGCGGCGATGGCGGTATTGCTGTTGATGGCGGTGACGATGTCGTCGACCGCGACGCCATAGCGGGTCAGGCGGGCGGGATCGAGCTCCAGCTCATATTCCTTGGTGTAGCCGCCGAAGTTGTCGACATTGGCCACCCCCTGCACCTGGTTCAGCGCCGGCACGACGATCCAGCGCTGGATCTCCGACAGCTGCATCAGGTTTTTGGTCTCGGACTCCAGGGTGTAGCGATAGATTTCCCCGGACGGTCCCGAGACCGGGTCGAGCGAGGGGGTGACGCCGCCGGGCAGGGTGACGCCGGCGATGCGCTCGGTGACCCGCTGCCGCTCCCAATAGTCCTCGGACCCGTCCTTGAACTCCAGGCTGATCAGCGACAGGCCCAGTGTGCTGGTGGAGCGGAAGGACACCAGCCCCGGCGTGCTGCCCAGGGCGCGCTCGAGGGGAATGGTGACCTGTTGCTCTACGTCCTCGGCGGCGAGCCCGGGCAGCTGGGTGGTGACCTGGGCGCCGACGGGCGCCAGCTCCGGATAGGCTTCGATGGCGATCTGGGTCCAGGAGAGATAGCCCAGGACCGCGAACACGACCGCCAGGGCGATCGCGATATGCCGATGCCGGAAACACAGCTCCAGCATCCGGCTAATCATTGAGCAGCACTCCGCCACGGACCACGATCCGGTCGCCCGGGGCCAGGCCGCTCAGCACCCGCGCCGCCGTATCGGTCTCGTCGCCCAGCTTGACCGCGCGCCGCTCGAACACCCAGGGCCGCACCTCGACCAGCACGGTGATGGAGTCGTTGTTCATCAGCAGGGCGGATTGCGGCGCGAACACCGCGCCGCTTGCGTCTGACGAGGCCGGGGGTGTGAAGGCGGCGGTGGCGTACATGTTGGGCATCAGCCGGCCACCGGGATTATCGAGAGCGATCCGGACCTTCTGGCGATGGGTGTCAGGCTCTATCACCGCATTCACCTCGCTGACCGAACCATGCAGGGTCTGGCCGGGATAGGCGGTGAGCTGGATGTCGGCCGGTGCGCCCCGCGCGATGAGGCCGACCTCGTCCTCCGGCACATTGGCGGTGATGTAGACCCGCTCGATATTGGTCACCGTCATCAGCACCGCGGTCGGGTCGCTGACCTGGGCGCCGCGGCTTGTAGCCAGGGTGGTGATCACCCCGTCTTGGGGCGCGGTCAGCACCAGCTGGCCCGCCGCGTGGGCGCCGGCGCCGTTCAGGACCTCCATGCGGGCGTGGGCGCGCTCGCGTTCGGACTTTGCCTGGTTGTAGGCGCTCTCGGCCGCCTCGATGTCCTTCGTGGCCGCTCCGCCCGCCTGCTGCACGCCGCGCGCGCGGGTCAGCGCCTTGTCGGCGGTCACAAAGGCGTCGTCGGCCTTCTGGAGGTCGGAATTAGCCTGGGCCAGGTCGCCCGAGGCGATCGTCGCCAGCACCTGGCCGCGATGCACCCGGTCACCCAGGGCGATGTTCAAGGCGACGACGCGGCCCGTCAGGGGCGCCAGGATGTTGACCACCCGCGCCGGGTCCGCCTCGACAATGGCCGGGACATCCAGGCGGCGCCCGCCCGCATCGCCACCGATCGCCTGCACCACCAGATGGGTGCGCAGCGGCGAGCCGGCGGGAATCTCGATCAGCGCGCCGTCATGCACCAGCATGGGCGCGGCGTCCTGGGCTTGAACGCGCTTGCAGGCCGTCGCCGACAGGCCGGCCAGTGCGCAGAGCAGGGCGACGCCAGTTTTATGGAGCGCATGCATCACCAGGACCTCCGTTTCTCTCGCCCGCTCGGGCCGAGGCCGGATCAGGCGAAACAGGTCGACATAGACGTGGTTTGTGACAGCTCAGCCATCGGTGGCCGGCGCTCTAGACCCGACGAGAGGCGGGGTCAATATATATAGGGGGGTATACTATTTTATGACGGACGTGTGACGGCCGCCGGGGCGTCCGATGTCAGGTTAGATAGGCGTGGACGATCTCGACCAGCTCCTCGGCCGCCTGCACGCGGGCGTCGTCCTTGGGCATGTTGGGATCGATCATATGTTCGCGGATGTGGTCTTCGATCACCTCGGCGATGAAGCCCTCCAAGGCGCCCCGGCAGGAGGTCGCCTGCTGCAGCACCCGGGCGCATTCCACATCCTGGTCGACCGCGCGTTCGATCGCCTCCAATTGCCCGCGAATGCGCTTGAGGCGGTTCAGCAGCTTGGTCTTCTCGCGCGCGACGTGGGTCATGGGGCCTTGAGGATTTCAGAGTTGCGGTCGTGTGTGCGAAGTTACATGGCTTCGGACGAGGCGACTATCCAGGCGCCTTCGTCGTCTTCGGATGAAGGTCCCATGAGCCGGGTTTCTCTTGCGATACTGGCGGTAACGCTCACCCTCGCCACGTCCGCCCGGGCGCAAGACAACGACAACGTCCCCGACGTTCGCTGCCTGGTGGTCGCGCTCGACCTGAGCAAATCGCCGGATCCGCAGATGAGGTCGTTGGCCATGTCGGCCGGACTCTATTTTGTCGGCCGCCTGAGGGGCCGCGCGCCAGACCTGGACCTTGAGGCGGCGATCGTCCAGCAATTGCGGATCATGACCCGCGAGGACCTGCGAACCGAACGGGATCGCTGCGGAACTGTTCTCGCCGGCCAGGCGGACAGGCTGGCGGTCATGGGCGAGCATCTGCGTGGCATGGCGGCGGCGACCGCCGAATCCCAACCTCCGCCAGACGCCGCGCCGCCGAAATAACATCGGTTTTAATCCGATCCCCGGACGTCTACGTAAAACACAGGATTTGCCGGCCCTGCTTCGGTTTGGGCGCGCTGCACAGCGCCAGAAGGTTTGACGGATATGGACGCCGGCGTCGGCGGAGCAAACTCATTGGCGGCGCTGCGCCGCGCGGGCGAAGCCAATCCGGCCGTCCGTCTGCTTACGGTCGTGGCGAGCGACATGCGCGCCGGCGCGGACTTCGAACGTCTCGACATCGACCCGGTCGGCGGCGCATTGCTGATCGATGAGCCGCCCGAGGCGGTTGGCGCCGACGCGCTCACGCGCACGCTGGCGCTGATCGACCAGGCAGAGGCGAACGATCGCCACGCCGCCCAGCAGGCCGTGCGAAACCTGCCCTTCGCGAAGGAATTGCTGGATCTGCCCGCGTCCGTGCGTGACGCCGGCCTCAAGGCCTTGCAGCGGCGGCGCTGGAGCTTCGGGGGCTTCGGGATCAAGCGCCTGCCGCTGATCGCCAGCGGCGGCGCCATCGTCGAGCTGGTGCGGGTCGAGCCGGGCCGGGGCGCGGCCGAGCATGACCACACCGCCGAGGAACTGACCCTGGTCCTCACGGGCGCCTACAACGACGGTCACGCGCGCTACGAGCCGGGGGAGATATCCCACGCGGCCCCGGGCTTCATGCACGCGCCTTGCGCCGAGCCGGGCGAGCTTTGCTATCTGATGCTGATCAGCTTCGGGCCGGCCCGCTTTACCGGTCAGATCGGTCTGCTGCAGCGGCTGATCGGCTTCCCCTGGCAGCCGAAGCCGGCGGAGACGCTATAGGGTCGCGGAACTGCTACGCCGGTCGCGCGTAAAGCCTGGGTGACCGCGTCCCCAATCCCCAATATTCGCAAGTATTTGGCTTTGGCGCCGCTGGCGGCGCTGCTCTATGCCTGCTCCCCCAGCACGCCGCCCGCGCCGGCGCCCAAGCCGCCCGTGGCCGCGGCGCCCCAGCCCAAGCCGCCGGCCGCAGCGCCGGTTCCGGCCATGGCCCAGGCCATCACCGGTGCGGCGTTTGCACCGGGCGGTGCGCCCGTCCCTCCTAAGACCGCCGATCCGGTCCTGATCCGCGCCGAAGTCCTGCTTGACCGCGCGGACTTCTCGCCCGGCGTCATCGACGGACTGGCCGGCTCCAACGCCAAAAAGGCGATCGCCGCCTTTCAGGCCGGGCAGAGCCTGACGCCGTCCGGCCAGCTGGACGCCCAGACCTGGACGGCGCTGACCCGGGACACCCGCCCCGTGGTCCAGAGCTATACGATCACGGCGGCGGATGTCGCCGGGCCCTTCTCCCCGAACGTCGGCGAAGACTTCGTCAAGCTGGCCGCACTGCCCAATGGGCCGACCTATGTCTCGCCGCTGCAGGAGCTGGCCGAGCGGTTTCACATGAGCCAGGGCCTGCTGCAGGCGATGAACCCGAACGCCAACCTCAGCGCGGCCGGAACGGTGATCTGGGTTGCGGCGCCCGGTGCGCCGGCCTTCGCCAAGGGCGACGTCAAACATATCGTCGTCTCCAAGGCCAAGGACCAGGTGTTCGCCTATGGCGACGATGAGAAGCTGCTGGCGGTCTATCCGGCCACGGTGGGATCCACCGAGCGCCCGTCGCCGCATGGCCATCACAAGATCAATGGCGTGGCCTGGAATCCCGACTACGTCTACGACCCGTCAAAGCTGAAATGGGGGCCCCGGTCTCACGGTAAGTTCACGATCAAGCCGGGCCCCGAGGGGCCCGTGGGCGTGGTCTGGATGGACATCAACGCTCCCAGCTATGGCATTCACGGTTCGCCGGACCCGACCCTGATTGGCAAGACGGCGTCCCATGGCTGCGTGCGGCTCACCAACTGGGACGCGCTCGCCCTGGCCCATGGCGTCAAGCCGGGCGTGCCGGTGGATTTCGTCTCTTAGAGCCGGTTGGAATTAGTCCAGGCCACCACAAAGTCCGCTCATCCCCGCGCAGGCGGGGACCCAGGCGACTGGGCGCCATTCGATCAGCTGCGCCAAGATCGCAGCTGCAAGATCGAGTCTGGTGACCCTGGGTCCCCGCCTGCGCGGGGATGAGCGCAAAATTAGAGCCATCTCATCCCAACGCGCTCTAAGCTCGGCCCCCCGCGTGCTATCAGCGCCCGGTTTGTCGGCCCAGCCGACCTGTCGCGCGAGCCGCAATGAACTATCGCCACGCCTTCCATGCCGGAAACCACACCGAGGTCTTCAAGCATGCGGCGCTGATCCTGATCTTGGAACACCTGGCGCGGAAGCCGCAGGGCTATGTGATGCTCGACACCCACGCGGGCCTGGGCGCTTACGATCTGTTGTCGGAGCCGGCGCAGAAGACCCTGGAATACGAAGCTGGCGCGGCCAAGGTGTTCGGCCAGGACCTGCCGTCGGCGCCGGCCTATGTCGAGCTGCTGACGGCGATGAACCCGGTAGGCTTGGTAAGCTATCCCGGCTCGCCGGAGATCGCGCGACGGATGCTGCGGCCCCAGGACCGGCTGATCGCCTGCGAACTGCATCCGGCCGATGTCGAGGTCCTGCGCGCGCGCTATGGTCATGATCCGCGGATCGGCGTGCATCACCGGGACGGCTATGAGGCCATCGGCGCCTTCACCCCGCCGCCGGAGCGGCGCGGCCTGGTCTTCATCGACCCGCCTTACGAGAAGACGGACGAAGCCGTGACGCTGACGCGCGCCATCGCCCGGGGTCTGAAGAAGTGGCCGACGGGCGTCTTCCTGGCCTGGTATCCGATCAAGGATCGCGTCATCGCCGAGACCCTCGCCGAAGCGGCGATTTCCACGCCCTTTCCCAAGACCCTGCGGGGGGAGTTCCAGATCCGGCCCCGCGACGACCAGACCCTGGCCGGCGGCGGAATCATCGTCTGCAACGCCCCCTGGAAGCTGGACGAGCAGCTGATAGCCCTGGGCGCGGACCTGGTTCGGCTGATGGACGGTGAAGGCGCGTCCTGCCGCGTGGACTGGCTTACGCCGGCCTAGCTGAGGTCAACGGTAGCCGTCACCGCACAAACTCCTCATCCTGAGGCGCCCGCGCAGCGGGCCTCGAAGGACGCAGCGGCGGCTCCGTGCGTCCTTCGAGGCTCGGCTTCGCCTCGCGCCCCAGGATGAGGAAATGGGAAGGCGCGCCGCTAATGAGCGGGCGGCGCTTCCGCCTCCGCGGCCGGCGCTTCGACCGGCGTGATCAGCCGGCCGAACCGGGGCCGCAGCCAGGCTTCGATATCGTCGATCAACTCATAGACCACCGGCACCACCACCAGCGACAGCAGGGTGGAGGAGATCAGCCCGCCGATCACCGCGACCGCCATCGGTTGGCGGAACTCCGAGCCCTTGCCGATGGCCAGGGCCGTGGGCAGCATGCCAGCCATCATCGCCAGTGAGGTCATGATGATCGGCCGCGCCCGCTCGCGGCAGGCCTCGACGATGGCGTCGCGCTGAGACACGCCGTCGCGCTCGCGCTCGATGGCGTATTCGACCAGGAGGATCGAGTTCTTGGCCGCCAGGCCCAGCAGCATCAAAAGGCCGATCAACGACGGAATGCTGATGGACATGCCCGTGGCAAGCAGGCCCAGGAAGGCGCCGCCGATGGCCAGCGGCAGGGCCGCCAGGATGGTGATCGGCTTGAAGAAGCTGCGGAACAGCAGCACCAGCACGCCATAGATCAGGGCGATCCCGGTCAGGATGGCCATGCCCAGTTCTTCAAACAGCTGGCGGAACTGTTCCGTCTGGCCGAGCTCAGCCTGCTGAACGCCCGGATATTTGGACGCGGGCTTGCCGAGGTCCCGCATCATCGGGGTCTTCTTGATCTCCTTCAACGCCTGTCCCAGTTGCGCGCCATTGGCCAGGTCGGCGTCCACGGCGATATCCCGCTCGCGGTTGTAGCGGTAGATCTGCGCTGGACCGGCGTCGAACTGGACATCGGCGACCGCCGACAGCGGCGTGGTCGAGCCGCTGGCGTTGGGAATCTGCAGGTTCTTGATCGTGTCGATCTTGGTCCGCGCGCCGGCGGGCAGGCGGATGCGGATGGGAATGCGCCGCTCGCCTTCGGTGAGCTTGGGCACATTGGCGTCGATATCGCCGAGCGAGGCGATGCGCGCGACGTTGGCGATGGTCGACACGCTGATGCCCAGGCGCGCGGCCTGTTCCGGATCCGGTCGAATAACCACCTCGGGACCCGTGGGCGGATTGGAGGGCCTGGGGTCGGCGACCGATTTCAAGCCGGCCATTTCGCGCTGCAACTCGTCTCCGGCGCGGTTGAGCTCGGCGCCGTCGGGGCCGGTCAGCAGGATCTGGATGCCGGCCGCGCCAAAGCCGCCGCCCTGGAAGGTCACCCGGGCGTCGGGGATGCTGCGCAAAGACGCGCGCACCCGGTCCTGAATCTGGCTCACGTTGAGGCTGCGCTTATCCTTCAGCACGATGGTGGCCGTGCCGGACGACGGGTCGCCGGAGCCTCCGCCGCCGCCGCCGCCAAAGCCTTCGCCGGCGGTCGAGCCGATCTGGGTGAAGACGAACTTGGTTTCGGGCTGTTTCATGAACAGCGCCGTGGTTTCGCGGGAGACCGCATCCATGTCGGCCAGGGTCGCGCCGGGCGGCCCCTGCATGCCGACGAAGATGTAGTCGGGGTTGCCGGGCGGCTGAACGCCGGACGGCAGGAAGGCGTCGAGACCCAGCGAGAGGATGAAGATGACCCCGCCGATCGCCACGGTGGCGATCCGATGGGACAGACACCACTCCAGAATACGCCGGTAGAAGGGCATCAGCTCGCCGCGCGGATGGGGCTCGGAGACGGGTCTCAGGAAATAAGCGGCCAGCAGCGGCGTCAAAAGCCGGGCGACCAGCAGTGAGAACAGCACCGCCGCGGCGACGGTCAGGCCGAACTCCTTGAAGAACTGGCCGGGGATCGACCCCATGAAGGAGACGGGGGTGAAGACCACGACGATGGTGGCCGTGGTGGCGACGACCGCCAGGCCGATGTGGTCGGCGCCTTCCATCGAGGCGTAGTAGGGGCGCGCGCCCGCCTGCACCCGTTTCTGGATGTTCTCGATCTCGACGATGGCGTCGTCGACCAGGATCCCGATCACCAGGGTCAGGGCCAGCAGGGTGACCACGTTCAGGCTGAAGTGGAACACCGCCATCATCAGGAAGGTGGGGATCAGCGAGACCGGCATGGCGATGGCGGTGATCGCCGTGGCGCGCCAGTCGCGCAGGAACAGGAAGACCACCAGCGAAGCCAGCACCATGCCTTCGACCATCGCCCGCCGGGTCGCGGCATAGCTGTCGCGGGTTTCGTCGACCGTGGAGAAGATCTCGGTGAAGCTGACGCCGGGGTGAGCAGTCTGGAGCTTGGCGATCGCCGCCTTGACCTCGTCCTCGACCCGAACCTCGCTGGCGTCGTTGGTCTTCAGCACCTGGAAGCCGATCACCGGCTTGTCGTTCAGGCGCGCGAAGCCGCGTGGCTCCGAGGAGCCGTCGCCCACGTCCGCAACGTCCGACAGCTTGATGTACCGGCCGCCGGCCAAGGGGATGGTCAGGTTGCGCAGCTGTTCGACCGTGGTCGCCGCGCCGAGCACGCGCACGGTCTGCTCGCGACCGCCCACATCCAGCCGACCGCCCGGATAGTCGGTGTCGAAGGCGGCGAGGGCAGTGTTCAGCACCGACGCGTTCAGCCCCTGGGCCGCCATGCGGTCCGGATCGATGATGATGTTGATCTCGCGGTCGACGCCGCCGACGCGGGAGACCTGGGCCACCCCCTTTTCCGCCTGCAGCGTGCGGGCGACGGTGTCGTCGATGAACCAGGACAGATTGCTCGGCGACATGTTCGGCGCCGCGACGGCATAGGTGACGATCGGCTCGGAATTCACGTCCAGCCGTTGGATCTGCGGCGGATCGATGCCGAGCGGCAGGACGGCGCGGGTCTGGTCGACCCTCTGACGCACCTCGTCGGTGACCTTTTGCAGGTCTTCGCTCAGTTCGAACTGGATGACCGTGGTGGAGACCCCCTGGGTGACCACCGACTGGATCGACTTGACGTTGGAGATGCCGGCCATGGCGTCTTCGACCGGCCGGGTGATCTGGGTCTCCATATCCGTCGGCGCCGCGCCGCTCTCGGTGACGGTGACCACGACGGCGGGGAAGACGATGTTCGGAAACTGCTTGATCGGCAAAAAGCCATAGGCCAGCAGACCGCCCAGCACCGCGGCGATGAAGAACAACGCCACGGGGATCGGGTTCTTGATCCCCCAGGTGGAAAGCTTGAGCTCGGCCATCAGCGCGCGCCTGGGCCGGCTGCGTCCTCGGCCGGATCGATCTTATCGCCCGGCAGCACGAAGACCGCCGCGGCCAGCAGGATGCGTGTGCCGGCGGGCGGGCCGGAGATCAGCTGCACATAGCCGCCGGCGTGCTGGCCGGTGCGCACCTGCGCCTCGTGCACGTGGTTGGTGGCGTCCACCGTCATCAGCACCGCACCGTCGGCGTCATAGCGGACGGCGGTTTCAGGCACGGCCAGCTGGCTCGCGCCGCCGCCGCCGAAGCTGGCGCGGGCAAAACCGCCGGGCCGCAGGCTGGCGCTGTTCGGCAGGCTGATGCGCATATCGCCCAGCTTGGTCTGCTGGTTGATCGCCGGCATGATCAGGCGAACCGTTCCCATGACCGTCGATCCGTCCGGCAAGGCGACCTTCACCGGATCGCCGACCTTGATCCCGCCAAAATCGCCTTCCGCCAGTTCGGCGTCGAGCTCGATCAGGCTGTCGCGGGCCATGGTGAACATGGGCGTTCCGCCCGGCGCGGCGACATCGCCCGGGCGCACGTTACGCACCAAAACCAAACCGGCCACCGGGGCGCGGATGGTCATCAAGCCCTCGCGGGTCTCAAGATCTTTCAGCTGTGCCTGTTGGGCCTCCAGCGCCGCCTGGGCGGTGCGGGCCTGGAACCGGCGTTGATCGATCTGCTCCTTCGACAGCACGCCCTGGTTGTCCAGGCCGGCCACATCGGCGGCCTGCTGAGCGGCCTGTTCGGCGGCGGCCTTCTGCTCGTCCACCAGGGCCGTCTGCTGGGCGATCTGGGACCGCAGCAATGTGTCGTCCAGCTGAGCCAGCGGTTGACCCTGCTTCACGGTGGCGTTGGCTTCGACGAACACCTTGGCGACATTGTAGCCGCTGAGTTCCGGGCTGACGGCGGCTTCCTCGCGCGGGACCAGCAGGCCCGAGGCTTCGACAGAACCGCCCATGATGCGGTTTTCCAGCGTCACCACGCGCACGGCGCGAGGCCCCGGCGCGCTGGGCGCGGGCTTCTTGTGGCAACCAGCCACCCCAAACACAAGCGCGACCGCCGCAGCGGTCGCCAAGGTCTTCACGAAGGTCGTCGAGGTCATCTGCTGGCGTTCGCCATCTTCATTTCAGGCGGCGTCCAGCCCCCGCCCAGAGCCTTGAAAGCCTGGACCGAGCGGCGCAGCGCCTGCACCTCCGCGCCGGTCAGCGCCGTTCGCGCCGAGCGCCAGGTGCGCTCTGCAGTCAATACCGTGGTCAAATCGTCGATCCCCGCCTGATAGCGTTTCTTCGACGCCCCATAGGCTGAGAGTCCCTCAGCCTCACCGGTCGTCAAGAGCCGCACCCTCTCTTCATCCGAGCCTAGTTGAACCAAGGCGTTATCAGACTCCCCGTACGCCGTCTGCACCGCCTTTTCGTACGCGATGACATACTGTGTAGCCTGGAATCCCTGAACCTTGATCTGAGCCATCAGGCGCGGAATGTCGAGTACAGGTTGTACCACCGACGCGCCGAGCGTCCAGGCGTCGGTCGTCGTCGCCGCGCCGAGTTCGCTGGCCGAGGTCAGGCCGACGCCGGGCGTGAGGTTGAAGGTCGGGAACAGCGCCAGCTGGTCGAGCCGGTAGGCGCCCTTGGCAGAGGTGATCTGCATGGCCGCTTCGCGCACGTCGGGGCGGCGCGCCAGCAGCTGGGCCGGGACACTGGCTGGAATCGGCGGCGGCGTACCCACGTCCGGCGCGGTCGGCAGGCTTTCGACAGGATCGCCGCCATGGCCGATCAACACCAGAAGGGTGCGACGCGCCGCATAGAGCTGAGTGGTCAGGTCGACGACCTGCGCCTTGGTCTGGGCCAGCTGCGAATTGGCCTGGTCGGCGTCGGAACTCGCCCCGAAGCCGAACTTGGCCTTCTTGGTGGCGACATCCGCCAGCTGCGCCTCGATCGAGGCTTCCTCCTTGGAGTCGTCGAGCTGGATCGCCAGGCCGCGGGCCAGGAACAGCTGGTCGGCGACATTCGCTTCCAGGCTGGTGCGCGAGGCTTCGAAATCGAACCGCGCGACGGCGAGGTCGGCGTTGGCCTTCTTTCGCGTCGCGGCGGCCCGGCCGAACAGGTCGACTTCCCAGCTGACGTTGAAATTGCCGCCATAGTTGTCGGAAATTCCCTGATTGGCGACGTCGAGCGGGATAACTCTAGTGGAGCCAGGGATGGGGAAATCGACGACACCTCCCTGAAGCGCCGTGGTGCCGGTGCGGTCGTACTGGCCCTGGATCTGCCCTTGCGGCCAGAAAGACGACAGCGCCGATGAGCGGGTGGCCTTAGCCTGCTCTAGCCGCGCCAGGGCGCTGCGAGCGTCCGGCGCGTTGCGCAACGCCTCGTTCTCCAGACCCTGTAGTTGCGGGTCGTTATAGAGCATCCACCACTTGTCGATCGGCGTGTCCGCTGGCGCTGGCGTCGGCTGCAGCTGATAGGCGACCGGCAAAGCCACATTGGGCTTCGGAATCTTCTCACCCGTGGCGCAGGCGGCGAGCAGGGGCAGGATGGCGGTGAGGACGAGATGTTTGCGCATGGCGCTAAGTCGACTTCTGGCTAAATCAATCCGTTACACGGCGACGGCCATCGAAACCCCGACAGTCCCCACCGCTTCGAAACAAAGGCCTAGCCGACCAGAGGCCGGTTTGCTCGTTAACAAATGGTCACGCGACAAACGGGCGAATTCATAACAGCGGTATGCGTGGCGGGCTTTTGACGCCCGGCGCGGCGTTCGTCTAGTGTTCCAGCTTCGAATTCGGCAGGGAGTGACATCATGTCCACGCGTGGCGCGGTCCGCATCGGCGTCGGCGGCTGGACCTTCCCGCCCTGGCGGGGCGTCTTCTATCCCGACGATCTGACCCAGAAGAACGAGCTCGCCTACGCCAGCCAGCATCTGACGGCCATCGAGATCAACGGCACCTACTATGGCTCGCAGAAGCCGGAGAGCTTCCGCAAATGGGCCAAGGAGACGCCCGAGGGCTTCGTCTTCACCCTGAAGGGCAACAGGTTCTGCACGAACCGCAAGGTGCTGGCCGAGGCGGGCGAGTCGGTCGGCCGCTTCTTCGACCAGGGGGTGACCGAGCTGGGCGACAAACTCGGGCCGGTGCTCTGGCAGTTCGCCCCGACCAAGAAGTTCGACGAGGCCGATTTTGGGGGATTTCTCGAACTTCTTCCGCGCAAGGTGGGTGGCCGCGACATTCGTCACTGTGTCGAGGTGCGCAACGCGACCTTCCGCGACCCGGCCTTCGCGGCGCTGCTGCGCAAGCATGAGATTCCGGTGGTGTTCGCCGACCACGGCGCCTATCCGGCCCTGGCCGATGTCACCGGCGACTTCGTCTATGCCCGGCTGCAGACCGGCTCCGACGATATCGAGACCGCCTATGCGCCCAAGGACCTGGACGCCTGGGCCGGCCGGTTGAAGACCTGGGCCGAGGGCGGAAGGCCCGACGACCTGCCCTGCGCCGACCCCGACCACAAACCCGCCAAGACCCCGCGCGAGGTGTTCGCCTTCATCATTCACGAGGGGAAGGTGAGGGCGCCTGCCGGCGCGATGGCGCTGATCGAGCGGTGTAAGAGCTGATTCCTTCTCCCTCTTGTGGGAGAAGGATGTTCACTACTCCCCCATCGTGGGGTCCCACCGCGCCAGGATGTGGGGCGCGTAGGTGGGGCCATAGATCAGCACCAGATCGTCGATCCGCGCGCCGAGGATGCAGCCTTCGCCGGGCGCGCCGCAGGCGATCGCGTGGTGGGCGTCGAGGGGTTGGATCTGGCCTTCGATGACTAGCCTCAGCGAGCCGTTGGCGTCGGCTGCCACATCCGGCGGGACGGGCAGGCGCACGCCAGCCAAGCCTTCGCCGCCCATGAACCAGTCGAAGGCCGCCGGAGCCAGCACGACGCCCAGGGGTTCCGCGCCCCCATCGCCAAGGCGCAGGCCGACAGCGTTCTCGAGCCTGGGGTCGGCCGAACCGCTCCAGAAGGTCAGGTGCGGGCGATAGGTCAGCACCCCGAAGTTCGGATCGTAGGACCAGTCCGCCGCCGCCACCGGCGCGATGATCCGGAAGGGCCGGCTAGCCAGGGCGTTCGCCGGCGCTTCATCGCCTGCGCGCACGGCCCTCAGGGCGGCGAGCGCTTCGGCGGTGTCGATCGGGCGGTCGGGCCTTATCGCCGGCGGGGTGGCGATCAGCAGGGCGGCGACAAGGCTGGCGGCGAATTGAATCATGGTTAGCGCAACCTTAACCGCATCGGCGCGATCCTGCGCCCCATGCGGATTGTCACCCCAATACTGGTTGTGAAGTTGGCTTTGTGCTTGCTGATCGCCGGGCCGGCCTTGGCCGCGGCGCCGGGGAGCCTGCGCGTGGTGGGCTCGAGCGCCGATGGTCTGCGAGGGACTCAGGCGGCGACGGCTGTCACCCCGCCCACCCCAGCGCCCTTGCCGCCACCGATCCAGTCCAAGGCGCCGTCGGCCTTCTTCGCGTCCGACGCCCAGCCGGCGGCTCGGGACGTCGGCCAGTGCCGCCAGGGCTGCGCGCAGGCCTATTATTTCTGCCTGGCGGGCGGTGATGCGCCGAGTTGCCCAGAAACCTGGACAAGTTGTCGCTCCGATTGCAGCCGCGACAGCCGGCCCTTGCCGTAAGCAGCTGGATGGGGCCTTGTGACGAGATGTCCGACGTCGTTTTCGATATCCAGTCCGCCGGCAAGCGCGAACAGACCAAGCAGCAGAACCGCCAGGCCATCCTGGACGCCGCCCGCGAGGTGTTCGCCGAGATGGGCTATCAGGCGGCCACGGTGCGCGACATCATCCGCCGCACCGGCCTGTCGGTGGGCGCCTTCTACAACTACTACCGCTCGAAGGAGGAGGTGTATGAAGCCTTGTCCGACGACGGGGTGCGCCGCTTTCGGCCGATCCTGGCCGCCCAGTACGAGGCCGCCGCCGACTTCCAGACCTACATCCGCGGCGCCATCGGAGCCTATTTCGAGTTCCTGGTGGAGGAGCATAAGGCCGAGCGGGCCGTGCACGCGCCGGGCGAACGGCATCCGCATCTGCGAACTGAAACACCCGAGATGCAGGCGGTGTTCGACCAGGTGCGCAGGTCCATTTCCGGCGCCCTCGCCAAGGACGGCGGGCAGGCGGTGGACACCGATTATCTGGCCGCCGCGACGATCGCCATCGCTCGTGAAATCGGCGAACGTATGGTTGAGCGCCGTCCCATAAATGTGCCGGAGGCGGTAGAGTTCGCGGTGCAGATGATTCTGGGCGGCATTCCAGCGCTGCCCAGGCTGGAGACTTGATCCGATGACGATTGGAACCGGGTCGACCTAGGGGTTTTAGGGCTAAAGGGCAGGGCTGCGCCTGAGGTTTCCGGGGGGAAACCGGGCGCAAGGAAGACAGGGCTGGGGAGGCTCTTATTATGGCGGAGCTGGCGTATCAGAAGATGATGCTCAAGGGGCTGATGTCGTTGCCGACATCGCTGCTTCGAGGGCTATCCGGCGGCGGAGCGGTCTACCAAGGCGGTCGCACGCTCGATCCGCGTCTGCAGTTCCTGGCCAACGCGGCCAGGCGCAATCCGCCGATGAGCGGGTTTCCGCCGGAAGTCGCCCGCGCGGGCGCGGCGGCGGCCTTCGCCTCGGTGGCCGGCAGTCCGGAACCGGGCGTGACCTGGGAAAATCTCAGCATCGACGGCCCCGGCGGCGCCATTCCGGCCAGGGCCTATCGCGCCGACGTCCAGGACCCCACCGCGCCGGTGCTGGTGTTCGCCCATATGGGCGGCGGGGTGATTGGCGATCTTGAGACCTGTCACGCCTTCTGCACCATCCTGGCCAAGTCGGCCCGTTGCCCAGTCCTGTCGGTGGATTATCGTCTGGCGCCGGAGCACCGCTTCCCGGCCGGCCTGGACGATGTGCTGGCTGCCTATCACTGGGCGCGGGACAATGCTTCGCGCCTTGGCGCCCCGGCCGGCCATGTGGCCATCGGCGGCGACTCCATGGGCGGCAATTTCACCGCCATCATATGTCAGGAATTAAAGCGGGCTGCAGAACCTCAGCCCGTGCTGCAGATGCTGATCTACCCCGCCGTCGACGTGGCGTCGGAGACCCAGTCCATGACCACCTATGCCGACGCCTATCCGCTGTCGCGCGCCACCATGGAATGGTTCATGGGCCACTATCTGTCGCCCGGCGACGACCCGGCCGATGTGCGCCTGTCGCCGATCCGCGAGAAGGACCTGAGCGGTCTGGCGCCCGCCGTCATCATTACCGCCGGCTTCGATCCCCTGAACGACCAGGGCGAGGCCTACGCCAAGCGGCTGCGGGACGCGGGCGTGCCGGTGGCCTTCCGCTGCTACGACAAC
>Ga0302314_10004054_pt1 | contig 26994 bp, 27 predicted proteins | sample III_Palsa_N2_3_FD_200533 | JGI IMG/M metagenome (GOLD analysis project Ga0302314, IMG submission 200533) | Peat permafrost microbial communities from Stordalen Mire near Abisko, Sweden - III_Palsa_N2_3 | ecosystem: Environmental > Terrestrial > Soil > Palsa > Peat permafrost | place: Sweden...
GCTGTGGAGCGGCTACGATAGCGCCATCGACAGCGACATCGCCGACGTCGCCAACGACGCCGACGCCTGGGCCCAGGCCGGATCGATCACCGCGGCCCTGTTTCTGAAGCGCTTCGCGCCGGCCGGGCCCTGGGCCCATTTCGACATCTTCGCCTGGAACCCGCGGGGCCGCCCGGGCTGGCCCAAGGGGGCCGAGGTCCAGGCTATCCTGGCGCTCTACGCGCTCCTCAAGGCGCGATACGCATGAGCTTCGATGCGCGCGTGACCCTGGCGCGCGGCGGCCTGGCGGACGCCCGGCTCGAAGGCGTGTTCAAGGCCGAGCGCTTCGTGGCTGCACGGCCGGCTCAGGTGATCCGGCCTGTCGCGGCCCTGCGCGCCGCCCCCGACCCGCGCGCGGAGCAGCTCGACCAGGTGCTCTATGGTGAAGGGTTCGATCGGTTGGAGGCGCAGGACGGCTTCGTGCTGGGCCAGGCGACGCGCGACGGCTATGTCGGCTGGGTCGAGGCCGACGCGCTGGCCGACGAGATCGCCACGCCGACCCATTGGGTGAGCGCCCTGCGCAGCTACGCCTTCGCAGACGCTTCAATAAAATCTCCGGCCCGCGGGCCGCTCAGCCTCAATGCTCTGGTGACGATCGGCGAGGAGACGGAGACCCTGGCGCGCGATCCACGCATCGGCTGGATCGCCAAGGCGCATCTTTCGCCGATCGGAAAAGCGGTGGGCGACCCGGCCGCGATGGCCCTGGCGCACCTCGGCGCGCCCTACCTGTGGGGCGGCCGCGAGAGCACCGGCCTCGACTGCTCGGGCCTGATCCTGCAGGCGCGCCTGGCCTGCGGCCTCGCCTGCCCGCGCGATTCCGACCAGCAGGAAGCACTCGGCGCACCGGCGCCGGAAGACGCCCTCGCCCGCGGCGACCTGGTGTTCTGGAAGGGCCACGTGGCGATGATGATCGACGGCGAGCGGATGGTTCACGCCAACGCCTTCCACATGGCCGTGGCGGTCGAGCCCCTGGCGGCGGCCCGCGCCCGCATCGCCGCCCGCGGCGGCGGCGAGCCGATCGCGTTTCGGCGGGGTTAAGGCCTTGCCTGGACTTCGCCGCCTCGCGACGGTCTAAGTTCGGCTTTAGCGAGGAGCCCGCCATGAACGCGATGACCATCGACGCCGAGACCTGGACCGCCGCGGGCGAGGCTGGGCTTCCCGCCGCCATCGAGCTGCGCCGCGCCATCCACGCCGAGCCGGAGCTGGGACTGGACCTCCCCAAAACCACGGCAAAAGTGAAGGCCGCCCTGGCCGGCCTGCCGCTCGAGATCCGCGAGGGGCCCTCGACCACCGGCGTGATGGCCATCCTGCGCGGTCCGGCCAACGGCCGCACGGTGCTGCTGCGCGGCGACATGGACGCCCTGCCGCTGACCGAGGAGACCGGCCTCGACTTCACCTCGCAGCACCTGGGGGCGATGCACGCCTGCGGCCACGACACCCACGTGGCCATGCTGGCCGGCGCCGCCCGGGCCCTGTGCGAGCGCCGCGATCGCCTGGCCGGCACAGTGATGTTCATGTTCCAGCCGGGTGAGGAAGGCTGGCACGGCGCGCGGTTCATGATCGAGGACGGCCTGCTCGAGCCCCTGCCCGACGCCGCCTTCGCCCTGCACGTGACGCCGAACATGCCGAGCGGCGTCTTCGCCAGCCGCGGCGGGCCGCTGATGGCCGCCTCGGACACCCTGCGCATCCGCGTGGTTGGGGCCGGCGGCCACGCCTCGATGCCGCAGGATGCGCGCGACCCGATCCCGGTCCTGGCAGAGATCGTCACCGCCCTGCAGACGCTGGTGACCCGGCGGGTGCCAGTGTTCGAACCGGCGGTGATCACCATCGCTCACATCCAGGCGGGTACGACCAGCAATGTCATTCCAGAGGACGGCCGCCTGCTGGGCACCATCCGCACGTTTTCCGAGCGCACCCGCCGCGAGGTGCATGAAGGCGCGCGCCGGGTGGCCGAGCACATCGCCGCCGCCCATGGCCTGAAGGCCGAGACAGATATCGAGTACGGCTTCCCGGTCACCGTTTGCGACCAGCGGGCGGTGGATTTCGCCGAGCGCACGGCGACGAACCTGTTCGGCGAGGCTGGCTGGCGAACCATGCCCCACCCGATGATGGGGGCGGAAGACTTCTCCTACGTGCTGCAGAAAGTCCCCGGCGCCATGGTTTTCCTGGGCGCGACCCCGCAGGGCGGCGACTGGCGCACCTGCTGCGCCCTGCACTCCAATCGCATGGTGCTCGACGAGGCGGTGATGGCGCGCGGCATCGCCATGCACTGCGCCCTGGCCGAGGCGGCCCTGGCGGGAGACTTGACGCTCTGACCGTGCTTGCCGTCCTCGCCGCGTTCGTCCTGGCGCAGGAGACCGTGCCCACAGCGCCGTCCGAGACGGCGCCCCCGCCTCGTCCCGCCGAGGCCGGACCGCCGCTGTCCACGGCCACGCCGGGCGATCTTTCCACCGCCCCACCCCTGCCGGAGGGGGCCTTGCTACCGGTGGCGCGTGACGAGCACGGCGAGACGTTTCTGGTCGCGAGCCGGGCGGGCAAGAGCGGCGATGTCGCCGACTTCTGGACCTACGAGGCGTTCGTCCCGCCCGTCACAGTGACCCTGGGCGTGCAGGCCGTGCAGGGTCTCATTCACCACGCCGTGGACTGCCCCTCCAAGACCGACCAGATCGTCGCCTCGGCCGGCTACGACGAGAGCGGCGCGCCGGTCGTGGCCCTGGCCGCCAGCCCGTCCGAGCCGCTCGTCGACGGCAGCGCCTACGCCAGGATCGCCACCAAGGTCTGCGCCGGCGTACCGATTCCGACCACCGACGCCCTGACCGGCCACGCCGCCGCCCTCGCCGAAGCCCGCCAGACTCCGTCGCCATAATCCCTCTCCCTCCAGGGAGAGGCCCACGCGGAGCGTGGGAGGGTGAGGGGTTACGCCGCCTGGCTCCTTAAGCCTCACCCGGGCGCGCCTAACGGCCCGTCTCGACCTCTCCCCCAAGGGAGAGGCGAGAGGGTTTGGTCTTGGAGACTCGGGGAACTCCAGTCTAAACCCCGGCGGAAAGGCCCGGCCTTTCCTGGTTTTCGGAGAGGCGAACAGACGTGGGTAATGTGACGGTGATCGGCGCCCAGTGGGGCGACGAGGGCAAGGGCCGGGTCATCGACTGGCTGGCCGGCCGCGCCGAGGTGGTGGTTCGCTTCCAAGGCGGCAACAACGCCGGCCACACCATCGTGGTCGGCAATCAGATCTACAAGCTGTCGCTGCTGCCCTCCGGCCTCGTGCAGGGCAAGCTGTCGGTGATCGGCAATGGGGTGGTGGTCGACCCCTGGGCGCTGGACGCCGAAATCACCGCCGGCCGCGCCCAGGGCCTAACCATCACGCCCGACCTGCTGGTGCTGGCTGACAACGCCTGCCTGGTGCTGCCTTTGCACCGCGACCTGGACGCCGCCCGCGAAGCGCGGGCCGGGGCCGGCAAGATCGGCACCACCGGTCGCGGCATCGGCCCGGCCTACGAGGACAAGGTCGGCCGCCGGGCGATCCGCGTCGCCGACCTGGCTGACCCGGCCGCCCTGCCGACCAAGATCGAGCGCCTGCTGGCCCACCACGGGGCCCTGCGCGAGGGCCTGGAGCTGAAACCGGTCGATCCGGCGGCGCTGATCGCCGACCTGCTGGCCGTGGCGCCGAAGATCCTGCCCTTCGCCAAGCCGGCCTGGCGCGTGCTGGCCGATGTGCAAACCGCCGGCAAGCCGGTGCTGTTCGAGGGCGCGCAAGCCACCCTGCTCGACGTCGACCACGGCACCTATCCGTTCGTCACCTCGTCGAACACCGTCGCTGGCCAGGCGGCGGCGGGGGCCGGCGTCGGTCCCAAGAGCATCGGCCGGGTGCTCGGCATCCTCAAGGCCTACGCCACGCGGGTGGGCGAGGGCCCGTTCCCGAGCGAGCAGGCCAATGCGGTCGGCGCGCGGCTGGGCGAGCGGGGGAACGAGTTCGGCACAGTGACGGGCCGGCCCAGACGTTGCGGCTGGTTCGACGCCGTGCTGGCGCGGCAGTCGGTGGTGCTGGGCGGGGTCGACGGCATCGCGCTCACCAAGCTCGACGTGCTCGACGGCTTCGAGACGCTGAAGGTCTGCGTCGGCTATCGCCTCGGCGAGACGACGATCGACTATCTGCCGGCCGGGCTTACCGACCAGGCCCGCGTGGAGCCGATCTACGAGGAGCTGCCGGGCTGGAGTCAGGCCACGCGCGGGGCCCGCAACTTTGCCGACCTGCCGGCAGCCGCCCAGGCCTATGTCCGCCGACTGGAGGAATTGGCCGGCGCGCCGGTCTTTCTGCTCACCACCAGCCCCGAACGCGACGACCTCATCCTGCTGCGGGATCCGTTCGAGGATTGAGCCAATCTCCTCCTCCCCATCAAGGGGAGGGACGACTAAAGTCCAAAGGCGTCGATGATCTGGCGGGCGCAGGCTTCCGGGCTGGCCGCGCTCGTATCGACGGTCAGGTCGTAGGCGGCGCCGGCGTGGACGCGGTCGAACTGCCAGCGCGCCAGACCGATGGCGCGGTCGCCGCGCTCGCGCTCGCGGCGTTCCAGCACGTCGAGGGGCGCGACGACCCCGACGGCCTTGAAGTCGTGCGTCGCGAGCAGGGCGCGGTAGTCGGCGAGTTCGTCGCCCCAAAACACGTCGTCGACGACCACGTGATTTCCGGCGTCGGCCATGGCGGCGATGGCGCGGCGCATGCCGCGAATGGCGGTTCCGAACGGCGCGCCGCTGTGGACGACCACGGCTGGCCGACCATCCTGCTCGATGGTTTCGAACACCCAGCCGTCCGGATGGCCGAGCCACCGCGGCGGCATCATCTCGAGGAAGGCGTCCATCTGCATATTCAGGAACGGTCGCGAAGCCTGGATCTGGATCGCCCTGGCGATCGAGGTCTTGCCGGCGCTGCCAACCCCGTTGAGGAGGACGACGACGCTCATTCCGCCGCCAGCCGCGCCTCGCGCTCGAGGACCAGTTGCAACAGTCGCTCCATCGAGTGATCCCGAACACCCTCGGCGCGCAGGTGCTCCACGAGGTCGGCCAGGTAATCGACATTGCGACCCGACAGGCCGCTGGCGCCGGCGATGAGGTCGGCCTGGGCCTCGAGGCTGAGGTCGCCAGCCCACTGCGGATGGTTGCGATCCGAGACGAAGGCCAGGGCTCTGACCCGGGCGCCGTCTTCGATGCGGGCCGCAGTCCAGTGCTCGACATAGGTCTCGGTCGGCTGCTCGCGCTCCATCAGATAGGCGTAGACCCGTGGCCAGTCGGCTTCGGCGACGCGATAGGCGGCGCCGCGCACGGAGCCGCCGGGGGCCAGGCCCAGCACCAGGCCCTTGCGTTGCGGTGTGCCGCGGTGATGGACCGAATAGATGCAAAAGGCTCGCCTCCGACCGTGGCAGACGGCGCGCCGGCGCTCTAGAAAGGGGAACCCAGGCCGCCACATCAGCGAGCCGTAGCCGAACACCCAGCGTTCCGGATCGGACGTCCCCATGACCTCGCCTGCTGCGCCGCCGAGAGCCCGGCGTCTCGGTCTTTACGCACCGTTCGCGGTCCTGGCCATCGGCCTCCTCGCCTGGACCTTCGTCTGGTTCCAGATGAAGGCCGAGCTCACCCGGCGGCTGGGCGCCTTCGCACATCAGACGGGCGCGGCCGGGGGCGCCTTGGCCTGGAAAAGCCTCACGGTCGGCGGTTGGCCATTCCGGCTGGACGTCGACCTCACCGGACTTTCCTGGGGAGCGCCGAAAGGCTGGGCGGTCAATGCGCCGCGAATCGAGGCGGAGGCCTCGGCCTTTACCCCCGACCACTGGGTGCTGGTCGCGCCGAGCGGCCTGGAGCTCGTCCGGCCGAGCGGCGACAAGGTCGAGGTAACGGGTGCGACGCTGCGCGCCTCGATCTCCCACCCCGCCGAGCGGCCGCCGACGATCTCGCTGGAGGGGATCGGGGTCGCGTTCACGCCAGCGCCGGGATCGGGGCCCTATTTCCTCAGCCACGCCGATGAAATCCACCTCCACACCATGACCGGCCCCAGCGATCAGGGCGCGTTCTATCTGGAGCTCGACGGCGCGCAGGCGACGCCGACCGGTCTGCTCGGGGCCCTGACCCACGGCGCCTCGGCGACTCTGACGGTCGATGCGGTCTTCGATCACGCCGGGTCGCTCGCCGGCCCGTCCTGGCCCGCCGCAGCGGCCGCCTGGGCCGGGGCCGGCGGCCATTTCGAGGCGCGGACGCTGAAGCTCGTCGCCAGAGGCGTGGCGTTGGACGCCAGCGGCGCGAAGCTCGGCCTGACGCCGGACGGGCGACTTTCCGGCGCCTTCGACGCCCGCGTGCACATCGACGACGCGCCGGCGGCCGGGCGCGCGACCCTGACCTTCGAGAACGGCCGCGCGCGGTTGGGACCGGTCGATCTGGGGCCGGCGCCGAAGCTTTACTGACGCGTCGCCTCCTGGCCCCGGCGCCACGAGGGATCTCCCGCTTTTGACTCTATCGCGCGATGCGATAAGGCCCGGCCCATGACCGCCCCCCTCACTCGCCCGGAAGCCAAGGCCGGGATTCTCGACATCGTTCCCTACAAGCCCGGCAAGTCCACGGCCGAGGGCGTCGCCCATCCGGTGAAGCTGTCGGCCAACGAGAACATCCTTGGCTCCAGCGAGCTGGCCAGGGCGGCCTTCGTCGAAGCGGCGGGAAGCCTGGCGCTCTATCCCGACAGCCGCGGCCAGAGCCTGCGCGAGGCGGTTGCCAAGCACTATCGGCTGGAGCCCGGGCGTCTGATCCTGGGCTGCGGCACGGACGAGGTCTTTGCCCTGCTGAACCAGACCTTTCTCGCGCCAGGCGACAACATCGTACAGGGCGAATACGGCTTTAACGCCTATGGCATCGGCGCGCGGGCCAACCAGGCCGAGGTGCGGTTCGCCAAGGAATCCAACCGCCGCATCGACGTCGACGCCCTGCTGGAGACCGTGGACGAGCGCACGCGCCTGGTCTTCCTCGCCAACCCCGGCAACCCCACCGGCACCTTCATCACGGCCGCCGAGGTGCAGCGCTTGCACGAGGGTCTGCCACCCCACGTGCTGCTGGTGATCGACGGCGCCTACGCCGAGTTCAACAGCGACCCGACGTTCAGCGACGGCCTGGCGCTGGCCCGAGGGGCGGAGAACGTGGTCGTCACCCACACCTTCTCGAAGCTGCATGGGCTGGCGGCTCTCAGAGTGGGCTGGGCCTATGCGCCGGCCCACGTGGCCGAGGCCGTCGACCGCATCCGCCTGCCGTTCAACGTTTCGATCGCCGCCCAGGCCGCGGCCGTCGCCGCCCTGGCGGACGCCGAGTTCCAGGCCAGGTCCCTCGCTCACGTTGAGCAGTGGCGCCCGTGGCTGACCCAACAGATCGGCGGCCTCGGGCTGGAAGTGACGCCCTCGGCGGCCAACTTCATCCTGATCGGGTTTCCCCAGACGGCCGGCAAGACGGCGGCAGCCGCCGAAGCCTTCCTCGCCGGCCGGGGCCTGATCCTGCGCGGCGTGGCCAACTACGGCCTGCCGGACCATCTGCGGCTGACGATCGGACTCGAAGCGCACAACCGCGCCGTGGTCGACGCCTTGGCCGAATTCCTGGCCGCATGAGCGAGGCGATCTTCCAGCGCCTGGCGGTGATCGGTTGCGGCCTGATCGGCTCGTCGGTGGTGCGCGCGGCGCGGACCAGGGGCGCAACGGCCGCGATCGCCGTCTCAGACTCGAGCCCCGAAGTGCTGGAGCGGGTGCGCGCGCTCGACCTCGCCGACACCGTCTTCGCCGATGCTAAAGAGGCCGTCCGCGACGCCGACCTGGTGGTGCTCGCCATGCCGCCGCTCGCCATCGGCGCGGCGGCGGCCGAGATCGCCGGCGACCTCAAGCCTGGCGCTGTGGTCACCGACGTCGGTTCGGTGAAGACGGTCGTCGCCGAGGCCTTCGCCCAGTTCCTGCCAAGCGCCGTCTTCGCCATTCCCGGCCACCCGATCGCCGGCACCGAGAATTCCGGGCCGGACGCCGGCTTCGCGACCCTGTTCGCCCATCGCTTCACCATCCTGACGCCGCAGGCCCGGGCCGACGCCCCTTACCTCGCCGCCGTGGAGCGCCTGACGCGCTTCTGGGAGGCGCTCGGGGCCAAGGTCGAGACCATGGACGAGCGCCACCACGACCTCGTCCTGGCGGTGACCTCGCACCTGCCACACCTGATCGCCTACAACATCGTCGGTACGGCCGCCGACCTCGAGCAGGTGACGCGCGGCGAGGTGATCAAATATTCGGCCGGCGGCTTCCGCGACTTCACCCGCATCGCCGCCTCCGACCCGACCATGTGGCGGGACGTGTTCCTGGCCAACCGGGAGGCGGTGCTGGAGATCCTGGGCCGCTTTACCGAGGACCTGCAGGCCCTCTCGCGGGCCATCCGCTGGGGCGAGGGCGACAAGCTGTTCGAACTCTTCACACGCACGCGCGGCATCCGCCGCAGCGTGATTGACGCCGGCCAGGAAACGCCTGAGCCTGACTTCGGCCGGCACCACGAAGACGGCTGAACGCTGGGGGCGAGAGCAAGTGAGAACGACGATCTGCGTGGCCGCGCTGGCCGCGGCGACGATGAGCGCGCGCGCTGAGCCGGCGCCATGCCAGCTCCAGGCCATCGGCGAGCTATCCGTGTCCGCCGACGGGCCGGACGTCACCACCGACGCCGAGATCGACGGCAAGCCTGTGCGGCTCACGATCGACACCGGCGCCGACGCGAGCATGCTGTTCCGCGATTCGGCCGCCAAGCTCGGCCTCAAGTTCCGGTCGCTCGACAATGGCATGAGCTACGGCGTCGGCGGCGTCACCAGACTGTATTCGGCGAGAGTGAAGACCCTGCGCGTCGGTTCGATGGAGGAGCACGACTCCGATCTCATCGCCACAGGTCACAGCATGGGGACGTCGCAGGGCGCGCTGGGCGAGCGCTTCCTCACCCAGGCCGACGTCGAGTTCGACCTGCCGCACGGCAAAATCCGCTTCTGCAAGCCGCACGGCTGCGCTGGCGATCAAGTGGTCTATTGGGGCGACGCCTATGCGGTCGCGCCCCTCGAACCGACACCCCACTATCAGCTGCTGGTGAAGGTGAGCGTGAACGGTCGGCCATTGACAGCGCAGCTCGACACCGGGGCCGCGGTGTCGGTGCTGACGCCGCAGGCTTCGGCGCGGGTGGGTGTCTCGAAAGCGTTGGCGGTTCGGGCCGGCAAGCTGGAGGGATCGGGCCACGAGAAGATCACCGCGTATGTCGACGTGTTCGACAGCTTCGGCTTCGGCGACGAGGTCATCCAGCACGCCAAGCTGTGGATCGCCGACCTGTTCTACGCCGACGTCGAGACCGGAACGGCGACGACGTCGATACCCAAGCGAGCGACGGACGAGCCCGACATGCTGTTGGGGGCGGACTTCTTCAAATCCCACCGCGTCTACGTCTCGCAGGAGCAGAAAAAGGTCTACGTGAGCTACGCTGGCGGTCCCGTGTTCGACACCAGCGCCCGTCCGCAGGCCCCTCAGACGGTAACCGAGGGCCCCAATCCTGTTGCCGCACCCAACTAGGAGAGCGGGGCGGCGATGAGTGACGGTAAGGCTGACCAAAGATTGAGGGGAAGAATGAAAGCTTCGGCGTGTTGGGCGCTGGTGGCCGCGACGGCGCTGGCCGGACCGGCGCTGGCGGATGAGAAACACTGTCAGCTGCAGGCGCTGGGCGAGATGCCGGCCACGATCGAGAATGGCGTCGTCACGACATCTGGCGAGGTTGATGGCAAGCCAGTGCGGTTGATCGTCGACACCGGCGCGTTCGGAACCCTGCTGTTCGAGACCGAAGCCCAAAAGCTCGGCCTGTTTTTGAGGCGCAACGGCGCTAGGGTCTATGGCGTCGGCGGCGAGTCGGACGTCTACTCCGCTCGCGTCAAGGAATTCCGGCTCGGGAACTTCGTCGAGCGAGACGCCGACCTGGTGGTGACCGGCCGTGGCCTCGGCGGTCGCCAGGGCGTGGTCGGGGCAAAGTTCCTGCTGCAAGCTGATGTCGAGTTCGATCTGCCGCATGGCAAGATCCGCTTCTTCAAACCCAAGGATTGCGAGGGCGACCAGGTCGTCTACTGGGGCGAGGCCTACGCCGTCGCGCCGCTCGTCCCGACGCCAACCGACGAGATCATCACCGAAGTGACGGTGAACGACAGGCGCCTCGAGGCCAAGATGGACACCGGGGCCACCGTAACGGTGATGACGCCCCAGGCGGCAACCCTGGCCGGCGTGACGCTGCGGTCGGCTGGCGTGACCGGCGAGGGTCACACGACCGGGCTTGGTCCCCAGGTAGTGGCGCAATACGCCGATGTCTTCCCGACCTTCAGCTTCGGCGAGGAGACGATCCACAACGCCACTCTGCGGGTCGCCGACCTGTTCGGACGCGACAAGGAGAAGCAGATCAACGATCTGATCGCCACGCCGGTGGCCAACCAGCCCCAGATGTTGCTGGGGGCCGACTTCTTCCGCGCTCACCGGGTGTTCGTGGCTCGCGAGCAGCACAAGATATATGTTTCCTACCAGGGCGGTCCCGTGTTCCAGCCGCCGACCCCATCCCGCGTTCAGGCGCAAGGAGATCATGAGCGATAGCCACGGTCCCTGGGGCCCTGAGCGGCCGCCCGAACCGCCTCGGCGGCTGCCGCCCCGACCGCGGCGACTGGGACTCGTCCTATGGCTCGGCGTGCTGGCCTTCACGGTCGGACTGGTGGTGATCCTGGCCTTATTGCTGCCCGGCCAGACGCCCGGCGAACAGGACGCGTTCCGGGTTTTGCGCCTGGTGGGCTTGGCCGCCCTCGTCTCCAGCGGTCTTGTGGGCGCGCGCCGGATCAACATGGTTCGGGCGGCCCGGTACGCCCTGGCCTGGGCCGGCATCCTGATCCTGTTGGCCCTGCTCTATCAGGACCGCGCCGACGTGGTCGACCTGGGCCGGCGACTGGCGACGGCCTTCGCCCCCGCCCAGCCTTTGGTCCGCCCTGTAGTCACGCCGTCCAACACCATCACCCAGACTTCGCCGTCGGCCGTGGAGGTCGAGATCGGTCGCAGCGACAGCGGCGGCTTCTACGCCATGGGCGAGGTGAACGGCGCCCCGGTGCGGTTCCTGATCGACACCGGTTCGAGCGAGATCGTCCTCAGCCCGCAGGATGCGGCGCGGCTCAGCCTGACCACGGTCGGCGAGGCAAAGGCGGCGGAGACCGCCAACGGCGTCGCCTCGGGTGACGAGGCGACCGCCGACAGCGTCGCGGTCGGGCCGCTACGGGTCGCCTCCGTGCCGGTCTTCATCAACCGCGCGCCGATGAGCGTTTCGCTGCTCGGCCTGGCCTTCCTCGATCGGCTGGACTCCTACGAGGTGCACGGCGACCGGATGATCCTGCGGGGCAAGCCTTAGACGCCGGCGGCCCCCCCCTCACTGCGTCATCCCGGCCGTGGGCGCAGCCCGCGAGCCGGGACCCCAGGGGCCGCAGGCGCCGACGAAGGCTGCCCCTGGGTCGCCGGATTTCCGCAACGCTACGCGTCGCTCCGTCCGGGATGACGCATGGAGGGGCTAGCCACGGCTAGAGGCCGACCCCAAGTTCGGGATGGCAACAGGGAGGAAACGAGCATGCTGAGCTGGCGCGTGGGCGATGTGACCGTGGGGCGCATCGTCGAGATGGAGATGCCGATCCCACCGGAATGGCAGTTCCTGGCCCAGGCGACGCCGGAGGCCCTGCGCCAGAGCCCGTGGCTCTATCCCCACTTTGTCAACGACAAGGACGAGATGATGATCTCGATCCACGCCCTGCTGGTCGAGGCGCCCGGCCTGCGGATGGTGGTGGACACCTGCATCGGCAACGACCGCGCCCGCGGCATCACCGGCGGCCAGCCGCTCTCCACGCCGTTCCTCGCCCACCTCGCCGACGCCGGCTGGCCGCGCGAGAGCGTCAACGCAGTGGTCTGCACCCATCTGCATGTCGACCATGTGGGCTGGAACACGATGCTGGAGAACGGCCGCTGGGTCCCGACCTTCCCCAAGGCCCGCTACCTGCTCGGCCGCGAGGAATATGCCCACTGGTCGAGCGTCGACGAGGGCGAGAACCCACAGATCCTGGCCGACTCGGTGCAACCGATCTTCGACGCCGGTCTCGCCGAGCTTGTCGAGATGGACCATGTGATCTCGCCGGAAGTGCGGCTGATCCCGAGCCCCGGCCACACGCCAGGCCACGTCTGCGTGGTCATCGAGTCACAAGGCGAGCGAGCGGTGATCACCGGCGATTCCACCCACCATCCCTGTCAGATCGCCCACCCCGACTGGTCGCCCTGGTTCGACAGCGATCAGGCCCAGGCGGCGAAAACGCGAGCGCGGCTGTTCGCCGAGTGGGCGGATCAGCAGGCGCTGGTCATCGGCACCCACTTCGCCGCGCCGACCGCCGGCCGTGTGCGTCGCGATGGGGTCGGGTTCCGCTTCGAGGCCTGAAGGGAGCCAAACCGCCGCCCGCGCATTAACTGGCGTAGCCACAAGGAAACGCCATGACGAACTCAAAACTGGGTCTGGTCGCCGCGATCGGTCTGGCGCTCCTGCTGACGGCCTGCGCCGCCGGCGGGCCAGAGTCGGCCACCGCCGCTCATCAGGGATGGCCGTTCCAGTTCCTGCTGGGCATCTGGCACGGGATCATTGCGCCTGTGACCCTCCTGGTGGAGGTGCTACACAAGTTCTTCCCGAACACTGTGCCGTGGGCCATCCGGCTCTATGAGACGAAGGCTGACTCCGTCGCCTACGACGTCGGGTTCTTCCTCGGTCTCGGCGGCGGCCCGACCATCGTGGTGCGTCGCTGGCGCAGGCGGATCGACTAGGGTCCGCTCGTAGCGCCGGCGTCTTTCGCGGCAGCGGCTCCGCCGATTGCCGGAGAGACGCCGCCGCTAGCTCCCCGGCTGCGGCGGGACGATGCCGCTAGGGGGATAGGCGGGCACGAGCGGCGGGGGCGGCGGCAGGCCGGCCGGCTTGCCCGCGATCTGCTTCATCAGGATGGCGACCGCCGTCTCGAGCTGGACGTCGTGACCGGCCAGGAGGTCGGCGGGATTGTTCTCCACCTCCACGTCGGGATCGACGCCGTGGTTCTCCACCGCCCAGACGCTGTCGGGGGTGTAGAGCGCATCTTCGGGGATGGTGACGTAGCCGCCGTCCAGCATCTGCCAGTTGCCGCGGATGCCGCGGACGCCACCCCATGAGCGGGTGCCGACCAGCTGGCCGAGGCCATAGAGCTTGAACAGGTAGGGGAAGATGTCGCCGTCCGAGGCCGACCAGTGGTTGAGCAGGGCGACCTTGGGTCCGTTCAGCACTTCCTCCGGCTCGGTGCCGACGCCGGACTCGCGGTTCACGCCCAGCGTCACCAGCATGCGGCGCAGGCGCTCCAGTGCGAAGGGGGCGATGAAGCCGCCGCCGTTCCAGCGGTCGTCCATGATCATCGCCTGCTTGTCGAGCTGGGCGTAGAACTGCCGCACGAACTGCTGCAGCCCGAGCTGCTCCATGTCGGACATGTAGACGTAACCGATCCGGCCGCCGGAGAGCTTGTCGACCACCGAGCGGTTGTGGGCGATCTGGGCGGCTTCGCGCAGCGAGCCTTCCGCCCGCACCGGCGTGACCACCACGTGGCGGCGCGCGCCGCCCGGCGTATCGGCGACGGTGAGGTCGACCGTGGTCTCGGAATCGGCGAGTTGCAGCAGGCTGTCGGGATCGGACGGGGCCTGCAGCTCCACGCCGTTGACGGCCAGGACGTAGTCGCCGGCCTTTACCGCCAGGCCCGGCTGGGCCAGTGGGCTGCGGTAGTCGTCGCGGGTGTTGTCGCCGGGAAGGATCGCCGCGATGCGGTAGCGGCCTGAGGCCGGATCGAGCGCCCAGTCGACGCCCAGGAGCGCGGCGTGGACCGTGGGACCGGTCTCGCCGTTGTCGCCGCCGCCCACGTAGGTGTGGGAGTTGGACATTTCGCCGAGCATCTGACCGATCAGATAGTTGAGATCTTCGCGCGAGCCGAGCGTCGGCAGCAGCCGGGCGTAGTTGTCGTGGACGGCCTTCCAGTCGACGCCGTTCATGGCGGTGGAGAAGAACAGGTCGCGCTCCAACCGCCAGCCGTTGTTGAACATCTCGGTCCATTCCTGGGCGGGATCGACCAGCTCGCGCATGTGCGAAAGATCGAGCTTCTTGACCCCGTCGGAATCCTTGGTGGCGTCCGGCTTGGCGTCGACGACCGAGTAGTCCTTGTCTTTGCGGATCAGGATCTTCTGGCCATCGAACGACACGGAATAGGCGTCGACGTCCTCGGCCACGACCTGGTCCTTGCGCTTTTCGAGGTCGTAGACGCGCAGGGCCGAACTCTCACCCTTGAGCGTCCCGTCGATCAGTCCGATCGGCTGGGTGAGGTAGAAGATCTTGCCCTTGCGGACATCAAGCTGGGCGATGTTGGCCGGATCGACCGGGACAGCCACGGCGCGGGCCATCAGGCCGTCGAGATCGACCCGGGTCGGCTCCGTCGCGGCGGGCTTGGCGGACTTGTCGCCCTTGCCAGACTTGTCGGCTTTGTCGTCCTTGGCCGCATCGTCCTTCTTCGGCTCGCCGTCGGTGTCGGCCTCGTCGGAACGTGGGGCGAGCGGCGAGGCGGTGTCGCGGGCCAACGGTATGGCGTAGATGCCGGCCGACTTGAGGATGGCGAAGTCGAAATCGGTGTCCGACGGCACCGGATTCTCGTGTCGGCTTGAGACGAAATAGAGATACTTTCCGTCCGGTGAGAAGACCGGGTTGGCGTCGATCGACGAGCCGTCGCCGAGCCGGGTCAGGACGCCGCTGGTGACGCTGTAGAGGTAGAGGTCGCGGCGGCGGTTGACCGCGGTCATGCTGAAGGCGAGCCAGCGACTGTCCGGGGAGAAGGCCTGGTCGTGGATTTCGGAGAACTTGTCCTGGGCCACCTGCCGGGGCGCGCCGCCGTCGACGCCGACCAGCCAGAGCTTGTGCGCGCTGTCGCTGAAGCTGAGCGCCTTGCCGTCGGGCGAAAAGATCGGGCCGTAGAGATAGCCCTGCGAGAATGAGGTCAGGAGGCGCTCGGCGCCCCCCTCGGCCGGGCGGACGGCGATCTGCTGCTCGCCGGTCCCATCGGTGGTGTAGGCGACGAGCTTGCCGTCCGGCGACCAGGCCGGGTGGTCCTCGTCGGCGCCTTGCGTGCCGGTGAGATCGCGCGTGGCGCCGTCTTCCGTCGGCACACTGAAGATATCGCCGCGGGCCGAGAACAAGGTGCGCTTGCCGTTGGGCGCGAGGGCGAAGTCGGTCTGGCCGGCCGGGTCGGCGGTGCGGATCTCGCCCTTGACGTCGGCGACACGGGGCCGCTTGCGGATGTCGTCGTCCGGCACGCTGACCTGGACCTCGGTCAGCTTCTCGCTCGGCAAGTCGAGGCGCCATAGCTTGCCGCCCTGCTGGAAGGCGATAGCGTCGCCGCCGAGGGCGGGGAAATCGACATCGTAGTCGGTGAAGTGGGTGACTTCGCTGAGCTGCTTGCTGTCGAGGTCGAGCACCCAGATGTTGGCGCGGCGGTTCGCGTCCTGATCGCTCAAGAAATAGATCTTCCGTCCCCACCACATCGGCGAGGTGTTGGTGCCCGTCCAAGTGGTCAGCTGGGTCAGCTGGCGGCTGTCGAGATCATAGGTGAACAACTGCTGGGCGAGGCCGCCGTTGTAGCGCTTCCAGGTGCGGAAGTTCCGGAAGATGCGGTTGTAGACGATGGTGTGGCCATCGGGGCCGTAAGTCGCCAGGCCCACCGACGAGTCGATCGGTAGCGGCGTCGGCGCGCCGCCGGCGACCGGAACCTCGTACATGTTCTGGATCCAGCCGTTCCAGGCGTCTCGTTTGGTCAGATAGACGACGTTTTTCGAGTCCGGCGTCCAGGTGACGACCATGTTGTCCGGGCCGTGACGGCCGCCCGTGCCGGCCTCCGTGGTCGGATGATAGGTCAGGCGCCGGGCCGGTCCGCCCCAGGCCGGAATGACCCAGATGTCTGTGCCGGCCCTGCTGGCCTCGGTGTAGGCGATCCACTTCCCGTCCGGCGAGACGCGCGGGAACATGTCCTGACCTGGCGCGCTGGTCAGGCGCAGGGCCGCGCCGCCGGCCTTGTCGGCGGACCAGATGTTGCCGTCGGCGACAAAGACGATGCGGTCGCCGTAGGGCTGGGGAAAGCGTGGCAGAGCGGCGTGGGCCGTCGCGGCCATGACCAGCGGCGCAGCGGCGGCCGCCAGGGCGAGTTTCAGGCGCTTCATCTATTCCCCCGAATGGTGTCGCGCCCATCGGCCTTGGCCGGACGGCAAAGTCAACTTACGGAAATCTCATCAAAGTGACGCGCGCTAGACGATCGCGATCTCATCAAAATTCGCCGCCTCGCCGGGCGCGCGCGGACCCTCGCGGACGAGTCTCACCGTCTGCAGGCCGGCCGCGCGGGCGGCGGCGACTTCGGGCGCCAGGTCGGAGAGGAAAAGGATCGCGGCCGGAGCGAGCCCGAGGGCCGCAGCGATCGCCGCATAGCTCGCCGCCTCGGCCTTGGCGCCCACGCGGGTGTCGAACCAGTCCGAAAACAGAGGCGAGAGGTCGCCGGCCACGCTGTGGCCGAAGAGCAGCTTCTGAGCCTCCTCGGAGCCTGACGAGTAGACCGCCAGGGTCAGGCCCTGGGCGCGCCAGCGCCGCAGTCCCTCGACTGCGTCGGGATAGACGTGGCCTTTCAGCTCGCCGGCCAGATAGCCCTGGCGCCAGATCAGCCCCTGCAGGGTCTTGAGCGGCGTCGCCTTGCGGTCCTCATCCATCCAGCGATGCAGCGTGGCGACGTCGCCCACCTCGGCGAGGACCGGTGCGGCCTCGGCCGGATGCGCCGCAACGAAGCGATCCAGTCGCGCCCGGGCATAGGGAAAGAGCACCTCGTGGACGAAGGCGATGCTGCTGGTCGTGCCCTCGATGTCGGTGACGATCGCCCGGACGTCGTGGATTTCGATCACGCCGCCCGCTCGTATTTCGGAAAGGCCGCGGCGATCGGCGCGCCGGTGAACCGGGCCACCCAGCCCTCCGGCGAGACGAAGAGGCGCAGGGCGGTGAAGCTGGGCCGCGGGCCCATGTCGAACCAGTGTCGCGTGCCGGCCGGCACGCTGATCAGGTCGGCCGCCTCGCAGACCACCGCGAACACCTTGTCCGCCTTATGCAGGTAGAACTGCGCCGCGCCCTCGACGAAGAAGCGCACCTCGTCGTCGGCGTGGGTGTGCTCGGCCAGGAACTTGGCGCGCAGCGCCGGGATGTTGGGCGTGGCCGGTGTGACGCGAACGACATCCACGGCCTGGTAGCCGCCGGCGGCCTTCAGCCGGGCGACGTCGCCAGCGTAGGCGGCGAGCACGGCGGCGTCGTCCGCGTCCGCCGCCAGATCGGCTTCGGCGGCCCAGCGCTCGAAGACGACGCCGATCTCGGCCAGACCCGTCGCGATCTCGGCCGGATCGGCGGTGGTGAACCGCGCCGCGCCCGGCGCGTCGTCGGCGAAGATGGTGAGACGGCTCATGCGCGGCCCTCCAGCTGCATCTGCTCCAGCTCCATGGCGATCAGCGTCTCGGCGGCTTCCACCACCTTGATCGCCTCGGCCATGCTCGTCCCCCAGCCATATAGGCCGTGATCGCGGATCACGAAGGCCGGGGCCGGCTTGGCGATCAGGCCGGCGGCGACCTTCACGGCCAGCGCGGCGATGTCCTGGCTGTTGTCGAACACCGGCAGCTCGACGGCGGTCTCGTGGGTGGTGACGCCTGGAAAGGCCTTGAGCAGTTCGTAGCCCGCGAGCCGCAGGCGCTCACCGACCCGCCGCGAAACCACGACGGCTGGGATCGAATGGGTGTGGAGCACGGCCTGGGCGTCCGGATAGACGCGATAGGCCATGAGATGCAGGGCGGTCTCGGCCGAGGGCCGGCGGCCATCGCGCGAGTTCCCCTCGGCGTCGACGACCATGACCTCCTCTGGAGTTAGCCAGGCCTTGTGGGCCCCCGAAACGGTGATGGCGATATCGCCGTCGGCGAGGCGGTGGGAGAAATTGCCGGCCGTGGCCGGGGCCCAGCCGCGCGCGGCCAGGAACCTGGCGGCCTCGACGATCCGGCCGGCGTCTTCGGGCGGGGCTTGTCTCATGGCTTGTAGATAGCCTAGCGCGGGCTTCAGAACATCTCGCCTTTCGCATCCCGGGCCGCGCAGGCATCCTGATGCGATGACCGACCTCTTTGCCCCCCTCGCCCTTGCCCACGGCCCGGCGTTGAAGAACCGCTTCATGCTGGCCCCGCTCACTAACCTGCAGAGCCATCCCGACGGCCGGCTGTCCGACGACGAGTTCCGCTGGCTGACCTATCGCGCCACCGGCGGCTTTGGCCTGGTGATGACCTGCGCCGCCCATGTGCAGCGTATCGGCCAGGGCTTTCCCGGCCAGCTCGGAGTATTCTCCGACGACCACCTGCCCGGGCTCTCGCGCCTGGCGGCGACCATCCGCGCCGAGGGCGCGCTCAGCGCCGTGCAGCTACATCACGCCGGCATCCGCTCGCCGGCCGAGCTGATCGGCGAGACCCCGGTCGGCCCCTCCGAGGACGCCGAGACCGGCGCGCGGGCCCTGACCGAAGGCGAGATCGAAGCGCTGATCGAAGACTTTATCGGCGCGGCCGTGCGCGCCGAGCGGGCCGGTTTCGACGGCGTCGAGCTGCACGGCGCCCACGGCTACATTCTCTGCGCGTTCATTTCGCCAGAGACCAATCGCCGTACGGACCGCTTCGGCGGCTCGCTGGAGAACCGGGCCCGGATCGTCCGCGAGATCATCGCCGGCGTGCGGGCGCGCACGCGGCCGGACTTCCAGCTCGGCCTGCGCCTCTCGCCGGAGCGGTTCGGTCTGAAGACCGGCGAGCAGATCGCCCTGGCCGGCGAACTGCTGGCCGAGGGGGCGCTCGACTATCTCGACATGTCGCTGTGGAGCACCTTCAAGCCGCCGGTCGACGAGGCCTTCGCCGACAAGCCGCTGATCGACTGGTTCGCCGAGCTGCCGCGCGGTGCGACGCGACTCGGCGTCGCCGGAAAGATCGCCTCCGCCGCCGACAGCCGGCGCGCGCTGGAGCACGGGGCGGACTTCGTCCTGCTCGGTCGGGCGGCGATCCTCCACCACGATTTCCCGCAACGGGCCCGGGCCGGGGCCGATTTCGAAGTCGCGGCCCTGCCGGTGACGCGCGCCCACCTCCAGGCCGAGGGCCTGGGCCCAGCCTTTGTCGACTACATGGCCGGCTGGAAGGGCTTCGTGGCCGAGGAAGCGGAAGCGGCGTGACGCTCGGGCGGGGATGGGGTCTCGCGGTCCTGTGGCTCGGACTGGCCTTCGGCGCCCACGCCCAGGCTGGCGCGCCCGCCGCGCCGTCGGCCGAGACCCTGGCGGTGGCGCGCAAAGTCGCGGCGCGCGACGACTTCCTGGCCATGCTGCGGACCGCGGCGACCAAGGAAGCCGGGGAGATCGAAATGGGGCTGGGCGACCTCACGCCGGAACAAAAGACCAAGGTCGAGGCGATCGCCGCGGCCAAGGTCGCGGGCGGCATGAACCGGATCGCCGATCTGTTGGCCGACGCCTACGCCGCCCGGTTCACGCCCGAAGAACTGCGCGGCATGGACGCCTTCCTGGAGAGCGCGGCGGGTCAGGCCTATTCGCAGCGCCTGATGGCGCTGTTACCGGCGCTGACCAACCTCAAGGGTTTCGACCTCAAGAAGGACATCCTGACCGAGACCTGCGCCGAGATCGGCAAGGGCTGTCCGCCCGCGCCTAAGCCCACGGATACAAAATAGTCTGAGTAACGAGCATCGTCGCCGATGGGACGGCTGCGGCCTGACCGATCACGATTCGGTCCGGGCGATGCCGTAGAGCGCGGCGGTCGAGGTCAGGATCGCCGTGAGGATCACCGCCGCCATCGGCCCGGCGCCGCCCCCGGGCCAAGCCACGGTGAGGGCGCTGGTGATGCCGGCCGCCAGTGCGCCGACACCGAACGAGGCGCCCCCCATCAGGGCCGAAATGGACCCGGCGCGCTTGGGATCGACATTCATGCCGCAGGCCTGGGCATTGGCGCCGATGAGGCCGAACGAGGCGATGACGAGGAAGAGCGGCGCCAGGACACCCCAGGCGCCGCCCCAGCCCGTGAAGGCGTCCAGCGTGAGAACGCAGGCGAACAGGATCGAAAACGGCCGCGCGCGTCTGAGGATGGTCTCAGGTGTGTGGCTGCGCAGGAGGTGCGCATTTACCTGGCTCATGCCGATCAGGCCTATGGCGTTGGCGCCGAACACCAGGCCGAAGCTGGTCGACGGGATATGATAGGTCGAAATCAGCAGACCGGGTGAGGCGGTGATATAGGCGAACAGCGCGCCACTGTTGAACGCGGCGGCCAGGGTGAAGCCGACCAGCGGACGGCTCTTCAGGAGCGCCAGATAGGCGCGGGCCGGATGTTCAGACTGGGCCTGGAGCGCGGTCTCCCGCGAACGGCTCTCGTCGAGGGCGAACCAGACGGACACGCCGAGCAAGGCGCCGAAGGCGGCCAGGATCCAGAACAACACCCGCCACCCGGCCAGGGCCGCCACTTCGCCGCCGACCAGCGGCGCAAGGATCGGGGCGACGCCCATGACCAGCATCAATTGCGACAGAACCCGCGCCGACTGGCGATGGTCGAAACGGTCGCGCACCACCGCCCTGGCGATGACGGCGCCGGCGCAGCCGCCCATCGCTTGCAGGAACCGCGCTGCGATCAGGCTCTCGAGACTTGGCGCCAACGCGCACCACACCGACGCCGCTACGTAGAGCGCCACGCCGCCGAGCAAGGGCCACCGACGTCCCCAACGATCCGACGCCGGTCCGTAGAAGATCTGGCCGAGCGCGAGGCCGGTGAAGAACGACGCCAGCGTCGCTTGCGCCGCCCCGGGGCGGGCATGGAAATCCGCGCCTATGGCCGGCAAGCTCGGCAGGTACATGTCGATCGACATGGGCGCGAACGCTGTGAGAGCCCCGAGGAGCAGGATCGTGCCCCAACGAGGGCCATCTGTGTGCGGGCGCCTGTCGGTCATGGTCGCGACGGCATACAATGCTTCGGGCGCCGGGCCATGAGCGATCGACCCGTCTAAGCCCGCGGGTACAGGATGATCTGGGTGCAGCGGAACGCGGCCATCAGCCGGCCGCTCGCCTCGTCGACGGCGCGCGCATCCCACACCTGGGTGAGACGCCCGGCGTGCAACAGCTCGGCCTCATAGAGCACCGCACCCTCCAGCGTCGTGCCGACGAAGTTGCTCTTCACCTCGGCCGTGGTGAAGCCGCTGGCGCCTTCCGGCCAGGCGCTGGAGACGCCATAAGCGCAGAGGATGTCGAGGCACGACAGCAGCGCGCCAGCCAGCAGATAGCCGGTGTGGGCGACGAGGTCCGGCCGGACTTGCATGCGGCCGGCCAGCTTGCCCACTTCGACCGACGTGACCTCAAGCCCCAGGTGACCCGGCAGCTTGCCATTCGACGCCCGGTTGAGGTCGGCGACCGAGGTGCGGTTCGAGAGCTTGGGCATGGCCCCTCCGTGCGTCGATCGCCCCAAATCCTCCTCCCCCTCGATGGGGGAGGTGGCTTGCGTAGCGTGAGCGAAGCAAGACGGAGGGGGTGGAGCGGCGGGCCCCCCCCCCCCCCCCCCCGGTCGGTCCACCCTCCCCATCAAGGGGAGGGAGGGCGTCTACCGCCCGAGATTATCCGTCCGGCTGATGAACGAGGCCACGTTGTCGTGGATCTCTTTCAGCGAGGCCTCGTGGGCGTAAACCATGTGGCCGGACTGGTAGTAATGGAACTCGATGTTGCTCTGCAGCTTGGCCGGGATCTGCAGGTGATGATCCTCGTACCAGCCCTCGTAGTAGGGCGTCGCGAGGTCGAAATAGCCGCCGTTGACCATCACCTTGAGGTTGGGGTTGTACTTCATCGCCGCGGCGAGGTCGGGCATGACGTTGAGCATGCCCGGCAGCGGGACCGGCACACCGGGCGGCTGGTGGTCGAACTTCCAGTTCATGCCGACGTCGATCTCCGGCTTGTAGGTCTTGCCCTCGCCAAAGCCGAGCTGCTTGCGCACGTAGTCGTTGAACGCCGAGACGTAGGCCGAGCTGATCGACGCCGACTGCGGGTCGTAGTCCGCCTCTTTGGAGAGCGGGTCCATGTCCGGGCCGGAGAAGCGCGTGTCGAGGCGACCGGTGGTGAGACCGTCCTGGTCTTGAAGCGTCTTCTCGAACATGCCGCCGTCGACCCGGAGGTCGGCCTTGAGCACGTAGGCCACGGGCAGGCCGGTGAACTTGGCGTATTGCTCGGCGATGGCCTGCTTCCTGGCCGGGTCGAGATCGGCGCCGGCCTGCAGGGCCAGGGCGTAGTCGCCCGAAGCGAAGGCCTCGACCTGCTTCAGGAACGGCTCCAGCTCGCCCGGACGGCCGCCCGGCAACAGGTTGTGGTACCAGGCCGTCGCGGCATAGGTCGGCAAGGCGGCGATATAGGCTTGGTCGGTCCCCGGATTGAACTGCGGTCCGTCCACCGACAGGTCGAAGTTGAGGATCTGCGAGAGCAGGATGACGCCGTTGAAATCGAGGTCGTAGTTGGTCTCCAGATCGTTGACCACAACCGCCGAACGCGGCGTGCCGTAGCTCTCGCCGAACAGGTACTTGGGCGAGTTCCAGCGGCCGTACTTGGAGAGGAACTGGGTGATGAACTCGGAAAAGGCGTGGGCGTCGGCGTCAACGCCCCAGAAGGACTTTTCCTTGTCCTTGCCGGCGATGCGCGAGAAGCCGGTCCCCGGCGCGTCGATGAACACCAGGTCGGAGGCGTCGAGCAGGCTGTAGGCGTTGTCGACCAGCTGGTAGGGCGCGGCCGGCGTGTGGGTGTCGTCGGCGGTGACCACCCGACGCGGGCCGAAGGCGCCCATGTGCAGCCATACGGTCGAAGAGCCAGGACCACCGTTGTAGAAGAAGGTGATCGGCCGGTTCGCCGATGGCGCGCCGTTCTTGAAGTAGGCGACATAGAACACCGAGGCCTCGGCGGTGGGATTGCCGGCCGCGGCCTCCTCCTTGGCCTTGTCCGGGGCAGCGGCCACCGCCTTGGCGACGGCGTCGTCGAAGCCCTTGGGATGGACCACCAGGGTGCCGGCGACGGCGCGATAGCTGATCGCCTGGCCCTCGACATTGACCATGCCCGAGCTCTCGGCGCTCTCGGGCTGGAAGATGCCGGCCGGCGACGGCCCCTTGTCGGGGGTGGCCTTGTCGGCGTCGGGTTTGGCGGCCTTGTCGGCCGCCAGCGCGGGCGCGCAGGCGAGGCTCGCGGCCGCGCAGGCAGCCAGCAGAAGGCTTTTGATGGTCACGAGATCAGTCCCCCGGAAATTGCGAATTTGACCGCCCGGCATAGCGGGGCGAGCCGCGCTGTCAAAGTTAAGGATCGGAAAGCTTAGTGTGCCGGTTCTGAAGTTCGCCACCTCGTTGGATCGACCATTGAGCGAACTTCCGAACCAAGAAGGCATACTAGAATCATATGGTTGGCTAGTGTCCTGATCGATTCCGAAGTTCGTCGGCGGCCGCCATCGTGTGGATGCGAACTTCGGAATCGAGACACTAGCGCCCCTCGCTCACCGGCAGCCAGACGGCGCTCGGATGGTCCGCGGCGTGGGAGATGCGGATGGTCGCCGTCTTGTAGTCCTCCGGCTTGGCCAGGAAGATGTTGTCGACATAGGTCTGCGGGTTGCGGTCGTAGAGCGGGAACCAGCTCGACTGGATCTGGACCATGATCCGGTGACCCGGCAGGAAGACGTGGTTGGTCGTGGGCAACGCGAAGCGATAGCGCTGCAATTTGCCGGCCGGAATCGCCGAAGGATGCTCGAAGCTGTCGCGATAGCGACCGCGGAAGATGTCCATGGCGATCGGTAGCTGATAGCCGCTCATCTCCGGTTGGGACGGGACCTGGTCCGGGTAGACGTCGATCAGCTTGACCACGAAATCGCCGTCCGTCCCCGTCGTGGCGGCCCAGATATCTGCGATGGGCGCGCCGGCGATGCGCACCGGCTTGTCGAGCGCCGCGGTCTCATAAACCAGCACATCCGGTCGTGCGGCGGCGGGGCGCTGGTCGCTGACCAACCAGCTATGCCAGCGGTCGCCATCGGCGAAGCTCACTGGCGGCGGCAGGTAGGGCACGGGCTTGGCGGGGTCCGAGACGTAGGCGTCGGCGGCCTCGCCAGAGGGGGGCTCGAAGCCGAGCCCGAAGCTGGTCTCCAGATAGAGGGGTTTCAGCGGCTGGGCGCAGCCGGTCTCGCAGGCGTCCGGCCAGGTCGAGAGCCGGTTCCAGCGGTTGAGGCCGGTGTCGTAGATGAAGGCGCGGGGTGTGTCGGCCTTGGGTGCGCCGTCCTTGAGGTACTGGTCGAAGAACGGCTTCAGCACCTCGCGCCGCCACTCGGTAGCCGTGTCGCCGGCGAACTTCAGCGCGCCAAGGCTCGAGCCGTCGTAGTTGGCGCCGCTGTGTCGCCAGGGGCCCATGACGAGGTAGTTGTTATCGCCGTAGCCGGCCTTGGTGAGGGCCGTCCAGGAATGGATTGCGCCCCACATGTCTTCCTGATCCCACAGGCCCTGCTCCCACATGGTGGGCACGTGACTGGGATGCCGGACGACGAGCTTGTCGAGCGCCTGGCCCTGCCAGAAAGCGTCGTAAGCCGGGTGGGCTTCGGTGCGCTTCAGCCACGGATAATCGTCAACGCCGTGCGCCTTGGCCCAGGCGTCGAGCGAGCCGGCGCGCAGGAAGCCCTCGTAGTCGTCTGCGGTCTCGCGGGGAATCTTCGGTCCCTCCCCGCGCCTGGTGGTCTGACCGACGAAGTAGTCGATGCCCGGCTGGCGGAAGGCGCCGTAGTGGAACCAGTCGTCGCCCATCCAGCCGTCGACCATCGGGCTCTCGGGCGCGGCGACCTTGAGAGCCGGGTGAGGATCCAGCAGGGCCATGACCACGGTCCAGCCCTCGTAGGAGGAGCCGATCATGCCGACCTTGCCGTTGCTCTCGGGGACGTTCTTGACCAGCCAATCAATGGTGTCCCAGGCGTCGGTGGTGTCGTCGGTGGTGGTGGGATTGAGCGGACCGCGCGGCGGGCGGGTCATCACCAGGTCGCCCTCGGAGCCGTACTTGCCGCGGATGTCCTGGAAGACGCGAATGTAGCCGTCGGCGGTGAACAACTCGTCGCTCTGCGAGAGGTTGGCGACGCGCGAGGGACTGACGTTGCGCTTGACCCGGTTGGCGGCGTCATAGGGCGTGCGGGTGAGGAGGATCGGGGCGTCGTGGGCGCCCTTGGGGATGACGATCACCGTGTAGAGCTTCACCCCGTCGCGCATGGGGATCATCACCTCGCGCTTGACGTAGTCGGCGTTGGCCGGGGTCTCGGGCGGGGCCGCGGCGGGAACATCCGAGAGGTCGGGACCCGGCGGCAGGTCTTGGGCGAGCGCGGGGACGGCGAGGAGCGCGAGGGCGCTGGCGGCGGCGAAAATCGACTTCATGGCCCGCGCATAGGCCACGCTCAGGCGCCTCGTCCAGCGGTGGAAATCACCAGGCCAGGAGGGAGAGTCCTAGAATATCCCGGAAGTCATCAGCGTTGAGGCTGACCAGCGTGGCGCGGTGAACCACAGCCTGCGCGGCGATCATACGGTCGAGCAGCTTTCGACGTGAATACCCGGCTACCTGGACGATCTTCCCGTAGGCGACGGCGCAGGAATCGTCGAAGTCGACAGTCCGAATCGTCGCCAGGACAACGTCCAATCGGGCCCGGCGGATTTGAGTAGAGTTAGGATCTCTGTAGACGCCTGCTTCCAGCTCCACTCTGGTGACCGCGGAAATCACGAGGTCATCGTCCAGGGCGTTCACCCGCCGCGTGATTTCCACGTCGCGATCTCGAAGGTGAATCGCCACATTGGTGTCGAGCATATAGCTCAACTCAGAGGCCCGGGGGTTCGGGAATCTCTTCGGTGTCGCGAACCTCGATCTCGCCAGGGCCAGGGAGGGCCAACAGCTTCTCTACCATCTCCGCGACAGAGGGCCGTTTGGGGGAGATGGTCAGCACGTCGCCCGAACGGACGATGGTCACCTCGATGTCCTTGCCGAACGCCACGCCCTTGGGCAGGCGGACAGCTTCGCTGTTGCCGCTTCGGAAGGTCCGGCTGGTCACTGTGGGCATGGAGAATTCCGTCGTATACACGCGTATATACGGTCACGCCGCCCGATCTGGAAGAGGCTGCGCCCACAACAGCGGCGCCGCGACCGGTCTGGCCGGCGCGATAGCTGCGCGTCTTGATCGCAGCTCACGGCCACGCCAGAAAGCCGTCAGACCACGCAAACGGAAGCACCGCATGAAAACCCTGATCCTTGCCCTGGCGCTGGCCGCCGCCCCCGCTGCGGCGCTGGCCGACGGCAAGGCTGTGTACGAGGCCAATTGTCAGGCCTGTCACCAGACCACCGGCCAGGGGATCAAGGGCGCCTTCCCGGCCTTGGCTGGCGACAAGGTTGTGGACGGTCCCGACGCCGGCCCGATCACCCAGGTGCTCAAAGGCAAGGGCGGCATGCCGGGCTTCGCCCAGTTGAGCGACCCCGACATCGCCGCGGCGGTGACCTACATCCGCGGGGCCTGGGGCAACCACGCTAGCCCGGTGACCCCCGCCGAGGTCGAGCGGGTCCGCAAAGCGCACTGATACCTTGATCCTCTCCCGTTTACGGGCAGGGCTATCGCATATGGCGGAGGAGGGCGAAGAGGAAGGAGTCATCCCATCCGGCGCGCTTGATCTTGCCTTTGATGGAGCCCTTGTCGGGGTTTTGGCGCAAGAGGTTGAGGGCGAGTTTTC
>Ga0302314_10004055_pt1 | contig 26985 bp, 21 predicted proteins | sample III_Palsa_N2_3_FD_200533 | JGI IMG/M metagenome (GOLD analysis project Ga0302314, IMG submission 200533) | Peat permafrost microbial communities from Stordalen Mire near Abisko, Sweden - III_Palsa_N2_3 | ecosystem: Environmental > Terrestrial > Soil > Palsa > Peat permafrost | place: Sweden...
GGTTCAGGAAAAGCTGGAGAAGCTGTCTACCCAGGATTCCATCCGCGCCATCACCTTCGCCGAGGTGGTGCTGCTGGTGATGGACGCCACCCATCCCTTCGAGATCCAGGACCTGCAGATCGCCGACTTGGTCGAGCGGGAGGGCAGGGGACTGGTGTTCGTGCTGGCCAAATGGGACCTGGTGGAAGACCCGCAGGCCACCTTGAAGGAGTTTCTCGAGGAAGCTGAGCGGGTGCTGCCCCAGCTGCGCGGCTCGCCCGTGATTGCGCTGTCGGCGGAGACTGGCAAGGGGCTCGACCGGCTGATGCCGGCGGTGCTGAAGGTGCACAACGACTGGTCGACCAAGATCAAGACCCGCGACCTGAATGACTGGCTGGCCATAGCGGTGCAGCGGCATCCGCCGCCGGCGATCAACGGGCGCCGTATCAAGCCGAAATACATGGCCCAGACCAAGGCCAGGCCGCCCACCTTCGTGCTGTTCGCGTCGCGCGCGGCCGAGCTCCCGGAGAGCTATCGCCGCTATCTGATCAACTCCCTGCGCGAGAGCTTCGACATGCCCGGTATTCCGCTGCGGGTATCGATCAAGCAGAACTCCAACCCGTTCGTCGATGGCGAGCCGGGCGATCCGCCCAAGCGCCAAAGCCTGCGGCCGACGAAAGCCAAGACACAGGCCAAGGCGCTGGCCAAGTCCTGGGCCACCAAGGCCGAGGCGAAAAAGTCGGGCGTGACCAAGCCGGGGATGAAGAAGAAGTCCGGCCTTCCCAAGCCTGGCTTCGCGAAGACGCGGGCCGCCAAGTCCAGCGTGTCCAGGTCGGGGCCTGCTCGGGCTAAACCTTCGTCCGGGCGGCGGCCCAGTCGTTGAACTTGACGGTCTGCGTCGGCAGACCGGGACTGGACAGGGCCAACTCGACGATCAGCGGTCCGATCTCGGACGGATGCGGCAGGGTCATCGGATCCTCGCCAGGCATGGCTTCGGCGCGCATGGCTGTGCGCATGATGTTGGGGTCCAGCAGTATTGCCCGCACATTGGTGTGCTCGATCTCGTCGGCCCAGCATCGCACCAGCGCCTCCAGCCCCGCCTTGGTCGCCGCATAGGCGCCCCAGAAGGCGCGCGGCCGCGACGCCACCCCGGTGGTCAGGAAGACAGCCCGGCCGGCCTCCGACTGCTTCAGCAGCGGCTCGAACGAGCGGATCATGCGGTAGGCGGAGGTCAAGTTGGTCGAGACCACCCGGTCCCAATGTTTGGGGTCGAGGTGCGAGACCGGCCACAGACCGCCCAGCACGGCGCCGGCGTGAACCAGGATGTCCAGCCTGCCGTGCCGTTGGTGGATCGCCAGACCCAGCTCATCCCAGCCATTGCCATTGGTCAGGTCCAGTGGGACCAGGGTCGCGGATTCGCCGGTGGCGGCGCGGATTTCGTCGTCCAGTTCCTCCAGCGCTCCTGGCGTTCTGGCGGTGGCGATCACGTGGGCGCCGGCCTTGGCGAGGGCGAGGGCGCACTCGCGGCCAATGCCGCGGCTGGCGCCGGTGACGAGGGCGACGCGGCCGGAAAGGGGGCCAGAAGCGAGGATGTTGTCGGACATGGCGCGCTGTTTAGCGGCGCGGTGGTCGGGAGGGAAGTCCGGGGGATGTTGGAGCCGCTGTTTCCCTAAGCGCTCCTCCCCGCGAAGGCGGGGACGCAGGGGACCGGATCCCGTTTCGCAACCTTCCCTCGACCAAATCCGGCCGCTGGCGCCTTATGATCTGGGTCCTCGCCCGCGCGGGGATGAGCGCATCAAATGGGAGCCGCCACCGCCTCGGCGATCTTCTCCAGCAGCCAGTCTACACCGGGGTCGTCCGTTTCGGCTCGCCGCACGGCCTGGATCTTGAACCGGAATGGCGGTGTGGGTGGATCAAGCACCTGAAGGCCTAGCTTGGCGGCGAAACGGTTGGCCAGCCGCCGGGGACATTCGGCCAGCACGTCGCTTTCGCTGACGACCAGCATGGCGGTCTCCCACTGGGTGACGTAACCATGGGTTCGGACCACGTCCGGGCCAGGAAAGCTCCCATAGGTGGCGTTCATGCTCTCGCGGTCGATCGGCGTCTCGTCGCCGAGAGCGCCGTCGGGATTGCCAACGAACAGATGGCCGGCGCGGGCATAGGTGACGAGGTCCAGCACGCCGTTAACACGCGGATGTCCTTCGCGCGCGATGACGCAATATTCGTCCTCATAAAGCGGAATCGCGGTCAGCCCGGCGGGGATTTGGCGAAATATCCCCAAGGCCAGGTCAACCTCGCCCCGCCGCACGGCGCGCAGGGCGCGGTCCAGGATCGCCCAGCGGGTGGCGAAGGTCGCCCTGGGAGCCTCCCGGCGAAAGGCGCCGGTCAGGGAAGCGCCGATCAGCGAGGGAATATCTTCCGGGCAGGCTATGCCAAAGCGGCGCCGCGTATTGGCCGGGTCGAAGCCGCCCTCGGCGGACAGCGTCGAGTCGATCATATCCAGCAGGGCCTCGATGCGCGGCCCCAGCGCCTTGGCGCGCTGCGTCGGCTCGAAGCCGTGCGAGCGGCGGATGAACAGCGGATCGCCGAACAGATCGCGCAGGCGCGCCAGCGCATGGCTGATCGCCGACTGGCTCAGCCCCAGCTGTTGCGCGACATCGCTGGCTCTTTGACGCAGCAGGAGCTCGCGGAACACCAGCAGCAGACCGCCGTCCAGTTTCCTCAATTGCAATTGATCGAATTCACTCATCTATCGATTTCACTATATCGAATTGATGCGCGCCGCTAGCGTCCGCGAAGAACCTCATGGCTAGAGCAAAAAATGGCGGCGATCGAACAGCCCATGGATGTCGTGCCTGCGACCACCGCTACACCGCTGCGCCGGGCGCTCGGCATGGGCGGGACGCTGATCGCCTGGTACCTGCTGCAGACGGTGGTGAGCGTCATCACCCTGGCCATCTTGGGGCGGTTAGGCGACGCGGCCCTGGCCGGGATGGGCGCCGCGGGCGTGCTCTACGCCATGACCATGGCGCTGCTGGTGGGCTTCGACACCGGGGTGCAGGCGATCACCGCTCGGCTGGTTGGCGCCGGGGAGGTCGGGCAGTTGGGCCGGGTGCTCAACGAGGCGCTGGTGGCCTCCGCGCCATTCGGCGTGCTGCTGGCCCTTGGCTTCTGGCGTTATGGGGCCGCAGCGGTTGGGCTGATGCTGCGCGATCCGGCGGCTGTCAGCGCCGGTTCGGCCTTCATCGCGCCGGAGGCGGCGTCGCTGGCCTTCCTGGCGGTGACCATTCCCTTCAACGCCATCTGGATCGCCTCTGGGCGGCCCTGGGTGACCTTCTGGGTTACGGTGGTCACGTCGACACTGCAGGCGCTGCTCACGGTCTGGCTGGTGTTCGGCGGCGGGCCGGTCGCGGCGATGGGCATCGCCGGCGCGGGGCTGGCGGGCTCGCTCGACACCTTTGCGGGCTTTACCATCCAGGTGGCTCTGGGCCTGAAGGCGCTGCCGATCCCGGGCCTGCTGCGCGCGCGGCCATCGGTGCAAGGCGTCCTGCGCATCCTCGCCATCGGTTGGCCGGTGAGCGCGCAGCAGTGCTTTCTGCAGGTGGGGCTGCTGATCTCGTTCGTCATCGTCGCGCGCCTGGGTACGGCGTCCGCCGCCGCCGCCAATGTGCTGGTGACGCTGACCCAATTGCCGATCCAGGTCTCCATGGCCCTGGGCGTCACCACCGGCGTGTTGGCGGGGCAGGCGCTCGGCCAGGGCAGATCAAGCGCCGCGCGGGGCTGGGGCTGGACGGTGAGCGGCTGGTGCGCGGGCGCGCTCGGTGCGGTGGGCATGGTCGTCGCCTTCGACTCCGCACCGCTGCTGGGCCTCTTTCTGCATACGCCGGCGACGCTCGCCCTTGCGGACTGGCCAGCGCGGATGATCGGCGCGACCATCGGACTTGACGCCCTGGGCCGGGTGCTGGGCTTTGCTCTGCGGGGCGCGGGCGCGACCAAGATGGCGTCCGGCGTGCCCTTCCTGAGCCAGTGGGTGGTGCAGATACCGCTGATGGGCGTGGCGGTTGCGCTGGGCTATGGCCTTACCGGCGTGGCGGCGGTGCAGGCCGGGATCACGGTGATCGACGCCGCCGTGCTGGCCTGGTTCTGGAGCGGCGAGCGGTGGACCAAGGCGCTGGCCATCGCCGCGCCGGAGCCGGCTCCGCGCCCAGCGCGACGCATCGTCATCCTCGGCGGCGCCGGCGCCGGAAAGTCCACCCTAGCGCGACGACTGGCTGAGCCGCTTGGCCTGCCGGTGGTTCACCTCGACCGGCTGATCTATGGCCCCGGCTGGCGCAAGCGAGATCTGAGCGCCGTGCGCGCCGACCTGGAGGCGTCCCTGCCATCGGAGGGCTGGATCGTCGAAGGGACCTATCCGGACCTGTTCGACCTGACCCTGCCCAAGGCTGACCTGATCCTCTGGCTGGAGCAGCCGGCCTGGCGCCGCCTTTGGCGCAGCTGGCGCAAGACACGCATCCACAAGGACGCGCCAAGGCTCGACCGGCCCGACGGCTGCGAGGAAGGCTTTGGGCTGACCTATGCCAGGGATGTTCTCAGTTTCGGGGGTTGGTCGTCCGCGCTCGAGCGGCGGCTGAACACGGCGTCAGGCAATCGCCCTTCGCGGCGGATCAGCGGAGACCGCGCCGTGTCGGACCTTGTAGAAAGTCTTACTGCGCCGCACTGAAGGGTGGCGCCTGGCTCCGCCCTGCGCCATAGCACCGGCCATGTTGTGGATCGCCCTCTTCGTGGCCGGCGTCTGGGCCGGAACCCAAAACGCCCTGGCCGGCGGCGGCTCCTTCGTGACCCTGCCGATGCTGATCCTGTCCGGCCTGGACGCCCGCGCCGCCAACATCACCTCCACCATCGCCCTGTTCCCCGGCCAGGTCACGACCGGGCTCGCGGGCCGAAAACTGGTGTCCGGGGCCGAGCGGCTCTCGTTCAAGGCCCTGTTCGTCATCAGCCTGATCGGGGGCGTTCTCGGCGCGCTGCTGCTGCTGGCGACACCGGCGAGCTTCTTCGCGCACCTGGTGCCGTGGCTGGTGCTGTTCGCCACCACCCTGTTCGCCTGGGGAAGCTTCTTCCGCCCGCCACCGAAGGAGAACGCCCTGGCGTTGGGGCCAATCCCCGCCGGCTTCATGCAGCTGTGCATCGCCATCTACGGCGGCTATTTCGGCGGCGGCATCGGCTTTCTGATGCTGGCGGCCCTGACCATCGCCGGCCTGCCGGTGCGGACCGCGGCGGCGACCAAGAATGTGCTGGCCTCGGTGATGAACGCCTCGGCGGTGCTGATCTTCGCCTTTTCCAAGGACGTCCACTGGCTGAAGTCGGCCGTGCTCGGCGTCGGCGCCATCGGCGGCGGCCTGCTGGGCGCCTGGCTGCTCAAGCGCGTCAACGAGCGCTACCTGCGGATCGGGGTGGTGATCCTGGGCGTCCTGCTGACGATCGGGCTATTCCTGCACCCGGCCTAAGCAGCCGGCGTTCCGCCCACGGCCTCAGGTCGGCGAAGTCCAGTCTCACCGCTCGATAAGGTCGCGTTCAGAGCCTTCGCCAGCATCGAGCTGATCGGTAGCCGCGGCAAGGCGCCGGGCGTTGGCCGGGCTCGACATCAGATGCGAAGTCTCTTCCGCCGGCCGGGCGGCATATTTTTGCGCGATGAAGGCGCAGGCCATGAGCTGGATCTGGTGGAACAGCATCAGGGGCAGGATCAGCAGGCCGACGGTGGCGGGGGGATAGAGGATGCCGGCCATGGGCACGCCGCTGGCCAGGCTCTTCTTTGAGCCGCAGAAGACGATGGTGATCTCGTCCTCTTTGGAGAAGCCCATGAAGCGGGCGGCCCAGGCGGTGACGGCCAGGACGATGGCCAGCAAGACCGCGCAGACCAGCAGCAGCTTGACCAGTTCGAAGGCGGTGACCTTGTGCCAGATGCCTTGGACCACCGCCTCGCTGAAGGCGGTGTAGACCACCAGCAGGATGGAGCCGCGATCGACATAGCCCATCAGCCGCTTGTTGCGCTCGATCCAGCCACCGATCCAGCGCCGGGCGATCTGGCCGGCGGCGAAGGGCAACAGCAGCTGCACCACCACAGCGCCGATTGAGCCGAGCATGCCGCCGCCGCCGCCTTTGGCTTGCATCAACAGGCCGACCAGGATCGGGGTGATGAGGATGCCGAACAGGTTGGAGGCGGACGCCGCGCAGACCGCCGCGGCGATATTGCCGCGCGCGATGGAGGTGAAGGCGATCGACGACTGCACCGTCGACGGCAGACAGCAGAGGAATAGCACGCCGGTCGCCAAGGTCGGCGACAGGACCTGCGACGGCAGATGGGTGGCGATCAGGCCGAGGATGGGGAAGAGGGCGAAGGTGGCCAACAGCACCACCAGATGCAGCCGCCAATGGCTGATCCCCGCCACCACGGCCTCGCGGGACAGCTTGGCGCCGTGCAGGAAGAACAGCAGGGCGATGGCCAGCTTGGTCGCCCAGCCGAACACGGCCGTAGCCGCGCCGTGCGCCGGGATCAGCGAGGCGATGATCACCGTGCCGATCAGGGCCAGGATATAGGGATCGATCTTCAGGCGGGCGAGGGCGCCCGAAATACTGATGGGCACTGGGTTACGCGCTGACCAGGAAGCTCAGCTGCCGTTCAACCTGCTCATTGCGGCCCTCGGCGATTTCCTTGTCCATCAGGCGCGTGGGGTAGTCGCCGGTAAAATAGTGATCGGTGAATTGGGGGCGGACCGGATCGCGCTGGCCGGCGTCCATGGCCCAATAGAGGCCGTCGACGCTGAGGAAGCCCAGGCTGTCGACCTCCAGCAGCTTTTCCATCTCCTTAAGGGAGTGGGTCGCCGCCAGCAGCTTGTCGCGGTCAGGCATGTCGATGCCATAGTAGTCCGGCCACATGATCGGCGGGGAGGCCGAACGCAGATGCACTTCGGCCGCGCCGGCGTCGCGCACCATGCGCACCACGCGCACGGAATTGGTGCCGCGGACGATGCTGTCGTCGATCAACAACACCTTCTTGCCGGCCAACACCGAGCGATTGGGGCTGAGCTTCATGCGCACGCCCTGGTCCCGCGCGCCTTGCGTCGGCTGGATGAAGGTCCGGCCGACATAGTGGTTGCGGATGATGCCCATCTCGAACGGCAGCTCGGCCGCCTGGGCGAAGCCGAGGGCGGCGGGCACGCCGGAGTCCGGCACCGGCACCACCACATCGGCGCCCATTGAGCCGGCTTCTTCAAAGAGGCGGCGGCCCATGCGCTTGCGCACCTCATAGACCGACCGGCCATTCACGATGCTGTCGGGGCGGGCGAAGTAGACATATTCGAACACACAGGGCCGCGCCTCGGCGGCCGGGAAGGGACGGCAGCTCTCGATGCCGCTGTCGGAGATGATCACCATCTCGCCGTGTTCGATGTCGCGCACGAAGCTGGCGCCGATGATCTCCAGCGCGCAGGTCTCGGAGGCCAGAACATATTTGCCGTCCAGCTGGCCCAGCACCAGCGGCCGGATGCCGAGTGGATCGCGCACCCCGATCAGCTTCTTGTTGGTCAGGGCCACCAGGGCATAGCCGCCTTCGATCTGTGACAGGGCGTCGATGAACCGGTCCACGACGCGCGATTTCCGCGAGCGGGCGATCAGGTGAAGGATGACCTCGGAGTCGGAGGTGGAGGAGAAGATGGTGCCTTCCGAGACCAGCTGTTCGCGCAGGGTGTGGAAGTTGGTCAGGTTGCCGTTGTGGGCCAGGGCGACGCCGCCGGCCGCCATATCGGCGAACATCGGCTGGACGTTACGCAGCACGCTGCCGCCTGCGGTGGAATAGCGGGTGTGGCCGATCGCCGAGGCGCCGGGGAGGGTGGCCGCCATGTCCTTGCCGAAGAAGGCGTCGCCGACATGGCCCATATGCTTCTCGTCGTGGAAGCGCTTGCCGTCGAAGGAGGCCATGCCGCAGGCCTCCTGGCCGCGGTGCTGCAGGGCGTGCATGCCGAGGACGACGAGGCTGGAGGCATTGGGAACGCCGAAGACGCCAAACACGCCGCATTCGACGCGGGGGCTGTCATCCAACGGGTCGCGGGAAGCCGGACAATTGGTCTCAGCAACCTCGTTCAGGTCAAACTCGGTCAGCGCGATTTCTCCACCGCTTCGTCCAGGCCTTTGCGAGCAGCCGCAGTATAACCTGAATCGGAATTTTGTCCGCCCCCTGAAGGTGCGGGGTCCGATGTTTCCGTGGCGTCCATATGGCCCGCGAAGGGGGAAATTCTAGGGGCCACGGCTTTCAGCATTGTCGCAGCCCCCTGCGCGACCGGATAAAGCCTCGCGGCGGTGACGCCATGAGGCATGCGGTCGCCGGGGAAGGCGGCGCCCAGCACCATGGTGATCAGCCCGACCATGACCAGGCCACGCACCAGGCCAAAGCCCATGCCGAGCAGGCGATCTACAGGCCCGATGCCCGGCGCGCCGCGCACCGAACTGGTCATGGCCCCGCCGATGATGCGCAGGATGATGTAGGCGACCAGGAAGACGCCGCCGATGGCGACGATGTTGGCGGCCCAGCCGGGATGGACCTTTTCCGCCGCGAACGGTCCGCTGAACCTTAAGCCGAACACGGCGATGAAGACCGCCAGCACGAAGGCCGCCACATTGGTCATCTCCCGCATGGCCCCACGGCCAAGGCCCACCAGGGCCGAGACGCCCAGGATGGCGGCGATGACGATATCGAACAGGGTCAAGTCCAGGCGTCCTCGCCGATGCGTTTGACCGCGTCCACCAGGCGGCTCACGCCCGCCACGGGCATGGGCGCGCCGTCGACCGCGCCGGCGGGGCCGAGCGCGCGGCCAAAGCCGAGCTTCAGGGCCTCCTTCAGGCGGGCCTCGGTGCGGCTCACGGACCGAACCTCGCCGGACAGGCTGACTTCACCAAACACGACGCAATCCTGGGGCAGGGCGACATCCAGCGCGGAGGAGGCGAGCGCCACCGCCGCCGCGAGGTCCGCCGCCGGCTCACTGATGCGCAGGCCGCCGGCGACGTTCAAATAAACGTCACGGGCGCCGAAGCCAAGGCCGCAACGGGCCTCAAGCACGGCCAGCACCATGGCCAGACGGCCCGAATCCCATCCCACCACCGCCCGGCGGGGCGTGCCGTAGGCGGAGGGCGCCACCAGGGCCTGGAATTCCACCAGCACGGGGCGAGAGCCCTCGATGCCGGCGAACACCGCCGCGCCCGCCGCCCGCATCCCGCCATCGTTGAGAAACAGGGCCGATGGGTTCTTCACCTCCCGCAGACCGGCGTCGCCCATCTCGAACACGCCGATCTCGTCGGTGGCGCCAAAGCGGTTCTTGGCCCCGCGAAGTACGCGGAAGGGATAGCCGCGCTCGCCCTCGAAGGAGAGGACGGCGTCGACCATATGTTCGACCACGCGCGGGCCGGCGATCTGGCCGTCCTTGGTGACGTGGCCCACCAGGATGACGGCGATGTTCCGCTTCTTGGCCAGGCGAACCAGCTCGGACGCCGCCGCCCGCACCTGGGTCACCGAGCCGGGGCTGGACTCATGAACGTCGCTCCACATGGTCTGGATGGAGTCGATCACCACCAGGTCCACCGGCTCGCGCTTCAGCCCGTCGAGGATTTCCCGCACCGCCGTCTCCGCGGCCAGCTGCACCGGCGCGTCCCCCAGGCCCATCCGCTGGGCGCGGGCGCGAATCTGTTCCACCGCTTCTTCGCCGGAGATGTAGGCGCACCGCGCGCCGCGCCGCGCCGCCTCGGCGCAGACCTGCATCAGCAGGGTGGATTTGCCGACGCCCGGATCGCCGCCCAGCAGGATGGCCGAGCCCGGCACCACCCCGCCGCCGCAGACCCGGTCGAACTCGTCGACGCCGGTGATGATGCGGCTGGGCGGGGGAGTCTCACTCTGCAGGGTCTCGAAGGTCAGGCCCTTGATGCGGCTGGCGCGCGAGGGCGCCAAGGCGCCAGGCGGGCGGCTCTGCGCCTCCTCGACCAGGGTGTTCCAGGCCCCGCACGAACTGCATTGCCCGGCCCACTTGGAATGGGTCGCGCCACAGGATTGGCAAACGTAAAGGGAGCCGTCGCGGGCCATGGGTGTCCTAAAGGATGAGGCGCGGCGATTTTGGAACGAGTCGGGGTCGAGCGGGGGGAAAGGTTGGAGGCCTGCGCCTCTCCCTCCGGGAGAGGTGTTTCAGGATCGCGCCAATGCCGCCATGAAGTCCGCCGGCGGAGCGCCTTCTTCCCAACTCGCTACGCCGTCGGGAATGTTGATCCCACCCAGTTTCCGCTTGGTCCAGATGTGGGCGACCAGGGTCAGTTGGTCGCTGCGGTCCAGGGTGCCGGCGCGGACGACGGCGAGGCCCGGGCGGGCGCTGTTGGTGTTGTAGACGCGGCTAAAGCAGATCGGACAGGCGCGCTGGCGCGAGGTGCGGCCGCTCGTCGAGGAGGTCAGCTCAAATACGGCCGGTTCGCCAGCCACCACCAGCTGCTCCTCGGGTAGGACGAACTGGGTGCTGAAGGCGCTGCCCGACCAAGTCTGGCAGTCCAGGCAGTGGCAGGCGTAGGCGTTGGGTAGTCCGCTCAAAGCCGCGCGATAACGGACCCGACGACAGCGGCAGCCGCCGTCGATGGTGTCGATCATAGCCTACCTCCAAAACCATGTTGGCTAAGCCTAGAGTTAGCATCCTGCTTTAAGGCGCTTGTTCGGCGCCTATTGGGGCCCCGCCGGTGAGTAGGTGCGGCCGCAACAGGCGCACCGAGATCGCGGCGATGATTTGCAATACCAATAGCGCCACGCACAGGATCACCACGCTGCGCCCGGTGCGGAAGGGCGCGGACCACAGGGATGAGAAGAAGGCGGCGTAGATCAGGTAGAGGTTCAGGGTGACGCCGATCACCGGGACGGCCAGGTTGCGCACGACGCCGAAGTGCTGCGGCAGCACGCGGCGGAAGTAGAGCAGGTTGGCGACATTGACCCCGGTGTAGGTCAGGGCCGCGAAGAAGACGGTGGCGTTGGACCACCAGACGAAGGCGTCAACGCCGTTGCCGAGCAGCGCCAGGCTCGCCAAGCCGATCACGACGCAGATGCCGATCGCCGCCAGCACCGCCGCCCTCGGCACGCGCTTGTCGCCTCGCAGCTGCGCAAAGGGCGCGGGCAACAGCCTGTGACGCGCCAGGGCGAAGATCAGGCGCGAGGCGCCCTGGATGGTGCCGATGTAGATGGCGGTCAGGCCGGTGAAGGCGGTGGCGATGACGATCACTTCGCCCCCGCCCCAATAGGCGCGGGCGACCGGCGTGATCGCCGAGAGGCCCTGGCTGTTGTAGGCGATCACCTTGTCCGGCGGCGTCGACAGAGTCAGCACCCAGGAATTGAAGGCCCAGAACAGGGCCACGGCGACGACGCCGGCGATCACCACGCGCGGCAGGTGCTCGCGCGGCGCCAGCGATTCCTCAGCGGCGGTGGCGACCACGTCGAAGCCGGAAAAGCACAACATGCCCAGCAGCACCGCCGCCCAGAAGCCGGCCACGCCCTGGCTCGCGTGCATGGGGTTGAAGGGCGCGAGCGTGATCCCGCCCGGCTGCCCCGCCTTGATCCACAGGATGGTCGCAGAAAGCGCGAACACGACCACCGCTTCGATCAGCATCAGGCGGATCGTCGTCTTCACCGACGCCTCGGCGCCGCGCAGGCAGATCCAGGCGGTGATGGCCGAGTGGATCAGCAACCCAGTCACCAGGGCGACCATGCCGGGGATGGGCAGGTGGGCCCAGTCCAGCAGGTCGCGAAAGAACAGTCCGAACATCAGCGGCACCGTGATGGCGCCCATGATGAAATAGGTCGTCATTACAAGGCCGGCGACGAGGCCGGTGGTCGGGTTGATCGTGGTCCATAGCCAGGTCGCCGCCGCGCCCGCTGATGGCGCATGGCGGTTCAGGCTGGCGTAGGACAGGACTGTCGGCAGATTGATCGCCAACGCCGCCAGGAAGACCAGCGGCGCGACCGGCCCCGCGGCCGCCTCCATCGGCCCCCACATGGCGTAGAGGCCGATCGCCGGGGAGGTGACGCCGATCACCAGGGCGGCCAGACCGAGGGGGCCGATCACATCGGGCTTCAGTCTCGACGCGGGAGTCGCGTCAACAGTGGTCGTACTGCCCATTCAGCCCCCGGCGTCGACACGCCCGTTCAACAGATCACGGTGTCCTTCCGAGCGCAATCAAGCTGGACCGCTGAGCGTCCCGCGATTGAACCCACAGGCCTGACCAGCGTTGCTTGTAGGTCCCGCGCTTTCATGCTCGAACTCGCGACCAGGTGTCCGCGACGGACTGCCGCACCGCCATGGGGCGGGCAGGACGGATGGAGACTGCGCGTGCATGGCTGAGCCCGAAGAGGTCGCCGGGAATTTCGCCCCCAATTTCGCCCCGCGTCCGCTGCTCGAAATGCGCGATCTGGTCGCCGCCAAGGATTGGTCGCAGACGCCGTTGGGTCCGATGGAGGCCTGGTCGACCAGCCTGCGGATGGCGCTGGATATCGTGCTGTCATCCGGCTTTCCCATGGCCCTGCGCTGGGGGCCGGAATTCGTCCTGATCTACAACGATGGCTACCGGCCCATCCTGGGCGACAAACATCCCTGGGCGCTTGGGCTGCCGGCCAGCGTGGCCTGGTCCGAGGTGTGGCCGCAGATCGAGCCGTTTCACCGCCAGATCATGAGCCGCGAGAGCGAGGCGGTGTTCACGGAAGATACCCTGCTGCGCATCCAGCGGCATCAGGACCGCTGGGACGACGCCCACTTCATCCTGGGCTACAGCCCGACGCCCGACCCCACCGCGCCCGGCGGCATCGGCGGCATCTTCGTCACCGCCATGGAGATCACCGAACGGATCGAGGCCGAACGCCAGGTGCTTGAGACGCAGAAGGCCCTGCGCACGGCGAACGAGGAACTGGCGGCCGCTGAGGCCGCGCTACGGAAATTGAACGAGACCCTGGAGGCAGCGGTCGACGAACGCACCCGCGAACGCGATCGGCTGTGGCGCAATTCCCAGGACCTGATCGCGGTGGTGGGGCCAGACGGCGTCTTCCAGGCCGCCAACCCGGCTTGGAAGCGGATCCTGGGCTGGGAGGAGACCGAGGTGGTCGGACGCCACCATCTGGAGCTGAATCATCTCGAGGACCGCGTCACCAGCGAGGCGGCGCTTCTGCAGGCCTCCAATGAAGAACTGCCGCCCTACGAAAGCCGGCTGGCTCACAAGGACGGCGGCTATCGCTGGATATCCTGGGTCGCCGCATCGGAAGGCGATCTGGTCTATGCCAGCGGCCGGCACATCACCGCCGAGAAGGAAGCCGCGAACGAACTCGCTCTCGCCCAGGAAGCCCTGCGGCAATCGCAGAAGATGGAGGCCATCGGACAGCTCACCGGCGGCGTGGCGCACGACTTCAACAACATGCTGGCGATCGTCATCGGCAACCTGGACATCGCCCTGCGCCGGCTGGAGCGGGGCGGCGCCGAGGTGGAACGCTATCTTGCCCATGCGCGCGATGGCGCCTCGCGGGCGGCGATTCTGACCCAAAGGCTGCTGGCCTTTTCCAGACAATCGCCCCTGTCGCCGGCGACGGTCGAGCTGAACGGCCTGGTGGCCGGCATGTCGGAGCTGTTGCGCCGCACCCTGGGCGAACGGATCGAACTGGAGACGGTGCTGGCAGGCGGCCTGTGGCCGGCGCAGATCGATCCCAGCCAGCTGGAGAGCGCGATTGTGAACCTGGCGGTGAACGCCCGCGACGCCATGACCGACGGCGGACGGCTGACCATCGAGACCAACAACGCCTATCTCGATGACCGTTACGTCGCGCGAGAGGTTGGCGTGGCCGCGGGCCAGTATGTGATGATCGCCGTCAGCGATGTCGGCTCGGGCATTTCGCCCGACGTGTTGGCCAAGGTGTTCGACCCCTTTTTCACCACCAAGCCGGTGGGCAAGGGGACGGGGCTTGGCCTGTCGATGATCTATGGCTTCGTCAAACAGTCCGGCGGCCACGTGAAAATCTATTCCGAGCCGGGCCAGGGCACGACGGTGAAACTCTATCTGCCCAGATCGTCAGCTTCGGCCGCCGATGGGCCGGAACCGTCCGCCCAGGACGCGCCAAAGGCTGCGTTCAGGGATGAAACCGTGCTGGTGGTCGAGGACGACGATTCCGTGCGTCAGATGACCGTCGACGCCCTGGGCGAGCTTGGCTACCGCGTCCACGCGGCCTCTGGGGGCGAGCAGGCGATCCGCGCCTTCGAGACGCTGGAACGGATCGACATCCTGTTCACGGACGTGGTGATGCCGGGCATGAGCGGTCGCCAGCTGGCTGACGAACTGCTCGCGCGAAACCCCAGGCTGAAGGTGCTGTACACCACGGGCTACACGCGCAACGCCATCGTCCACAACGGTGTGCTGGACCTGGGCGTGACCGTCCTGCCCAAGCCTTTTTCCGTTGAAGAATTGGCGACCAAAATACGCGCCGTGCTGGATGCCGAGCCCGGCTGAGGCCGGCCCGCATAGTCCTCATCCTGAGGCGGCCGCGCAACGGGTCTCGAAGGACGTAGGGGTGGCCAAGCTGCGTCCTTCGAGGCTCGCCTTTGGCTCGCGCCTCAGGATGAGGATGTAGGGAGCACGCCTACTTCTTCTTCTGAGCCGGGCTCAGGAACGACGGGGCGGCAGCCACGACCTTGGGTTTTTCCGCCTTCGGTTTACGGACTTCGCGATTGCTCTTCTTTTGACCTTTGGCCACGGCGGGCTCCTTTTCGGATGGTCCGCCAGGACAGGTCGATGGGCGGGCGTTGCATCGCCTCGGCCGACGCGCCGGACTGCCGTTTCTGCGCGGTAGCGGCGGAGTCGGGGCAAGGGCAGGGGAAGCTAGCACCAATCCGCCGCCGGTCCGCGATGAATTCGGCTCAGGCGTCCGCGCTGGCCGAATGAGGCGATTTTCAGGGCGACGGCGGACGGCGGGTCTGATCTACACGCCGGCGCGATCCGGGCTGCGGTTCGCAGACGTTTTCCGGGACTTGGGCGCGTAAGATGATCCGTTGGGTTGAGCTGGGCGTGGCCAGCGTTCCAGGAGATGGCGGGTTGCTGCGGCTGATGCAGCGGGGGACCGAATTCTCCATCATGGCCGGCGCCATCGAACTGATGAACAGCCGGCTCAGCGGCTCGGAGCAGGCCTTGGCGTCGCTGACCCGCGAGCGGCTGAAGGGCCGGGCCAAGCCCCAGGTCTTGATCGGCGGCCTCGGCATGGGTTTCACCCTGCGCACGGCTCTGACGGAGTTCGGCGCGGACGCCGCCATCACCATCGCCGAACTGGTGCCTGAGGTGGTCGCCTGGGCCAAGGGTCCGCTGGCGCACATCCATGGCGACAGCCTCACCGACCCGCGCGTCACGGTCTTCGAAGGCGACGTGGCCGAGCTGATCAACGGACAGAAGGCGCGCTACGACGCCATCCTGCTGGATGTCGACAACGGCCCTGAAGGCCTGATGCGGAAGGCCAACGACGATCTCTACGACGCCTATGGCCTAACCGAAGCCCACGCCGCGCTGCGCCCAGGCGGGATCCTGGCGGTCTGGTCGGTCGATCCGCATCCGACCTTCACACGCCTACTTAAGAGCGCAGGCTATGGTGTTGAGGAATTACGGGTTCACGCCAACGGCCGAGGCGGCGGCTCGCGTCATGTGATCTGGCTGGCGACGATGCGGCCGACCTAGGATCGCGGCAGCCAGAGGTCCTCGGTGAGGTCCGATGGCCGTTTGCGGATCCTCAGGTCGGCCTATTCTCGCGTGGGCCCGCGCTAGACCTGGGCCATGCCGCCGTCGACCTCCAGGCTGATGCCGGTGACGAAGCTGCTGTCGTCGGAGGCGAGGAAGAGGGCGGCCGCGGCCAGTTCTTCGACCCGTCCTAACCGGCCCAGTGGCACCATCGCTGAAAAGCCGCCGCGGAGATCATCCGCGCCGATGCCGAGCTTCGCGGCCTGGCTATCCATGATCGGCGTGTCGACCGGTCCGGGGGCGAGCACATTGACGCGGATGCCGCGTCCCTTGAGTTCGGACGCCCAGCTTCGTGCAAAGGCGCGGATCGCCGCCTTGGTGCCGGAATAGAGGGAATAGCCGTCGCCGGCCTTGCTCGCCAGGATCGAGCCGGTGAGGATGATGGAGGCGCCGTCCTTAAGATGCGGCAGGGCCTTCTGCACCGTCAGGATCGTGCCCAGGACGTTGATGTCGTAATGGCTGCGATACAGGTCCACCGTCAGATCCGGCAAGGCCGTGATCTCGACAATGCCGGCGTTGGCGAAGACCACGTCGATCGGGCCGAGCTTGGATGCGGCCTCGTACAGCCGCGCGACGTCATCGGGATTCGAGACGTCGCCGCGCACGAACGAAGCGGCCGCGCCGATCGCCGCGACAGCCTTTTCCAGTTCGGCCTGACGGCGGCCGAAAACAACCACCCGCGCGCCTTCGTCGGCGAAACGTTTGGCGGCCGCCAGGCCGATGCCGCTGCTGCCACCGGTCACCACCGCAACCCTGCCGTCGAGTCTGCCCATATCCGTTACTCCATCGTCCAGCCGCTGAGGCGCGGCGATGAGGGGGAAATGGACGGGCCCAACCCATTCCGGCAGGCAGCTCAGGGCGATAGCAACTATTCCTAGTCGGAATGGCAACCTGGGCTCAGGGGGCAGCCTCGTTGAGCGCCGCTTCGATATAAGCCGCGAACGTCCGCGCCTTGAGGCTGGCCAAACGTCCGGTGGGGAACACCGCCCATAGGTCGACGCCAGGCAGGTTCCAGTCCGTCAGCACCGGCCGCACGGCGCCGCTGGCCAACTCCGGCGTAAACATCCAGCTCGACGCGAGCGCCAGGCCGGCGTCCGCCAAAACGGCGGCGCGCACCCCCTCCGCGGCGCTGGATCGGATACGCCCACCCACGGAGATCGGCTTCACCACCTTTCCTTGTCGGAACGACCAGATATCCCCGCCGCCACGCCGGCTGTAGATGATCGTCTGGTGATGCGCGACGTCTTCCGGTGTTGCTGGCTCTCCGGCCTGTGCGAGATAGGCTGGGGTCGCCACGACCACGCGTGGCGAATGGCCAATCCGGCGGGCGGTGAGGTTGGAGTCGGGCAGATCGCCCATGCGCAGCGACAGGTCGATGCCTTCCTCGATCAGATCGATGTCACGATCGTCGAGCACCAGATCGATATCCAGTCCCGCGTGCTGGGCTAGGAATTGTGGAATCCGAGGCACGACATGAATGCGCGCGAAGGTGACCGCCGCGCTGATCCGTAGGCGTCCGGTCAGCCCGGCGCCTTCACCGCGCGCCGCATGGTCGGCCTCGTCCGCTTCCTCAATGGCGCGTCTGGCCCTGGAATAGAAGGCGCTGCCGGCCTCGGTGGGGGCCAGGCCCCGGGCTGACCGCAGCAGCAGGCGCACGCCCAGCCTGGCCTCGAGCTGCGCGATCGCTTTGGACACCGCTGGCTGGCCGAGGTTCAGATCGCGGGCGGCGGCGGAGAATGAGCCGGCCTCGACAACCCTGACGAAGGTTTCCATGACCGCTAGCCGATCCACATCAATGCTCCCTGGGGCGGCTTTCCGCCTCGGTGGATATAGCGCCTGGATCTGAAAAGGTTGTGGCGGCGCTATCTGCCCATCACGCCGGCGCGTTGTCCCTGAACACCTGGAGCTGAGCCTCCAGCGCCACGCCGAACGCGGGCCGGGCTTCGCATCGGGCGCGATAGGCGTCCAGATTGGGAAATCGCGCCAGCATGCCGGAGTCGACCAGCTCGCGCAGCACGCAGGTCATCAGCAGGTCGCCCGCGGTGAACCGGTCTTCCAGATAGTCCTTATCGCCCAGCCAGGCGCTGAGGCTGGTCAGGCGAGACACCAGCTCAGCCTCGACTTCCGCCCGCCGCGCCTTGGCCCAGTCTTCCTCGACGCGATCGTCAAGCTGGATGAAGTTCTGCGCCTGTGGCTCGACCGAGTTCAGGGCGGCGACGACCCAGGTCGTCATGCGCGCCTGTCCCGCCGGGTCCCGGGGCGCCAGCGCCTCCGACTTGGCGGCGATATGCAGCACGATGGCGCCGGACTCGAACATCTCGACCTCGCCGTCGCGATAGGCCGGCACCTGGCCGAACGGCTGCCACGCCCGGTATCCTTCCCGCGAGCTCAGGTCGATGAGGGTGGCGCTATAGGGCAGGCCGGCCTCCTCCAGCGCCCAGCGGACGCGAAGATCGCGCACAAAGCCTTGAGCAAAGGGCGGAACCCAGCGGAACGCGGCGACTTCGGTGGTCATGTCGAAACCCTGAGTGTGGCGGGAGGCCTTAGTGCGGCGCGACCGCCTGCGGGAAGAAGGTATAGGTCGCGGTGTAGGGGATGCGCGCTTCGGTCAAGATATGGGCCTGGTCGCAGCCGGTCGCCGGCGCCGCGCCGCCAGAGGTCGCCGTGCGGGAGACATAGGCGATGTTGGCGAACAGGCCGGCGCCGCTGCTGGATTTGACGTGCAGCACCAGCCAGGCCACAGACCCGGCCGTCGATGATGGGCTGGCGACCAGCGGCTCGCCGACGATGGTGCTGCCGTCACTGGCCTGCCAGCTCGGCCCGGCGAAGTGGCGGCCCACCTGCGCGCCTGATGGGTCCAGCAGGATTGCCTCGGGACCCTTGAGCGTCCAGGCGAAGCCGGCGCCCGCGGCCTGGCAGGCGTAGATCTGCACGCCCTTGCCCTGCAGCTGCAGGGCGGTGGTCGCGGCGCCGGCCAGCGACGGTGCGGTCAGCAGAACGGCCGCGAGGGCGATGAGACGGGGCAATCTGGACATGCCTCCATCTCACGCGTCCCACGGCGAAATGCCAAGGGTTTACCGCTTCGGCCGCTCGATATTGGGCAGCAGGGCCGCCAGCAGGCCGATCGCCGGCAGGAAGGCGCACAGGCGGTAGACCGCCTCGATGCCGGTGGTGTCGGCCATCCAGCCCAGGGCCGCGGCGCCCAGACCGCCCATGCCGAAGGAAAAGCCGAAGAACAGGCCCGAAATCATGCCCACCTTGCCCGGGACCAGCTCCTGGGCGAACACCACGATGGCCGGGAAGGCGGAGGCCAGGATCAGGCCGATCGCCACGGTAAGCGGCCCCGTCCAGAACAGGCTGGCGTATGGCAGGACCAGGGCGAAGGGCAGGGCGCCCAGGATCGAGCCCCAGATCACCGCCTTGCGGCCTATTCTGTCGCCCAGCGGCCCGCCCAGCACCGTCCCCGCGGCGACCGCCGCCAGAAAGACGAACAGATGCAGCTGCGCCGTCTGCACCGACACATGAAAGCGATGGATCAGGTAGAAGGTGAAATAGCTCGTGATGCTCGCCAGGTAGACGTATTTCGAGAAGATCAGCGCGAGCAGGACGGCGACGCCCCCCAAGGCGGTCTTTCTCGGGAGCGGCGCGTAGCCGGCCTTGTGCCCTGGCGAGGCGGTCAGGCGCGCCAGGCCATGGTGTTTGTACCAGCGGCCGACATTCCACAGCACCGCGCCGGACAGCAGGGCCAGCAGGGCGAAGGCGCCCAGGCTCGACTGGCCCCAGCGCACCACCACCAGGGCGGCGGCCAGTGGGCCAAGGGCTTGGCCGAGATTGCCGCCAACCTGGAACAGCGACTGGGCCAGTCCGTGACGGCCGCCCGACGCCATCCGCGCCACCCGCGACGATTCCGGATGGAACACAGACGAGCCCACGCCCAGCAGGCAGGCGCCGGCCAGCAGCACTGGATAGGAATGAGCCACCGACAGCACCGTCAAGCCGGCCAGGGAGAACAGGGTCCCGCCCGGCAACGCCAGCGGCGTCGGCCGCCGGTCCGCATAGAGGCCGACCAGGGGCTGCAGCAGCGAGGCGGTAATCTGATAGGCCAGGGTCACCAGGCCGATCTGGCCGAAGCTGAGGCCGAACTGGGCCTTGAGGTTCGGATAGATGGCCGGCAGCAACGACTGCATCATGTCATTGAGCAGATGGCAGAAGCTGATCGCCAGGATGACCCCGAACACGGTGGTGTTCTGCGCCACGCGCGCGGCGTTGGTGGGTTCGGGGGCGACAGCGCCGTCCATGGTCAGCTCCTCTTCAGGGGGCGCAGGGATAGGCCATGGCGGCTGCGCCCGCATTCCTGTATGGGCCGTTCGTTTTCGCGAGTGGGACACTTCTGTGCGCAACGCCGACCCGGATGACCACGAAGACACACCCCGCGAGGTGGTCGGCATCGGCAACGAATATCCGCCGGCCTTTGAACTGGCGCGCCATCAGCATCGGCGCGCCCAACTGCTCTACGCCGCCGAGGGCGTGGTCACCGTCGACACCGACCAGGGCGCATGGGTCGCGCCGCCGGAACGGGCGGTGTGGATCCCCGCCGGCGTCTGGCATGCGGTGAAGATGGTCGGCGCGGTGTCGACCCGCAGCGTGCTGATCGATCGCGACATCCGGCCCAACCCCAGCAATCGCTGCGAAGTTCTGGCCGTCTCGCCGCTGTTGCGCAGCCTGCTGCTGGCGGCGTCCGACGTGCCGCTGGAATACGACCTCGATGGCCGCGACGGCCTGGTCATGGCGCTTCTAATGGCCGAGGTGGCCCGCGCGCCGGTGATCCCACTGTCGGTGCCATTCCCGCATGGCGCGGAGCTCGCGCGCCTGTGCCACGCTTTTCTGGCCAACCCGGACGCCCGGGCCACCATCGACGGCTGGAGCGCGGCGTTGAACCTCGGCCGCCGGGCCTTCACCCGCGCCTTTCGCCGCGAAACCGGCATGAGCTTCGCAGCCTGGCGCCAGCAGGCCTGCCTGCTCGCGGCCCTGCCCAGGCTGGCCGCCGGCGAGCCGGTGACGGCTGTCGCCCTGGACCTCGGTTACGATAGCCCGGCGGCCTTCTCGACCATGTTCAAGCGCCTGCTGGGAATCCCGCCGAGCCGGTATCGGGGCGCGTAGAACCCGCCTAGAACCCTTGTCTCACACCATCGCCATGCACCGCAGGAGCCCCCCGATGAACAGCGCCGAGAGCTTCAGCGCCAACTATCCCGAGGCGCGCGCCAAGTTTCTGAAAGCGGCGACCGACGCGGGCGGCGCGCTGGAGGCGATCACCCACCCCGAGCGGGGCCCGGACGGCGGCGAGCTGGCCACGGATGTCGCCTGGTTCGGACCCAAGGACGCGCCGGCGGTGCTGGTGATGATCTCCGGCACCCACGGGGTCGAGGGGTTCTGCGGCTCCGGCGCCCAGATCGACTGGCTGCGCCGTGGTGGGGCATCCGGCCTGCCGGCGGGCGTCGCCGTGCTGATGATCCACGCCGTCAATCCTTACGGGTTCGCCTGGCTGAGGCGGGTCACGCACGAGAACGTCGACCTGAACCGCAATTGGATCGATTTCGCCCGGCCCTTGCCGGCCAATCCTGGCTACGCCGACCTCGCCGACGCCATCTGTCCGGCGGAATGGACCGAGGCGGCGCAGGCGGCCAGCTTCCAGGTGCTGGGCGGCTTCATCGCTAAGAACGGCATGATGGCCATGCAGCAGGCGATCAGCGGCGGCCAGTACAGCCACCCGAAGGGCGTCTTCTTTGGCGGCGCCGGGCCCACCTGGTCGCGCACGACCCAGACGGCGATCTTCGACCACTATCTGAAGGGCGCGGCCCGGGTCGGGATTATCGACTATCACACCGGCCTCGGCCCCTGGGGTTATGGCGAGCAAATCATCACCGACCTCGTGGGCAGTCCCGGCTTCGACCGCGCCCGGCGCTGGTATGGCGCGGTGGTGACCTCGCCCTCCACCGGCACCTCGACCTCGGCCGATATCGTCGGTGACGGTCTGGCCGCCGCGCCGATCTTGCTGGCCCACGCCGAGGTGACCGGCATGGCGCTGGAGGTCGGCACTCAGGAGACCATGACGGTGCTCAATGCCTTGCGCGCCGACGCCTGGCTGCACGCCTACGGGGACCCCACGAACGAACAGGGGAAGGCCATCAAGGCGCAGATCCGCGCCGCCTTCTACGGTGATGCGGCCGACTGGAAGGGCATGGTCGCCGGCCAATCGCTGCTGGCCGTCAAACAGACCCTTGCGGGGCTGGCCGGCTGATCGGCCGGATGTAGCCGTTTGTCGCCGCCAAGCCGAATTGTCACGCGTTTGTCGCTAACGGCCGGTTCCGGAAATCGCTATATCATCGCCGAGTCCTCTGTCGGGACTTGCCGCCGGGACAGGTTCGTTCCGCAGGGTGTTTGCTTAGATGGCGTTTGAGCCGACGGCCGGCGATCCGGGCGATTTACGGTCCATCGCGAAGCGGCTGACTCGCTATCGTGTCCCGAGCCGCGCGCGCAGCCTGTTCGAGATCGTGGTCACCCTGGCGCCGCTGATGGCGATCGGCGCGTTGGCCTGGGTCGCGCTTCAGCATCGAATCTGGTGGGGGCTGATGTTGGTGGCGCCCGCCGCGGCCTTTCTGCTGCGGCTGTTCATGATCCAGCATGACTGCAGCCACGGCTCCTTCTTCCGCGCCAAGGGCATGAACGACTGGGTGGGACGGGTGATCGGCGTCTTCACCCTGACGCCATACGACTACTGGCGGCAAAGCCATGTGGTGCACCACGCCACCTCCGGCGCGCTTGACCGGCGCAGCCTGGGTGCGATCGAGACCCTTACCGTTGAGGAATACCGCGCGCTGCCGCGGCTGAAGCAGGCGGGCTACTGGCTCTATCGCCACCCGCTGGTGATGTTCGGCCTGGGGCCGGCCTACATGTTCCTGCTTCAGCACCGCCTGCCGGTAGGGATGATGCGCGACGGCTGGCGGCCGTGGATTTCCGTCCAAGCGACCAACCTGGGCATTCTTGGCGTCGCGGCGGGCATGATCTGGGTGTTCGGCTGGCTGCCGTTCCTGCTGGTTTATCTGCCGGTGGTCCTGATCGCCTCATCCATCGGGGTGTGGCTGTTCTTCGTCCAGCACCAGTTCGAGACCACCTATTGGGCGCGGGGCGAGGACTGGGACTTCCAGGAAGCGGCGCTCAAGGGGTCATCCCACTACGCCCTGCCGCCGGTCCTGCGATGGTTCACCGCCAATATCGGCGTCCACCACGTACATCACCTCAACAGCCGGATTCCCTATTACCGGCTGCAGCAGGTGCTGCGGGACGAGCCGCAACTGCGTGAGATGAGCCGGCTGACGCTGTTGCAGAGCCTGCGGTGCGCCGGATTGGCCCTGTGGGACGAAACCAGCCAACGGCTGATCTCCTTCCGCGAACTGCGCCGTATGGGACGCGCGCAGGCGGCTTGAGCGTGTTTTCCTTCCCCCTGAGGGGCGGGGTATCGCATATGGCTTTTGTCTATACGAAATCGAGAACCTGCCATTCCCCAGGCCTTGTGCCCGGGGGTCCATTGAGCACGACGGGTTCGAGGTTCGCTGCGGCGGGGCCGCTCGTGCATCACTTAAGCGTTCGCGCCCAATGGCCCCAGGCACAAGGCCTAGGGGACGCTGTTATCGGGCGCCGGGAGATTTAATCTTCAGCGGGCGTTCCAGCAGCTCACCGTAATCTCCGACAGCTCCACGCCGCCAATGCCAGAGACCGTGATCGACTTCGTCTCTCCCGCGGCCATGTCGAAATAGTTGTCGCTGAAACGCAGGTCCGGCCGGTCCGATGCCAGGTGGACGAAGGCCAGGTAGGCGTCGGCGCTCAGGTCGAACTGAAGCACGTCGGAGCCGATCCGTCTGATTTTCACGGCGGGCCGCGCGCCGGGTGTCAGAGCCAGGGTCGAGATGGGCGCCAGCAGATAGCGGTTGGCCACGAACGCTTCCGTGGGCGAGCGGACGGTCAAGACCCGATCCACCGCATGCGCCTTGCCCCGCCAGACCGGGACGCTGGTGTGGGCGGCGACCTGATAGTCGACGGCCTCGCTCCAGTCCGCGCCGCCGGCAAGACGCGCCAAATCGATCAACGCCTGGCCGCTGATGGCTTCTCGGGTGTCGTTGGTTATCCAGAGTTCGAACTCGCCGTCCTCTAGCGGCTTGAACGACGCCAGCACCGGCGCGAAGGCGCGGGTGACGGCATGGAGGCTGGCCTTGGCCACCCCGTCATAGTCGATCAGGCTCCAGCTCACACAGGGCCAGCAGTCATTGTACTGCCAGATCAGGGCGCCGGAGCAGTGGGGTGTGCGGCGGCGGTAGTGTTCGATGCCGAACTTCAGCCCCTCGGCCTGGGTCCACTGGGAAAAGTCAACGTAGTCGTCCAGGGTCCGCGGCAGGCCGGTCACCGGCAGCATCATGGCGCTGAGCTTGTCCGCGACGTCCTTGACCCGCTCCAGCAGGCCCTGGCTGCCCAGCTCAAGGTCCTCCGCCGCCATCCAGCGGCGCAGGGTCTGCATCGCCGGCGCGGCCTGAATGCCGAACTCGCTGACGAAGCGGGCGTTGTCTTCCGCGTAGCGCGTATAGGCCACGCCGGCCGGACTGCGGTCGAAATCGCCGAGCATGTCCTGGTCCGGGATCAGCGGGATGCCATGCCAAACGGTCCAGTTATGCACGTCCCCCGCGCGCATGCTGTTGGGGACGGGTCCGCCAATGGGGCTGCTGGTCCGATAGGGCGTGGTAGGATCGAGATCGGCCAGAATTTCCGGGATCAGCCGGTCGTAATAGAGCAGGCCTTGCAGCGCCGCGCCGGCGCCGGCCACGCGGTTGTTGAAGTCATGCATCGCCTGGTTTTCATTGTTGCCGCACCAGACGGCGATACAGGCGTGGACACGCAGCCGGCGCACCTGCTCCTCGACTTCCTGGCGAACGTTCTCGACAAACACCGGGTCGTCCTCGGGATAGTTGGCGCAGGCGAACATGAAGTCCTGCCAGACCAGCAGGCCCTCCTGATCGCACAGGTCGTAGAACAGGTCGGGTTCATAGACGCCGCCGCCCCAGATGCGGATCATGTTCATGTTGGCGCCGGCGGCGCGGGTGATCAGGTCGCGGTACTGGACCTCATCGGTCACGCCGACGAAGGAGGAGGCGGGGACCCAGCAGACGCCCTTGGCGAAGATCGGCGCGCCGTTCAGCACGAAGGTGAAGAAGTCCGCGCCCGGCTCGTCCGGATCAGGGCGGGTGTCGATGACGATGGTGCGTATCCCGACGCGGTGGCTGCGCTCGTCCAGCACAGTCTCGCCGTCCCGCAGGCGGACCTGAAGCGTGTAGAGCGGCTGGCCGCCCAGGTCCGCCGTCCACCACAGCCTGGGCGCGGGGACCCGGAGGTCCACGGACGTGGCGCCCGCGACAGCCGTTTCCGCCGTCGCCACCTGGACTCCATCGGGGTCCATCAAAACGATGTCGGCGCGCAGGCCAAGGCGGGCGCCTGCATCGCCGAGTTCGATCGTGACCCGCACCGAAGCCTGATCCGGCGACGCCGACAGGGTCGCGAAGTTGAGGTTGGCGATGGTCGGCGTCGTGCGGCGCTCAATGCGGACCGGCTTCCAGACGCCCACGGTCGGCAGGTCGGGACCCCAGTCCCAGCCCCAGCCGAACTGGGCTTTGCGCATCAGGTTGCGCCGTGAAACCGTGACCCGGTCGACGAAGGCGGGCCACACCGGGGTTTCCCGCCCGGCCATGACCTCGGCTGGCGGATCGAAACGGATCGCCAGAGTGTGCGGACCTGCGCCAGCCAGCGGCTCGCCGATGTCGAAGGCGTAGGACCGGAACATGTTGTCGGCGTGGCCGATCACAGCCCCGTCCAGATAGATGGTGGCGAAGGTGTCCAGCCCGTCGAACACCAGGGTGATCCGCTCATTCACGGTCTTGGCCGCCGAGGTTTCAAAATTGGTGGTCCACCACCATTCCCGGTCCCTGACCCAGGCCGCCGCGGTTTCGTTGCGGGCCTTGAAGGGGTGGGCGAGGCGACCGGCCGCGACCAGGGCCAGGTAGGTGTCGCCGGGGGCGTCAGCGTCAATCCAGCCGTCGCCGCCGCCGCGTTCGGCGCCCTGGGCAAGGCCGGCGCCGATGTCGAAGCCCTTCAGCCGCCAGCGATCCAGCTCTTGCATCGGTTGCCTCCCGTTACACGGCGCTCTTGCGGCGCGGCGCGGACATTTGCAGCAAACGTCAGTGCCGTAAACATCATTGAGTCGTGGGTGAATGTCTTTGCGCTGCAGCCCTTGGCGAGGCGCCGTGACAGGCTCAGCCAGCGCGGCCTATCGTGCAAGCCAATGGCTCGTCCTTCGCGAGCTCAGCGCTGGAGCCCCCTTGACCGAGTCCGCCACGGCCCAGCCCACGGACGGCTTCGGCCGGCTCAGCCTGAAGACGTCGACGCTATATGCCGCCGTCTACCTGCACTTTGGCGTGTTCAGCGTCTTCATGCCGGTCTGGCTGAAACATCAGGGACTGCCAGCGGCGCAGATCGGCCTGCTGGCCTCGACGCCGCTGCTGCTGCGAATCCTGTTCGTCGCGCCGGTGTCGGCGCTGGCGGACCGGCTGCGGCGTATCCGCGAGGTGCTGTTCGCCTGCCTGGTGCTTACGGCGGCCCTGATCGGGTCCCTGACCTTCGTTCACGGCTTTGTCCCGATCGCCATCTTCTTCGTGGTCCTGTCCATGGCCTGGGACCCGATCCCGATCTTGACCGACTCCTATGCTGTGGCGGCGGTGCGGGTGCGGGGGTTGGACTTTGGCCGGATGCGAGTCTGGGGCTCGCTGGCGCACATCCTGGCCAATCTTGCCGGCGCGGCGATTATCGACCGGGCAGGGATAGGTCTCGTGCCGGCCATCACCGCCATCCTGCTGCTGGTCCCGCTGGGCGTCATCCCCTTCCTGCCGCGGGACCGGAACTTCGGCGATCCAGTTCCCGCGGCCAAGGGCGAGTGGACGAGCCTGCTCAAGGACCGTCCGATGATGATCGTGCTGTTCGCCACCTCGCTGATGCTGGGCAGTCAGGGCCTGTTCGGCGCCTTTGCGGCGATCCAGTGGACGGCGAAGGGGTTTCCCAGCGTGATGATCGCCGGCCTGAACGGGGTCG
>Ga0302314_10004056_pt1 | contig 26978 bp, 15 predicted proteins | sample III_Palsa_N2_3_FD_200533 | JGI IMG/M metagenome (GOLD analysis project Ga0302314, IMG submission 200533) | Peat permafrost microbial communities from Stordalen Mire near Abisko, Sweden - III_Palsa_N2_3 | ecosystem: Environmental > Terrestrial > Soil > Palsa > Peat permafrost | place: Sweden...
CGTGGCTGCCATCAATACCGTCGACGCCGACGGCAATCCGAACGGCGAACGCAAGTGCTCGGACGATGAGCCGTTCTCGGCACTGGCGTTCAAGGTCATCAACGACGCCTACGGCGCGCTGACTTTCGTGCGCGTTTATTCCGGCGTGCTGGCCAAGGGCGCCTCGGTGCAGAACACCACGCGCGGCAAGCGCGAGAAGATCGGCCGCATGGTCGAAATGTTCGCCAAGGAAGCCAATCCCATCGAAGAGGCCCGCGCCGGCGACATCATCGCGCTGGTGTCCCTCACCGATACCGAGACCGGCGATACCCTGAGTGACTCCGCGAATCCGGTGATCCTGGAGCGCATGCGCTTCCCCGAGCCGGTGATCAGCGTGTCGGTGCAGGCCAAGAACAAGACCGAACAGGAGAAGTTCGGCGCGGCGCTGGGCAAGATGGTCCGCGCTGATCCCTCGCTGCGCCTGGAGACGGATCGCGATACGCTCCAGACCCTGCTGCGCGGCATGGGCGAACTGCACCTGGAAGTGACCCTGGATCGCATGCGCACCGAGTTCAACGTGGAAGGCGTCATGGGTGAACCCCAGGTGGCCTACCGCGAGACCATCACCAAGCGGATCGACGAACAGTACGTCCACAAGAAGCAGACCGGCGGCTCGGGCCAGTTCGCCGAAGTGTGGATCACGTTCGAACCGCAGGAACGTTCGAAGGGCTTTGAGTTCGTCGATGATACGACCGGTGGTTCGGTGCCGCGCGAATACGTGCCGGCCGTCGAGAAGGGTCTGCGCCAGCAGATGGATCAGGGCGTGCTTGCCAAGTTCCCGACCGTGGACTTCAAGGCCACCCTCACGGACGGCAGCTACCATGACGTCGACTCCAACGCCCTGACCTTCGAAATCGCCGCCAAGGCCTGCTTCCGCGAAGCCATGCGCAAGGCCGGTCCGATCCTGCTCGAGCCGGTGATGAAGGTCGAGACCGTGACCCCGGGGGATTACCTGGGCGATGTCATCGGCGACATCAACCGTCGCCGCGGGCAAATTCTCGATCAGCTCGAGCGCGGCACCAACGTCGCCGTCGTTGCGAGCGTGCCGCTGTCGGAAATGTTCGGTTACATCGGCCATCTGCGCGGCATGACCAGCGGTCGTGCCTCGTACACGATGGAGTTCTCGCACTACGATCCGGTGCCGCGCAACGTCGCCGATGAGATCATCGCCAAGGCCAACAAGCCCGCGGCCTGATCGGAAGACGATTATCGAAGGGGGAATACATCATGATCGGAATCAGCAATAAGTCGAATCGGGCCCACCGCCGCGTCGTGGTTTCGGGACTGGCCCTGTGTGCTTCACTGCTCGTGGCAGTGGCAGCGGCGGCGGGCGTCACGCTCAACTCGGCACGGGTCGGCGCCGTGGACGTGGAAGCCCTGGAGAAGTTCTACATCACCGCTTTCGGGATGCAGGAAGTGCAGCGCATTGCACAGCCGAAGAGCCTCGAGGTCATGTTGAATTTCGGCGATTCAGTGGCTGGCGCGAAGGCCAATCCTGCCGCGCAGATCGTCATCCAGCATCGTGACTCGGACCAGCCGGCGGACCCGATTGCGCATCTGATCTTCAATGTCACGGACATTCAGGCGACTGCCGCGGCAATCACCGCGGCCGGCGGCAAGATGGTCCGCGCGCCGTTCGTGTTCGGCAACAGCGGCATCACGATCGGCCTGGCGACAGACCCGGCCGGCAATCACATCGAGATGCTGCAGCAACCGAAGCACTGAGCCGTTCAGATCCGCGCCAGCACGATCCGGCCAAAGCCGCCGACGCGCAACCGCGCGCCGGCGTGAGCAAAGTACCGGACGTTGATCTCGTCGGGGCCTCATCGCCAATGGCTTTCAACCGAAAGCACCCACGTTCTTCGCGTGGCTGGGGGTGCGCTCGGCGAGCCGTTCGTTTTCAAAGTTCACGGGCACATAAATCAATGATTCGGGAGACTTCAGTCGGGCACGGCTGATCAGCTGGCGTTTCCATTCCTGGGTCGCCTGGTGATCCACTTCGAAGACGCGCAGGCCGAGATCGGCATGGGGATTGCGATGGGCGAAGGTGTCGAGGCCTGCACCGAGCACGACGTACTGGCGCACCCCGCGGGCCACCGCCTCCCCGAGCACATCTTCAGCGAAGCGGCTGCGCGCCACCAGGAACGCGCGCAGCAAACGTGCGTCGCGGCCGTTGAAGCGCCGCTTGGCCGTGGTTATTGCGCCGGTGACCTTCGGACCCAGGATGCTCAGTGCCAGCGGATCCTCGAACACTCGCGGCAGATCGAATATCTGGTGCGCCGCCCGACTCATGGCGACGCCATAAGCGGTGCGGCTGGGTGAATCATCCTTCACGGCGGTTATTGTTTCATTTCGGCGCGGCAAAGGGCAGCCGGCGCTGCTGCGCCCTGGCGCATGGTTTTGGTATGACCGTGGTCGCTGAGGGCGTCGAATCGACCGCGGCCGCCGAACAGCTGCGGACGACCCCGGATCGCCTCGCAGATCGAAGCCGAATGATTCAGCGGGCCGGCACCCGAGAGCGGCTTTTCGCAGACCGGCACTTAGAGAATTTTCACCCTCGGCAACAATCCCTCACGAGCCTCGAATCGCAGCTGCACATTAATATCGCATAATGATTTATCCCTTTGAAAACAGGGATATTTCCAGATATGGTAAGGGTTGTGTAACCACTGGGCCGGTAGACTCCGCTGCCGCCGTCGCCGGCGCTGAATCAACCCAGAATGCAAGACGACTCCTCCTCCCTGCAGCGCCGGGCACTGCCGGTGGGCCGGCAAGTTCGCGCCATCGTTATTGCGGCCGCGATCGTTGCGGGCCTGTTGTTGCTCTGGCTTGGACTGGGCAGGAGATCGGCGCATTCCGCGGACGGTCCCGCCCCGGCCTCCACACCGGGCCAGGTGAAACTGACTTCCACGCAGCTCGCAACCCTCGGTACCGCCACCGTTCAGACGGTGAAGTTCCACGATGCCGTGATCACCGACGGCCAGCTCGCGGTCAATTCCGACACGGCCACGCAGGTGTTTTCCCCCTACTCCGGGCGGGTGGTCAAAGTGCTCGCGGGTATCGGGGACAAGGTCCGCAGCGGCGCTCCGCTGGTCAGCCTGGATGCCAGTGAGAACCTGGACGCCCAAGGCGCGCTGATCACGGCGCTGTCGCAGGCACGCCTGGCCCGCCTCACCGAAACCCGCCGCCACGCCGCCTACGACTCACACGGGGGCTCGCTGCAGGACTGGCAGCAGTCCCAGGCCGATCTCACGGCGGCGGAAGCCACGTTGGCGGCGGCGCGCGGGCGGCTGCGGGTGCTCGGCAGTTCGGATGCACAAATCCAGGCCCTCGAGTCTGCGGGTGCGGTCAATCCGACAGCGACGATCACGGCGCCGATCACCGGCCTGGTGACCGATCGCCAGATCGGACCCGGCCAGGTCGTGCAGGCCAGCAGCTCCACGGCGATCTTCACGGTGGCGGACCTCTCGAGCGTGTGGCTGCTGTGCGCCGTCCGGGACATCGATGCCTCAGCGATCACCCCGGGTCAGGCCATCGTGTTCCACGTCCAGGCGCTCCCCGGCCACGACTATCATGCGACGGTGCAGTCGGTCGGCGCCGAAGTGGATACGGCCACTCACCGGGTCACAGTTCGTGCGGTGGTGGCCAATACCGATGGGCAGCTGAAGCCGGCGATGTTCGCCGCCTCCGAGATCATCACCAGTCCCGACTCCCAGGCACCCGGCGTGCCGGAAATCGCGATCGTGCGCGAGGGCGATGCGGCGCACGTGTGGGTGATCCGCCCCGACGGGGTGCTGCAGCAACGGGCCATCCGCACGGGGCGCAGCAACGGTGCGCTGACCGAAGTAACGCAGGGGCTCGCCGCTGGCGAGCGCATCGTCACCAGCGGCAGCCTCTTCATCGATACCGCGGCATCGCCTGATTGAACGCGCTCATAACCTTCGCCCTGCGCCAGCGCGTGTTCCTGGCACTGCTCCTGCCCCTGGCGCTGATCGCCGGCGCATTCGGTTTCGCCGCGCTGAACATCGAGGCGTACCCGGATCCCGTGCCACCACTGGTCGATATCGTCACGCAAAGCTCGGGACAGTCGGCGGAGGAGATCGAGCGCTACGTCACCATCCCCATCGAGATCCAGATGGCGGGCATCCCGCACGTGAGTTCAGTGCGCACCATCTCGCTGTTCGGCCTCTCCGATGTGAAGGTGCAGTTCACCTACGACTTCACCTACGACCAGGCGGAACAGTGGGTCACCAACCGCCTCGCCCAGCTGCCGAACCTGGTCAACGGTGCAACCCCGCAGATCTCCCCCACCAGCCCGATCGGCGAGATCTACCGCTACCAGGTCGTCGGGCCACCGGGGTATTCGGTCACCGATCTCAAGACGCTCGAGGACTGGGTCCTGGAACGGCGCTTCAAGGCCGTGCCGGGCGTGGTGGACGTGACGGGCTGGGGCGGCAAGACCCGCACCTACGATGTCAACATCGACCAGCGCCGGCTGGAGCATTACGGCGTCACGCTGCCCCAGGTGCTGCAGGCGCTCGGCAACAGCAACATCAACGTTGGCGGTCAGACGGTCGACGTCGGTCCGCAGTCTGCCGTCGTGCGCGGTGTCGGCCTGATCCATTCCGTCGAGGACATCGCGCATACCATGGTCGCCGTGAACAATGGCGTCGCCGTGCGGGTCGCGGATGTGGCCCAGATCCAGATCGGACATCAGCCGCGGCTCGGTATCGCGGGCATCGGTGACAGCGATGACATCGTCCAGGGCATCGTGCTCATGCGCCGCGGCGCCGAGAGCATGCCGACGATCGAACGGGTGAAGGCGGAAGTCCGCGACATCAACGGCTCCGGCATTCTGCCGCCGGGTGTGCGCATCGAGCGCATCTACGATCGCTCCGATCTGATCAGGCTCACGACCGGAACGGTGCTGCACAATGTGCTCGCCGGGATCCTGCTGATCTTTCTGCTGCAGTGGGCCTTTCTCGGCAATCTGCGCAGCGCCGTGATCGTCGCCTGCACCATCCCCTTCGCGCTGGCATTCGCGATCTGCCTGATGCTGTTGCGCGGCGAGTCGGCCAACCTGCTGTCGGTGGGCGCCATCGACTTTGGTCTGATCGTTGATGCGACCGTCATCATGGTCGAAAACATCTTCCGGCACTTGAGCGAGAGCGTCGAAACCCGCCGCGCCGGTGGTGCGCTGCTGCAGGTGGTGCGCGCCAACACGCGCTTCCGCGGCAAGTTCGCCGTCATCGCAAACGCCGCGACCGAGGTGAACCAGTCGATCCTGTTCGCCGCCGCGATCATCATTGCCGGCTTCGTGCCGCTGTTCACGCTCAGCGGCATCGAGGGTCATATATTCGGGCCGATGGCGCGCACCTACGGGTACGCCATCGCCGGTGGGCTGATCGCGACCTTCACGATTTCCCCGGCGCTGTGCGCGCTGCTGCTGCCGGAGAATGTGACCGAGATCGAAACCCCGCTGGTACGCGGGCTGCGCCGGGTGTACGAACCGGCGGTCCAATTCGCGCTTGCCAATCGCATCATCACGTTGGGCGGCCTCGCGACGCTGCTCGTGGTGGCGGGGATCGCCGCACACAGTCTCGGACTCGAATTCATGCCGCGGCTCGAAGAGGGCAATTTCTGGATCCGCGCGACGATGCCCACCTCGGTATCCCTCGAAGCCAGCAACGGCTACGTCAACCAGATGCGGCGCGTCATCGCCGGCTTTCCGGAAGTGCAGAGCGTGGTCTCGCAGCACGGGCGTCCCGATGACGGCACCGACGCGACCGGCTTCTTCAATGCCGAGTTTTTCGTTCCGCTGAAGAGCGACGACACCTGGCCGGCCGGCGTCGACAAGGAGAAGCTGACCCAGCAGCTGACCGCGACCCTGACCGACAAATTCCCCGGCGTCGATTTCAACTTCTCCCAGTACATCGAGGACAACGTCGAGGAGGCGGCCTCGGGGGTCAAGGGCGAGAACTCGGTGAAGCTCTTCGGCAACGACCTGAACGTGCTCGCCGCAACCGCCGGCAAGATCCGCGACGTGCTCCAGAGCGTGCCGGGCATCACCGATCTCGCGGTGTTCAATCCGCTCGGCCAGCCGACGATCCGCGTCGATGTGGACCGCGACCGGGCCTCGCGGCTGGGACTCGCTCCGGGAGACATCAACGCAACGGTGCAGGGCGCGATCGGTGGCCAGTCCGCCGGCGACCTCTACGAGGAAGGCAGCGACCGGCACTTCCCGATGATGGTGCGACTCGCGCAACCCTTCCGCGCGGACCTGGATTCCATCCGGCGCATCACGGTCGGCGCACCGGATCCCACCGGCGGCAGCGCGGCGGTCCCAGTGCCGCTTGCGGATGTGGCCAACGTACACCTGGTTTCCGGGCCCTCCTTCATCTACCGCGAGCAGCAGGAGCGCTACGTCCCCATCAAGTTCAGCGTCCGGGGCCGCGATCTGGGCAGCGCGGTTCTGGATGCGCAGGCGCGGGTCGCCCGCGCGGTCGCGATCCCCGGCGGCTATCGCCTCGCGTGGGTGGGCGAGTTCGGCAACCTCAACGATGCCCTGCAGCGGTTGAAGATCGCGGTACCGGCGAGCCTCGCGCTCATCTGTGTGCTGCTGTTCATCAATTTCGGCTCGATCATCGATGTGCTGCTGGCGGTGAGCGTGATCCCGATGGCACTCATCGGCGGCATATTCGCGCTGGCCGTGACCGGAACCCCCTTCAGTGTCTCGGCGGCGATCGGCTTCGTCGCGTTGTTCGGTATCGCGACCATGGACGGCATCATCGTCCTGTCCTATTACAACCTGCACGTCGAGCAGGGCATGGACCGGGTGAGCGCGATTCTGCATACCTGCCGCGTGCAGATGCGCCCGGTGCTGATGACCTGCATCGTGGCCTGCGTCGGCCTGGTGCCCGCGGCCCTCTCGCGCGGTATCGGCTCGCAGGTGCAGCGCCCGCTCGCGCTGGTCGTGGTCGGCGGCATGCTGCTGGCGCCGGTGCTGGTGTTGTTCGTATTGCCGTCGATGATCCTGCTGGCCTCGCGGCGGCGGTTCATGCCGCAAAGCACCGAGGACCCCGATGGCCCGGCTCCCGGTCACGCACAGGTGGCCGAATGAGAACCGGTATTCTGGTCATGACGTTTTTCGGGCTGGCGGCCTGCGCCGTGGGACCGAACTTCAAGCCGCCGCAGAGCCCGCAGGCGGATCGCTATATGGCGGCGGATCTGCCGAAGCCGTTCGCCACCGGCGCGGACGTGCCGTACGAATGGTGGAAGATCTACCACTGCCCGGCGCTCGACGCGCTGGTGGACACGGCCTTGCAGGCCAATCCAACCGTCACCGCCGCCCAGGCGGCGCTGCGGCAGGCGAATGAACTGGTGAAGGTACAACGGGCGACGCTGTTCCCCACCGTGCAGGCCGCCTACGAGCCGAGCCGGCAGAAAAACGCGGTGGGCACCCTCGCCCCGACCCTGTCATCGGCGCAGCCCGAGTTCACTCTGCAGACCGCGCAGGTCAGCGTCTCGTACATGCTGGATGTCTTCGGCGGCAACCGCCGGCAGATCGAATCGGTACAGGCGCAGGCGGACGAACAGCGCTATGAGCTCGAAGCCGCCTATCTCACGCTCACTTCCAATGTGGTCACCGCGGCGATCCAGGAAGCCTCCCTGCGCGCCCAGATCAAGGCCAACGAGGACATCGTGCACGGTGAGCGCGATGGCCTCGACATCCTGAATCGGCAGCTGACCCTCGGCAGCATCGCGCAGACCGCGGTGATGGCGCAGGAGGCATTGCTCGCGGCCAGTGAAGCCCAGCTGCCGCCGCTGCGCAAACAGCTCGCGATGCAACGCGACCTGCTCGCGGTACTGGTCGGCCGCTCTCCCGGTGAGCCCCTGCCGCAGACCTTCGAACTGTCCGCGCTGTCGATCCCGCAGGATCTGCCCGTCAGTGTCCCCTCGGCCCTCGTGCGGCAACGGCCGGATGTGCTGGAAGCCGAAGCCCAGCTGCATGACGCGACCGCCCAGGTGGGAGTGGCCATCGCCGATCTGCTGCCGCAGTTCAATCTCACGGCACTGGCGGGCGGCGCCTCCACCTCCCTTTCGACCCTGCTCGCGAACGGCAACACCTTCTGGTCGCTCGGCGCGAATCTCAGTCAGACCCTGTTCGCGGGCGGGGCGAACTGGCATCGCAAGCTGGCATCGGACGCCGCGCTGGATCAGGCCGGGGCGCAATATCGCAGCGTGGTGCTGGGTGCGCTGCAGAACGTCGCGGACACACTGTATGCGCTGCAGTTCGATGCGGAGGCCGTCGCGGCCAACCAACGGGCCGAGCAGGCGGCACGGCACAGCCTGGATGCCACCCACGCGTCCCTGACCCAAGGATCCCTCACCTACCTCGATCTGTTCACCGCCGAACAAACCCAGGCCCAGGCGATATCGAATCTCGAACAGGCCCGTGCCAGCCATCTCGCCGATACCGCCGCCCTGTTCGTCGCACTGGGTGGCGGCTGGTGGAATCGCCCGGCTCCGGGACACTAGCGACAGAAAACCGTCACATTCGCGAAATAGGATGGCGGATGCCATCGATGTCACTCGCGGCGCTGCGCCGCGCCGGGCTCGGCCTGCTGTTGCTGATGTCGGTCGGGTTCGCGCACGCTGCGGCGGCCGCGCCGACCCCTCCCGACTGGTGTCCGCGCCCCGAGCCCGGCAGTCCGGTGCCCGAGCCGCGCGAACTGCGCAGCAACGCCGGCGTGCTGCGCCTGGATCTGACGATCCGCAGCTATCCGGCCGCGAATGGCGCGATGCACTACTGCTACCTGCTGGCCGACGGCTCCCAGTCGCCGACGCTGCGCCTGAATCCAGGCGACCTGCTGGACCTGCGCCTGACGAACAGGCTGACCGCACCGCCCGCTTCGGCCATGCCACCGGGCATGAGGATGGACATCGACCTGGGACACCACGGTGGCGATGCCTGTGCCAGCGGCGCAATGTCCGCTACCGCCACGAACCTGCATTTTCACGGCCTTACGGTGCCGGCGAAGTGCCACCAGGACGAGGTCCTGCAGACTTCGATTCAACCCGACGATCCGCCGTTCGAATACAAATTCCGCATTCCGCCGGGCGAAGCTCCGGGCCTGTACTGGTACCACCCGCACATTCACGGCTTCAGCAGCGAACAGGTGATGGGGGGTGCCTCGGGTGCCATGATCATCGAGGGCCTCGAGCGGGCGGTGCCGGAGCTTGCGGGCCTGCCGGAGCGCGTGCTGATCATCCGTGACCAGGAACTGCTGAACCCGGATGCGCCACCGTCGAAGTTCGAGCCGGTGGTACCGAAGAACCTCATCGACCGGGATGGTGACGCGGCCAACAACGGCACCGGCTTCGGCAAGCCCGCCAAGGACCTGAGTGTCAATTTCGTGCCGGTGCCCTACCCAAACTATCCGCCCGCGACGCTGCTCCTGAAGCCGGGAGAGCGGCAGTTGTGGCGCGTCCTGAATGCCTCGGCCATCACCTATCTGAACCTCGCGGTACTGTTCGGCCACAACACGCCCCAGCAGCTGGGACTGGCGGCGATCGATGGCGTGCCGATGAACTGGCGCGGCGGTTCGACGCCCGCGCTCACCACGGTGGACCACATCGGCATACCCCCCGGCGGTCGGGTCGAGTTCGTGCTGAGCGGGCCCCCGCAGGGCGTGCCGGCGCTGTTGGTGACGCGTACCGTCGATACCGGGAATGGTGGGGAAAATGATCCGAACCGGGCGCTGGCGCGGCTAGTGGCCGATGCGAACGCGCCCGCGTTGCAATCGAGACTGCCGGTGCACCCGACGCCGCTGCCGGCGCCGCAACGGCCGTGGCTGGGCGATGTGCAGCCGGTACGGGTGCGCAAGCTGTACTTCTCCGAGGTACTCGAGAATCCGAAGGATCCGAACAGCGCCACGACTTTCTTCATCACCGTGGAGGGTCAGACGCCGCAGGCCTACGACCCGGCGAATGCGACGCCCAACATCACCGTACGGCAGGGCGATGTGGAGGACTGGATCATCGAGAACCGGACCCAGGAGCTGCATGCCTTTCACATTCATCAGCTGCATTTCGCCCTGATCGACTGGAACGGAGTGCCGGTGAATGAACCGTTCCTGCGCGACACGGTCAACGTGCCGTACTTCTCGGACAAGATGCTGCAGTACCCGAGCGTGCGGGTGCGCATGGACTTCCGCGATCCCGACACGGTCGGCACCTTCGTCTACCACTGTCATCTGCTGGAACACGAAGATGCCGGGATGATGGGCGTCATCCGGGTTGAACCGCGTTGATGAACACAGGAGGGGCTGCCCATGGCAGCCCCTCTGGTCGTCTCAACCGGCGTTAAGCGATCAACCGCCGTGTTCGGCGTCCCTGATGGCGCCGTCCGTGGCGTGGATGGCGGCATCGATGTGGCCGACGGCACGATCGCGCAGGCCGCGCGTCATCGGATCATCCTCTTCACGGGCCACGTCGGAGTGCACCTTGTGCAGCAGCTCCAGCGCCTTGTGGAGGCGGCCCGGACGGTTGCTGGGAACGTCGACCGAGGGGTGATCCTCGATGTTCTTGCCGTCGTCGATCGCGGCATGCTTGATCTCGCGAATCGCTGCATCAATCTCCGTGATCGCCACGTCTTCATGCGAACTCACCCCGGCATCGCCCGGGCGATGCTGCACCATCCAGCGCGCGGTGCGCAGATCCGTCAGTGCATGCAGGTAGTAGGGGTGTTTGCCCGGCATATCCGCGTTGGCGGCGAACGGCACGGTCAGCATCAGCAGGAAGCCTGCCAGCAGCGGCTTGGTTGCAATCTTCAAGGGTCTCTCCTTTGGAATTCCGATCACGGGGTACAACGTCGTACCCGCGTGAATAGTGACAAATTCTTTCTGAATTTTTCGTCATGTGACAGGAGCTGAAAGCCTTGAGTAAGCAACGCCTACAAATGCGCACCCGATCCGATATGCTGCGTGCACTTCTCCAGCGGGGATCGCGTGTTTCATCAGCTGCTTACGCCTATAAACAATAGTCTCGGCGCTTCATTTTGCGTCGCAGCATTGCCCATTCTGGCCTTGGTGATCGCCCTGGGCGTGCTGCGTAGGCCCGCCTGGCAGGCGGCCCTGATGGCGCTGGTCCTTGCCTTTGCCGTGGCGGTCGGGCCCTGGCAGATGCCGGTGATGCCGGCGATCCAATCGCTCCTCAGTGGCGCGACCTTTGCGCTGTGGCCGGTGATGTGGCTGGTCTTCAACGGCCTGCTGCTCTACAACATCTCGGTCGAATCGGGCCGCTTCGACGCCTTCCGTTCGTGGCTCACCGCCAATCTGCCGAATGACCGGCGCGTGGTGCTGGTCGTCGTCGGCTACTGCTTCGGCGCCTTGCTCGAAGGCATCGCGGGCTTCGGCTGTCCCGTCGCCATCACCAGTTCCCTGCTCATCCTGATCGGCTTTGCGCCGCTCGAGGCACTGGTTTTCGTGCTGATCTTCAATACCGCGCCGGTCGCCTTCGGCGCGCTCGGGATTCCGCTGACGGTGCTGGGTTCGGTCACGGGTCTGCCGGCAACGGTGGTCGCGGCCATGGTGGGGCGCCAGTTACCCTTCATCGCGCTGCTGCTGCCGTTCTACGTGATCGCATTGTACGGTGGCTGGCGCTCGGTCCGGGCACTGTGGCCCATCCTGCTGGTTGCCGGCGCCAGCTTCGCGGGCGCCCAATTCATCGCCTCGAACTTCATCGACTACACGCTGGCAGACGTGCTGTCTTCCCTGCTGTCCCTGACCGCCACCCTGCTCTTCGTGCGGGTCTGGCGCCCGGTCGAGGATCCCGCCCACGCGGTCGCGGCGAGCGCGCTGCGACCGGCCCAGGTGCCGGGGAGCATTCCGAACTGGCAAGGATGGGTGCCCTGGCTGCTGCTGACGGTCATCGTGATCGGTTGGTCCTATTTCAATGTTGCGGCCATGGGGCAGCGTGCCGTCGCGTGGCCGGGGCTGAACAATGTCATCGCCATCACCCTCTACCACGACAAACCCTACGCCGCGGTGTGGTCCTTCCAGCCGCTGGCCACCGGCACGGCGGTGCTGCTGGCCAGTGCCATCACCTGTGCGCTGTTCCGGGTCTCGCTGCGCGAGTTCGCGCGCTGCGTGGGACTGACCGCGCGACAGATCTGGCTGCCGGTCGTCACGGTGATGCTGATCGTCTCCCTCGCCTACCTCATGAACTATTCGGGCCTTGCCTATACCCTGGGCAAGGGCGCGGCATCGACGCGCTACCTCTTCATACTGCTGTCCCCGTTCCTGGGTTGGATCGCCGTGGCGCTCTCGGGCAGTGACACCTCCGGCAATGCCCTGTTCGGCAACCTGCAAGTTGTCGCAGCGCGACAGCTCGATCTGAGTCCGGTGCTGTTCGCCGCCACCAACTCCTCGGGCGGCGTAATGGGAAAAATGATTTCTCCGCAGAACATCGCAACCGGCGCCGCGGTCACGCAGCTTAAAGGCCAGGAAGGTGCGATATTTGCGCGTACGTTCATCCATAGCATCGTGCTCACCTTGATTCTGGTGGCATTGGTCGCAGTCCAGCAGTTCGTGTTCCCGCAGATGATTCCAGGACTTTAAAGAACCATGCGCTGCGTGATTTACGGGTGGCTTGTGGCGGTAGCCGTTCTGGCATCCGCCACATCGATCGCGGCACCGTCGGACGTCATCGACGGACCTCTGATCCGGCCGCCAGCCTCTTCGAGCGATCCGCGCGACCTTTCGGGCGTCTGGTACATCCGCCTCTACAATCCCCAGATCAACTCCACCCTCGGCCGGCTGCCGCCCTTCACCGCGCGCGGCAAGGCGGAGTGGGACGCGCGCGTCAAGGCAGAAAAGGACGGTTCGCCGATGGCGGATGCCTCCTCGTACTGCCTGCCACACGGAGTACCCAGAGTGATGAATTCGCCCTACCCGATCCAGATCATCCAGGTGCACGGCGAGACCGTCATCGTCCATGAAGTCGCCCACAACGTGCGCCACATCTATATGGACCAGCCCCATACCCAGAATCTGACACCGAGCTTCATGGGCGATTCGGTCGGGCACTGGGAGGGCGACACGTTGGTCATCGACACCCTGGGCTTCAACGATCGCACCTGGATCGACGAAATCGGCGTCATCCACGGCAAGCAGATGCACGTGATCGAGCGCCTGCGCAAGATCGAAGGCGGTCACGCGCTGGAGAACCTCATCCGGATCGAAGATCCGGAATTCTTCACCGAGCCCTGGTTTGCGCGGATCACCTACGCCTGGCGACCGGACCTGAGAATCGCGGAGTACGTGTGCGAGGAGAACAACCGCAACATGCCGGTGTCGGGCCACACGGTTGCGAAATGAGGCGTCAGCCGTGGTTGCCGCTGGCGTTGTGCGTGGCCGTGCTGAGTGCGGCGCTCTTCCCCCGCTTCGGGCAGGCGCAGGCGATCTACGAGCCGCCGCCCGCGCAGAACTTCGAAGGTGTCTGGCTGATCCAGGGTGATCATGCGGCGCTGCACACGATCGAGGGCAGGCTGCCGCCGATGAACGCCGCAGCGGCGGCCCGCTACGCCGCCGCCATAAAGGCCCGGCAGGCCGGCAAGCCCGATTTCGACACCATCCGGACCTGCCGGCCCCACGGCTTCCCGCGGATCCTCTTCGCCGCCTACCCGATCGAGATACTGCAGGAACCCACCCAGGTCACCTTCATCCACGAGGTGCACCACATGCCGCACCTGGTCTATCTCGACATGTCATTGCCGAAACTCGATGACATGGATCCGAACTGGATGGGCCTGTCGGTGGGGCGTTGGGACGGTGACACCCTCATCGTCGAGAGCCAGGGCTTCAACGACCTGACGACTCTGGACAGCGCAGGACTGCCGCATTCGACGCGGCTGCATGTCTCCGAACGGATCCGGAAGCTGGATGCGGATACGCTGGAGGACCTGATCACGATCGCGGATCCGCAGACCTTCACGAAACCCTGGACCACGCGGGTCACCTACCGGCGCCAGCCGGGCCTGCGCCTGAAGGAGTACGCCTGCATGGACTCCAATCCCGAGGCCGGCGCGAGCCACCCCTAGCTCTCGCGATCCGGTCCGGCTCGCTACGGCTGCGCCGACCTGCCCGCAGTCTTCCCCAACCCATGCCTGATTAAGGTAAATCAGCTTACGGGTGATACGCCCTGCCGGGCAATTGCGCCTTATCCACAAGGGCTCATCAGATCTGCCGAGCCAAACCAGGGGTCGACATGTCTGACATCACCTACGTCTCGGGATATGGCTATGTATCCGCGGGAGAGAGCTACACGGATTTCACGGTCCCCAGCGGCGATACCCTGAACGTGAGTGGCACCACCGCAAACGCCACCATTCTCAACAGCGCCACGCTCAATGTAAACAGTGGGGGCGCCAACATTGCGGCCACCGTCGAATCGGGCGGCGACCTGTATGTGGCCCCGGGCGGAACCGATACCGGCACCACCGTCTATAACGGGGGCACGACGCAGATCGACGGTACGGAAACCAATACCACCTTTCTGTCCGGTGGCACCGCGACCATCGAGGATGGCGGTGTCATCAGCGGCGCTACGCTCTATTACGGGGCCGGGATGGCCCTCGTCGATGACGTGGACGACTACTACGGTTTGGCATCGGCGGGCGGATCCTCGGTGGACACGAAGCTCAACGGCGCCGAACTCGTCTACGCCGGAACCGCCACCAGCACTACGGTGGCTTCCGGTGGCACGCTGCTCGTCGGCATCCAGACCGACGACATACCGGCGGCCGCCCCTGAAGCGGACGCTACGGTGGTCGACAGCGGTGGAACAGTGGTCGCATTTGGCGAGCAGGGAACCGTTTCACTCTATTACGGAGCGACGCCAGACCCTTCGCAGCTGGTGGAGACCGCCGTCAGCAGCGGCAATCGGGAGGTCGTTTACTTCGGCAGTGCCCCGCAGGCAGGAGCCTTCTACGATACCTCCGCCACCCTCGTTCAATCCGCCAACGCGGTCTACATAACCTACGTCGCGGATGACGGCCAGGACGTCTTTCCCACACAATCAGCCACCAATGGCGAATTGGACGAGCCCGGGATCGTCAGCAACACGACGATACTGAGCGGCGGCACGATCATCCTGGATGGCGGCGTGACGCCGGATCTGATCATCGACAGCGGCGGCCGCGAGATCATCGGTGGCTCGATAGACATGGAAATCGAGTACGTCGCAGTCAGCGGCTTCGTCGAGTCCGGCAACACGGTCTCAGCAGGCGTCAGTGCCTACGTCGCCGCCACCGCCACCGATCTGAGCGGAACCGTCGAGGTCGGCGGTTATGAGATGGTGCAGTCCGGCGGCGTGGCGAGCGGCACCACCCTGCTGGCCGACCAGAACCCTCCGGTCTCGGACCCCGACGACCCGGATGCCCCTCCCTCAAGCGGGGCAACTTTGGAGATCGGCGGTGGGGGCCGGGGCGTCAATATCGTTGCGGACGCGCAGGGCTACGTGTCGGTGGACTCAGCCGGCATCATCAGCGGCCTCACCCTGAATGCAGCCTATCTGACGGTAAACGCCGGCGGCTCTGCGGTTTTTGTGGTCGCCTCGTCGGGGTCTGTCATCGGGGACGATGGCCTGGTCGAAAGCGCGACGGTGGCCCACGGCGCGGTCCTGCTCGTCGAAAACGGCGGCGTTGGCAGTGCGAACGAAATCTCCGGCACCGAGATCCTCAGCGCCGGTGCCGATGACGACGACAGCACGGTCCTCAGCGGCGGTGTGCTCGAGATCCAGGGGAACGCGATCGCCGTCGGCACAACGCTCAGCGCCGGCGGGACGCTGACCGTGCAGGACGGTGCGACGTTGGGCGCCGCGCTCATTACGAGCGGCGCCACCCTGGAGATCAATTCCGGGGGCCACGCCAACTACACCACGCTCGCCCCGGGCGCCAACCTCCTCGTGGGTCAGGATGGCGCGGAGGATAACGGCGAGATATTCGGCAGCGAGACCATTTCCGCCGGAGGTTCCGGGACTTCCGAAATCATCGAGAGCGGTGGCTCCCTCACGCTCATGTCCGGCGGCACTTTGAGCGGTACGACCCTCGATGCGGGTGGCCAGTTGCTCATCGGGAGCGGCGCGAGCGATTTCGGTACCACCGTGGCTTCGGGCGCGGCGTTCGACGTAGCCCTTGGGGTGACCGACCTCAGCGCGATAGTCAGTGGTGGCACTGAAACGGTGCTTGCCGGCGGCAGTGCCAGTGGCACGACGGTCGTCGCCTCCGGCAGCGCGGTGGTGAACGACGGTGGCTCGATTACCAGTGCGGTGGTGGGCAACGAGGGCCATCTCTACCTGCTTCCCGGCGGCTCCGCCACCGACACCACGGTGCAAGCCGGGGGCAGTTTCGTCGTCGGCGGGACAGCATCGACTGCCGTGATATCCGGCCTGTCGACGAATAATGGGAGCGCGCTCATCGTCAATGGCGGCACGCTCACCTCCGCGATCGTGAACTCAGGTGGCGCCGTGTACGTGTCCGCCGGAGGCACCCTGTCGGCCGTGACGCTTTCCGGCGGCCCCGATGCGGGCGACACGGACCTGAACGGCTACCTCGATGTGGACAGTGGCGGACACGTTTCCGATGCGACCGTAAACGCCGGCGGCTTCATCGAGATCGAAAGCGGTGGCGTGGTTTCGGGCATCACTGACGTCGCTGGCGCGAATTCGGTCCAAGGCCAGGTTAGCGTCGACGGCGGCAGTCTTGCGAACGTCAGTGTGAGCGCGCTGGGCGTCCTCGATGTCACGGACAGCGGCCATGTCAGCGGCTTTGTGCTCAGCGGCGGCAGCACGTACGTCACATCGGGCGCTGTGGCTTACCAAGGTCTCATGCAGGGCGATGCAGGTGCCGGGGACGACCTCTCCATTTCGGCAGGGGGGGTGGTCTCGGGTTTCCAGGACGCCGGCGACGGCTTGGTTTTCGTAGGCCGCGAAGGCGCGCTCTACAGTGCCAGCGCCTATATCCTCGACGCGCTCAATACCGCAGATGGCGATACCGCAGGGGAGATCATCGTTTCGGCGGGGGGCAACGTTTATGACACCGACTTAAGCGACGGCGCTTTCATTTCGGTTCGTAGCGGCGGTGAAGTGTCCGGGGGCACTGTGTCCGGCACCTCCGAGTCGAGCGGTTCGATCACCCTGTCCGCCGGGGCTTCCGCGGTTGGAGTCGATGTCGCCGGCGGCGAGATCATCGACAATGGCGGCCTGCTGGAAGAGGCAAGTATCGGGGGATTTTCCCCTGGCGGCCCGGATGGTGACCTCAGCAGCACCAGTGGCGTCGCTTTCATCGAACAGGACGGCAGCGGCGTTGGTCTCGTGATCGGTGACGATGGTGAGGTCGTCGTGTCGGGCGGCACCCTCATCGACCCTCAAATCGGCAGCGCCGGCAGCGTTTACGTGGACGCCGACGGCCTGATCGACGGTGGCGTCGTCGAGGGCTTCGCGGGCACCAGCGCCACCGTCCTGCTGGAGTCCGGCGGCGTCGCGTCGGGGCTGGAAATCGAGGACGGCGCCGAGGTCTCCGCCCAATCCGGTGGTATTGCCTCCGATGTGTCGGTGGAGGGCGGCAGCCTCACGGTTCAATCCGGCGGCGTGATCCAGGATGGGACCGTAGCGGCACCTGACGACAGTCTTGACGAGCCGGAGGTGCATGTACTGGACGGTGGCGTCGCCTCGGGAACCACGATCGGCAGCGACGGCGTGATGGATGTCGCCTCCGGTGGCGTGGCCTCAGAGGTGATCGTCGAAGCCGATGGCACTCTCAGCGTGGACTCCGGGGGCTCGGCCCAGAGCGCGGAAGTCTATGGAGACTCGCCCGACGACCCGGGTGTGATCGAGGTGACGAGCGGCGGTGTGGTCTCGGGCACCTCCGTTGAATCCGATGGCGCGCTCAACATCGACTCGGGTGGCACCACCATCGATGCCTCCGTCGAAGACGGCGGCACGCTGACCGTGGGCTCCGGTGGCACCGACTCCGCTGGCACCATCAGCGCGGGTGGCACCGCGGACATCGAGGATGGCGGCACGGTGAGCGGCCTGACCATCGCAGACGGTGGCACCCTCAATGATTACGCGAGTGGCCTGGAAAGTGGAGTGACTCTCGGCTCCGGCGGTACCTGGAACCTGGAAGCCAACGTCTCCGCGAGTGGCCTGGTCGTCACGAGCGGCGGGACCGTGAACGTTCTCACGGACGCCGCCTTCAATGACGGCACGGTGCAGGATGGCGCAACGCTCAACATAGCGGACGGTGCCATCGACAGCGGCACAACCGTCGATGCCGGCGGCAAGATCGATCTTGACGGAGGCACACTGAGCGATGCCTCGGCCGGCGGTCAGATCACGGTAGAGGATGGAACCGTCAGCGGCGGCACGATCTCAGGCGGCGATGACACCTCCGGCAGCATGGTCATGACCGGAGGCGAAGCGACCGGGGTTACGGTGGCCGGGGGCGGCTCGCTGATCCTGGACGCGGGCGTTTCCGCCGACACGCTCACCGTCGGGGGCGATCCCGGCACCGCCGGTCGCATCGTAGTCTCGGGTACATCGATTTCCGGGACCACCGTCAATGCCGGCGGCATTCTCAGCATCCAATCCGGAGGCTACGATTCGGGCGGCTCCGCCACCGGTGATAACTTCAATGCGGGCCAGGTCCAGGTCGCCTTCGGGGGATCGGTTGCCGGCTTCGACATCGGTAACGGCGGTGACATGACGGTCGCGGCGGGTGGCGACGTCTCACAGATCTCGGTCTCGAGCGGGGGCCAGCTGTTTCTCGGCTCCGGCGGCAGTGGCACGGGCCTGACGATCGCGGGCGGGACGCTGGAGATCGCATCGGGCGGTGTGACGGGCTCGGCCGCGATCTCCTTTACCGGCACCTCGGGCACCCTTGCCATAGATGGCCTGGTGATGCCCACGAACGTCATCGACGGTTTCGGGCGCACCGACGTCTTCCATCTGACAGGCGTCACCTCCGGTTCGGGCGGCAGCGCGGTGCTGACCTCCGGCAACGTTCTCGACATCACGGAGGGCGGCTCGACCTACGACCTTACGCTGAATCCTGCCCAGAATTTCGGCGCCGACGTGTTCAAGATCGTAGCCGATACCTCGAGCGCCGGCGGCATCGATGTGGAAATCGCCTGCTTCGCGCGCGGCACGCTGATTGCGACGCCGCAGGGCGCACGGGCCGTCGAGGCGCTGCGGATCGGTGACCCGGTTCTGACCCTCGGCGCCGGCCCATCACCGATCAGGTGGATCGGTCGGCGCTCCTACCCGGGCTGGCGCGTGCTCGACAATCCTGCGATTGCGCCCATCTGCGTGCGGGCACATGCCATCGCGAACCAGGTGCCGCAGCGCGACCTGTGGATCTCCCCCTGTCATGCCCTGTTCATCGACGGGGCGCTGGTCCCGGTCGGCCTGCTGGTCAATGGCCGCTCCATCGTGCGCCGGGATGGCGCCCTGAAGATCGAATACTTCCATCTCGAACTTGAATTCCACGCAATCGTCTTCGCTGAGAACGCACCGGCGGAGACTTTTGTCGATGACGGCAGTCGGGGCATGTTCGAAAATGAGGCGGATTACCACGCGGCGTATCCGCAGGCAGCGGCCAATGCGCTCCCGCTCTATTGCGCGGCGCGTATCGAACACGGCTTCGAACTCGAGGCCATCCGCGCGCGACTGCTTGAGCGCGCAACGTTGTTGTTCGGGACGGGCGTGCGGCCGGTTTCCGGACTGTCCCTGATCGATTCCCCCATGGCGGTGTAACGTATGAACGAGATCAATGCAGCGGATGCTCCGGCCGAACAGCTGGTGGAAAGCGAGCCCAAGGCAGCTTCGTTGGCAGAAGCAGAAGCCAACGTGGCCACGGAAGCACCGGGGGTCCCGGCCGAAAGCGGTACGACCTTCGGGCGTCACGGCTTTCCAAAGCCGCCCGATACGCCGGTGCTCGAGGGCCCGGACGGCATGCGCTTCGATTTCAATGACGGCTGCCGCCTGCTGCTGCCGGAGCGCGGCAGCCCCTGGAAGGTGCGGCTGCGTGACATCGATACCGGCAACATTATTTTCGAGACGACGGTTGCCACCGGCCGCGTCTACAGCTCCAAGCGCTACTACGTTCGCTTCCGTGTCGAAGTATGGAAGGACAATGTCCGCCAGTTCAGCCACGATTACGACTCCACGGACCGCAAGGTCCTCGTCCAGTTCCCGGTCGGCACGCTCGGGGACACGATCGGCTGGTTTCCCTATGCCGTCAGGTTTCAGAAGCAGCACGGCTGCCGGTTGACCTGCTGCATGGCCGAGAAGCTGATTCCGCTGTTCGAGGCGGCCTATCCGGACATCAGGTTCATCGGGCCGAAGTCCCTCGGCGAGTATGATTTCTACGCCACTTACAATCTGGGCCTGTTCTTCGACGACAAGACCAAGGTGCAGCAGCCCTGTGACTTCCGGATGGTGGGTCTGCACCGCACGGCAGGCTATATCCTCGGCGTGGACCCGACCGAGGAGGCCCCGGAAGTCGTGGTCGACAAGGGCGGCCCACCGATATCCGAACCCTATGTGGTCATCGCCACCCAGAGTTCGACCCAGGCCAAGTACTGGAACAACCCAAACGGTTGGCACGACCTCATCGACTTCCTCAAGAAGTCGGGATACCGGGTCATCTGCATCGACCAGAAGCGGGTTCATGGCCAGGGATTGGTCTGGAATCACATTCCGAACGGCGCGGAGGATCAGACCGGCGATCGGCCGCTGACCGAGCGCGCGCGCTGGATTGCCCATGCCGAGTTCTTCGTCGGTCTCGCCAGCGGTCTGTCGTGGCTGGCATGGTGCGTCGGCACGCCCGTGGTGATGATCAGCGGCTTCAGCCACCCGATGACCGAGTTCGCGACGCCCTACCGGGTGATCAACTATCACGCCTGCAATTCCTGCTGGGAGGATCCCAAGGAGCGCTTCGATCACAAGGATTTCCTGTGGTGCCCGCGGCACAAGAACACGGCGCGCCAGTTCGAGTGCACCCGGCTGATCACCCCCGCGCAGGTGATGTCGGCGATCAGTCGGATTCCGCAATTCAAGGCGCACAGCCGCGGCGCAAAAGTGAGCACTCTTACTGCAGCGCGATCCTGAAAGGTCGCGCGGCCGCCGGCGCCGCGTCCCAACCGCGGCGATTTGTGCGTTAATGGCGCATGAATGTCTCGAGGGTCCTACGCTGGAGCCTGATGGGGGCGGCTGCGGTGGTGGTCGCGCCCGTGCTCCTTGTGGCGGTGCTTGGCGCCGCCATTGACGCAGGCTACGGCCGGGCAGTCCTGGTCCACTACATCGCAGTGCGCCTGGGACGGCCGATCGAGGTCAGAGGCCCGCTCGAGGCGCATCTGCTGTCCCTGCACCCGTGGCTGGTTGCCGATCAGGTCACGATCGGCAATCCCGCCTGGACGCCGCCCGGGACCACCGCCGAGATCGGCAGACTCTCGGCGGTGTTCAAGTTGCCCGGATTCGGGCATCTCGGCGGCATCATCGCGCTCGATCTGCAGGCGGCGACCCTCTCACTGGTCCGCGATGCGACCGGGCATGCCAACTGGCAGCTCTATGATCCCGCAAAGCGGCACGTGAACAAGAACTCCTCGATCATGCGCACCGTGTCGATGCCGAACGCCCACGTGGTGCTCGCGGATGATCAGCGGCACCTGCAGTTCGTCGGGACGGTGACCGCCGCGGACCCGGACGGCCCAGGTGGACCCCAGCCGATGCGCATCCAGGGCGCTGGCCAGTTGAACGGCAAGCCCGCCACCTTCGAATTAACGGCCGATCCCCTCGCGACGGCCAGCCATCGCACCCCCTATCACTTCACTTTCGCCGAGCGCTCGGGGGATTCGCACATCGAGGGGAGCGGCGTGCTGCCGCAGCCCTTCGCCTTCGACATCGTCGACGCCAGCTTCAAGGCGACGGGGCCGGATCTGAAGGACCTGTTCTTTCTCACCGGAATTCACCTCATCGACACCGGCGAGTACCAGCTCACGGGAAACATCTCGCGCCGCGGGTTGCACACCGAATTTCATGATCTCGCCGCGACCTCCGGCGGCAGCGACCTGCACGGGTCGGTGACGGTCGATTCCTCGAGCGGCGGGCCTCACCTGACGGTCGACCTCGATTCGAAGCTGCTGCGCCTGTCCGATCTCGGCGCGCGCGCCGCGGGGCGCGCCACGCAGCCAAAGCCGCCGCTGCTGCTGTCGGATGCCATGCTCAGTGTCAACGCGCTGCGCCACGGCGGCGCCGTCGTGAACTTTCGCGCCGCAGAGCTCGACGTGGGCCATCTGCCGCTGCACGGGGTTTCGGCCAAGGCGACGATCGATCGGGCCATCCTGATGGTCGAACCGTTTCAGGCGCGGCTATTGGGTGGCCGGCTCAATGGCCGGCTCAACCTCGATGCGCGCAAGGATGTGCCGACGGCGGATGTGGACCTGCGGATCACCGATCTGGAGCTGGGACAGCTTGCCAAAAAGGATGCGGAGCACCCACCGGCTGAAGGGCGACTGCAGGCGCGCATCAGGGTCACGGGCCAGGGAACCTCGGTCCACCAAATCGCGGCGAGCGCCAATGGCACGGTCCGTGCGCAGCTGCAGAACGGTGCGATTCGCGAGTCCTTTGCCGAACTCACGGGGGTCGACCTGCGCGGACTCGGCCTTCTCATGACGAAGGACAAGCAGGACGTCCCCTTGCGCTGCGCCATCGCGAATTTCAAGGCCAGCGGCGGCACACTCAGTTCCGAGAACCTGATTGCGGACACCGACTCGGTCCTGATCACCGCTGACGGCCAGATTCATCTCGACTCCGAGGCGCTCGATCTCACGGTCCGCGGCCATCCAAAGAGTCTGCGTCTGTTCCGCTTGCGTGCCCCCATCACGATCACCGGTGTGCTGCTGCATCCTGCCCTCGGGATCCAGGGCAGCAAATCCAAACTCGTGATCGTCGATCCCGGCCATGCCAAGGATGCGGACTGCGCGGGATTGCTTGCGCAGGCAACCGCAGAAGAGGCCTCGACGCCGGCACCGCGCTGAGCAAAGAGTCCGTCACGTCAGGTCGTGCTGCGGCGCGCTGTCCCGCTGGCGCGTAAGTCGGCCCCGGGCCAGAATTACGGATGCCCGCGAACCCCGCAACATCCGCCCTGCTCCTGTGGCTGGCGCCGTCGATGATCGCCCTGTTTCTCTATGGAATCGGACAGGGACTCGTCAAGAAGTACATCGGTGAGGTATCACCGGCCCGCTTTTGCCTCTATTTCGTGCTGGCGAAGGCCATCGTCAATCTGACCTGGTTCTTCACGCATGAGCATCCACCGCTGCTGGCGGCCGACGGCCACAGCTTCGTCGAACTCGGTGTGCTCGCCTACATCAGCGATGGCTGCGGCTGGATCCTGTATTTCGAGTCGATCATCGCCGGACCGATCACGATCGTCGGCACGCTGTCGGCGGCCTACCCGGCGCTCACCGTCGTGTTCGCCCGACTCTTCCTCGGCGAGGCCTTGGGGGCGATCCAGTACGTCGCGGTGGCACTCGTGATCGGCGGCTGCCTCGGACTTTCCTATTCACCCCCGGACGCAGACACGAAGATCCTGAGCAGGCGCTGGATCCCGCTCGCCTTTTTCGCACTGCTGTGCTGGGCGACCTCCAACACCATCGTCAAGCACGCCTATTCGTTTCCACAGGCGAGCGAAGTCAACCTGATGGTCTGCAATACGATCGGCGGGGCCCTGTCTTTGGGGGTCTATGCCTTGCTGAAGGGACGGCAGGGAACGCACTCGGTGCGCGAGTACCTGCACTCCTTCGTCCCGATGGGGATGATGGCCGGCGGCGACCTCGGGGTGATGATCGCGAGCCGCTACGGTCCGATTTCCATCGTCGTGCCCCTGACCGGCGCCTACCCGGTCGTGACGCTCGCATTCGCGGCCCTGGTCCTGAAGGAGCGGATCTCCAAGCTTCAATACGGCTGCATCGGCGCCATCATCCTCGGCATGGCACTGTGTCCTCCCTAGCCGAACACCTATGACGATTCAATACGTTAGCTGATGGTGGTGGCTGCACCCCGGCGATGCTAAGGTCGATTACATGAACACCGTGGACGAAATTTTCGGGATCTTCGGGCAGCATGGTGCCGATGCCTATTTCGGCGAACGCGTTTCAGTGACCGAGCACTGTCTGCAGGCGGCCTGGTTCGCGCAGCAGGATGGCGCGCCTGCGCGCCTGATCGTGGCATCGCTGCTGCATGACATCGGTCATCTGATCGGCGGCGTCGCCGATGACCACGGCCGCTCGACCGAGGACGGCCAGCATGAACGCCTGGGAAGCACCTGGCTGGCGGGCCGTTTCGGAATTGAAATCTCTGACCCTGTAAGGCTGCATGTGGCGGCGAAACGCTATCTGTGCGCCACCGATCCCGGGTATTTCGCGAGCCTGAGCCGGCCCTCGGTGCATTCCCTGCGACTGCAGGGCGGCCCGATGTCCGACACGGAATGCGCGGCATTCGAGCGCGAACCGTACTTCCGCGAGGCCCTGCTGGTGCGACGCTGCGACGACCGCGCAAAAGTCGCGGATCTGTCTATCCCGCGACTCCAGACCTATCGCGAGCTGCTCGAAACGTACGCGGCTGCGCCGGCATAGCAGCCGGCCCCGATACGGACCGGTCAGTTCAACTTCAGGCCGCGATGCTCCAGCATCGGTCCGATGTCCGGATCCTTGCCGTAGAAGGCACGGAACATGGGACCATAATCCAGGGTATGACCGCGCGACAGGATCAGATCGCGGAACCGTTGCCCATTGGCGCGTGTCAGGCCGCCGTGCGCCGTGAACCAGGCAAACGCATCGTCATCGAGCATTACCGTCCACTGGTATGCGTAGTATTCGGCCGAGTAGCCATTGGCCCAGATGTGCAGGAAGTAGCTGGAGCGGTAACGCGGTGGAACATTCGCGAAATCGGTGTGGCTGTCCTGGAGTGCCTTGGTTTCGAATGAGTCCACATCCTGCTTCCCGGCCTCCGCCGGCAACATGTGCCACTTCATGTCGAGCTCGCAGGCCGCCAGCAGTTCACCCAGATCGTAGCCCTGGCCCCAGGTCTGGCTGCGTTTGATCTTCTCCACCAGCGAATCGGGTATCACCATCCCCGTCGCATGATTGATCGCGTAATGCTTGAGCACCGCCGGATAAAGCGCCCAATGCTCGTTGAACTGGGAGGGAAATTCGACGAAATCAGGGGCGACACTGGTGCCGGAGAGGGACGGATATTTCGTATTGGCGAACAGACCGTGCAGGGCGTGGCCGAATTCATGGAACATCGTGGTGACATCATCGAAACTGATCAACGCGGGCTGCCCGGGTGCCGGTTTGGTGAAGTTGGCCACATTGTAGATCACCGGCTTTGTCCCCAGCAGGCTTGACTGCCCGACGAAATTGCTCATCCAGGCACCACCCTCCTTGTTGTCGCGCTTGAAATAGTCGAAATACATGAGGCCCAGCGATGAGCCGTCCTGGTCGAACACCTCGTAGACCATCACATCCGGCTGATATACCGGAATGTCCTTGCGCGGCTTGAACGTGATGCCGTAGAGCTGATTCGCGGCAAAGAACACGCCCTGCTCGAGCACCGTATGCAGCTCGAAATAGGGCTTCAGTTCGTTCTCGTCCAGGTCATAGCGCTGCATCTTGACCTGCGCCGAATAGCGCTGCCAATCCCACGGCTTCAGGTCAAAATGTGGTCCCTCCCTGTCGATGGCTGCCTGGATGAGATTTGCCTCATCGGACGCCTTCGCAGCGGTCGCCGGCACCAGCTGCCCCAGGAATTTCAGCACGGCTTCGGGCGTTCTGGCCATCTGATCGTAGAGCGCGTAGGCGGCATAGTTCGGGTAGCCCAACAGTTTCGCCTTGGCCGCCCGCAGTTGGGCAAGACGGGAAATGATCGGACGGGTGTCATTGGCATCACCCTTTTCAGTCGCAGTCCAGCGGCTGTCGAACAATTTCTCACGCGTGACGCGGTCACTCAGATCGGTAAGCAATGGCTGCTGGGTCGTGTTCTGCAGCGGGATCACCCACTTGCCCGTGAGGCCGCGCTCGCCGGCCGCATGCGCGGCGTCGGAGATGCCCGCATCCGACAGGCCCGCCAGCGCCGACTTGTCGCTCACCACCAGCATGCCGGCCTTGGTCGCTGCGACCAGCTTCTGACGGAACGACGTGCTGAGTTCGGCGTCTTCCTTGTTCAGAAGCCGCAACTGAACCTTGTCCTGCGACGAGAGGTTCGCACCGGCATGCACGAAGCGATGATGGGCGATGGTCAGCAGCTGCAGTGACTCCGGATCCAGTCCGAGCGCGGCGCGGTGGTCGTAAACCGCCTTGACGCGTGCGAACAGCTTGGCATTGAGATTGATCTCATCCTGCTCCGCGGCAAGTTTCGGTGCCTCGAGCGTCTGGATCCTGAGCAGCTCGGGGCTGGAGTCAGCGCTCGTCAACGCCGAAAACGTCAAACTGACCCGGTCCAGCATGCGGCCGGATTTCTCCAGCTGCACGAGGGTGTTCTCGAAGGTCGGCGCTGCCGGATTGTTCGCAATCACCTCGACCTCGGCGAGCTGCTCCTTGATGGCCGCATCGAAGGCCGGCTCGTAATCACTCTCTTTGATCAGGTCGAAGCGCGGGGCGTGGAACGGCAGGCTGCTGAAGGTGGCGAAAGGGTTAGGCCGGGTCTGCGCAAACAGCGGGGACGCCAGTAGACTGCCGGCGAAGGCCAGCACGACGAAACGCGAGGCAAAAATCATGCGAAATCTCTTGAAGACGGTGATGAACCGATCGCGCATTTTAGCATTCACCGTGAGGATGATGCGACCCGCCGCAGCCGCATGGCAGCATCGCATCGGAAAG